>Ga0210057_1000694_pt1 | contig 54903 bp, 51 predicted proteins | sample CryGeyCG2114_010_2_FD_183968 | JGI IMG/M metagenome (GOLD analysis project Ga0210057, IMG submission 183968) | Groundwater microbial communities from aquifer - Crystal Geyser CG10_big_fil_rev_8/21/14_0.10 (SPAdes) (version 2) | ecosystem: Environmental > Aquatic > Deep subsurface > Groundwater ...
ATAAAGTGGTTGAGAGTTTAGAAAAAAAATTGAGCATGGATATTGTCTATCAAGGCGGCAGCCAAGGTGGCCAAACCCGTCGAATCACCCCCAAGGGGATTGTCAGAAATCCTGATGGCGATTATGTCATGGCCCTTTGTCATCGAGACGCCAGTCAAAAACGATTTTATATTGAAAAAATTAAAGACGCAGCAGTGGTCTATTAAGCCTAAGCCCCAGTTTGTTTACCAGAAGCCTCGGCCATCAATGAACCTTCCATCTCCAAAATCTCTGCCGGCAGGGGCTCCGCATTGGCCGTCGAGGGCAGGGCTCCGTGTTTGATCAAGTGATTTTGAATTTGAATGGCCAAAGTCTCTAGGTGTTTAAACTCGTCATGGTTGCGAAGTTTAAAAGGTCTATTTTTTCCATCCAGACTGTCTGCAATAAATTTCTCAAAGGCATAAATGGGGCCGGCAATTTTATGAGAAATAATTTTCCCAATGGTAAAGAGTCCCGCGGAAAATCCAATGGTGATAAATCCAAAAGTGATTGTGAACGGAATTAGAAATTTGTCCAAAATGGCTTGGTTGTTTCCGGTCAATTCGAGCATTGTGACTCGTAAATAAGTGTAAGAAAAAACCAATGAAATTACGCCAACGCCCAAACCGATCGCCAGAAGAAAATAACAATATTTCAGCTGAAAGCCAGGGTTGATCCAGTACATCTTTCGAGTGTTATTTTTGGGCCAAAGGAGTTCTCCTTCGCGCACAATCGCAATCACAATCAATAGATAACCGACCCATTGCAAAGCATCGGCGACATTGAACGCAGGGCTCGACAAGCTGGGCGAGCCGATGACGATAAAATCAACCACATGGCCATAAAGAATGCGGTCTGTGACGTTGCCAAGAATTCCACCCAACAGAATCGACAGTCCGGACCGAAGAGTCAGAGACTTGATCGGAAGCAAATATTGAATGATTCCATAAGTGCAAAGCAGAAAGGCGCCCCCAGTCGACAGAGAGACAACTCTCAATACAGGAGGCAGATCAGAAAACAAACCAAGCATCGCGCCAGGATTGTGGTGCAAGATAAAGTTAATGGGGCCATAGGATTCAATTCCTGTTAAACCTTGAGCCCAACGTTTTGTTACAAAATCGAAAGTCCAAGTTAAAAACAGAGGAACAAAGACGATCAACCACTCGCGTTTTTTCATATACCCACATCCTCGCAAGCTCCAGTCTATCGAAGCTTATAAGGATGGTGCAATCTTGGTTTGATTTCTTCCTTGTCTTTTGGCTGCATAAAGCGCCTGATCCGCGGCCTGAATAAGGTCCTGGTTGGTATCGCCTTGCTCTGGAAACGAAGCGATGCCGGCACTCAGGCTCAAAGCCACAGGACCTTTGCCCATATTCGAAGACTCCACAGACTTACGAATGCGCTCCGCAATTTCGACGGCAAAATTTTGTGGGGTGTCTGGCAAGATCAAGGCAAATTCGTCCCCGCCATATCGGGTGACCCAATCAATCGAGCGAACGCCCTTCAGTAAGAGCTGAGCGATGTCTTTGAGGGCTTGATCTCCTGCGGGATGACCCAGCTCATCGTTCCATTTTTTAAAGTGATCGATGTCCAACATCACCAAACTCAGCGGGCGAACATGACGACGGGCGCGATCCATCTCGATACGCATTTGCTCTTGAAAAAGTCTATAATTCCCAAGGCCTGTCACGGGCTCTGTCAGTGCCAAAGAAAGAAGGCTTTCTTTTTCAACCAAGGTCTTTCTCTGTTGAAGACATTCCGCCACCTGAAGTTTTAGAACAGAATTTTCCCAAGGCTTTACAAAAAAACGATGAATCAATCCCTGCTGAAGGGCCGAGGTAAGCTCTTGAGGCTCAATTCTTCCAGACAAAATGACTCGCACTGAAGTCGGTCTTAAATGTTTTGCTCTTTTTAAAAACTCTAGGCCGCTCATTGAGGGCATCATATAGTCCGTCAATAAAATGGCCGGGTCTTCCACCGTCAGTGTTCGCAAAGCCTCCTGAGGATCGGCAAAACTGCGAACAACAAATTCGTCATGGAAAAGTCGTTCTAAAGCCTTGGTGATGGCTTCATCATCATCGATTAAAAAGAGAAGGGGTTTGCTCATAGTCATTCACTTTACCATACTTTGAATCTTCTGGTGCATCAAGAGTGAGCTTTTGGTTCTCTGGCATCGGTGCACCTCCCCAATTTAGCGAAATCATTGCCAATCCTAATTGATGATCGAGGAAACACGTCCTAGCATCAAAGGACGAGGTCAATGATGTTGAGATACGAGAATATTCTGCTAGCGATACTTTTATGTTCAATTCCTTTGGTCACCAAGGCCTTTGATAAGCCGTGGGCCGAAAAGCAGAAAAAGAGCCTCGAGGCACTGATCAAAAAGAGCGGCATCCCCGAAAAGAATCTGGCGATCTATGTGGCTGGGGGCGAGGGTGAGCCGATCGTTGTTACGGCCATGCAGGCGGAAAAGAAGATGACTCCGGCCTCGGTTACAAAGTTGGTTACTGCAGCGGCTGTTTTGAATCAGTTCCCGCCGGGATCTAAATTCAAAACTACTCTCTTGAGTTCGGCCAAAGTGGAGAATGGAACCTTAAAGGGGGACCTGATTTTAAAGGGTGGCGGAGATCCTTCTTTTGTGTCGGAAACCATGTGGTACCTGGTGAATATTTTTAAGCGCACTGGCATTCAAAAGATTCAGGGTGACATTGTGGTTGATGATCACTTTTTTGATCAGGTCCGTTTTGATGAGAGCCGCCAAAAGGAACGCGTAGATCGGGCCTACGATGCGCCGGCCGGAGCGATGTCTTTCAATTGGAATTCAGCAAATATTTTTGTTCGTCCCGGAGACAAAGTCGGGGGGGCTGCAAATGTGTTTGTCGACCCAGAAAATGACTATATTGAACTCAAAGCCAAGGTCAAGACGGTAAAGGCTGGTGGAAAAACAGCCATCTCCATTGACCGAGACAAAAGAGGAAAAGGTGTGGGGGACTTGATCACGGTTCGTGGTCAAATCGCCTTGGATTCAAAGGAGACAGTGGCTTATAAAAATGTGACCCAACCTGACCTTTGGTCGGGATCAAATCTTAAATCTTTTTTGAAGCAGAGAGACATCGAGGTGACTGGAAAAGTTCGCTCAGGAATCACTCCGTCGGGGGCCAGACTTTTGGCCGAGGCCGAGGGCAAACTCATCGAAGATGTTTTGGCGGATATGGATAAGTTTTCAAATAACTATGTAGCGGAAATGCTGGCCAAAGATATTGCAGCCAGTATTGATCCACCGGGGACATTGGACAAAGGGATGAAAGCCCTGAACTCGTATATGACTCGAATCTCTGTGCCATCCGATCAGTATGAGCTGGTTAATCCGTCGGGTCTGACCCGAGATAACAAAATGTCGGCTTTTGCTTTGTGGAAGGTGCTCAACGACATGCATTTTCAGTTTAAGTTTCAGCCAGAGTTCACCAAATCACTTCCCATTGCTGGAATCGACGGCACCTTAAAAAATCGAATGAGGGGCACCCCCGCCGAAAGGTGGGTCCGGGCCAAGACTGGATTTTTGACCGGGGTGGTCTCTTTGGCTGGATATGCCGGTCGAGCTGACGGAACTGTCCTTCCGTTCGTATTCTTGTTTAATGGTTCTGCCGATGAGTCACATGTGAGATCATTGTTTGATCGGATGGCTACTTCATTGGTGGAATAGAGAATGAAAAGATTTAAGGCAATTGTTGTTGTGATGTTGATCCATGGGCTGTCGACCAGTGCATGGGCTTTGAATTCAAAAGGACCCTTCACTCCTTTGAAGCGGGATTTTGTGGAAAATGGTGTGCCCTTTGTTGCGGACGTGTCTTCCGAGTACGAGGAAAAAAATAGCACTGAAATTTCGGAGGAAGATGATTCTGAATTTTCCGATGTGGTTGACGAAGATACTCCTGTTTCTCATGATGCCATTGCCGGAGAAAAAAACCTGACCAGTTCAAGAGACTGGAAGGCTCCTGACTTCTCAGGCCAAGAGACGGCGCTGGGTTATTCCTCTAAGACCTTTGATATTCCAAAGGGCCTTGAAGCCAACGTTCAGTTCTGGATCGATATCTATGCTAAATACACCACTGATCAGGGCGTTTTGCATGATTCCGAAAATATTGATCTCATTTATGAGGTCGTTGATTTTACGTCGATCTCGAGTCGAACAGATCTCAATGCTTGGCAAAAAGAACGACTCAAAAAGAAAATGGTGAAAGAGGGAAAACAACGAGTTATTGCTTTGCTTAAAAAGTTGCATCAGACCCAGGACCCCTCGCAGTTGACGGAAAAGGAAAAGAAAATTTGGGAGGCCTTTAAGCAAGACGCTGATCCGAAAAAATTCGTTGAGGCTGCGCAAAAGAATCGTTTGCGTTTTCAGTTGGGTCAGAAGGATCGAATGATCCAGGGAATTTTCTTTTCTGGTCGGTATATCGAGGATTTCGAAAAGATCTTCCGAGAAGCCGGTTTGCCCATAGAGCTTGCGCGTTTGCCTTTTGTTGAGAGTTCCTTCAATGTCCTGGCGAGATCTAAAGTGGGCGCCAGTGGTCTGTGGCAGATCATGCCTTACACGATGAAGGGTTTTATGAAGAGGGATCCGGCAATTGATTTGCGCAATCATCCGATTGAAGCCACCAAGTTGGCGGCGAAACTACTTCGCATCAACTACAATATGCTGCAAAGTTGGCCACTGGCTTTGACGGGTTATAATCACGGACCGACCGGGGTCTTGAAGCTTACAAAAAAATATAAAACTCGGGATCTTGGAGAGTTGGCCCAACCTAACGGCAGTAAAAAACGATTGGGGTTTGCATCCAGAAATTTTTACGCCAGCTTTTTGGCCGCGCTCGAGGTTTCCAGCCATGCGCCCAAATATCTGGGAACCGTGACCTGGTCTCAGCCATTGGATGTCGTGGATCTTAAGCTGTCGCAACCCGTGAAATACGATGATCTGTTGCGATGGTTTGACGGCGATGATTTAAAAGTTCAGGTCTTCAATCCTCATCTCACCAGATTATCCAGATCAAAGGGACGACCAATTCCGAAAGGAGTTGTCGTGTCGATCATCAAAGGCAAACAGGATCTGGTGATGAGAGAACTAGAAACACCCGAAAATTTAAAACGCGCCAGAACGGCTTCGAGTGTTTCTAGTAACAACAAGTAGAAACTTAAAAACTGCTGAGTTTTCCCGTCGGTAGAACTCGGTATGGATTGTCCGCGTACTCCAGCAAATACAGACAAGGTTCAATATTTTTCTTTACGACTGCCTGGATAATTTTAGCACCTGGATAAAATCCACCAGAGCCGAATCCACTGTTCGCGGGATCTAATTCGAAGGTGAAAGAAATGATCTTGTGCTCACCATAGGACCAATCTGTCGTGTCGCCGCTGGCGATGTACAGAGATGAGGACTGTTCCGGGGTATAACCGTTCCATTTCGACATTGTTTCTGCCATGGTTTTATGAACCATCATGTCCTTTTGATCCGCGATGGAAGCGTATTTGTGTCCCCAAGGATAAAGAATCAATTGCGAGAAGGTATGAAATGACAACAAAGTCGTTATATTCACATGGTCTTCGACATATTTTTTCACCGCCTGAGTTTCAGGTTCGCTGAAAGGGGTCGGTCCCATATACACATCACTGTTGGTGCTCGTACTTGATCCGCCGGTTCCCCACTGAAATCCATAATTGCGGTTCAGATCCACACCATAGGTGCCATCTTTATTTTGACGACGATTTTTTCGCCAGTATTTATAGTTGCCGGTTGAAATATCGTATTCCAAGCCATCTGCATTTACGGCAGGAATGATGTGAATATCCCGACTGTTCACCAGAGAAATCACCCGCTGATTTCCAGCGGCGTACTCGGTCAGCAAATAGGTCGCCCAGTACAGGGGCATCTCGACACTGAGATGTTCGCGGGCATGGTGTCCCCCCATATAGATCACACCGGGTTTTTGATCAGCCTGATCAAAATTTTGTCCGATACGGATTCCCAAGATGTCTCGTCCTTCATTCGTTTTCCCAATCGAGAATATTTGTGTCAGTTCCGGATAGGTCGAATGAAGATCTTCAAGCGCGGTGGTGAGCTCCGTATAATTGTGGTAGGGAGCATCTTCTTTTGGGAAATCCATGGCCGCCGTCAGAGGAAAGCTCGTTTCCACCCAGCCTAATTTTTCCAGCTGATTTTTTTCTTCTAGATTTCCAATCGCATAGACGTATTCGTCTTTGATGGTCTCAATAGAGACGCCCATGTTGGCCACAACACTTCGTTGAAATTTGCCCTCAGCCTTAATTTTCATCCAGTACTGAGTATGTTCAGCGGTTGTTGCTTGATTCCCTATGATCATTAGTAGGCCCACGACGAACGCGAGCGCAAGACGTGACGTCTTCATTTTCCCCTCCTTGGTGAAGTGCCTTAAAGCACACCCAAAACGCTAGCATGGAAGGGATGAAAAAAACCAAGGAATATTTGGTTTACTGGAAATTTTGAACTTGCGCGATGTAGGGCAGGTTACGGTAAAGGCCCTGGTAATCCAGCCCGTAGCCCACCACAAAGTCGTTGGGGATTTTAAAGCCAACCATGTCGATTTCACAAGGCACTTTGAGAGCATCTGGTTTTTCCAGCAGCGCCACCGTGGTCAGTGTTTTGGGCTTACGAGACAAGATGGAGCTTTTGAGGTAATTCATGGTGAGGCCTGTATCAACGATGTCTTCAACCAGAATGACATCTTTACCCTCGACAGGGTGACCGAGATCCAAAGTGACCTTGACCTCTCCGGAAGAGGTGGTGTTGCCGTGATAGCTAGAAACACCAAAAAATTCGCAGGCAATATCTGTTTCAATGTGACGAACAAGATCAGAATAAAAAATAAAAGAACCCTTCAGAACACAGACGGCCACGATGTCATGACCTTTGAATTTTTTGGTCAGTTTTTCGCCCATCTCTTTTACTTTTTTTTGAATGTCATCTTCAGAGATGTAGGTAGAAAGTTTTAAGCCGGTCATTTTTTGCTCCTATATTTTTAGAGTAGCTTTCTAGATTCCTTGTCGTATCCACTTAGACGAATGAATTGTTCATCATTTCGCCAAATCCACCACCGCCGGGAACAATATAATCTTTGTCATTCAATCCGCGTTCTTGATCCCACAATTTGCCGGGGGCAGTCCTCAAAACTGCCTCACTGGACAAACCTCGGTCAAGTCGGAGAGCATAGATCACGACGTCAGGATGGTGAGTCAGGACCCGTTTCAGATATTCGGGCGTTACAATCAAATGCAGGGCAATCATTTTCGCCTGCTGCCCGGGCACCTCTTTTTTATAGTGGTTCATGGCTGCGATCAGTGTATTGCCGGTGGCTCCCATCGGGTCTGGAAAAAGCACAATCGCATTTTCCTTGTCTCCCCCGATTTTAGTGGCTCCAATTTCAGTGCCGGTTACATGGTTCTGTCCATCAACCGCTCTTGCCGCAAAAATGTGATCTTGGCGGATGTGTTGATGGTCGATGGCGTAATGAAGGGCGTTGAAGCAGATATGGCTGGGATAGGTTCCGGCTCGAGCAATATTGACGGAGATCACTCGCTGAGAGCGGCTCAGTTGTTCAGATTGCAAAAGAGCTTGGGGGTGAGACTCAATCATTCTTGTGGCCGAGCGGACCTGTTCAGTGGGGAATTGTTCATTCATCACCAGAGTCAGCAGATGGCTGTAAAGCATTTCCACCAAATGATTGATTTGGGGTTGAAAGGTTTCAGGGGCGCAAAGTCTTGCTAAGAGGCCACCAAGAAATGCATTTTTAATTAGATGAACTTGGGGACCATAATAATGTTCTGTCTTCACGAGGCCCCTCCTGAAGGATCGGTTTGAATTCGTCGAAGTGGGACTTATTTGGACTCGGGTGTAACAAACTGAACGACCAAAGTAAACTCTGTCAGACCAGAAATAAATCTTTGGGATTTAAAAATATTTAAAACCGGGTCTGGATTCATGGACTCGTCCATTTCGGCCACATATTTTCGCGGCATCAGCCGGGTCAAAAACAGCCCAGCGCCAGGCGGCAGCTCAAAGTTAGAGCCATAGGAAATTCTCTCCATCACTCGGGACGTGTCCTTGGGGTCTCGAAAGGCTCTTTGCACTTCGATTTCTCCGTGAATGAGGCCGTCTTTTGATTCTGTGAGCAGCAAGGATGAAAAAAATCCCATTTCATTGTCCAATCCAAGCCCGTGATGGGTGCCGACAAACCATTCCTGAGAGCCATTGCTGGTGTCCAGGGTTCTCTCGATTTTTTGCAGCAATTTTACTCCGGTATAGCCTTTGACCTTTTGCTCTACTTGGAGCAGGGGGCCGACATCGACATTGTCAAAGGGGCGGAGCATTCCGGTCGCGCGAGACTCATCAATCCAAGAATTGAGGACATTTTGGTCCACTTCGACATAGGAAATAATCATCTTCATTTTGCCGGCGGGAGCTGTCTCGTTTCGAGCTGCCATCGCGGCGGCGGCCAAGGTTGTTGACGAAGAGCTGGTGGAGCTTGTCGAGGGGAGGCTTCTTTCCTGCTCCTCTATCTGAGCAGCAGCCATGTTCGTATTGGAGCTGCGATCCTGGTTCAGGTTAGAGCTAGGTTCGTTATTGGTGGCAGCAGGTTCAGCCTGGGTCGCTGATGGGGTGATCTCTCTGTTGCCCGTACTTTTTGTTCGTTCAACAACGACTGGGCCACCCTTGAGAAACTCAACCCGAGCGGCAAGCTCATTTTTTTGGTGCTGGCGAATGAAAATAATGGAAAGAAAAACTAGGACAAAGATGATGCTGACATGGAAGAAAGGATTACTGAGAATTTTCTTCATCAAAGAGCTTTCCTCAGGACGGAAGCTATCCATATCGACGCCACAGCTGGCGCAATAACGATCTTTTGGTTGAGAAAACCCGCATTTAGGACAGTTCACTAACATAGTCCTATGTTAGGCCATTGTGCTCGTTGACCTCAACTCAAAATATCTTTAATTTGGCCAAAGATGATTCCAGATTCCCATTCTCTCCACCAACCTGTCCTGATGAACGAATTTTTGCAGATGATGTCGCCTGTGATTGAAGCTCATGACGGCAAAACTTTGCGCTATTTTGATGGAACTTTTGGACGAGGGGGGCATCTCAAAGCCTTGCTGGAAAGGCATTCGAACATCAACGCCCTTGCTTTTGATCAGGATCCTGAGGCGATCGAATATGGTCAAAAAAACTTCTCCACTTGGTTGGATCAGGGACGTCTGGAGCTCTTTCAGGGCAATTTCTCTCAGTTTGACGTCGAAAGATGGGGGCATTTTGATTTGATGCTCTTAGATTTAGGCGTGAGCTCTCCGCAGCTCGACCAAGGTCATAGAGGTTTCAGTTTTTACCACGAAGGCCCTTTGGACATGCGAATGGACAACTCTCAGGGCATCACCGCCGCCGAGATCATCAATGCCTATTCTGAGGACGAATTGAACGCGTTGTTTCAAGAACTTGGCGAGATTTCAAGGCCTTACAGGGTTACCAGGGCGATCGTGCATGATCGAAAGGAAAAACCCTTCTTGAATACCAGAGATCTGGCCGGGTTGATTGAGCGAGTGGAGGGCTGGCATCGCAAGGGGCATCATCCCGCGACCCAGTATTTTTTGGCTCTGAGGTTGTCGGTGAATGCCGAGTTGGATGTCGTCGAAAATTCTTTGGAAAAGTTGGTGCATGGACTGAAGTCCAAAGGCCGACTTGCAGTCCTGACTTTTCACTCGTTAGAAGATAGAATAGTTAAAAATAAGTTCAAAGAATTTGCTGAAGAGACCAAGGATTGGGGCTCTGCTGTCAATAAAAAGGTGATCCAAGCTCCATGGAGTGAAGCATCGGAAAACCCGCGGGCTCGCAGCGCAAAACTTCGTGTCTTTGAACGGAAATAGGTTGTGAGACGTGGAACATACCAAGCCTTTTTTGAGCATCTTGCTGGTGATAGCTACATTATTCTCTTTGGTTTTTATGCAAATGGAAGAACTGCGCATCGGTTATGTCATTTTGAAAATGACCCGGGAACAAAGGCAAGTTATCCAAGAAAAACGTGCAAAGACCATGCAGTTGGCAAAACTCACCAGACCTCAGCATGTTGAGAAGATGGCCCAAAGACGATTCACTCTTAAAAAAATTCAAGCCAGTCAAATTATTCATCTGAACGGCGGTCAAGAGCTGACAAGTGCGCGGGAGATCAATTGAGAAGCCGGATGATGTTTTTATTCGCTGGCATCGTCTTTCTTTGGGGCTTATTGGTTCTACGTGCCGCTTACTTGCAAGTGATTCCCAACAAACGGTTAGAAGCTCTTCAAGCTCGGCAGTTTCAGACGGTCATCACGCTACAGAATCGCCGAGGAACTATCGTCGATCGCGCGGGGCGAGAGTTAGCAACTTCGAATCGTGCCTACTCAGTGTATGCAGACCCCCAGTTGATTGAGGGAAAAAAAAGGGTAGCTCGAAAGCTCGCCAAAATTTTGGGAAGTCGAGTGGACACGATCTATTCGAAAATCAAAGATGGGAAAAAAAGATTTGTTTGGATTCAACGGCTGATGGACGAAAAGACAGCTGACGAAGTTAAAGAAATGGATGTTCGGGGTTTGCAAACTGTTGAAGAATTCAAACGAATTTATCCCAACGAGAATTTGATGTCACAGGTGCTTGGCTTTGTCGGTCAAGATGGCCAAGGGCTCGAGGGGCTTGAGTTGCTCTTTGATAAAGAGCTCAAGGGCAATACCAAAAAGGTCACTGTGCGTAGGGACGCCAGAGGTCGTCCGTTGGTGGCTGATGGGTTGATGTTTGCCGACAACCCAGCTGGTGCGGAAATTAAATTGACCGTCGATTCTGACCTGCAGCACATGTTAGAGACCGAACTTCAAGGGGCCATCAATGACTATGACGCCGATTCAGCGACCGGGGTGATTTTGGACGCAAAGACCTCGGCGATCTTGGCGATCTCGTCGGCGCCGACCTTTGATGCCAATCGGGCTCTGAGCGCCAAGCCTGAGCTACGAAGAAATCGTGCTGTGACGGATATGTTTGAGCCTGGAAGTACGATGAAAACTTTTGTGGTCGCAACGGCCTTGAAAGAAAAAATTGCTCAGCCCAACACCAAATACAATACTGAAAATGGACATTTTCAAGTCGGTGACCGGGTCATCAAAGAAGCAGAGACAAAAGAGAAATGGTCTCACCTGACGGTGTCCGAGATTCTCGCTTATTCATCAAATATTGGAACGACAAAAATCGCTTTTCAAATTGGGGATAAAACTCTGCGAGAGAACTATTACAATTTCGGCTTCGGGCAAAAAACCGGTGTGGATTTACCGGGGGATACGCGGGGATTGATTCAGTCTTTGCCATGGCGACCCCATCTGTTGGCGAACATCTCGTTTGGGCATGGGATCGCAGTCACTGCGCTGCAAATGGCCAATGCCTACGCGAGCATTGCGAACGGTGGTATCCTCAATCGGCCATACATTGTGCAGGCCGTGAGAGATCCGGAGTCTGGCGAGACAAGGGATTTTCAACCTCAGGCGCTTCGTCGAGTGTTGTCGGCGGAGGATTCTGCCAGTTTACGTTTGATGTTGACCGGGGCGACGGCGCCGGGGGGTACGGGGGTCAACGCCAAGGTCGACGGCTACTTGGTGGCCGGAAAAACCGGCACGGCTCAAAAGGTCAACCCCAATGGGCGCGGCTATATGCAGGGCGCGTACGTTTCGAGTTTTGCTGGTTTTATTCCAGCAACCGAGCCCAAATTCGTGATTTATGTCGTGGTTGATCATCCGAAGAAAAATGCCTTTTATGGGTCTCAGGTTGCCGCCCCCATTTTTTCTCGTCTGGCGTCCTATGCAGCTCGGCGAGAAGGTCTTCCCCCAGTTTTAATTTCAGAGAAAAATTTTGTCGACAAAGACATGATGAAATCTGCGAAACAGAAAAAAGCTTCCAGGTTGGCGGCGAAGGTGGCCAGAGACCTGATTCAAAGTGAAAAATCGGCCGAGCAAAGTACGGAGCCTGGCATGGTTCCGAATTGGACGCATTTAACGTTGCGAGAGGTCTTGAAAAAAGCCTCGGGGCAGAATTTGCAATTGCGCATTCGTGGTCAAGGCGTGGTTTCAGAAATAATTCCCGAGCCTGGAAGTCCTTTGCCCGCGGAGGGCAACATTCAGGTTATTTTGCGACCTGTTGAAGAAATTCGTTCAATCTCACGATAACTTCCATGGGTATTTCATGGCTTCCTTGAAAGCTCATGAGTTTTCCCTTGAGGCCATTCTGGCAAAGAAAGGTCTCCAGCTGAGCTCCTCCTCGATGATCTAAAACGGCATCCATTTTTCCATGACTGAGGAAAAAGGGCGCGCCGGATCGTTTTGCGGCCACCGTTTTCCACTCGTCTTTATTGACCAGGGCCCCAGACAACACGACCAGAGCTTTTGGAGCCTCAGGGGCGTGGAGGAAAAGATCCGTTGCAAGCATGGATCCCTGGCTAAATCCGCCGAGAACAATTTGATTCCAGGGTACCCGTAAGCTTTCAATCCAAGTAAACATTTTTTTTCTCAACTCAGGCAGAGCCGCAGGTTTTTCTTTGCTCAAGTCGCGGGGTTCTCCGCGACTTGCCGCCAACTGCAGCGCTTCAATATCAATGGGCCACCAGGCTCTTCCCGTCCAGCCAGGTCCAATGGGAACCGCGATCACACCCTGGGGAAATAAAAACTGTGTCGGCACGGGTGGAGTAATGACCTCGGCCAATGATTGGAGATCATAGGCATCAGCGCCATAGCCATGAAACAGAATGAAAGTCAGTTGTGGGGCTTCATTTTCGGGCAAAACCTCAAGAACTTTCATTCGGGGGCTCCTTCTGCGTGTGTTAAATTCGTTCAAATTCGTTTTATCGTGTATCGTTGTTGTCGCAATGGTGCATCAAGTGGTCCCATTTATAATAAATCGGAGTAGGTTTTCACAAGGAGAATCTATTGAAGTTAACAGCCTTGCTCTCAGCTCTACCTGAATTCAAGTCAGAGAAGAAGTCTTCTTCGGTCTCTTTGCATCTCGAAAGTCATTCATCCGTCGAGGTTCAGGGGATCACTGCGGATGCCCGTCAAGTGCGGCCCGGTTTTGTTTTTGTTGCTATTCCTGGAACCCAGACCGATGGACATCAGTATTTACCACAGGCCTGCGAGGCTGGGGCGATGGCAGTCGTTGTTGAAAAAAGAGACTTGGTCCCACCGTCTTTTGCCGGTGTTGTTTTGGTGGTGGAAAGCACCCGGGCGATCTTGGGTTCTTTGGCTTCTCAGTTTTACAACAATCCTTCGTCACAGCTTTTTTGCTTTGGAGTGACGGGCACCAACGGAAAGACTTCAATCACTTATATGTTGGAGACTATTCTTGAGAAGGTTCGAATTCCTTGTGGGGTGCTGGGGACAACCGGTCATCATTTGGGGACTGAGCATTGGTCCACTGAAGTGACGACGCCAGGGCCCGTTGTATTGCAACAAAGGCTTGCGGAAATGAAAGAGGCGGGTGCTCGAGCAGTGGCGATGGAGGTTTCCAGTCATGCGTTGGAGCAGAACCGTGTTGATGGGGTGAATTTCAATACGGTCATTTTCACCAATCTGACCCAAGATCATTTGGATTATCATTCGAGCATGGAAGAGTACTTTCATACAAAACAGCGTCTTTTTACAGAGGTTCTTCGGCGCACCAATAAAAATCCCCACTTCGCAGTGGTGAATATTGATGACCCCTGGGGGGCGCGTCTGCGGGTCGATGGGTATGCGGGTCTTTGGAGTTATGGGAAAAAGAAGAGCGCAGATTTTTGTTATCGAATCGTCGACATGGATTTTTCGCGCACGGATTTTGAGCTTCGAACGCCATTTGGTTTTTATTATGGATCGCTGCCGATGTGTGGTGAGCACAATGTGGCCAATGCGATTGGTGCTGTCGCGGCGGCGGCCAGTGGGGGCGTTGAAGTTTCCACTGCGCTTGAGGCCTTGGCTCGATTCCCAGGTGTTCCGGGTCGATTGCAGACCATCGAAAATGACAAAGGCCTGCATGTCTTTGTGGACTATGCCCATTCCCCCGATGCTTTGGAAAATGTTCTTCGAGCGTTGGGGCAGGTGCGAAAGAAAATCAAGTCCTCTGGAAATATTTGGACGGTGTTTGGTTGTGGTGGTGACCGAGACAAAGGAAAACGCCCATTGATGGCTCAAGCTGCCGAGAAGGGTTCTGACTTTTTGGTGGTGACCTCGGACAATCCCAGGACTGAAAACCCTCAGGTCATTGTGCAAGAAATTGTGAATGGATTGTCTTCTCAGGGCCATGCAGAGAATGTTTTTGTTGAAGTCGACCGGAAAGAAGCCCTGGCATTGGTTTTTAAGAAAGCAAAACCCAATGATGTGATTCTCATAGCGGGCAAGGGGCACGAGGACTATCAGATCGTCGGGACCAATAAAATTCACTTCAGCGATGTCGAAATTGCAAAGGAGCTTTTAGCATGACCAATCCTCGAGCGCTCACAGTACAAGATATTGTTCAGGCCACGGGCGGCAAGATCTTGTCACAGAAAGAAAACCTCTTTCAGGGAGTGAGTACAGACACTCGAGATTCTATGCCGGGTAAGTTATTTATTGCGCTCAAGGGTGATTCTTTTGATGCCCATCAATTTTTAGCACAAGCCGTTTCCCAAGGAGCCGCCGCTCTTTTGGTTCACACACCGTCAATTCCACCAGAGATCTTGGAAAATATAACCGTGATCGTCGTTTCAGATACCTTAGTGGCGTTACAACAGCTTGGTCATTTTCAGCGGCGTCGCAGCAAATCTTTGGTGGTCGGAATCACGGGCTCCAATGGAAAGACCACGAGCAAAGAGTTTTCCGCCGGTTTGATATCGGTCTATCGAAAGGTGCATATTCCCAAAGGGAGCTTCAATAATCATTGGGGAGTTCCACTGACATTATTGGCAGAGCCCGAGGGCACTGAGGTCAGTTTGATTGAAATGGGAATGAATCACGCCGGAGAGATTCAAAGACTGTGTGAAATTGCAGAGCCGGATGTTGTTGTGTGTTCCATGGTGGGGCGAGCTCACATGGAACATTTTGGAAGTCTCGACAAGGTGGCTGAAGCAAAAGAGGAAATTTATCGTTTTGCAAAGCCCGAAGCAAAACGAATCTATAACCTCGACAACATCTATACTCGCCAAATGTTTGCCAAAGCTCCGCAGGACTATCCCAAGGCGTTGGACTATCTCAGTTTTTCTTCGGAGCAAGCTTTTGCGGATGTGTTTTTTCAGATTGATCACATTACCATGTCGCAGATCAGTCTTCGTGGCACCATTTCGGGAATCCCTGGCGAAGCTCGAGTGCCCGTTTTTGGAGTGCACAATCTGACCAATTTGATGGTGGCAGCTTGTGTTGCCCTGGCGGCCGACCTGGAGCCCGAACAGATCTGGGCGGCTTTGCCCAATTGTCGAACCAATTGGGGGCGCAATCAGTTGGTAAGACTTCGTTCAGGAGCTGAGATGCTTTTTGACGGATACAACGCCAATCCCGACAGCATGAAGGCCTTGTTGGAAAACGTGAGTCTGATTAAGTCCTCTGGAAAAAAGGTTGGAGTTTTTGCACAGATGTTGGAGCTCGGAGACCAATCGGCCACCCTGCATGAAGAGTTGGGTGAACAAGTGGGGCAGGCGGGTTTTGATTGGGTGTGGTTCTATGGTCCCGATGCGGAAGCTTTTCAGCGCGGGATGCAGACTTCGCGATTTAAAAAAAGCTTAATGGTTTCAGTTGCTTATGAAGATTCTCTTGCATCTAAGCTGGCCTCTGTGTTAAACCTCCACGATACGGTATTGGTTAAAGGCTCAAGAGGCATGAAGCTCGAGAGATTTGTGATGGCTTGTGATCCTTTGGATTTTTCACTGAATAAAGAATAAAGACCAAGAATTACGGACAAGGACATCATGCTTTATCAACTTCTGTACTCGCTGGCTGATCAATTTTCAGCTTTCAATGTTTTCCGTTATATCACAGTTCGCACCTTCATTTCTTTCTTCACGGCTTTTCTGTTGTGTTGGATGTGGGGACCTTATTTCATTCGCCGGTTGACGCACAATCAAATGGGGCAAGCTATTCGTGACGACGGTCCCGAGAGCCACAAGAAAAAAGCGGGAACACCAACCATGGGTGGCGGCTTAATTTTGATTTCAACTTTGATTCCTTGTCTTTTGTGGGGCGACATTATGAACGCCATGGTCTGGGGAGTTTTGATCATTACCTGGGCCTTTGGTGCGATTGGGTACATTGATGATTGGTTGAAGGTCAGCAAAAAAAATTCCAAAGGTCTCTCGGGAAAAATTCGTCTCGCCGGAGAATTTCTCGTGTCAGGTCTCGTGCTTTTTGCTTTGGTTCATTGGTTTCAACTTTCAACTGTCTTACACGTGCCCTTTTTAAAGAGCGTCAGTTTTGATTTAGGATATGGATATTTGATCTTTGGTGCGCTGGTCATCGTTGGCACGGCGAATGCGGTGAATTTCACGGATGGTTTGGATGGGCTGGCTATTGTTCCAGTGATTATTGCGGCCGGAACCTTGGGGCTCTTTGCCTATGTTACAGGTCACTTTGGAATTGCCAGCTATCTGCAAATTCCCCATGTTGTTGGGGCCGGAGAACTGGCGCCAGTTGCGGCAACGATTGTCGCCGCAGGCCTGGGATTTTTGTGGTTCAATGCTTATCCCGCTCAAGTGTTTATGGGAGACGTGGGCTCTTTGAGTTTGGGTGGATTTTTGGGTGTGATGGCGGTCATGACCGGCAATGAGCTTTTGATGTTTCTTTTGGGTGGCGTTTTTGTTGTCGAGACTTTGTCGGTAATTGGTCAGGTGATTTCTTTTAAGTTAACAGGCAAACGAATTTTTAAAATGGCTCCAATTCATCATCATTTTGAGTTGAAGGGCATGACAGAAACAAAAATCATTGTGCGTTTTTGGATTATTTCTATTTTGTTGGCCATTCTGAGCCTCAGCACATTGAAACTAAGATAATAAGAACCTACGGGGACTGGAGAAAAAATGTTTACAGATGTATCCGAGTTGAAAGAGAAAAAAATTCTTGTGGTGGGTCTTGGAAAAACGGGAGTGGCGTTGGCGAAATTCCTGCATGCGCAAGGGGCGATTGTGACGGTTACGGATCACAAGTCCAAACCAGAGCTGTCAAATCAGCTGGAGCAGCTGGGTGATTTGCCGGTGAAGCTGGATTTGGGCGGACATAGCCCAAAAACGTTTTTGTCTCAGGATCTGGTGATTTTGAGTCCGGGAGTTCCCTCGGCTTTGAAGATTTTTGATTATGCTCGCAGCCAAGGTATTCGCATTACGGGCGAGTTCGAGTTCATTGCTCAGTTCATCAAAGAACCCATCATTGCCATCACTGGCACCAATGGAAAAACCACGACGGCAAGAATGATTGAATCCTTCTTGAATGAGTCCGGAATCACCTGCTGGGTGGGTGGATCTATTGGGACGCCGATGACTGATTACTTGCGGTTGGACGTCAAAGCCAAGGTGGTGATCGCTGAGGTTTCCAGTTATATGCTGGAGCTTTGTGACAGTTTCAATCCTCAGAATATTATTTTCATGAATTTGGCAGAAAACCATCTTGATCGTTATCGTTCGATGGAAGACTACGTGAATGCTAAACGAAAGATTTTTAAAAATACCAATCAAGCAACGACCAGCATTCTGAATGCGGATGACAATGCTGTGGTCGAGCTCGCCAGAGATCCCGCTGTTCAACGTGGAAAGATTTTTTACTTTTCTCGTAAGGCTTCCTTGGAGCCTCAAATTATGAATATTGGTGGAGCTGTCAATATTGGAAAAGAAATTCGTGTCCGCACCGGTCCTGAAATTGAGGTTTATGATATTTCTAAGGTATTGATGAAGGGCCGCCATTCATTGGAAAATATGATGGCTGCCATTCTTGCTGCCAGCGAGCATGGAGCGACCCACGATGCGATTCAAAAGGTCATGAACACGTTCAGTGGTCTTCACCATCGTTTGGAATATGTGCGCAAAGTTGGCGGCGTTCAGTTTTACAATGACTCTAAGGCCACCAATGTTCATGCTGTTTTGCGAGCCTTGGACGCTTTTGACGAAAATATTATTTTAATTGCCGGAGGGAAGGACACCAATTTGTCCTATGAGGCTCTTCGAAACGTCGTGAAACGAAAGGTCAAGACTTTGATCCTGGTCGGAGAGGCGAAAGAAAGAATCAATCGTGATCTCGGCGATTTCTCAGAGACATTTCTGATCGGTACATTCGAAGAAGCGGTCTTGATTGCTTACCAAAAGTCTAGGATTGGGGACATTGTTCTGTTGTCTCCCGGATGTTCTAGCTTTGATATGTTTGACAGTTTTGAGGAGCGGGGCGATTATTTTAAAGAGATCATTCGTAAGTTTCGTTGATCTGAAGATCTGAAAACAAGGGGGACATGGATGTCTTTGAAAAATGGGTTTCTTTTTATCTCCGGTCTATTGATTTTAGCAGGCTGTGCTTCCTCGTCCATGAAACAACGAAAAGAACAACGAGACAAGCTGGTTCAAGCCGGCGGTAAAATGTATTGTGAATTCATCAATGGAGACGTCTACAGTGACATTGATGTGGCGTTAAATATCGAGATGGCGAAACGCTGTGATGTCGATAAGCCTTTTAGCATCAGCCAATATAAAACTCCTTCAGAGAATCAGGGCATCATGTATTGCTGCTCAACTTCCAAAGAACCCCCAACAGGTGTGATGCAAAAACGAATGTCGGCTCGGCCGACGCGAAAGATTCGAAGAGAAGACAAAAAAGAAAACATGATGGATAAGGCCAATGCAGACAAGGCCGACAAAGATGAAAAGGCAGCGGATAAAAATACCCCAGCTGCCGAGGTCAAAGAGGACAGCCCTGCGGCTCCCGCAGCTGAATCCAAGCCACCTGAAGAAGACGAAGATCATATCGAAGAATAGTGGAGAGAGGGATGTTGAAGCCACTCTCAAGTCCTTTGTTGTTAACTCTTCTGGCGTTGCTGGGAGGTGGACTTGTGCAGGTTTATTCATCTAGTTACATCTTTGCCACCGAATCATTTGGCGACGGCCTTTATTTCTTTGAACGCCAGCTGTTGTTTTCGGGCATTGCCTTTGTAGCATTGTTGGTCGCCGCTCATGTACCCATACGATGGATTGAAAAATGGGGCTGGATGATGTGGATGATTGCTGGAATAGGCGTGATTTTAACCTTTGTTCCAGGTTTAGGCGTGCGCGCGGGCGGTGCTGCTCGATGGATTCAGTTGCCCCTAGGGTTGAGGATTGAGCCATCGGAAGCCTTGAAGTTTTCATTTTCACTGCTGTTTGCTTCTTTTCTTACCAAGGATCAAAATTTTTTGGGCCGTCTGCGGTGGTGGGCTGTCATCCCATTGATCGCCGTACCGCTGGGGCTGTTGTTAAGGCAGCCAGACTTTGGAAGTTTTGCGATTATTATTTGTGTCGCAGTGGCTTTGCTCTTAGCGTTTGGCCTTCGCTGGAGTTATCTGATCGCTTCATTCGCGGTGATTTTGCCAGCCTTCTATTTGCTCGTGATGCGCGTGCCTTATCGTCGAGCTCGGGTTTTGGCCTTTTTGGATCCCTGGGCCGATCCGGAGCAAAAGGGTTTTCAAGTGATTCAGTCCATGCTGAGTTTTCATTCGGGCGGGATCACTGGTTCTGGTTTGGGACAGGGACAAGGAAAGCTTTTTTTCCTGCCTGAAGCCCATACGGACTTTACTCTGGCAGTTTTTGGTGAAGAAATGGGATTTATTGGTTTTTGTCTTCTTTTGGGTCTTTATGGATTTGTGGTTTTACGGGGATTTCAAATTGCGCTGAAGACCGAGAATTTGTTTCGCAAAGCTTTGGCATTGGGAATATCAATGACCTTCGCTCTGGGAGTCTTTATCAACGCGGGCGTTGTGATGGGACTGCTGCCAACCAAAGGTCTCACGCTGCCATTTTTCAGTTATGGCGGAAGTTCGTTGATCACTTTGTGTTTTATGTTTGGATTGCTTCTCAATATCGAAAAAAATCTCTGCGAAGAAACTCAAAGTCCTTTCTTTCCCCGCCGCTCGCGTTTAGATTAAAACAAGAATGAAAAAAGTGATTATGATTGCTGGTGGTGGAACCGGTGGTCACATTTATCCTGGAATCGCGGTGGCCCGCGCCCTGCAAGAGATAGAACCTTCTGTCGAGGTTTTTTTTGTTGGCACTCGTTCTGGTTTGGAATCGAAAATTTTAGGCAAAGAAAATCTTCCTCTTTTTTTGATTGAAGGCGGAAAATTGAATTTTTCCGGAGCGCCGCTAACCAAGTTGATCAGTTTGTTAAAGCTGCCTCTGGGATTTTTTCAGTCTGTTTTTCTTTTGTTGAAGTATCGTCCGTCCTTTGTCTTAGGGGTTGGGGGATATGCTTCGGGGCCTTTTGTTTTGGCAGCCACGCTTTTGGGTTTTCGCTCAGCCATTTGGGAGGCCAACGCATATCCAGGAATGGCCAACAGATGGCTGTCACGTTTCGTCCATCAATGTTTTTTGGTTTTTGAAGAAACCAAGGCTTATCTGCACTGTCGCAACTATCAAGTGGTTGGTGTTCCGGTTCGTCATCAGCTTGGACAGTCTGCCGGGGGCAGCCAGAAGAGATCGTCTGAAACGAACGGTGAATTTCATCTTTTACACTACGGAGGCAGTCAGGGTTCCAGAGCCATTGGACGAACACTTTGCGAAGCCATTTTGACAAAACACGAGTGGACGAAAAATTTGAAAGTGGTGCATCAGACGGGAAGTATCGATTATCAGGATTTTTTGACGCGCTACCAAGGTCACGAATCCACCGTGGAGATCAAAGAATTCATTTATGATATGCCCCAGTACTATTTGTGGGCCGATTTGGTGCTGTGTCGAGGTGGAGCTAGCACAATGAACGAGCTCGCGGCATTCGGATTGCCGGCCATTGTAATTCCTTTGCCGGCGGCGGACGGGCATCAGGAAAAAAATGCTCAGGTTTTGGTCCAATCAGAGGCCGCACATATGATTTTACAAAGGGATTTAACCCCGGATCGATTGGTGGCAGAAATTCAGAGTCTTCGGCAAAACCCCGACGAGAGGGAAAAGTTGAAGAAAAATATTCGAAAATTCTTTCGTCCACAGGCTGCCGAAGAGATTGCGAAAGCTCTTTTAGCGCGCTAGAGTCTTGCGCAGAGGATCAAATCATGCAGTTACAAAAATCCAAATTTCATTTCGTGGGTATTGGTGGCATCGGGATGTGCGGGCTGGCTGAGCTTCTTCACAATATGGGAGCCCAAGTCTCCGGCAGCGATCTGGGGGAGAACGACAACACTGAACATCTCAAAAAAGTCGGTGTTCAGGTTTATCGTGGTCACCGCGCAGAAAATGTTGGCAACGCGGATGTTGTTGTTTTTTCCAGTGCTGTTCAAGACAGCAATCCTGAAATTCAGCAGGCCCGAGCTCAAAAAATTCCTTTGATTCCTCGTGCAGAAGCTTTAGCGGAAATTATGCGGTTAAAAAGGGGTGTTGCTATTGCTGGTACCCATGGAAAAACAACCACGACCTCGATGACAGCGGCGATTTTTTTGCAAGCAAAAGCACGACCAACGATTGTGATCGGGGGGCGTTTTGATTTGATCCAATCCACAGCTTTATTGGGCGATGGCGAGTGGATTGTGGCCGAGGCTGACGAGAGTGACGGGAGTTTTTCAAAATTGTCCCCAGAGATTTCTGTGATCACCAATATTGATTCTGATCATTTGGATTATTATAAAAGTTTTGAAAATCTGCAGAAGGCGTTTTTTAAGTTTGCTCAGAAAATTCCGTTTTATGGGATCTGTATTGTTTGTGGTGATGATCCTCAGGTGCGAGAGGTTTTTAGTTCTTTTCCAAAACGCATTTTGTTCTATGGTTTTGATGACAAAAATGACCTGGTGGTCAAAGGGCAAAAGGGCAAATATGAACTCTTCGAGAACACTCAAACAGGTCGCAAGAAGCTGGGTGAGTTTGATCTGAAGGTTCCAGGGGCGCACAATGCTTTGAATGCAGTCGCCGCCATTGGGGCTGGTTTGCAAGCGGGATTTACATTTGAGGCCTGCAAGCAGGGCTTGGCCCAATTTGAGGGCGTTGATCGACGCTTTCATTTCAAGGGCGAACGAAATAAGATTCGCATTTATGATGATTATGCCCATCATCCAACCGAAGTCCGTGCGGCGCTTCAGGGATTTCGTGAGAAATTTCCAGACCGTCGGTTGGTTGTTCTGTTTCAACCTCATCGTTTTAGTCGAACACAAAGTTGCTGGCATGATTTTACAGCATGTTTTTCCCAGTGCGATCAGCTTTTTTTAACCGACGTTTATCCCGCAGGAGAAGCTCCCATCGAGGGAATCGATTCTCAGCGTTTGGCCAAAGAGATTAAACATGAGCATTGTATTTATCTGCCGAAGGGGCCTGAGATCGCCCAACAGATTTTTTCCGAACTAAAAAGCGGTGATGTATTTGTGACTCTGGGGGCTGGAGATGGCTGGAAAATCGGAACCCAGGTTTTGGAAATGCTCAAATGATCTCGATTCAAGAAGATGTTCTTTTGGCCCCCTACACTTCTTGGTTGGTGGGCGGACCAGCACAGTTTTTTGTATTGCCAGAAAATATTGAGGATCTTCGTGAGGCTCTCAAGTGGGCCACGGACAGCCGACAAGAAGTCACCCTGCTTGGCGGTGGCAGTAATGTTTTGGTGTCTGACAAAGGTCTTCAGGGCCTGGTGATTTGCCTTAAAAAAATGACCGGGACTGAAGTTAAGACTGACGAGGGAGCATTGCGAATCACCGCCCTGAGTGGAACGAGCAAGTCCGAACTTTTAAAGATTTTTTTGAAACATCAATTGGCTCCGGCTCTTTTTTTGGCAGGACTTCCGGGGGATGTGGGTGGCGGAATTGTGATGAATGCTGGTGTCGCCGAATCTTTTTCACCCCGAGAGTTTGTTGAGATCACTGAATGGGTCGAGGTGATGAGGCCTGACGGACATATTGATCGTTTTTTGTGTCAGGATTTGCGGTGGTCTTATCGCCATACTCAGGGATGGGAGCCGGGGGTCATTGTTCGAGTTGGCCTGGTTTGGCCCTTGATCCCTGATCCTTCCATTTTGGACCAAGTAAAAACGGCCAACAAAGTCCGACTATCAAAACAACCTTTGGATCAGCCCAGTTGTGGATCCGTATTTGTGAACCCAGAGGGGCACAAGGCTGCCCAGTTAATTGATTCTTGCGGGCTCAAAGGTTTTCAAATCGGAGATGCGCAGGTCTCGATGAAACACGCTAATTTTATCGTCAATCGGGGAACAGCCAAATCCAGTGACATTTGGCAAGTGATTCAACATGTACAGAAGACGGTCAGAGAAAAAAGGGGCATCGAACTTAAGACCGAAGTCGTTCGATTGCCCCGTGAAGAGTCGCTCTGATTAAATCAAAGCCTTAGTTTTTAACTTCAATACTGTACTGAGCAGATTCAACAGTGCGTTCGAATCCGTCAGCAGAAATTTTTCCAGTCAGATAGATAGTATAAGTGCCGTTGGGAACCAGTGGAGTTCTCCAGCCCAGGGTCATTTTGCTCAGGACAATGTCCGAGTGCCGAATATTTTCCTTCCCATTGATATCGACAATGTGGAACTCAAGAGAGCTCATCGGAACCGGAGAAGACTCTGCGACGATATCAAATTCCACTCGGCCCTTCAGAGGTTTGCTCAAGTCAACTCCTTGAGCACCCTTGAAAGACAAAGACATATTCGGTTCTGAATTGATCACATAGAAAAAATCTCGTGAAGATCGCGCAATCTCATTTCCTGCAGAATTCAAAGCCAAGGTTTCAATTTCATATCGACCATCGGACAACTGGGTTGTGTCGACTTGGGCTGAGCACTGAGAGCTGCGGCAGCTCTGGGTCGCTGAAATTTTTCCGCTGTCTCCATAGACATTGAATTGCAAACTGTCTGTTTTTGCGTAGCTCGAGGTGCCGTCAAATTGAGTTACTCCGGTCATGTAAGAATAGCTATGGGGGTTGATCGTAGAAACATATCCATCGATTGCCGGGACATTAAACAACCATGTCGAATCTGAAATCCCGGAGTCGTCATCATAGTCCACATATCCGAAGCCATGATCACCCCAGTCCTCGCTCCAGCTGTTTCGGATGATCCAGGCATTTTTTGAGTCATCATATCCAACAATAGAAACAGCATGGCCACCGAGGGCTTCTTTGGATGAACGTTTATAGACGCCACCGCCGTATGTAATAAAATCAGAATACACGGTCAGAGTTGTCATCACCGGCCCCTTGAGCAATGCCTGTTTGACCGCCGTGATATTGCGCGCGGAGCGGGACGGCGTCGTGTAGCCGGCAATTTTTTGACTGCGCTGGGAAGAATCGGAACAAGCTGCTTTGCAAGAGACATCATTGCCGGTAGCTCCGGAGGTGTACGGTAAGCAAGCCTCATCCGTGGTGCCTTTTTTCATGAGAAAGCGAGATGCTGATTCGGGCATCCAGCCCCAATTGCAGGCGCCACCACCGCAGGAGAATAGAAATTGAGGTGACAGACGTCGGTTGAGTTGCGGTATGAGAGACGAAATATTAACCTGGGTTTCCAGAACTCCAATCGAAGCAAAGGCTACGCAACTTCCACAATTGGCTTGGTTGAGCATGGGGCTTACCCAGTTTTGCCCTCTGTAATCTCGCCAGTCGTGAACAGTGGGTAAGTTTCCTTTGGTTTTGATGCTGGATTCGGGAACAACAAACTCCGCGTCTTGGGCTGGAGTTTCGCGCAGACCCATCATTCGTTGAAGGTCTTCCTTGGGTAGCTGATTGAGCCAGTTATCCTTGGCGTACCAGGTCGCCCCTTGATTTTGTAATTTCTCATTTAAAACCTGGATATTGATTCTTTGTTCTGCCGCCAGAACATTGATTTGCAGTAGCGCCAACACTACCAAAATTAAAATTCGATTCACAGTTTCCCTCCTGCTTCATGGGCCATTGATATTCAGGTCGCAACGTTCGTTTAAATGACGGCGCACCCTGGTTTGTGTTTCGATTCTCTCGCTGCATTTTGCAAAAAGACCAGAAGAAGAAGGCTTGGTGGTCTGGACCTGTCCCTAGGTCTGGGGCTGTATCGCAAGTTTGTTCCGTGGGCCCCAGAACTTGCGTAAGATCATATGAAGGACGCGAATGAAAAAAACTTTGTTTAAAATATTTATGAGTTTGGTGGTCATTCCAACTTTTGTTGTTGGAGTGCTCTATTGGTTGAATGAACGAGGGTTTTTTAATTTACAGCAGATTGAGTTGGCCGTGGAAGGCAATGATCAGGGATCAAATTTTTTAAAACCCTTGCTCGCGGATCTCAATAAAGAGTTGGAGACCTATCGCGGAACTTCTTTGTGGAGCCTTGATCTGCCAGAGGTCTCTGAAAAAGTTAAAAAAATGCGTTGGATTCAAGGAAGCTCACTGTCTCGCCGTTGGCCCCATCAATTGAGTGTTCGAATTTTACCGAGAGAAGTGAAGCTTCTTTTTGTGAGTCAAAACGGAAAGCTTTTGCCGATTGTTGAGGATGGCAGTTTTTTGCAACCCGTGGCTGCCGGTGAAGCGCCGGATGTTTCTCTTTTAGCGGGTGATGTTTTCGAGAAAAATGTGGAGATGAGAAAAAAAGCAGTGACGACGATTTCTGAAATTCCTGACGAAGGAAGATTCAGTCGGAAAACAATTTCGGAACTTCGATATGATTCCAAAGAGGGATTTTGGGCAACATTGATTCAGTCCGGAATGAAAGTAAAAATTGGCGATGGGCAGGTGTCTTTGCGAGCCGCAAGGGTTTCTCAGGTCATCGAGTACATGGAAAGTCGCCAGTTAGAAGCGCGCGTCATTGATGCTAACCTATCAAAAAAAGTCCTTGTCAGGCTGCGTAAGGGTCCCTAAGCTTAAGTCCAAGGACATATGTCCGGTGTAGTAACTGACTAAAAACTTATGGATGAGTCAGGATGATGAATAATACGAATATGAAGAACTCAAATGGAAAGAGTTCGAAAGCATTAGTTATCGCCGGCCTTGATATTGGCTCTTCCAAAGTCACTCTCGTGATTGCCACTGTCAACGCTCAAGCCGACGGAGATGAATCAAGAATAGAAGTCGTGGGCGTGGGAACAGCTCCCAACACAGGCATTCGCCAAGGCGTTGTTGTCAACATCGAAGCGACCACCGAATCTATTCGCAAAGCCCGCGAAGAAGCCGAGCTGATGTCGGGTTACCGCATCGAAGAAGTGTGGGTGGGCGTTTCTGGTTCACACATCAAATCTTTTGATTCTAAGGGCATGGTTGCTATCAAGAACAAAGAAGTGGCTACTTCTGATGTCGAGAGAGTGATCGAAGCCGCAAAAGCAGTTGCGGTGCCAACGGACCGCACGGTTCTTCATGTTATTCCCAGAGAGTATAAGGTGGATGGGCAAGATGGTATCCTCGATCCGATTGGAATGTCGGGGATTCGCTTGGAGGCCAGTGTTCATATTGTGACCGGTGGACAGACCGCGATTGCCAACAATCTGAAATGCATCGAAAAAGCAGGCTTGAAGGTTTCCGGTTTGGTCTTGGATCAATTGGCCTCTTCAATGGCGGTGCTTTCTCAGGATGAAAGAACCCTGGGTGTTTGTGTGGTGGACATGGGCGCGGGTTCTTGTAACTCGGTCTATTTTATGAATGGCAGCGTCGCCCATATTTCGGTCATTCCGGTGGGTGGTCAGCATTTTACTCATGATATTGCCATCGGCCTGCGAACGCCTCAAATCGCGGCTGAAGACTTAAAGAAAAAATATGGCTGCGCAATGGCAGCATTGGTCGACGATGATGAAACCATCGAAGTCGAGGGTGTTGGCGGTCGTAAGTCCCGAACTGTTTTGCGTCGGGACCTGGCCGATGTGATTGAACCGCGAGCAGAAGAAACCTTGCAGCTGATTTCAAATGATCTGCGAATGAGTGGCTTGTTGCCATTTTTGGGTTCAGGGATTGTTCTGACGGGCGGAGCCAGCCAGCTGGATGGTTTGATTGAGATGGGCGAATTTGTATTTGATATTCCTGTTCGACGGGGTTCGCCGATGGGGTCTCATTCGCGAGTAGGTGGTCTGGCAGAGGTGGTGAAATCAGCCTCGTTTTCCACAGCTGTTGGGCTTCTGTTGTATGGGTTTTCACAAAAGAAATTTACGAAGGCAACGGCGACCAAGGGTGAAGATGCGATTGCGGAATCAATCAATTCATTTGGTCAAAAGATGAAGAACTTAATTGACGGATTATTTTAATCTCGGCTTCTCGAGCTAGGAGGGCAAATGTTTGAGCTTGAAGAGAATATCAGTATCGGAGCGAATATAAAAGTTGTTGGTGTCGGTGGTGGCGGAAGCAATGCAGTGACCACGATGATCGATGCGAACATGAACGGCGTTGAGTTCATCGTCGCCAATACCGATATTCAGGCATTGAACTCGAATCGTTCTCCCGGAAAAATTCAATTGGGTTTGGATCTGACAAAGGGACTTGGAGCTGGTGCAAATCCAGACGTGGGTCGTCGGGCAGCGATTGAATCCTACAATGAAATCGTTGAAAAATTGGAAGGCGCCGATATGGTTTTTGTCACCGCTGGAATGGGTGGTGGAACTGGGACTGGTGGCGCTCCCATTGTTGCAAAAATCGCCCGCGAGCTGGGAGCTTTGACCATTGGTGTGGTCACAAGGCCTTTCGTTTTCGAAGGAAAACGTCGTCAAAAACATGCTGATGGTGGTCTTCAGGAACTGAAAGAAAATGTGGATACTCTGATTGTTATTCCCAATCAGAAATTGCTTTCAATTGCCGGAGACCGAACGCCTTTGGTGGAAACCTTTAAAAAAGCCGACGAAGTTCTTTTGCAAGCGGTAAAAGGGATTTCAGATCTGATCAATATTCGAGGTTTAATCAACTTGGATTTTGCAGATATTCGTACCGTCATGCAGGCAAAGGGTCTGGCTTTGATGGGCACAGGCTATGCGACCGGTGAAAATCGGGCGGTAGAGGCTGCGACGGCTGCGATTTCTTCGCCGCTCTTGGAAAACATTAAAATTGATGGCGCCACTGGAATTATCATAAATGTCACTGGCGGACCTGATCTGAGTCTCTACGAAGTGAATGAGGCTTCCACTTTGATCACGGAAGCAGCTCACGAAGATGCAGAGATTATCTTTGGCGCAGTGATTGATGAAAATATGACTGATGAAGTGCGTGTGACCGTGATCGCTACGGGCTTCGCGGATCCAGATAAAAAAATTCAAAGCGTGGATACGATGTCTCGCATGCAAGAGTTTTTGAATTCAGCTCCATCGGCATCAATGCCAAATATTGAGTTACCGTCGGTGCCGTCTTTTCAGCAACCTCAGTATCAACAGCCGGCCCCAGAACAAACTGTCGCGATGCCACAGTTTCAGGCGCCAACTCCCCCTGCTGCCGTTGAGCAGCCCGAAGTGATTTCTCCGGCACCTGTGACCAGTCAGGCTTCAGTGCAGAGCCCAGCGACCAATGTGGTGCCACCACCTCAAGGAGTACCCACTCAGTCCGACGTGTTGTCGGCCAGAGATATGTTGGTGGCCAAAGCCAAGGCTTTCAAAGAAAGTCAGGATTTGAAACAGAAGCACCATCAGCCAGAGCAGTTGTCGATGAATGTCGATCCTAATGAACAACAGTCGTTGGAAGACGCTCGGCGCATGGCTCGCGAAGTTTTGAGTTCACCGTTTGCGGGACAAAATCTGGAGGTTCCAGCTTTTATCCGTAAGCGCCAAGGGGACATCAATAACGAGCGCTAATGCAAGCTTGGTTTGTATCAGATATCCATCTCAGGGACATCAATGAGCGCAACAGTGTTAGGCTGTTGCGCTTTTTGCATTTTTTGCTCAAAGACTCTGAAGCCACCCACTTGTTTCTGCTGGGAGATATTTTTGATCTTTGGGTCGGAGACTCGGATCTCTTTCAGCGAAAATTTCAAGCCATTGTTGATGCGCTTGCAGAGTTGAAAAAAAAGGGCGTCGAAGTCATCTATTTCGAAGGCAATCACGATGTGCACGTCAAAAGATTCTGGGAAGAGAAATTTTCCATCCCTGTTTTTGTTGAACATAAAGTCTATCATCTGGGGCCTTTTCAGGTGCGTTTAGAGCATGGCGACTATATCAATCCGAAGGACATCAAATATCTGAAGTATCTGGAGCTCATTCGATCCAAAAAAATGGAAAAGGTGGCGCACGTTGTTCCTGGAAAATTTTGGGACCAAGTAGGAAGCTGGAGCGCCAGGAAAAGCCGGAAACGAAGCTCCGGCCAGAGGCAGAACAACGAACAAAACCTGCGGGAGATGATTCGACTTTATGCTCAAGATAAATCACAGGAGCAAAGTTTTGACTATATCATTACAGGTCATATGCATATTCGCGACGAATTTGCCTTTGAGGCCGCAGGAAAAAAAGTGATGTCCATCAATCTGGGAAGCTGGTTCGATGAGCCTAAGGCTTTGTGTCTGACCGAGAGTGGTCACTCCTGGCGAGAGCTATAGGATTGGCTTGGCTGCCAGGCGTAGAGGCCGCTCAAGCCTGTTTTTTATCTATTTTTAATCGAATGGCGTTTTGTGAGTCCATCAGCATGACCTCAACCAAATGGTCTCGGTTAATATTTAAAATCGAAATTAGTTCCTGAAGACAATGGCCGGGTGGAGAGCAGAGTCCTCGCTCCCAATTAGATACAAATTGGCTGTGAATATTGCCGAGTGCAGAGGCCAATTGTTGTTGTGTCAGGCCGGCCAGGGTTCGTTTTTCCTTGAGATAGATTCCTAGATTTTTGAATTCTGACATAGTTATTCCGCCCATTTTTTTGAATGTTTGTTGGCCATTGAGATCTGCAAAGGGAGACATTGCACTGTCCATGCCCAGGCTGTGGTTGTCAGAGCCTTCTAGATTCGAGATGCTCACGGCCTCGACGGACAGCTGTCAGGTGCAGACTGGACACCTGTTTAAATCTTCTCCATGCTCCGAGAGCTCACGGCCTTAGAGGGCGTTACTCAGCTCGAGGGCTGGATAGTTCGTGTTTTCGAAGCGCCAGGAGCCAGCGACATAAATCCAGTGCGCATGAATCTGGTGGTTTCTGATCGGCATTTCAAAGATTCCCCATGTGGGGTCAAAAATATGCCCGTCTTGCAGTTCGATCCATGAGTGGCCTTCGTTGTGAAGGTCATAATGAGAAATGGCGCCATTCACAAAACGATGGCGAACACCAAGGCGGCTCAGAGCCAAGGAAGCAAAGAGGGCCTTTTGCAAGCAGTAGCCTTTTTCTGCCTCGAGATATCTTTCTAACGGGACTACGGGAAGTCGGGCGCGACTCATCACCAGAGGAAAATGAAAGACAGGTGAATTGATCGCGGCAGTGAACTCAGCATCGGGATTTTTTTTCAGTCGAATGGATTGATCCCACGGCAGATCTTGTTCGACGGGACCCAGCTTTTTTTCAATGTAGGATTGAACAAATTGGATAGGTCCCGTCGCTCCCATTTTTGAAAAGCGAGATCTTTGGTATTCGGCGACCATCTTGTCCAAAATCATTGAGAGTGGAGAGCCAGGTGTGGTGTCTATGCCCACAAAGCTGCGTCGATAGGAGCCATCACCAATGACGAATCTTTTTGCCAATTGCTGGGGAAGTTGTCGGGCATTGAAGTTAACAAGTAGGCCTTGAGCAGGGGTATCCGGAGTCGGAACAAAAACGGTGACGACGACGTCGGGGGAAATCAGACGGTGGTCAAAATAACGATCAATGGTCGCCGCTCCGACCAAGACATCTTTTGGTAGATGACTGATGCCAGCGAGTTTTGCAGGCCGGTGGATCTGACTGCATACTGGTCCATTGGCTCTTGCAGAGACGGTCAATGCTAGCAGAATGGTCACGGCTCCCCATTGGAAGCATGTCAGAAGGCTCATCCAAGGGTCTTTTAATGCGATCTTCGCGCCAGATAGGGCTTCTTTTTGAAGGATTTGAGCTCGCAAAAATTGAAGATCATTTCAACAGTCCAGCGGAGTCTGGATTTTTCCAAAAAAATACAAGTATTTTCAATGTGTTATATTGATGGCGCCACTGTCGTTGGGCCCGACAAAGGGCAAACTTTGTCATCCATTGTGATCAGAGTTTTTCTGTCGGAGAGGGCCCTTAGGCCCGGCTTTCTGACAACAGCTGCTCGGCGTGGGCCAAGCTTGTTTTGGAGATTTTTTCGCCTGAGATCAGGCGCGCAATTTCTTGAACTCGATCTTTTTGTTTGAGCTCTTTGATCTCCATAGCGACATGATCGCTGGAGGGGGATTTCTGAATAAAAAAGTGAGAATCCCCATAGGCTGCGACCTGAGGCAAGTGGGTCACGCAAATGACCTGCTGACCTTTGGCAATAGTTCGCAATTTTTTTCCCACTTTTTCCGCCGTGGGCCCAGAGACTCCAGTGTCGACTTCGTCAAACAGATAGGTTCTGGGTTGGTGAGATGAGCCCACTACGCGTTTCAGAGACAACAAGATTCTAGAAAGTTCTCCGCCACTGGCAAATTTAGCCAACGCTTTGGGCGTATCTTTGTGCGAAGTTTGACTCATAAACTCAACATCGCTGAAGCCTGAAAAATTCAAATGATCCAATTTGTTCACGGCCACATGAAAGGTCACCCCCTTCATATTCAGATCCAAGAGTTCTGCGTTGACAGAGTCCGCAAGAATTTTTGCTCCGTTCTCTCGTTTTTTATGAAGATCTTGGGCCCGTTTTTTGAGGTCTTGACTGATCTTGTCCTTTTGAGACTTAAGGTCCGCCAAAACACTGTCCGAATTTTCGAGTTGCGAGATTTCAGTTTCCATTTGTTGAAAGGCTTCGATGATTTCGGAAACCTGGGGCCCATATTTCTTTTGCAGTTTTCGGAGCTGACTGAGTTGTTGTTCTAACTCTTCCAAACGTGCTGGGTCTGCCTCGATTTTAGATACATATTGCCGAAGATCATAGAGCGTATCCTCGATCAGGGTTCGCGCCTGCTCCAAGTTCTGTAGTTTTTCATTGATGGCAGGGTCAATCTGCGCAACTTCGGCAGACTTTTGTAAGACGACACGGAGTCTTTGAATGGCAGAGTCGTCATCGGAATCCAATGTGGACTCGGCCAGAGACGTAAAACCACCAATCTTGGCTGTGCTTTTGAGCTTTTTAATTTCAATTTCGATGTCCTGGTTTTGCAAAGTTTCGAGATCCAATTTGCGAATCTCATCTCGTTGGTAAACTAAGAAATCCAGTCGTTGAGCTTTGTTTTTAGAATCTGTCTCGAGCTGCTGAATTTGTTGATCGAGCTGGGTCATTTGTTCATATTTTTGTTGATAGAGAAGGCGTTGCTCCCATGCGCCGACATATTGATCGGTCAGGTCCAGATGATAAGCCTTTGACAGAAGGTGCCGGTTTTCATGTTGTCCGGTCATTTCAATCAGGGGGGCCGAGTGGCCAGCAACTTCGATCAGGGGGGAAACAATGTCTCTGAGAGTGTTCAGGGTGCTCAATGTGCCGTTGAGATAGACTCTGGATTTATCGCCAGACAGAACCCGACGTACGATCAGCAAATGCTCATCGGTCTCGATGCCCATGTCAGACAATTTTTTTTCCAGATCTGGTCTTTGAGACACATCAAAAGATCCTTCGATGGAAGCTTGGTCATGGCCAGCCCGAATGGACTCTGCAGAGCCCTTTTGACCCATTAGTAGACTCAAACTTTTTAGCAAGACGGATTTGCCGGCACCAGTTTCGCCGCTCAAAATATTTAGTCCCTTTTTGAAATGGATGTGCAGATTGTCGATAATCGCAAAGTGAGTGACTTTTAATTCGAGCAACATGATTGCCTCCGTTATATTTTAAATCTGACTCAGGCTCGATCGCCGAATTTCAATTTCTCCCTGAGCAGGTGAAAATAATTCTGCCGAGGATCTCTCAACATAAAATGATCCATCTTGCTTCGACGGATCACCAACTGATCACCTTCAGAGATTTGGTCAACTTTTACTCCATCCACAACGAAATGAGCTTGATCCTGGGTGCTTCGAGTTCGCTTCAGGGAGGAGCCTGGATGCAATTTTCCCACCAGCTTGAAATTCAATTGAATGTCATCGGGGAAAATCAATGGCCGGCTGGTCAGGCTGTGGGCGGCGATCGGCGTGACAACGAATGAACGGACAGCCGGATGCAAGATGGGTCCACCGGCCGCTAAATTGTAGGCCGTCGATCCCGTTGGGCTGGCAATAATCAGTCCGTCCGCTTTGATTTCAGACACCAACATTTTCTCACAGTAAATAGAAATATTGATGAGCTGGCTCAGGGAGCCTCGTTCGATCACAACATCATTGAGAGCCATGAGGTCATGTTTTACTTTTCCATTGCGCAGAAGCTGTACTTGAATCATGGATCTTGGCATAAGCTCCATTTTATTTTGCAGAGCTTGCTCGACCGTGGAGAAAAGTTCTTCAGCGCGGATCGGAGTCAAGAATCCAAGAGATCCCAAATTGACTCCCAAGATGGGAACGCACTTTCCCTGGAGCATCTGTGCAGCCCGGAGATAAGTTCCATCACCTCCGAGCACGATGACCAAACCCATTCCCTCGAGGGCGGAACGTCTTTTTAAACCAACGGTTCCCTGAATGGGCTTTTGTTCTGGGGCGGTGAAGACCTTGTAGTTCCGTTCTTTAAGCCATTGAGCCAGGGTTTTTGCCAAATTCACGGCGGGGGCCGTGTCTGGGCGATAAACCAAGGCAATGCGATGTTTGTCGCCGATCACAAAACGTTTTTTCATAAGCTGATCAGTCCCTCTCGACGAAGCAGCGCTTGGGGGTCGGGTTCTCGGCCGCGAAATTTTTTATACAGATCCATGGGGTGTTCAGTGCCACCACGACTGAGCACAAAGTTTCTGAATTTATCTGCGATTTCGCGGTTGAACAACCCATGCTCCTGAAAATATTCAAAAGCGTCGGCATCCAGCACCTCGGCCCACTTGTAGCTGTAGTATCCGGCAGAATACCCACCGGCAAAAATGTGACTGAAACCAACGCTTGAGTTGGTCCCAGGAATCTTAGGGAGAACTCGAACGGGATCCGTGACTTTGGTTTCAAAAATATCGACCTCTGAAATCAGAGTCGGATTTTGTGAATGCCAAGCCATATCCAGTAAAGCAAACTGCAATTGTCTCATGGATGAATAGCCACTCTGAAATTGAGAGGACTTTTTAATTTTTTCCACCAGCTCTGGTGGGATCGCCTGTTTGGTTTTGTAATGGCGAGCGAAGATGTCCAAGCCCTCTTTTTCGCGCACCCAGTTTTCCATGATCTGGGATGGGAGTTCGACAAAATCCCAGTAAACATTGGTTCCCGCCAGCGACCGATAAGTGCACTGAGACAATAGACCATGCAGAGCGTGGCCAAATTCATGAAACAGTGTTTGAACTTCGTCATAGGTGAGCAAGGAAGGTTTTGACGCCGTAGGCTTCGTAAAGTTACAGACGATGCTGACATGGGGTCTTCGCACGTGACCGTTGCTATATCCCTGTTCCCGGTAAGCCGTCATCCAAGCGCCACTTTTTTTGGTCTCTCGAGGAAAAAAGTCCGTATAAAAAAGACCGACATAGTTATTGGTTCGTTCCTCTCGAACCTCAAAGGTTCGAACATCTGGATGATATTTGGGAACATCGACAACTTCGCGAAAGGTCAGTCCATACAATCTTCGGGCGTGTTCAAAAACACCTTCGATCACATTCTCCAATTGAAAGAAAGGGCGAAGCTCTTCTTCGCTGTATTTGAATTTCTTTTCTCGCAGCTTCTCAGAGTAGTAAGCAAAATCCCAAGGCATCACTTCGTCGTTGCCATCCAAAGATTTTTTGAAGCTTCTTAGCTCTGCGATGTCTCGGTCCGCCGCTTTTCTCGAGGGGACTAAGAGCTTATTGAGAAAATCCATGACCTTTTCGGTGGACTGAGCCATTCGTTCAGAAAGAACAAAATCAGCGTGAGTGGTAAAACCCAAAAGCTCTGCCCGCTCATGTCGAAATCGAACAATTTTTTTCACCAGCTCTTGATTATCAAAAGAATCTCGGAAGGCTCTGGTGTTGTAAGCCATCCAAAGTTTTTTCCGAAGCTCTCTGTTCTGTGCGTACTGCATGAAAGGAATAAAGCTGGGGGCTTGCAGATTAAAAAGCCATTTGCCGGCGTGGCCTTTTTTTTCTGCTTCTTGGGCCGCCGCCTCGATCACTCCTTCGGGAAGTCCCACAAGGTCGGACTTGTTGCTCAGGAGCATTTCAAAGGCATTGGTGGCCTTCAAAAGATTTTCAGAAAATTGCGGACCCAGAACCGACAGCTCTTGGTCAATTTGTCTTAGTTTCTCTTTGTCAGAGTTATTGAGAAGAGCTCCATTGCGAGAGAAATCCCGATAATACTTTTCCACCAGACGAAGTTGTTCTGGGTTCAGTCCCAGAGATTCTTTGTGATCATAGACAGACTTAATTTTTTGGAAAAGAGTTTCATCCAGAGAAACCTCGCTGGCAAAGGCAGCTCCTTTGGGGGAAATGTCTTTGGCCAAGGCCTGCAGAGCCTCGGAAGCTTCAGCGCTAAAGAGATTGAAATAGACCCCAGTGGCAACTTCATATTCTTCGCTGGCGGTCTCTAGCGCCAAGATGGTGTTTTCAAAGCTGGCCGCTTCCGTGTTTTTTTTGATGTCAGCCAGGCGAAGACGTGCTTTTTCAATTCCGAAATCAACGGCCGGCAGAAAATGCTCGAGCTTGAGTTGATCAAATGGGATGGATTCGTCCCGAGTTCCGAAAGTTTTTTTCTCGAAAGCTCGGATCAAAGGATTGTTGAGATTCTCGGGCGATAATTGGGTGTCTTTTGTGTGTGCCATAGGTCATAAAAATTACCATATGGCACAGGGTGGATATAGTCTTTTATCGAGGTCTGCGAGGGTCGACGCCGTATCCCACAGAGCCGTAGAAGTAGAAGCTATCGTTGCTGCGAGGGTAATAGTATCCATTGTTGTTGTAGCCACAGACATAGATTCGTCCCCAGCCTGGAGAGTTCTGCCAACAGCTGCCGCTGTTGTTTGAGTAAGTGCTTGTTCCCGCGCCAACTGTGCAGAGTCCGATATAAGAACCACCGCCGGTTGCACGGCAGTAAGCGCCGCCTCCACAGGAGTTTTGATCACGGATATCACAAGCGCTCGCTGCGTTGGCGTAGCAGTTTCCTGCGCCGCTGACTGCGGGTGTATAACTCACCTGAGGAACGCTCGACCACTGTGTGTTCTGACCATAGTAGGAATACACGGAAGAGGTATTGCCGTAATTGTAACCCAAATAGTTGTAGTTGCCGCCCCAGTAAGAATCTGGCGCGCAGCTGATTCCCCATTGAGGATTCATGATGGGTCTTTGGCCAATAGGACATCCACAAAAGCCGTTGTTATTGGACCACTGGTAAGCAGGGAAGCTCGACAAGCGAGGATCCTGATTATAGTACCCGGGATTGCAGGTGGTGTTTCCTGAGATATTGCAGGGAGTCTCTGCTGTGGTTCCGCCACCGCCGCCACCATTTCCGTCATCGCTTTTCTGGCAAGCGCTGAGGCCCAACAGAACAACCGTCATCAGCGGGAAAAGGATTTTTTTCATCTCGTACTCCTTCATTGTATAAGGTCACTGCGAACAGCGAGCTGCACCCAGTCGTCTTCCAAGTTATATGCCAGTGCGACTTTTGATTCCCTGAGTCTCAAATCCAATAGGTTGATTTCTCAAAGGTTTCATCTCGCTCTGACCTTGTCCCCCGAGCCCCTTTTGGGATCTTCGGCGACAATTTGTGTCAAGCTCGATGGCAATATACCAGACTCTGGAAAGAAAGTCTGATTCTGCAGATCTATGAATTTTTAGCATGAATTTGTTACGGATTTGTCTACGAGTTCGACAGTGTTTTGAAGGCGAGGGCTATTGGGAAGCCCCCGGAGATGGCGGTGCAGAAAAGAAGTAAGGGCAACCGTAAAGGCGAAGTTCCACTCGGCGTGGGTTGCGTTTTGGATTCATCTTAAAGGCCATGTGCTCGAGAAAATTCACTGGGAACGAGGTCAGATAGTTCAAAGACTTCATCGCCGTGGGAATTTCTTGTTCTCTGCCCTTGGCAATAATTAAAGCGTTGCTGCAATTATTCCAGTCGACCTGAGTTAGGTTATCCACTGGAATATCCACGAACTCGGGTTTGGGCCCAAGTATAAAGGCGTCAGTGATCCACTCTGGTGATTGATCCAATCGATAGATGTTTCGGATCTTTGGATGATCATTCAGGTAAATTGAAAAATCGATCAGATTTTTCTGGGGTGGGAAGAAGCTGGCGATGCAGAACAAAAAACCATTTAAAACGAAAAGACTGATGAGCCGAACCCGGTACTGATGAAAGCGCTCCGTCAACCATTGAAAATAGGGCTGTACGGTGAAAATGAGGACAGGGAGGAGTGGAATTAAAAACCGCTCCCACTTTTGAGAAAACAGAGAGTGCAGAAAAACAAAAAGAAAAGTAATGATCCAAAGAGCTCTTTGTTTTTTTAGATTCTCCCGCAAGAATTCTTTGCCATATTTAGCGATGAGAAAAGGAGAATAGGTTAAGAGGATAATCAGAGACGGGTAATAACTTAAGGGTTGTTGTCCATAATCTTTGCCATGTGCATAGTTGTAAAAAAAGACGGCGATCAAAGATTGATGAAATGAGCCACGTAAGATTAAGTCTGGGATTCCGGCAAGGACAAAGAAAACCAGTCCAACTGCACAAACCCACAATAGTGATTTCCATTCCCGTTTGAGGATTGGCAAGATCACAAAGATCAAAGCGCAAAGGCCCACCTGTGGACGTAGCAGAAAAGCAACGGAGATAAAAAACACCCCTTGCAACAGGGAACTTAAATTCCCCTTTTTGTCATATTCCAACGCAGTCACCGCAGCCAGGGCGAGCCAGGGGGCGGCGAGAGCTTCGAACATGGGGCGGGTAAATACGAAAGGGGCAGCAAAGTAGAACGAAAACATCAGCAGCGTCAGAATTTGATCTTTGGGTCTTGAGCCCATCCAACGGGAAAATCGAAAAATGGCCCACAATAAAAGAGCCATATTGATGATTCCAACAATAAAAATGACTCCGCGATATTGTTCATAGGGATTGGTTACGCCTGCCGCCCAAGCCATTTTTGCGGCGGCAAACAGAGGTAAAATTTGACTGGGTGATTTGACATCGTCAGGTCTCATCATTTCCGCCAAATGAGAAGTCTGAGCTGGGATGTATCGTACGATTCCCGTGAAATATTCATCGGTCGCCATAAATCCATCGTTGACCGCGATCACCGAGAGATAAACTAGGATGAAAAGACCCGCAGTCAGGCCAACTTTGTATCTTCGAATAAAATTGCGAATCTCCTGGGGCTTCTGTTCCAGCCATCCTTGGACCGTCCAAGTGCCAAGAAGCCCAATCAAGGCGCCGATCAGAACATCACTCAAAAAGTGTTGTTGAAGAATGACTCGAGTGCTGGCGATTCCAGTGGCGATAAGGAAAAAGATCAGATTGGGGCCTCGGCCTAATTTGAGGGCCGCCAAGCAGGTGACAAAAGCAAAAATAGCCTCGGAATGTCCTGATGGAAAGGATTGCCAGTGCCAATGGAGGTTGAAGTGGTCAAAGAGATCGTTGGCAAATGTAAAGCTGAGATGAGAGCGTTGTCGTCCCACGATAAATTTGAGAATTTGGTTCATGAGGCCGGAGAAAACGAGGGAGAGAGAGCTGACCAAGGCCCAATGCGCAAAATGGTCTTTGCGCGGGCTCCAACGAGTCAGAAGATACACAAGAAACAGAATGCCAAAAAGAATATCAGCTTCGCCCAGGTCAGTGAGCTTGCGACTGACCTGATGAAGAAGTTCAAGATTTGATGCTGAAAAATAAATGGCCAAAGACTGATCCAGCCAGAAATAAGAGACAATCGCACCGAGGGCCAGAACAAGGACTAAAATGAAACGCATGTCTCCTACCTTTGCTATCTGCTAACACATCAAATCATCACTGGCAATTCGACAAGGCCAGCTCTTACAAGGTAAAACAAAATCTATAAAAGTGGAGAAGATTTTGATGAATGCGAAAGTTCCCCGAGTTCTTTTTGTGGCCTCCAGAGAATTTGATTATCTTCAGGACATGATTTTTCGAGGGTTGACCGAGGTCCTCGGAGAGAAGAACATCGATGCCATCCCCTTTAATGCGGGCTATCATTTCCCCATTCATCGTTATCCAAAAAATCTGGGGTATTTCGGAACGCCGCCGTTATCACGATTTTTTTGGAATCCGTCTCGTATCAAGGGCTATGACGCTGTCATTGTTGGGTCGACGAAGCCCGACACCTTTCAGGCCTACCAGGAGATTCTGCCAAAAATTCAGGCCCACCAGCCTGTGGTGTTCATTGATGGGGGAGATTTTTCAGATGTTGGCGGAGATCTGCGCCGGCTTCATGCGGAAGATCTCTGGAAAGAGGTCATTCGTCAGCGGCCTTTTGATTTTGTGTTTAAGCGAGAGATGGTGAACGAACAAAGCTACGAAAAAAATGTCTTCCCACTGCCCTTCGGATTGCACCACCAGATCACGGATCGGCCGACACCGATATTAAAAACCTACGACGTCAGTTTTTGGGCTGTCGAGTCTCACCCCATTCGCTCTCAAGTTTTTTCTTTGCTCAAAGGGAAGTTTGATTGTGACCAAAATGGCAGTTGTGCCAAACAAGTTTTTCGCAAGTACTCTCGAAAAGGGGAGCAATACTTACAGGATTTGGCTCAAACAAAGGTCAGTTTGAATTTTCGAGGGGTTGGTTGGGACACTCTGCGGTTTTGGGAAACTTTTGGTGTGGGGACGATGATGATTTCTCAGAAACCGGCGATACAGATTCCCAATGATTTTATCAATGGCAGTGAGGTTGTGTATCTGGAAGATGGTTTGGATAGCTTGATCGATCAATGTCGTTACTATTTGGATCATTCCGACGAGCGAGAGCGCATCGCCAAGAGGGGTCAGCAAAAGGCTCAAAAGTTTCATTCTGCGAAGTTTCGTGCAGAACAAGTCCTTTCAAAAATATTTGGGTAAGTTTTTCCTCGACTTCAGTCTTTGACTCAAGCTTTGGTCCTGAGTTTGAGAGTCAAAAATCTATCATTTTTGGGTGGTAAAACTGACGAAATCAGGACCTCGTCTCGACAACTAATTGACTCACAGTTTCACTCAAAAATCAGAGAGAATAGATGAAGGAGGAATCTTTGGGCGCAATTCGATTCTCTGGAATGGCCAGTGGCCTTCCACCAAACATTGTCGAACAGATCATCGAGGCGGAGCGCATTCCGGTGAAGACAATGGAAGCGCAAAAAGCCAAAGAGGACGACAAACTTAAATTGGTCACAGATCTTGAATCGAAAATTTCTGACATTACAAAAAATATCGCGGATATGGTTGGTATTCGTGGATTCATGAATAACAAACTCACCTCTGCGGATCCTGGCATTATCGACGGCTTGGTGGATCCGAATAACGCGACAACGGGTGAGTGGCATATCGAAGTCATGCAATTGGCAGAAAAGCCAGGCGCGGTGTCCAACGGTTTTGCAGATAAGGACCAAACGCAGATCGGTGTTGGTTACATGAGATTTGATACGCCCGAGGGTCGCAAAGATGTTTACGTGAACAACAACAACAGCACCTTGAGCGGAATTGCGGCGGCCATTAATTCTGCTGGTTATGGATTGCAAGCGACGGTGCTCAATGATCGATCGGACAAGGAGACCCCCTATCGGCTTCTAGTCACTGGGATGACCACAGGTGATGACAATCAGGTCGCGTTCCCGACGATCTATATGTTGGACGGCGATCAAGATGTCTATTTTGATGTTGCTCGGCCTGCTCAGAATGCGAAAATCAAAGTGGATGGATTTGAATTGGAAGTCACTGAGAATAGCGTCAATGATGTAATTCCTGGGGTGACTCTAGATTTGAAACAGGCCTCTCCGGGGCGGCCGATTCGAATTTCAGTCAAAGAAGATGCCGAAGTCATCAGTGGAAAAATGAAAAGTTTTGTCGAGGCTTATAATGGTGCTTTGGGTTTCATTCAGGGGCAGCACAAATTGCAAAAAGGCCAGGATGGCAAAGAGCGTTTGGGGCCACTGGGTGGGGACGGTTTGATTCGCTCCATAGAGTCCAATCTTCGCCGTGTTCTTTTGAATCCTCAGATGGGTGTTGATTCAAATATTAAACGAGTTGCGGACATGGGAATTGAGTTCAGTCGAAATGGAACTTTGAATTTTAGTCAGGACAAATTCAACAAAGTTTTAGCCGCGAACCCTAAGGCCGTTTCAAACTTTTTGCGGGGGGATGGTTTCAGTACAGGTTTTATTCCCGCCGTTCGTCGGGAAATCAGCAATCTTTTGGACTCGTCCTTTGGCCCGATCTCGAATCGAAAACGAGGAATTCAACAAAAGATCGATTCCGTGAATCAGCGAATTGAAAATAAAGAACGACAACTGACTCGACGAGAAGAGACGTTACGACGACAATTTTCCGATCTTGAGAGCAAAATGTCCAAACTTCAGTCCCAAGGTGCAGCTGTGGCAGGCATCGGTGGAATGCAAGTGAAGCAGAGTTAACGATTGGTGAAACTGGACCTTAAGGGATTACGACAGAAACCGAAAAGAGGAGCATGAGCAATCCATATCTGAAATACAAGCACACGCAGATACAAAGTGCAGGGCGCGAAAAGCTCCTCCTGATGATGTATGAGGCTGCGATCAAGTTCAACAGATTGGCGGTCAAAGCTGCCGAGGAAAAAAAGGTTGCCGAGCGATGTGTGAACATTGGTCGAGCTTTCGATATTGTGCTTGAGCTCAACAATACCTTGGATCACAAGGTCGGTGGCGAAATTTCAGCTAAACTAGAGCAGCTGTATATGTTCATCACCGAGCAATATACCAAGTCAAATATGACCGGGGACCCTGAGCCGTTGAGGGCCACTTTAAAAATTTTAGAAAATCTCTATGAAGGCTGGAAGCTGGCAGTAGAGAAGGTCAAAAAAGAAGAAGAAAAAAACGGACAAGACAAGTCCGGCTAGTACTGAACTCAAGTTGTAAGTAATGAGCTTTTTGCCTAGGAGGGGCTATGGTTCGAATCATCGACCTACTGAATCATAAGAATCACTATCTCGAGAAATTCTACTCAATCAATGAGACAGAAATTCTCAACTTTGCGAAGAAGGATTTCTCGAATCTCGAGAATTTCTATCAGGAGCGAGAAAAAATTCTCGAGACGATCCGCTACATTGATGCTGAAATCGACGAAGCTCAGAAAGAAGATCTTCAGATCTCCGGTCTTGAGCGTCGCGAGATGGCGACCACGCTGGCGATCAAAGAAGAATATGTCAGTCGCATTTTATCTCAGGACCTTGAGATTTTGTCTTGTATCGAGTTGGCCAAGTCCAGTATCATTCGAGAGTTGCAAGAGATTCGTAAGACCCGGAAAGTCGTGGGCTCTTACAAATCACCAAACTTTACGAATCGACTGGATGAGGAAGCTTAAACAAGCTCAAGGATAAATGAAAAGAATGACCCCCAAAAATAAACGACTGAATCGCGTTGAAAATCATCTATTGGTCTTGATTCTCGCTTTGGCAACAATCAGTTGCCAAAGTCAACAAACCCCGTCGAACCCAACGGCAGAGGTTTCTAACTCAGCCACTTGGACCGGAAATATGAGAGACATGCAGCAAGAGCTCACGAGAGTGCTGCCGATGGTGATGGATAAAAGTGAGTATGAAAATCCAGCCAATCAACAAGAGCTGGCCAAGGAAATATCTCACTTGGTGAAACTGTCAAAGACGGTCAGCCACAACTCAGTCGCCATGCAAAAAGATCCGAGCGTGAAGTTTATTTCCCAGGCTTTTGTTGAAGACCTAGAGCGTGTGGATGAAAGCTTTCGTTTGGGAAAGAAAGAATTCGCGCGGTACAATTTGATGAATGTGACCGCGTACTGTATCGAGTGTCACACACGGACATCGATGGGGCCTTCTTTTCAATCCGCTAAGATTGATAGCACTTTGCAAAAGCTGACAGGAATGGAAAGAGGAGAATACTTGCTGGCCACACGCCAATACGATGCGGCCTTCGCTGAGTTCTCACAGATCATTCAAAAGGGCCTTGCTGGAAAGTATGACTTTTTTACCTTGGACAAAGCCGTCCGGTATGCGCTGGCAATCACAGTGAAATACCAAAAAGATCCCAAGAAGAGTTTGGAAATCGTTCATAAAGTTCGAGATTCTCAGAGCACCCCTTATTACCTGAAACAAAATGCCAAGGGTTGGGAGCTAGCTATACGGGAATGGAAGAAGGAAAAAAAGAATGCGGATAGCTCTGTCAGTTCAATACTAAAACGATGTGATGAGTGGGTTCGTAAAGGACAACGCATGCAGGTGGGTTTTGTTGATCGTGGGGGAGATATCTATTTCCTTCGAGCTCTTTCGGATCTTCATTTGATTTTGTCGGCCAAGTTGACGCCAGATCAGCTGGGTGAAGCCCTGTACATGACGGGCCTTAGTTATGAAGCCATTCGAGATCTTTCGATCTGGACGCTTCACGAGAATTATTACGAGAGCTGTATCCGTAAGGTGCCTCATTCGAATTGGTCAAAGAAGTGTTTCAAGAACTATGAAGAGTCTATTTACTTTGGATTTACTGGCAGCAGCGGGACTCGAGTGCCTGACGAAACTGCGGCCCGACTCAAAGAGCTCAAGTCTCTGGCCTTTAGCCCCTAATTCGCCGCGTTTATAATTTCCCGATCATCATTGCTCTAGACAGGTTTTTGACGCTTCTTTTTAAGGAGAGTCAAAGACTTGGTGCCAACCCTTGCGAGAGTGAGCCTCCTTTCAGCTCGGCCCTGGCACCTCCGTTGCTTTCTCCTTTTCTGAAGAGAAGTTCGTGAAGAACGTTTTGGAAGAACAGCTAGAAAAGGAGCACCTTGTCTCATGCAAGAGTTATTTTCTCAACCAAAGTCGAGTGGTCGTTTTGAAATTGAACCCGCTACATCAGAGACTCCCCCAGCGAGATTTCCCCTCAAAAAAGAAGAAGAGGGGGGCGGCTTCTTTGAAATTAAAACTGACCTCACTGGCGAAAAGACACCAGCTTTAAAGCCGACCCACGGTCCAGTGGAAGAACCTTTGGAAAATGTCGATCGAATTCCTCGTCATGGGAGTGAGATTGCGACACTTCTTGCCAATGTGGATTTGCTGCTTAAACACAGCGAAAGAAGTTTGGCTCAGCATCTCTTGAGACAAAGTCTTTACCTGAATTCTCACCACCCGGAAACTTTGAAACGTTTGGCGTCTTGTCTCAATAAAGAAACTGACTTGGAAATTAAGACCAAGGTTCTCGAGACACTTGTTCGTTCAGACTTGCACTTTGATCATATGGCTCAGTTGGCCCATTGTTATTATCTTCAATCCCGAGATCAAGAAGCTCTGCAGACCTATCGGGAAGCTCTGACAATTCAGACCGAAGACTCACCGGAAACTTTTGAGGTTTATAAAAATCTGGGGAATTTATTGATCAAGGATGGAGACTTTGATGGGGCTGAGGAGCTCTATCACAAAGCATTCACCTTGGATCCACGTTCGGACGTATTGATGGTCAATTTTGGCACGCTGGCCTTGCAGAGACAAGACACTGAAGAGGCCCTCAATCGATTTCGGTTGGCCCTTGAGCTGAACGCTAGAAATGATAAAGCGTGGGTCGGTTTGGCAATGGTTCACAATTTGATGGGAGATTTTGTATTGGCCAAGGCCAATGTTGAAAATGCCATTGATCTCAATCCCCAAAATCGCACGGCGGTGCAGCTCGCGGCGACGTGGGCAATCCGAGATCACAACACGGAATCAGCAGTGGATTGTTTGAGCAACTATCTGAGTTATCAAGAGCTCGATGAAGAAATGTCTTTATTGTTGGTTCATGTATTTTGCCTGCGTCTGCAATGGCCAGAGGCTCAGCTTGAGGTTGAACGTCTGTTATTGTGGGACCCGAAGAATGAAAAATTTCAACAGATAGAAAAGGAATTACGTGGTGGCGGAGCAAAATAGAATTTCTTGGACAACACTGAGTTCCGGTTTGCAGGTGCCTTCCAGAGATGGAAGGTTTCTGTGTTCTCAGCGTGACCCACAGCGAGAGGCCCAAAACTGGATGGATATGCATCGTCAGTTTTGCACCTTTGGCGACGTGATTGTGGTGATGGGATTGGGGGCGGGTTTCCATCTTGATTTGCTCCTAAAAGAGTTTTCAACCCTTCGGGTCGATGTGATCGAGTTGTGCCCAGTGTTGATTGAGTCTTGGACAGAGAAAAATCCCGATGCGAAAGATCGGGTGAATTTTTTGTCGTCTTCGGATTTAAGCGAATTTGAGTTGGTGAAGCAAAAAATGCCGGTGATTTTGGACTATCGCCCCGCACAGTGGGGTTTGGAAGGTCAGTACCAACGGATATTTGAATTTTTACTGGGTGGAGACGTGTCCATTAAGAATATTGCCCAAGATCTCTCGGTGAATGATCAATCTTTGGATGCGAAAACATGGCGGGCGCTCGAGGAGCTTGTGCAATGAAGATTCTCGTTCTGTCCTTGTTGAGATTGGGCGATGTTATTCTTCACCGAGAGTTGGCTCAGTCTTTGAAAAATGAGTATCCTGGTGCGCAAATTGACTTTGTCATTGATGACCAGTTCCGGGCGGTAAAAGAGTTGATTCCCGAAGTGTCTAAATGGCATCAAATCCCTCGGCTCCGCTGGCAAAAAATTTTGGTTGAAAGAAAACAAAGTCCCGCGCGGGCGAAATTTGAATTGCAGAAGATGGTGGCGGATATCGGAGCAGAGTCTTATGACCTGGTGCTGAATGCGACCCATAGTCGATTCAGCGCTCGACTGATGGATTTAATTTCCGCAAAAAAGAAGATCGGTGCCCAGATGATCAATGGCAAAGTGGGTACTGCCTCGAACCGGTGGCAACAGTACCTCAATGAGAACTTCTCTGGAGATGGACGGTCTCGCTTTCACTATCTGGAGCTTTTGCACAGATCATTGGAAATTAGCTTCACTGTTCCCCGTCGAAGAAATCAAAAGAAAGATTCGATCTATTTACAAGTGCTAACATCTGACGAGAAAAAGAACTGGGGGCTCAATAGATATTTTGAGCTATTTGGTCGTCTCAGGGCGCAGTTTCCGGAAAAACGCATTCGTGTTCTTTGCAGTCCGGCAGAGAAAAAACAGGTTCAAAATTTCTTTTCTGAAGAAGACATTTTTTGCGTGGACTTGCTGTCATTGCAGAAGTCTCTAGTAAAGGCGGAGCTGCTAATTACGGGGGACACAAGCGTCCAACATCTGGCAGCCCAAGTGGGGTGCCGGACTCTTTCCTTATTTTTGGGCAGTGCAGATCCGGTAAAAACAGCTCCATGGAATCAAGGTGCTAGAATTTTGTCCGCGCAGTCCCCCTGTTTTCCATGCCGTCACTCGGACCCTTGCTCTCAAAGATCTCACCTGTGTGCTGAATCGATCCCCGTCGGGGAGGTGCTTCGATCGGCGTCACGGATTCTACTGAATTTAAAAGAGGAGCGGCATCAGGAGCAGGAGGTCAAGGTTCAGCAAAGGCATTTTTTCATCGAGAACCTGGAGAATCCAGAGCTTGATGCTCGGGTTGAGCAGCTAGCATGGAGCTTCTATTTGAGCCGGGAGCCGGGGGTCAGTTTTTTGCCGTTGGCTTCGAGTGCACAGGATCTGATGCGGGATCTTGGGCCCCATTTTGTGTTGTCGGATTTTGAGCAGAGTTATCATCGAGCCCAAGAGTTCCAGATGGGTCTCGAGGAGATGCAGAGGCGAATTCGTTTGTTGCAACAGTGTGTTTTGCAAAAGGATCCGAAGAAGGCCTTTCAGGCTCAGCGCTTGCTCGTTAGAGCGGGGTTGCAGAAGTTAACTTTGCAGGTTGGACCGCTCAGCGACTCATTGGCCCGTTTGAATTTTGCGATGACACGTTCTCCACAGGATCATTTTATTTTATTAAAAGAACTTCGCGCTGGTCTAGAGCAAGCGTTGGAGCTGGCACATATTCGATTGCAGATTTTCGCTCATTTGCAGTCCTTGATGAAGGGAGGTCAGGATGGCCGACGAGTTTACGAACTCAATCAAGAACATTCTATCGAGACTTGAAGCAATCACCGAGCAGGTGGTGAAAGAGCAAGGATACACCGAGGACACGGAAAAACTAAAAGTTCTGGTGGAGTTAACCCGAGAGCAGGTGCAAAATGAAAATTCTGGTCGTTGAGCTCGCTCGTTTAGGAGACATCTATCAGTCATGGCCGGCTCTTCGAGCTCTGCGGCGCCGGCATCCCGACGCGCAAATTGACGTGATTACGCGTCCTCGCTTTCAGGCGGCCTTTGACGGGCTGGAGGTGGTCGATCGCCGGCGAATTTTTAACACTCAAGAGCTGATGGGCCCCTTGTTTGCGGCAAATATGGACGTGAAGGCATCCTTTGATTTGGTGAGCCGGGTTCTTGGTGAGATCAAATTTGAAAAATATGATTGGATTATCAATCTGTCATTTTCGCCCTTGTCGAGTTATATCACTCACGCGGTGGCCGCAGAAAGTACTCGCGTTTCTGGTTACACGCGCACCAGCGATGGATTTCTGGCAATCCCTGATGACTTAAGCGCCTATTTTTATGCCCAGGTTGGTTTTGATCGACCCAATCGTTTTCATCTGGCTGAAATATTTGCCACGATGATGGAGATGGATCTGATCGAGACGGACTGGACGGCCCCCCAAGGTTTGATTACGCATTCGGCGGCGCCCCCGGTATTGATTCACATCGGAGCCAGTGAGGCAAAAAAACAGATTGGAGCCTCGAAGTGGGCGACGATCATCAATCAGCTCACTAAGATCTCTGATGTTAGAATCGGTCTGATTGGCTCCGCTGCAGAAACGGAGAATGCGGATTCGATTCTTAACAGTGTGCCAGCGGATCGGGTTCAGAACTATGTTGGAAAGACCAATTTGACCGAACTGTTCTCTTTGATTGCTGGTGCAAAGTTGGTGGTAGGACCCGACAGTGCTCCGATGCACATGGCCAGTCTTGTGAGGACACCTTGTTTGAATCTGAGTTTTCATTCCGTAAACTTTTGGGAGACGGGCCCGAGAGCGCCGGGCTCTTATGTCCTGAGGGGAGCCGATGAGTCTGATTTTGCGTCTGACAAAGTGGCACATGCGATTCATCTGTTTTTCACCGGTGAAAAACAGGATATATCTTTGATTCCCGTACAGACGGGAACGCCGTCGTACTGGGCTCTGACTCCTCCAGATTCTGACTTCGAATGGAACTTGGTCAGGGCGCTGTATCAACAGGCTGATTTTCCAGCGACGGAGAACCCAGACTTTCGTGATGCAATTTCCAAATTATCCGAGATTAATTTGCTGGTGATTGATCAAATCCTAGCCCTTCAGCGAGGAGTTGATCTCAAAAAACTAGCCCCGATCATTGATCGAGGTGAAGAAATCATTCAGACAATTGGAAAACTTGTTCCAACCATCGCACCCCTGATACGATGGTACCAGACTGAAAAAATTCGACTGGAGCCAGCACCCCAAGAGGTTTTGGTTCAGAAAAGTCGAGAGATTCACGAGTTGCTGCAAAAAGTGATTGATCTGTATCAGGAATCCTTCGGCCATCAGTCAGCGGTCATAGAATGCGTGGACAAGAAATTGTCGAAACCATCGGAGGGTTTATGAATCGAACGGTGTTTCTAAAAAAGGACTTGGTCGAAAAGTTCGGAGATCAAGTGACGGTATCCCAGGTATTTTCAGGAATCGAGAATGACTTCCGATCGATAGACGAAGTGGTCTGTCAGTTTAAACTCAACAACATGGCTCTGGACGAGGGTGGAGAGATGAGACTTTCCAAATCGTTGGTGACAGAGATTGAAACTCTGGAAGTTCTCAGTCAGAAGCCATCTCAGATTTTGAGCGAAATTGTCATCAATTGGATGACGAAGATCCCAATGATGATTGAGCAGACTGATAATTTGTCATCGAATATCCGCTTTCAAGGCATTGAGGGTCATCTAAAGACACTGGTGACTTTGATTGATGATTGTCAGCTCTTGATCGACAGTATCTTGTCTATTGACTCGGCCTTTCAACAGGTGCCTTTCGTTCAGTCTCAAGACTGGAAAAAGGGGCAAAGTCAAATGGCTGATGGAGTTGGAGAGGCCTTGGATGCATTTCAAAAAAAGGATTTCACCCGACTGGCAGATGTTCTAGAGTATGACTTGGGTCACTTTCTGCAGAGCTGGTTCGAGATTCTATCTCGGTTGCAGGCCAGCTTGAAGGACAGTTAAAGCTAGAGTTCGGACGAGACAAGACTCGATCAAATTTTGCCTGAGACCCGGAAAAGGAAACGATGTCTTTACCGAAAGTCCTCTGTTTTGGATCCCAACGGTTAAAAAACGAATGGAAGCCCTCATCCCATTTGATGAAGGCGGCAGAGTTCCAGCTGTCTGAGGCCCAACAAGAAGAGGAGATGGCCGTAGCTCTGGGGTTTGCAGAAGGTCCCGATGTTGCGGGGGCGATTGAAGCTCTGGAGCGCCTGGAGCAAAAACATCCCTTAACAGTTCGCCTATTGGTGGTTCAAGAGTTGGATAAGGAAATTTTCCAACAGGCCGTCAATCAAGCTCATATTTATCGGTGTCTAAGCTGGTTGGATTTTCAGAAAAATTCCACCGAAGTCTTGAATGAAGCTTTGCAGAAGTATCAACAGCTGGAGGCAAGGGCCAGTTTGATGAAAGAGTCTACGCGGCAATTTCGTGAGCTAGAGGCCTTAAATAGCAGTCTCGAGAAAATTGTTCTCGAACGAACTCAGCACATTGAAATATCAAAGGTCGAAGAGGACGAAAAGCTCAATAAGGTTCGCAGTCTTATCCGGTTGATTAAAGATCTTGCCCAGACGAGTTCTTTTGAAGACTTGTTGCAGTTGATTCGAAAGGAATTTCGGAAGTTTCATAAAGTGGGTGACCCGATTCTAGTTTATCAGTCCAATCCTTACCGAGTGGATTTAATCTCATTTCAATCAGGACAAATCCTTTTTACGTCGGTGCAGGGGGTATTTCCTTTTTCAGCGGATATCGATATTCATGGTAAAGACTTGGCAAAAACCCTGGCCAATCATTTTGGTCGGCCATTTGTGAAGACCATGTTGATCCCCTTGGAGCCTCGTTTGATGAGGGGGGCCGTTTTTGCGGGAGCTCAGGCCTGTGTTTGTTTTGAAATGAATCTTCCCGATGCGGAGATTGAAGGGTTGTTGGATTTTGTCAGAGAGAGAGTGCAGCCTCTGGCGACGACTGTGGATCGGCTTCTTTTGGAAAATGAGCTGGTGCAGTTTTCCTATCGATGGGAAAGAACCTTTGACGGATTTCGAGACCCGATCGCCATCATTGACGTCGACAACGAAGTCCTGCGGGCGAATAAAAAGTTTGCTGAAAAAGTTTATCGAAAAAAGTGCTATGAAAGTTTTGCCGGACGGCAAACACCCTGTGAGGGTTGCCCCATTTTCGAGGCAATGAATAGTGGCGAACCAAGGAGTGGGCAGGTCAAAGTGGAAAATCGGGTCTACGAGGTTCACTCCTATCCGATTCTCTTGGACCGAACTGGAACTGTGACGAATGTGGTTAACCAGTACGTGGATATTACTCAGGCCAGAGATCTATATTTGAGGCTTTTACAGAGTGAAAAGCTCGAGGCGATGGGGCTTTTGGCGGGCAATATTGCGCATGAACTGAACAACCCCCTGACGGGACTACGCTCTTTGACACAAGTGTTGCTGACTCAAGTGCCAGAGGGCTCCACAGTATCTGCTGATTTGATGGAGATCGAGAAGGCGACTGAGAGGTCACAGAAGATCATTAAAAATCTGTTGGAGTTTTCTCAAGGGGGCACTCAGGCGCGCAAAATAACAAGTCTCGACCAGATTGTGATGAAGACAATTCCTATGCTTAAGACGGTGATGAGATTTCATCGGCAAGATATTCTTCTGCAGGCGCCGGATGCTCTGATCGAGGTGGAGCCTCATTTGATTCAGCAGGTGGTTTTCAATTTGGTCAACAATGCCTGCCAGGCCATGAAAGAACCTGGAGTTTTAAAAATTGAAACTCATCATGATGCCCAACGACACCGGGTCACCTTAGTTGTAGAAGATACCGGGAGTGGAATTCCAGCAGAGATTCAGGAGAAAATTTTCGAGCCTTTTTTTACGACAAAAAAAGAAGGCATTGGGACAGGACTTGGTTTGAGTTTAGCAAAAAAAATTGTTGAAAATGACGGGGGAGATATTCGTTTGAAATCTGAAATAGGCCGTGGATCTCGTTTTGAAGTGGCTTTTCCCTTGGCGGAGAGGTCATGAATCGGAAGGTTTTAATTGTGGATGATGAGCCCTTGGTTCGACGCTCTTTGCGCCGTGCTTTGGAGACCAATTCTTTTCAGGTCATCGAAGCTGAGGATGGTCGGGTCGGATTGGATTTGTGGAAGAAGGAAAGCCCCGATATTGTTTTTTTGGATGTCTTGATGCCGGGCTTAACGGGACCTCAGGTTCTCAGCGAGATTGATGCATCTTTGCGTCAAACCAGCAAAGTGATTCTGATCTCTGCTTATACCGGAGAATACAACTTAGATTCCGCCAAAAGTCTGGGTGCGGATCATTTTATCTCAAAACCTTTTGAAGACATTTTTGCCATTGTGAAGCTGGTTTCCGAGATGGTAAGTTAGGGGAGTTATGCAAGACTCCTCAGATTCAGGCACCGTAAAAAAAGTGGCACCTTACCCATTCTCTGTTGTCATCACTGACAAAAATGGAGGTGCGCCATTAAGAGGCCAGGTCGTTAAGCTCACTGACTTTGGATTTTTGATGAAGGTAGAAGCTCTTCATTTTTATCAGGTGGGACAGAACTACCATGTTGAGTTCTCAATTCCAGTGATGCATATGGATGTGCTGGCCGATGTGAAGGTCATGAAAACTTATGACGCTTTTGAAGCTGTTTCGAAAGTTGAAAAGGCCAAACTTTATACGGTAGAAATGCATTTCTTGAATTTGCCCACGGATAAGAAGCAGGGAATTTTACAGTTCCTGCAAAAAATTGGGCAAAAGAACTCATAGAAAAATACTTAGAGGCTTCATGCGAATTATTTCTGGAAAATACAAAGGACACCATTTGGCCTCTTTTCAGGCGGATCATATTCGTCCCACCACGGATCGGGTGAAAGAAACTCTGTTCAATAAAATTCAGGGGTGGGTTGAGGGGGCTCGCGTTTTGGATCTGTTCTCTGGCACGGGAAATCTGGGGCTGGAGGCTCTGTCCCGAGGTGCTCGGGAAGTGGTTTTTGTCGAAAAGAGTAAAAAGTCTATTTCAATTTTAGAAAAGAATTTGGACAAGTTGGGCGTCGATGAACCCTATAGCATTGTGCAAAAGGATGTGTTGGCTTTTCTGCGTAACTACACCGGAGAAGCTTTTGATCTGATTTTTGCAGATCCTCCCTTTACCGAAGAGATGGCCCACGATGTCATGCTGGCTGCGGATGGTTCTGCTGTTTTTCAAGCGGAAACTTTGATGATGATCGAATCTGGGCGTCGAGAAAAAATAATGGAGGACTATCCATCCCTCAGTCGTTATGATGTGCGGGAGTTTGGGGATAAGTTTCTTTCCTTTTATAAAAAGAAGTAGAGTCTGATGAAAACAGCCATTTATCCAGGAAGCTTTGATCCGATCACCGTGGGTCATGTGGATATTATCGAGCGCATTTCAAAAATCTTTGATCATGTGATTGTGCTGATCTCGGAAACTCCTCATAAGTCTTATTTGTTTTCCAGCCCGGAAAGAAAGAATTTGATCGAAGAGTCTTTGCGGCATTTAAAAAATGTTTCCGTCGATATTCACGAAGGCCTGACGGTGGATTACATCAAAAAAAATCGCGCCCAGGTGATTGTTCGAGGTCTGCGGGCCGTGGTTGATTTTGAATATGAAATGACGATGGCGAACATCAATAAAAAATTGGACCCTGAACTTGAAACCTTATTGGTTTTTGCGAGCCCAGAAACTTACTATGTTTCTTCCAGAGGGGTAAAGGAAGTGGCTCGTTACAATGGTTCTTTAGAGGGCCTCGTTCCCGATGTGGTAAAAAAATCACTGATGAAAAAAATGAAGTGATGGATCTGAAAAAGAAGGAGCCCCCGGTGTTGTCAAAAAAAGCTCAACTACTGAAACCATCCCCGACGCTGGCGATGGCGAACAAAGCCAGAGAACTTCAAGCGCAGGGACACCCGGTGATTTCATTGACCGTGGGAGAGCCAGATTGGCCCAGCTTTCGGGTCGCCAATCAAGCGGCGATGGAGGCGATTGAACAGGGATTTACCAAGTACACGGCGGCAGCAGGAATCCCAGAACTTCGAGCAGCCATTGCCAAGGTGACCTCGGACGAAGTGGGTGTTTCGTACACAGCAGCGCAAACGGCGGTAGCGCCGGGCGCAAAGTTTGTGATCTATGCGTTGCTTCAGATGCTGATCAATCCAGGGGATGAGGTCTTGATCCCGACTCCGTATTGGGTCAGTTATCCGACGATGGCCGAGTTGGCCGAAGCAAAAGTTCGTTTTATTGAGTGTGGCGAGTCCGAAAACTTTAAACTCACTGCTGAAAAGTTAAAGAATGCATTGACAGAAAAATCCAGAGTTTTAATTTTGTGCAGCCCAAGCAATCCAACCGGGCTGTCGTACTCGGTGACGGAGCTCAAGGCTTTGGCGGATGTCATTGCTCAGCATCCCCAGTTGGTGGTGATCTCGGATGATATTTATAACAAGCTGGTTTTTCAGTCTTCAAAGGATCTTTTGCAAAACGCCGAGGGTTTAAAGAGGGCACCGCAGTTGTTGAACGTGGCGCCGCAGTTGAAAAACCAGGTCGTGATCGTCAACGGAGCTTCAAAGTCTTATTCGATGACGGGTTGGCGCGTGGGATGGGCTTTGGGGCCGGAGCCGCTGATCAAGGTCTTGGCCGATTTTCTGAGCCAGTCGACGTCGAATGTGACGAGCATTTCACAAAAAGCAACACTGGCTGCTTTACAAAAGGGTGGGCCAGAACTGAAAGAGGCCGTTGCGAAACTGGAAGCCAAAAAAAATCGCATGCTTGAACTTTTTCAAAAAAATCTCAACCTGATCAAAGTCACGCCCCCAGATGGAGCATTCTATTTTTGGCTCAAGGTCGACTCGTGTTTCAATCGATCGATGGACCACCAGGGACAAAAAATCGTTCTCAAAAATTCCATCGATGTGGCAAAAATATGGTTGGAAAAATACTTTGTCGCGGTCGTCCCAGGAATTGAGTTCGGTAGCGAGGGCTATATCCGAATGTCGATCGCCGCATCAGACAAAGACCTCGATGAAGCCTATCATCGTCTAAAAAAATTCGAATCCGAACTCCAGTAAGCCCCCCTAAATCCCCCACCAAAGTTAACACTCAGTTAATAAGTGACTTCCCTTTTTTGGTAGCAATTCCGCGTCAAGTGCTGGCAAGAAGGAACTTATTTCCAAAACCACAGAGTTTGATAAATCTTTGGTCTAGAACAAGGGTCTAGCCAGCGGCAGGTT
>Ga0210057_1000695_pt1 | contig 54898 bp, 59 predicted proteins | sample CryGeyCG2114_010_2_FD_183968 | JGI IMG/M metagenome (GOLD analysis project Ga0210057, IMG submission 183968) | Groundwater microbial communities from aquifer - Crystal Geyser CG10_big_fil_rev_8/21/14_0.10 (SPAdes) (version 2) | ecosystem: Environmental > Aquatic > Deep subsurface > Groundwater ...
GACCCTTATTTAAGAAAAGAAGCTGTTGATAGTTCAGAGATAGAAGGCACGATTGTTTCATTAACAGATGTTTTTTTAAGTGAAGCTGGAAGTAAGAAACCAGAGTTTACAAATCCAAATGTTAAGGAAGTTGTTAATTTTGTTAATGCTATTGATTATACAATTTCTCAATTAAAAAGTGGAGAGAAGATAAGTAAAGAATTGATAAATCAAATGCACAGAATATTATTGACAGGCACAAGAGGACACGACCATTTAATTGGGGAATATAGAAAACAGCAGAATTGGATTAAAAGCAGGGGAGCAACTAAAGATATTCTTGATGCTGATTTTGTTCCACCTTCCGAAGAAGATGTAGAAGAATTAATGGATTATTTATTTGAGTATGTAAATAAAAATGATGGATATATGAGGTTAATAAAATCTGCATTAATTCATTATCTCTTTGAAACAATCCACCCATACGAAGACGGAAACGGAAGAGTAGGAAGAACATTAATCACCCTTTACTTAATTCAAGCGAATATTTTAGAGCAACCAATATTATATTTAAGTCCTTATTTGAAAAAATACAAAGAAGTTTATTATAATCTTTTAATGGAAGTGAGAGAAACAGGAAATTATATTAAATGGATAAAATTCTTTTTAGATGGAGTTACAGAGGTAGCAATTAATACCTCTAAAAAGGTTAAGAAATTAATAGATTTATATAATGGTTATAAACAAAAATTGACAGATATTAATGCTACTGCAATCTCATTTAAACTTTTAGATAAGTTTTTTGAAAGACCCTATTATTTTATTACACTTCTACAAGAAGAATTAAACGAAAATTATCCTAAAACAAAGAGAGGTTTAAACTATTTAATGGATTGTGGAATTATAAAACCATACACAAAATATAAGAGAAATAAAATTTATGTTGCCCCAGAGATTTTAAGAATACTTGAAGAAGATTTGATTTAATTTTTTTGATTAAAAAAGACCAATTAATGTTACAAAGAAGCTCTTTCCATACTTTTATAAACCATCTTTTCCCTGAATTTATATAGAAAATAAGAAAATTATTGATAGCGATTCCCATTAATCTATAGACCGGGTATTGCTATAGATTATAACATTTCTTGTTAGAAATACCAAATTAAGTAACCAAACTTAGAAAAACAGAAAACATGGAACAATTTGAAAAACTTGGACTAAGTAAAGAAGTTCTTTATGTCCTGAAAGAAGCGGGCTTTAAAGCTCCTTCAGAAATTCAGGAGAAGACGATTCCTCTAGCTCTAGCTGGGAAAGATATAATCGGAGGTTCTGCAACAGGAAGTGGAAAAACTCTTGCTTTTGCCTCGGCAATTATTGAAAACTTAGTTCCTAACCAAAACATTCAGGCATTAATTCTTACTCCAACAAGAGAACTGGCAGACCAGGTTGCGAGTTCAGTAAAATACTTTTCAAAAAATAAGAAATTAAATGTTATCGCTGTTTACGGAGGAGTCAATATTGGTCCGCAAATAAGACAGCTTGGCAGAGCAGATGTTGTAATTGGAACTCCCGGAAGAATTCTTGACCATATAAACAGAAGAACAATGAACTTAACAAATGTAAAAATTCTTGTCTTGGATGAAGTTGACAGAATGTTTGATATGGGTTTCAGCAGAGATGTTGAAAATATTTTACACTACTGCCCTAAAGAAAGACAGACAATGATGTTTTCTGCAACAATTTCTGCTGATATAGATTATCTTGCAAAAAAATACACAATAAATGCTATTCAGGTTTCTGCAGAAGCACAAGTTGACCCAAAAAAATTAAAGCAGGTTTATTACGATATTCCTGCTGAAAGAAAATTTTCATTATTTGTTCATTTGCTAAAGAAAACTCCTGGAATGGCGATGGTTTTTTGCAACACAAGAAGAAATGTTGATTTTGTTTACAAGAATTTGAACAGAATGGGAATCAATGCAATAGCAATTCACGGGGGGCTTACTCAAAATAACAGAACAAGAATTCTCGGAGATTTCCAGAGACAGAATGCAAAAGTCCTTGTATGCACCGACGTTGCAGGAAGAGGATTAGACATCAAAGGAGTAACTTATGTTTACAATTACAACATGCCAAAATTAAGCAACGATTATGTTCACAGAATTGGAAGAACAGCAAGAGCAGGAAATGAAGGGAAAGTAATAAACATCCTGTCTTCTGAAGATTACCCTCTTTTCAGAAAAATAATGGAAGATGACTCATTCACAATTGAAGAAGAAAAAGTTCCTGAATTTGAATATGTGATTATAAAACCAGAATTCAGAAAAAGCAACAGAGGAGAAAATTCTCCGAGAGATTTTTCACAAAGAAGAGAATTTTCAGGAAGAAGAGATTTTCAACCTCGAAGGGACTCTGGCAGAAGAGACTTCCCACAAAGAAGAGACTCATCAAGCAGGGATGCTCCAAGAAGAAATTTTTCTCCAAGAGGAAACAGAAATTATTCTTACGGAAGAAGATAGTTTTTTAAATTATAATTCTTTTATCTATTTAATAAAGAGGAAAGATGATAATCAGAAAAATAAAAGGTTTAATTCCGAGATTAGCTTTGTCTGCTATATCTGTTGGAATTCTCGTTGGTATTCTTGAACTTTACATCGGACACAGATTTATTCTTGACCCTCTGCTTTACGGCGTTGATACAGGATTTACTTACGAAACTTATTTTTCTCCGACATATTACGGAATGACAAAATCAATTGTTGTTGCATTAACTTTCTTCTTAGTGTTTTTATTTACAGAAAAGAAAAAAATCAGCTTATTGATGAAGTCTGCACTTGTTGGCATTTTAGGAACAATCATATTCGGAATTTACTATTACTTCACTTTTCCATCTGTTGGAATTTACGCAACTGCTCTTGTAGGAATTGTTCATTTCACATTTATCGGAGGGATAACTTACATATTCAGCAAGGTAGCTAATATGAGAAAAAGAAGATGACAGAACTATCATTCACTGCAGACAGGAAATCAGCCGTTCGTTCGTCAAAGCCGAGCGACAGCACAAATAAAAATTCTGAAGAATTTTCATAATGAAAACTAATTTAATTGTTATTGCAGTTGTTACAGTTTTACTAATTACGGGAGGAATTGGTTTTTTTATTGCTAATCAATACTCGTCAAATATTGAACCTGAAAGTACACCGCCTGAGACAACCCCTCCTGGAACAACACCAGAGACAACTCCACCAGAAACTTCTGGAACTCAAACACATAATGTAGAGATAGACAATTTTGCTTTTAGTCCTTCAACATTAACTATAAGTGTTGGAGACACTGTTATATGGACAAATCTTCAGGGAGTTTCACATACAGTAACTTCTGACTCAGGAAGTGAACTTGATTCGGAATTTCTTAGCAATGGTGAGACTTATTCTCATACTTTCAATACAGCAGGAACTTACAATTATCATTGTTCTCCCCATTCATCAATGAAAGGGAAAGTAATAGTAGAATAAAATGAATTCTAAAGAAGCTGAAAAGAAATGCATCTTGCAAGGATTGTCCGAGTTATGTTAATTGCAAAGAATCAATTGCATTCTGTTTCAACGGCAAAAGCAAATGCATAAAAGAAAAATTAGGATGCATTTGCCCTGGCTGTCCTGTTCATAAGGAAATGAAATTCAAAAAAATATATTATTGTCTTATCGGAAAGAGTAACTAGTTACATCAAAGAAATATTAAAGATTGTTTTTCTGTAAAAATCATGCAAAAAAAATTTAGCATAAGGGGAATGCATTGCAATTCCTGTGCTATGCTTATTGAAAAAGAACTTAAAGATAAAGTCAAAAGTATATCTGTAAATTATTCTAAAGAAGAAATGGATATAGATTTTGATGAGAATAAAATTTCTGAATATGAAATCAAAGAAGCTGTAAAAAAATTAGGGTATGAAATTAAAGAGATAGAAAAAAAGAAAGAAATAGAGAAGAGTTCAGAGAATAAACATAATAAAAATAAACTTGGATTTATTGTCTTGGGAATTTCTATTATCTTGCTTTTAGTGGTTTTATATTTTGTAGTATTAAAGAATTTTAATCTTCCTGAAATTAAAATTCCAGATGTTGGAGAGAAAGCAGGATTAATTTTGTTATTTGTTGCGGGGATATTAACAGGATTTCACTGCATTTCAATGTGCGGGGGATTTGTTGTTTCATATACCGCAAAGAACGCACTTAAAGGACATAAAAGTTTCAAACAACATTTAGTTTATGGAGGGGCAAAAGTTCTTTCTTATGCAATAATTGGCGGGATATTTGGATTAATTGGCGGATTTATCGCATTTAATGCAGGATTGAGAGGAGCTGTTGCAATTTTTGCAGGAGTGTTTATGTTGTTTTATGCATTGAGCATGTTTGGATTTAAATTTTTCAAAAAGTTTCAGTTCAATCCAAAATTTTTAACAAAAGCAGCTTCTGAAACTTCGTCTAAAGCAAAAGGCCCGTATAAAGGACCATTTATCACAGGATTATTAAATGGATTATTTATTGCATGCGGACCATTGCAAGCAATGTATCTTTATGCTGCAGGAACAGGAAACTTTTTTACAGGAATGATAAGTCTGGCTGCATTTGGATTAGGAACTTTGCCTGTAATGCTTGGGTTTGGAAGTTTGACGACGATAATAAGTCATAAGACAACTGCAAAAATATTGAAGGTTTCTGCAATTATCGTTTTAATTCTCGGACTTGTCATGCTTAACAGAGGATTAGCATTAACAGGAAGCGGATATGATGTTGATAGTATAATCGGTAATTTAAAGGGAACAGGAGGAATTACATCAGAGGTTATCCTGGATAGCAGTGGAAATCAAATAGTAAACATGGATGTTGATGCCTCAGGATATAATCCAAATTCTTTTGTCTTAAAAAAAGGAGTTCCTGTAAAATGGAATATTAATGTCAAACAGCTGACAGGGTGCAACCAGGAATTAGTAATGAATGCTTACGGGATTGATATTAATTTGAAGCAAGGATTGAATACTGCACAATTTACTCCAGACAAAACAGGGACAATACCTTTTAGTTGTGGAATGGGAATGTTAAGAGGAAGTTTTATAGTAACTGAAACAGGAACAGCGACGCAGGAACAAATCACAACAGCAACACCAAAAACAGGTGGAAGTTGCAGCATGGGAGCAAATGGCGGAAGCTGCGGATGTGGAGGATAAATGAAAAAAATATTTATGATTTTGGGAGTTATAACAATCTTAGTTTTGGGAATAGTATTTGTATTTGCAAAAATAAATTTTACAGGGAATTCTGTTGAAGAGGGAGACAGTGCAATAACACTGAAAGTTGCAATTCCATGTTCTGGCCATGCAAGTTTGATAAAAACTGAACTGAAAAAACTTCAAGGAGTTTCAAGTGTTGATTTTAGAGTCCCAAATTATTTTGACGTGAGATATGATTCAGCCAAAGTTTCCAAACAGGAAATTCTTTCATTGAATATTTTTAACCAGTATAAAGCAACAGAGGTGCAGAGATGATTAAGACATTCAAAATTAGCGGAATGCATTGCGTAAGCTGTGCGAAAATTATAGAAATGGAACTTGAAAATTTTGTAAATAGCATTAAAGTAGATGCTTCAAAAAATTCAGCCGAAGTAGATTTTGATGAAAAGAAAATTAGCGAGAAGAAAATAAAGGAAATAATTGAAAAATTAGGATACAAGGTAAAATGAAAAAAATTAATTTAGATATTACAGGAATGCATTGCCAGAGTTGTGTAACTTTAATTACAAAACGACTTGAGAAAGAGCAGGGGGTTTCATATGCGAATGTCAACTTAACAACAGAAAAGGCAACAGTTGATTTCGATGAATCAAAAACTTCAGCAGAAAAAATTATAAGTGCAATTGAAGGAATGGGCGGGTATAAAGCCAGGATAATCACAGATGATTCTAAAAGCAAAGATTATGAAACTAAAAAAAGAAATGCAAATCTTAAGAAATTAAAAAATCTTTTTTTATTCAGTTTATTATTTGCAATTCCGGCATTTCTTATTGGAATGGTATTTATGTGGATAGGAATAGAAATTCCTTACAGAGGTTATATTTTATTTGCATTAGCGACTCCTGTTCAATTTATCGTCGGAGCAGGAATTTACAAGAGTGCATGGGGAGCATTAAAAAATAAAACTGCAAATATGGATACATTAATTGCGATAGGAACAAGCGCAGCATATTTTTACAGCGTCTATGTAGTTTTCTTTAATCCTATGGGAGACCAGTATTTTGAAGCTGCTGCTGTTTTAATCACATTCGTTATTCTTGGAAGATATCTGGAAGCTATTGCAAAAGGAAAAACCAGCGAGGCAATAAAAAAATTAATGAACCTTTCTCCAAAAATTGCAACAGTGATAAGAAACGGCAAAGAAGAAAAAATAAAAATAGATGATGTAATAGTGGGAGATATTGTAATTGTAAAGCCAGGAGAAAAAGTTCCTGTTGATGGAATAATTATTGAAGGAGCAACAAGCATTGATGAGAGCATGATAACAGGAGAAAGCATGCCTGTAGAGAAAGGAAAGGGAGACACAGTAATTGGCGCTACAATTAATAAGCACGGAAGTTTCAGATTCAAGGCTACAAAAGTCGGAGCAAATACTACTCTTTCACAAATAATAAAACTAATAGAAGATGCTCAGGGAAAAAAGGCACCGATTCAAAGATTTGCTGACAAGATTTCTGCTTATTTTGTTCCTTCTGTTATCGGAATTGCGATTCTGGCTTTTTCTGTTTGGTATTTTATTATTGGACAGACATTTGAATTTTCATTGATAATTGCAGTTTCTGTTCTTGTTATTGCATGTCCCTGTGCTTTAGGATTAGCAACTCCGACGGCAATTATGGTCGGCACAGGCAAGGGAGCAGAAAAAGGAATTCTAATTAAAGGAGGGGATGCTTTGGAAACTGCGCACAAAATTTATGCAGTTGTATTTGACAAAACAGGAACCTTAACAGAGGGAAAACCAAAAGTTACAGATATAGTTGCAGTTAATGGCGTCGGTGAACATGAAATTTTAAAATTAGCAGCAAGTATTGAACAATATTCAGAACATCCATTGGCTCAGGCAATTGTACAGAGAAGCAAGGAGGAAAAAATAAAATTAGAAGATATAAAAAATTTCAAGGCGATTCCAGGACATGGTGTTGAAGGAACTCTCAATGGTAAAAAATTAATTGTTGGGAAGCCAGAATATATAAGAAAAATTTCTAATTTAAAAACTTATGATAAAAATATCTCTGACCTTGAAGAGGAAGGAAAAACAGTTGTTGTGGGAATGTTAAATAAAAAAGTTTTGGGATTCATTGCAATAGCCGACACCCCGAGAAAAGATTCAATACTCGCAGTTAAGGCCCTGCAGAAAAAAAATATTTTTGTTTACATGATAACTGGAGATAATAAAAGAACTGCAAATGCAATTGCAAAACAGATTGGGGTAAATCATGTTATAGCAGAAGTTCTTCCCGAAGATAAATCATCATACGTCAAAAAACTCCAGGCAAAGGGAAAAGTTGCAATGGTTGGTGACGGAATAAATGATGCTCCTGCATTAGCTCAGGCAGATATCGGAATTGCAATTGGTTCAGGAACAGATGTTGCAATGGAGACAGGAAATATTGTTTTAATGAATAATTCTACCTTGGATGTGGTCAGAGCAATAAACTTAAGCAAAATAACAATCAAGAAGATAAAACAAAATATGTTCTGGGCATTGTTCTATAATTCAATAGGAATTCCGATTGCTGCAGGACTTTTATATCCATTTACAGGTTGGCTGTTAAGCCCGATAATTGCGGGAGGAGCAATGGCTTTGAGTTCTGTCAGTGTTGTAGTGAATACATTGATGATGAAGAGGAAAAATTTTTAGAGAGAAAAATAAATAAAGAATTTTATTCTATAAATTATATGGAACATAATCATTCTCATAAAGAGATGAAACATGAAACAGAAAATCCTGAGGATGACAGGCACAAGGGACATTCAGTGAAAATGTTTAGGAATAAATTTTTTATAACATTGATTATTACAATTCCGATTCTTTTGCTTTCATTGACAATTCAAGGTTTGTTAAATTTTTCTCTTGATTTTCCAGGAAGAGAAATAGTTGTTTCAATACTTGCATCAATAGTTGCAATATACGGGGGAATGCCTTTTTTTATCGGAGCAATAAGAGAGATAAGAAGAAAAAATTTTGGGATGATGATATTAGTTTCTCTCGCAGTTTTGTCGGGATATTTGTACAGCATTGCGGCAACATTTATTTTTAAGACTCCTGATTTTTATTGGGAAATTTCAACATTAGTTGTATTTTTATTATTTGGGCATTGGATGGAAATGAGAGCAGTCATAGGAGCAACAAGTGCATTGGGGGAATTGGCGAAATTAATTCCAAAAAAAGCAAATCTTGTGAAAGGAAATGAGATAATAGAAATTGATACAGATGAATTGAAGGTTGGAGATATTTTTTTAGTCAGGCCAGGAGAAAAAGTTCCTATTGATGGACTTGTTATTGAAGGAGAAACAGATGTAAATGAATCGATGATAACAGGAGAATCTAAGCCGATTTCTAAAAAAGAAACTGACAAGGTTATTGGGGGAAGTATAAATTTTAATGGAAGTGTAAAGGTAATGGTAACAAAAATAGGAAAAGACACGACGCTGAATCAGATTATTGAATTAGTTAAACAGGCACAGATGTCAAAACCGAAAACACAGAGAATAGCGGACAAGGCGGCAAATTACCTGACAATTTCTGCAATTATTATCAGCATTGCTGCATTTATGTATTGGAATTTTTTTGCAAATCAAACATTTGTTTTTGCACTTACCCTTGCGATAACTGTAGTTGTAATTGCATGCCCCCATGCATTAGGTTTGGCAATTCCTGTTGTTACAACAATCTCTACGACAATTGCTGCGAAGAATGGAATGCTGATAAAAGACATGTCTGCTATGGAGATTGCAGAAAATATTGATTATATTGTATTCGACAAAACAGGAACTCTGACAAAGGGGGTTTTTGAAGTTACAGATATTACAGGAGACAAAAAAACACTTGAATATGCTTCTGCTATTGAACAGAATTCAGAACATATAATCGCTAAAGGAATAATAAAAAAGGCTAAAGAGATAAAAATTAAAATTCCGGAAATAAAAAACTTCAAAGCAATTCCTGGAAAAGGTGCTGTTGGGAAATTTATCAATAATAATCTTTATGTTGGAAATTTGGCATTGATTAAACAATTTAAGCTAACAAATGACTTTGAAAAAGAAGCAGAGAAACTTGCATCACAGGGTAAAACTATTGTTTATGTTGCATATAAAACAAAGGTCATTGGTATTATTGCTTTGTCTGATGTTATAAGAGAAGAAGCAAGAGATGTAATGATTCACCTTAAACAGGCAGGAATAAAGACAGCGATGATTACAGGGGATAATAAACAGACTGCAGAATATGTTGCGAATGAACTCGGAATTGATGAATATTTTTCAGAAGTTCTTCCTGAAGATAAAGTAGATAAAATAAAAGAACTGCAAAAGAAAGGAAAAGTTGCAATGGTTGGTGACGGAATAAATGATGCTCCTGCACTTGCTCAGGCAGATATTGGAATTGCAATCGGAGCAGGAACAGAAGTTGCAATTCAATCTGCAGAAATTATTCTTGTAAAAGATAATCTTTCTGAAATTATTAAATTAGTTAGATTAAGCAAACAAACAAAAAATAAAATGAGACAAAATTTATGGTGGGCAGCAGGATATAATATTATTGCAATTCCAATTGCAGCAGGAATTCTTTATCCTCTCGGAATTACTTTAAGACCAGAATGGGGAGCATTAATTATGGCAGCATCTTCAATAATTGTTGTCGGAAATTCTTTGCTACTGAAAAGATTTAGGTAGGAAAAATATGTAAGAAAAAATATAATCAAGCGAATGGTTTATATATTTTAAAAATTATAGAAATTTATACGGGGTGATATATGAACGAAAAGAGAATAAAAATAGTCAGATTTATTTTAGTATCGGTAATAATGCTTTCTATCTTTCTTATGATTACAGGAGAATTAACAAATAATTTTGCTTTTCTTTTTCAGCCGAAAAATACCGACGTGCTGGTAATTTATCATTGGTGGACTTCACCAGGAGAACAGGCAGCGCTGGGAGCTCTTATTGACTCTTTTTCCAAAAAATATCCTTCTACAGATATTATTTCAACTCCTATAACAGGAGGAGCAGGGTATTCTCTTTTAGATGTAATTCAACCGTTGGTTAAAGCAGGGGAATCTCTCCTGATGCTTTCCAGATGCACGCAGGTTATGAAGCGAAACCATATTTTGATGCAGGACTTTTAGATCCTGTAAATAGTCTTTGGACATCTGAAGGATTAGAAGAAGTTATTCCGAGAGTGGTGCGAGTAATGTGTCAGTTTGAGGGAAATTATTATTCTGTTCCTGTTGACATTCACAGAGCTAATGTTGTCTGGTATAATAAAAAAATTCTTGACTCCAATAATATTGATACTGCAGATTTAACAGACTGGGATTCTTTCTTTAATGCATGTGACAAATTAAAATCCGCTGGAATAGACTACCCAATACAAATGGGAACAGACTGGACAGCAGCACATATTTTTGAATCAATAATGGCAAGTGAAGGAATTGATTTTTATGAAGAGTGGATAAACGGCAAGATAGTATCAGCAGAAAATGAAAAACTTCTTGATGCTTTGAAAACTTTCAAGAAATATTTGAGTTATGTAAATCCCGATAACGCGGATTTAGAGTGGAATGACGCGACAGAAAGAATAGTTCTTGGTGAAGGAGTATTCAATGTCATGGGAGACTGGGCTAATGGAGAATTCACTGTTATGGAAAAAGTTTATGGTGTTGATTATGAAACATTTACAGTTCCCGGAACTAAAAACATGTACGGACTTGTTATTGATACATTCCAGCATCCGAAAGGAATAGCTCATCCTGTAAATTCAGAAAGATGGCTGAAAGTGGTTGCTTCCAAAGAAGGGCAGGATGCATTTAATCCACTGAAAGGCTCAATTTCTGCGAGGATTGATACTGATGTCAGCAAATATGGACTGTATTCAAAATTAGCAGCAATAGACTTTGCAAGCGCAGAATACATGTTCCCAAGTGTAGTTCATGGAAGCGGTGCCCCTGAATCTTTCAAGGTAAAGTTAAAAGAAGTAATGGCTGACTTTGTTGCAGACTTAGATGTAAATAAGGCTGCGAAAGCAATGACAGATTACACAAAAGAAATAAGCAATGAATACTCAATCGAATGGGAATTAAATTAGTTTTAAAACCTCTTTTTTCTTATTTTTATTATGAACGTAGAACAAAAAGTAAAACAAACTCTTGCAAAGATAAAACTGAACAAGAAGGAAAAAATATTAGTTGCACTCTCGGGAGGAAAAGATTCGACGGTAACTGCTTATCTTCTCAAAAAATTAGGATATAATATTGAAGGATTTCACATTAATTTGTCGATGGGGGATTACAGCAAAAAATGCCTGGATGCTGTTGAAGAGCTTTGCAATAATCTGGGGATTAATCTTTATGTTTACAATATAAAAAATGAAATGGGCGGAAGCATGTGTTATATAAGAACTGCGATACAGACAAGCCAAGGAAAAGGTTTGAAAAATTGCGCAATCTGTGGAGTTATAAAAAAATGGATAATGAACAGAGAAGCAAGAAAGCTGAAAGTTGGAAAAATTGCAACAGGGCATAATCTCGACGATGAAGCACAGACTTTTTTAATGAACATACTGAAAGGAAGCCCTCAATTAAGTGCAAATTCGGGAGCAATAACTCAAAATGTCAAGGACAAGAAATTCATCACAAGAATAAAACCATTATTTTACATCGCTGAAGAGAATATCAGGAAATATGCAAAAGAAAAAAAACTTCCTGTTGTGTATGAGAAATGTCCGTGTGCCCTGGATTCTTACAGAATACAAATAAGACAATTTACAAATTCTTTAACAACAAAAGAAAAAGAAAACATAATAAAAAACTTTGATAAACTTTCTGGAAAAATCCAGAAATTAAAAACAGAAGATACTGAATTGCATTACTGTGACAAATGCGGTGAGCCTTCAAGAAATAAGATTTGCAGAATGTGCGAGATGATTAAGAGATAATTTATTGATTTGCTAAATCATCCAAATTTAATAAAACCATTTCGAAACTTTTTTTCTGTCCATTTTTTCTTTGTTCTTTAACGATTTCTTCAACATCATTTCTGTTTGCTAATCTTACTTTTTTATTTTTTGTTCTATGTTCCATAAATGCAATTCCCAAATCAAATTTTGTTCCCTGACTTTTTTGGGTCCAATAAACATGAACTTCCTGAGAATCCATAATTGCTTTCAGATTATCAGAACAAATCCTGTAACCTCCAGATTCATCGATTTGATTTGTATCTGCTGCAGGATAATAAACTCTTTTTCCCTGATCTTCTAGGTTAGAAACATAATTATCGATAAAATTCCTGTCTTTTTCATCTGCTTCACGAACAGTACAGATTAAGAAAACATCATACAAGAAATAATCACTCAATTCCATTGAGGAATAAGACATTATTTATTTAAAAGAATTTGTGTGCAGAAATATATTATCTTCTCTTCTTCTTTCTTGTTTTTACTTTTGGTTTTTTTGTTTTACAGCATTTCCATTCCATCTTAGAGAATACAAATATGTAAAGAATTTCTAAAACACCAATGCTGTTTACCAATGCAAGTATAACAAACCAGACAGCAGAACCTTTTCTTGCAGCTTTCCATAATGCAAAAAGTTTCCATATTGCTGACCAAATTATAATAACAACAAATAATGCAATAACCCAGGGAGCAGTATCTGCAGAGAAAATAGCATTGAAGTCGTCAAATATCACCATGATATATTTAGGATTTTAGTGTTTAAAAATGTTAATCCTGTTTATTTCTTGTATATCGGTGTCATTATGCTTTGGTGGGTATAAATGTTTAAATAGTTCTTTTTTTTATCTTTCTTGCTTATACAAGCGATAGTGATAAAGAGGGGTTAATATACAAGATATTGTACTACTCTTATCAATAACTTTACATGGATTGCCCATATTGTTTTCATAAAGAATCTAAGGTGACTAACAAAAGAAAATCGCCTGAAGGAATAAGGCGGAGACGTGAATGCCTGAAATGCGGAAAAAGATTCACGACGTATGAAAAAATAGCTCCCGAAGATATTTATGTTATAAAAAAAGACGGGCGGAGAGAGAAGTTTGACCGCGAAAAACTTGAAAGAGGAATCAACAAAGCATTTGAAAAACGTCCTGTTGGAAAAGAAAAAATTTACAAAATGATAAACGAAATTGAAGAACAGATAAGAAAAAGAGGGAAAAAGGAAATCACCACTTCGGAAATTGGCGGGCTAGTCATGAAAAAAATAAAAAAAATTGACAATGTTGCTTACATAAGATTCGCTTCGGTTTACAGAGATTTTCAGGATGTAAATGATTTCAAACAGGAAATAAATAAACTATGATTGAAAAAAAGAAAAAGATTCCAAGAGTTGCAAAAAAGAGGGACGGAACACTTGTTCCATTTGACGAATCAAAAATTGAAAAAGCAATAAAGAAATCTTTTGAAAGCGTTGGACATTATGATGAGGAAGTTGTGAAGAACTGCACAGAAAAGACATTGGAAAAACTTTCCGGAAACGGAAATATGCCGAATGTTGATTACATAAATTCAAAAGCAATAGAATCAATAAAAGAACTTGGTTTTGAAAATGTTGCAAATTCTTTTCAGGATTATTCAGAGAAAAGAAGAGAAGTAAGAATTCTTGGAGAAAGAGGGCATAAAAGTTCAACTGACAGTTTCCTTATGGTTGCTTCTCAAACCGATGACAATTCATTGCCGTGGAACAGAAACAAGATAAGAGATTCACTTATTGAAGAAGCATATTTAGACTTGGACACAGCGCAGACTATCGCGAAAGTTGTTGAGAACACAATTGTTCTTTCAGGAATGGAAACTGTAACGACAGGCATAATCAGAGAAGTAGCTGGTGTTGAGTTAATGAAAAAGAAACTTTTTGAAGCTGCTGAGAGATACAAAAATTTTACTATCCCAAAAAGTGATTTGGAAAAAATAATTGGGGAAAAAAATGATGAGAACAGCAATATAAAATCAAACAATCCTGAGGCAGTTAATTTTACAATATCAGGAAAAATTGGAAAAGAATATGGATTAAGCAGAGTTTTCGACGGAGAAATTGCAAAAGCTCATTCAGACGGAGAAATTCACCTGCACGATTTGGATTTGATTACAAGAGTTTACTGTTCTGCACACTCGCTTGAATATTTGAAAAAATATGGACTTGAATTAGACAATCTGCAGACATCATCTTCACCGCCAAAGCACACAGAAACTCTTACTGGGCATCTAAATACATTTTTTGCAGCTATGCAGGCATATTACGCAGGAGCTCTCGGTGTCGGATATTTCAATATAATGTATGCTCCGTTAATTGAATCTGATTTGGAAGAGAAAGGAATGCAGAAGATAAAGGATAGGAGAAAACAATTAGATTCTATGAAAGAAGATTATCCAGAACTGCAGGAAATTATTGAGAAAGAAATGATTAAACTGAATGAAATGAGAAAAAATCCAATAAGTATGGTTAGTGAAGAAGAGGTTGATGGATTTATGAAACAAAGAGGACAGGAAGCAATTTATGCAGCATCGCAGAATGCATTTTCACGAGGAGGACAAACATTGTTCATTGATTTTAACATTCACACAGGAGTTCCTGCTTATCTCAAAGATACTCTTGCTGTTCTGCCAGGAGGAAAATATGGAATTAAGAAAAATGGAGAAACGATATTCCTGAAAGAAAATAAACTTGAAGAAAAAACAAAATCAGGATATCGCTTAATTGAGCTTTCAGACAAATCAGGCAGAGTTGTCATGAGGGAAAAGATTGAGAAAAATGAACTTGTTCAGGAATGGTTTTTGGATGAAAATGAGAAGCCAATAACCTACGGAGATTTTGACAAGACTTCAAAAAAATTTACAAAAAATCTTCTGGAAGTTTGGAGAAAAGGCGACAAATATGGACAGCCATTTGCATTTCCTAAATGCGATTTGCATATAGATAAAGCTACATTTGAAGATCCTGAACAGGAAGAGATTTTGAGACAGGCATGCGAAGTTGCGAGCCATAACGGTTCTCCTTATTTCATGTTTGACAGAGATGAAGTTTCACTTGCAGCATGCTGTAGACTGAGAACAGTTATCGACGACAATTATGTTTTGAAGCATCCTGAGTCAATGAGATTCTGCGGATTCCAGAATGTGACAATCAATCTTCCTCAGGCAGCATACAGAGCATCAAGAAAAGGAAATAAAACTCTTGAAGGATTTTTGGAAGAAGTTGACAAGACAATGAATATTGCAGTGAAAACACATATGCAAAAGAAAGAATACATAGAATCATTACAGCGCCCAGGAAGACCTCAGTGGCAAACAGGACATGCCAGTCTTGACGGGCAACCTTACATTGATTTGAACAAAGCGACATACATAATCGGGATGATTGGACTTAATGAAGCAATGGAATGTATTACAGGAAAAGAACTTCATGAAATGAATCCTGAAGAATTCAGAGACAATGCCCTTAAAACAATTGCACATATGAATGTCAAGGCAAAAGATTACGGGAAAAAACTTGGAATGAAATTCTCACTTGAAGAAAGCCCTGCAGAATCAGCGACGAGAAGGTTGAGCAAAACAGATTTGATAAAATATCCAGAATCTAAAGAATTTGTCAGAGGAGATATTGAAAATGATAAGACATATTATTCAAATTCAGTTCATCCAAGAGCAGATGCTCCTATTGATTTGATAACCAGAATTCAGCTACAGGGGAAATTCCATCCTGCAATTGAGTCAGGTGCAATCACGCACGCTTTTGTCGGAGAAGAAAAACCTGACGCAGACAGCATTTATGCGCTTGTGAAAAAAACGTGGGAGAAAACGCAAACTGCACAGATTGTTGTAAGTCCTGAATTTACAATCTGCAAAAAATGCGGCACAACAACAAGAGGGTTAATTGAAAAATGCTCTAATTGCGGCAATGACGATAGAAATTCCATAAACTGGGCAACAAGAGTTGTTGGATATTACAGCGACCCATTCAAGGATTGGAACAAATCAAAAGGAAAAGGTGGTGAACTTTCAGCGAGAGAAAAAGGCAATTATTCTGTATTAAATCCTGAATCAAAATTGGTGGAAATTCCCACATTGAAAAATCCGCATAAAGGAATTACAGCAGTAAGCATAGGAAAAACAGAATGCCCGCTATGCAATGATTTGAAACAAGTAACGAATTATAAAAATCTGGCAAAAGAATACGGAAAAGAGTTCCATATAATTTCATATGAAGCGGACAAAGAAGACGGATTGACAAATGCAATGCTTAGCGACGTGAATTTATCTCAACTTCCTGCATTGATTGTTCTTGATGAAAATTCAAAAGTTATTTACAAGGGGCAGACAATTGGGAAAAATGGAACAACAATTCCTATAAACCCAAGAGAAGTTGAATCTGCAATAAGAAATTATTATAAAAAATAAAATGAACATAGCTGATTTTCAAAGAGAAACTTTAAGTGACTATCCCGGAAAGATTTCTTCAGTTGTATTTATTGGCGGATGCAATTATCACTGCCCGACATGCCATGCAAAGCAAATTGTTGAAATGAAAAAAGAACTTGATGAAGGAATAATTTTTGATTATCTCGAATTAAGAAAAGAATGGATTGAAGGAGTCGTAATTTGTGGCGGAGAACCTACAAGACGAGGGGATTTGAAATATTTTATAAAAAAGATAAAAGAAAAAGGACTTGCAGTTAAGCTCGACACGAACGGGAGCAATCATGTTATTTTAAACGAGTTGAATGATGAGAAATTAGTTGATTATGTAGCAATGGATGTGAAAGGGCCAATGAGTTTATATGCAAAAATTATTGGAAGAGATTATATTGACAAAAGAGATTATATTGCAAAGGGCATAGCATCTACTTCACAATTTCCTGATTATGAATTCAGAACAACAGTTGTCCCTGTTTATGAAAATGGAAAACCCAGATGGATGACGCCTGCAGAGATTGGTGAAACAGCAAGATTAATCTACGACTCAACAGGAGACATGGAACATAAATATCTCTTACAGAAATTTGTTGCAAGAGGAAAAAATGAAATGCTTGATAAAAGATTTGCAAAAGAGAATCTGCCTGAGGACTTTTTGAAAACGCCTAAAAGATTATTGGATGAATGCTTGATTGAAGCAAAAAAACATTTGCCTAATTCGAGGATAAGGTAGAATATTATGATTGAGATAAAAGTAAAAAAAATTTATGAGAATGCAATTCTCCCAAAATATTCCAAAGAAGGAGATGCAGCAATGGATGTTTTTGCGCAGAATATGACGAGAACAGACAAATATATCGAATACGGGACAGGCTTGTCTTTTGAATTACCGAAAGGATATGTCATGCTTATTTTTCCGAGAAGCAGTGTTTCCAACAAAGATTTAATGCTGAAAAATTCTGTCGGTGTTTTGGATTCAGGATACCGGGGGGAATTAAAATTAAGATTTCAAATGAATGGAGATGATGTTTATAATCTTGGAGATAAAATCGGACAGATAATGGTAATAGAACGTCCAGAGATGATGTTAAAATTAGTTGAAAAGTTAGATGATTCTGCAAGAGGCAATGGCGGATTTGGGTCAACGGGAATGTAAGACACCTTATCGGTTTCTTAACACTCAACTTCCCTTTAAATTTGGGTCACGCCTGATTCCACAATTTTTATAAATAATTATAATTCACATATTAGGATGACACATAATGATAATGTCCCTGAACTTACAAGCAAAGAGTTTGAAGAATTTGTAAAAAAAGGATTGGTATTTATTGATTTTTTTGCAGAATGGTGCATGCCCTGCGTAATGATGGCTCCTGTTATCGACGAGGTAAGCGAGAAATTCAAGAAAAAAATAAAATTCGGAAAAGTTAATATCAATGACAATGAAATACTTGCAAATAAATTTGGCGTGAGTTCAATTCCAAATTTTGTCTTGTTCAAAGACGGAAAAAAAATTGAGCAGTTTGTCGGAGCAATTACAGCAGACGAACTTGAGAATAAATTAAAAAAGTTCGTCTAAGGAGGATTTGAACTTCGTTCAAATGCAATTCGTCCAAGTGTAGCCGAATTGATGGATGCTGAAGAGTTGGAATTTAAGCTGAAGAAATTTGTATAATAATTCTTAAAAAGAAGAAATTATTTTCTAAGATATGAAGAAAATTTTGGAAGTAGAAATGAATGGAGATGATGAGATAATTTATCACATAAATGAAAGAGAGGAAAAAGAATTAGTCAAAAGACTATTAAGTGATGTCGGGCTTGGAATGTTTGTAAAATATTCATGTGAAGAAGAATATAGAAATAATAAAAATGGAAGAGTAATTTTGTTGCGGATGACTCCAGAAGAATTCAAAGAATATAGTGGGTGGCTTGAAGACAAGAATGACGGAAAATAATTGATATTCTAACATTTAAGAAAAATGGCCCCGAGGTCAAAATAGGAAATTTTTCACTCGGTTCCATTCGCTTTGCTCATGGCCCCGAAGGGATTTGAACCCTCGACACCTGGATTAAAAGTCCAGTGCTCTAACCAGGCTGAGCTACGGAGCCTTCTGTTATTTTGGCTACGTAGCGAATCAATGCGTTTTAAGCAAGGGGTTAGTGTAAGGGGATGTGCCCCTCAGTGAGCTACGGAGCCTTATGATTATTACTTAGAAAATTTGATTTAAAAAAGCTTTGTTCCTTCAAAACCAAAAGATTTTTAAATTAAATTTTGCTGATTTTTATTATTCCTAAGTTGTTAAAGTTTAGGCATTTCCCGAACATAAATTTTCATACTTACACAATGCATATTCTCCAACCAAAACATACAAAACTAAATGAAAAAGGAACAGACGAAATTCTTAAAAGATTAAATATTTCTAAGGCACAATTGCCAAAAATTCTTTCTAATGACTCAGCACTTCCGGAAGGCTGCAGCGTCGGTGATATAATTAAAATTGACAGAAAATCCGGAGTCTATTTCAGGGTTGTTGTTTAAAATTTAAAATGAATAAACAAAATAATCACCTTATTGTAAAAAAATATCTCGAAGAACATTCTTTAGTTGAATCAAATATTATTTCTTTTAATGAATTTCTCGGACACAGAATGCAGGAAATTGTTGATGAAATTTCTGAAAGCATGAACAATGAGGAATTTGAAATAAGCCTCGGGAAAGTCAATGTCGGGACACCGAAAGTTATTGAAGCTGACGGAAGCTCTTCCCTGATAATGCCTTATGAAGCAAGACTTAGAAATTTGACTTATTCTGCTCCTGTAACTCTTGAGATAACAATAAGAAAAGAAGACCAGATTGATTCTGAAACTGTTGAAATTGGGAAGATTCCAATAATGGTAAAGAGCAAAGCGTGTAATACTTACGGGATGAACAACGAGCAACTTGTTGACAATTTTTCTGACCCCTTGGATCCCGGAGGATATTTCATAGTTAACGGAAATGAAAGAGTCATGATTATGGCTGAAGACCTTGCAGAAAACCAGCCTTTTATCGAGACAAACAGCAAGGGAAATTTAACATTAAGATTATTTTCACTCAAGGGAACTTACAGGATTCCTATCACAATTTCTGAGAGCAAAGAAGGACTTTTGGATTTATCATTCAGCAGATTCAAGGACTTGCCGGCTATTGTAATGCTTAAGGCTCTTGGATTAGTAAAAGAATCTGATATAATGAAATATATTGGAAAAGAAACAGACAGCGTCATTGTTAATCTTTACGAATTTGTAAACCTTGCAACCAAAGAAGATGCAATGATGTACATCGCAGAAAAGACAGGACTTCAGGGAACAAAGAAAGAAATTCTTGACAGAATAAAACAGAGAATTGATTCTTACCTTCTTCCACATATCGGGCAGAAAAAAGAAAGCAGAATGAGCAAGGCAATTACAATCTGCAAACTGATAAAACAATTCCTTCTCTCAAAAGAAAATCCTGAACTTAGAACAGACAAAGACCATTATTCAAACAAGAGAGTTAGATTATCAGGGGACTTGCTTGCAAATCTTTTCAGAGTTAACCTCGGAATTCTTATCAGAGACATTCAATATTCAATACAGAAATCTTCAAAGAGGAAAAAATTCTTCTCAATAAAAGTTATCGCTAAATCAACTTTATTCTCACACAGAGTTGAATCTGCAATTGCAACAGGAAGCTGGACAGGAGAAAGAAGCGGAGTTACTCAGAATATGGATAAGACAAATTATTTTGCAATGATTTCACAACTACAGAGAGTTTCAAGCATGCTGCCTTCTGACCAGGAAAATTTTCCAGCAAGAACACTTCATCCGACTCACTACGGAAGATTCTGTCCTATTGAAACTCCAGAAGGAACTGAAATTGGTTTGAGAAAAAATCTTGCAATTATGAGCAAGATATCAACGAGAGTTGAACTTGAACCAGAAAAGTTTTTCAGAGATTTAGAATCAATGGGAATGGAAAGAGACGGAACAGAAGGTTCTGATGTATTCTTCAACGGAAGATTTGTCGGAAGCGTTAAAGAGACAGCTAATTTTGTAAGCAGAATAAAAGAAAGAAGAAGAGTTGGGGAATTGCCAATACAATTAAGTGTCAGGAATGACAAAGATTTCAAGACAATTTTAATTTCTACAGAACCAGGAAGAGTTTTGAGACCTGTGATAATTGTTGAGAATGGAAGTGCAAAATTGAAAAACGAGCACAAGGTTCAGATTGAGCAGGGAGAATTAAAATGGAATGACTTGCTTAATCACGGAATAATAGAATATCTCGACGCTGCTGAAGAAGAAAACTCGCTTGTTGCATTATACGAAGGAGAAATTACTTCTGAACACACTCATCTTGAAATTGACCATATGGATTTGCTTGGAGTTGTAACAAGTCTGGTTCCTTACGGAAATCATGACCAGAGTTCGAGACTTAACAGAGGAAGCAAGACACAAAAACAGGCGCTTGGAATTTATTCTGCAAATTACTTATGCAGACTTGATACAGATGTTTCTATTTTACAATATCCGCAAAAACCTGTTGTAAGAAGTTTCATGTATGATACACTTAACACTTATCCAGCAGGACAGAATCTTGTCGTCGCTGTTATGACATATGAAGGATACAACATGGAAGATGCTTTAGTATTCAATAAAGGAAGTCTGCAAAGAGGAGTCGGAAGAAGTTTCTATTTCCGTCCTTATTCTGCAATTGAAATGAATTATGCGGGAGGATTGAAAGATGAAATTGTCGTTCCTGAAAAAGATGTTTCAGGTTACAAGACAGAAGCAAGTTACAGATTCCTTGAAGGAGACGGAATAGTTTCTCCTGAAGCAAATATCGGAGAAGGAGAAGTAATGATTGGAAAAGTTTCTCCTCCTAAATTCCTTTCAGAAGCAAGGGAAATTTCAGTCAAGACAAGAAAAGAATCAAGCGTTACAATGAGACAAGAGGAAAAAGGAATTGTCGATGGTGTTTTCATCACAGAAGATTCAGAAGGTAACAAAATTGTTCAGATAAGAACAAGAGACCAAAGAATTCCTGAAATCGGAGACAAGTTCGCAACTTCTCACGGACAGAAGGGAGTTATTGGTATGATAGTTCCTCAGCAGGATTTCCCATTCACATCAAGAGGAGTAAGACCTGATGTTATATTCAACCCGCACGGATTGCCGTCGAGAATGACTGTCGGTTATCTGCTTGAATTAATTGCTGGAAAAGTTGGAAGCTTAAATGGTGAAGTTGTAGACGGAACAAGTTTCTCAGGAGTAGGAAAGAAAGAGCTTGAAGAACAATTAAGAAATTTGGGATTCAGATTTGACGGAAAAGAAACAATGTATAACGGAGTCACAGGAAAGAGAATGACTGCAAAAATCTTCGTCGGTAACTTATATTATTTGAAACTGAAATACATGGTAGGAAACAAGATGCATGGAAGAGCTTCAGGAAAAGTTGCGCTTCTTACAAGACAGCCAATTGAAGGTAGAAGCAGAGGAGGAGCATTGAGATTAGGAGAAATGGAGCAGGAGGCATTAGTTGCTCACGGAGCTTCTCTATTATTGAAAGAAAGATATGATTCAGACAAAGTTGTTTTACCAATCTGCACTAAGTGCGGAAGCATTGGTGTCGACGATAATATCAGAAATAAATTAACATGTCCAATGTGTGGAAGCGAAGATATTGAACCAGTTGAAATGTCATACGCATTCAAGTTATTGCTTGAAGAATTGCAGGGATTACACATTCACACAACATTTGGATTAAAGAATAAATACGAGTAGCGCGGACACCTATCGGTTTCCTTCGCTTGACCTTCCCTTTAAATTTGGATCACGCCTGATAAAAAATAAAATGAAAACAAAACAACAAGATGATTGAAAGCAAACCAGTCAAGAAGAGAGTAGAAGAGATAAGGTTCTCTTTGTTTAGTCCAGAGGGCATCAAAAAAATTTCATCTGCAAAGATAGTCACACCAGAATTGTATAACATCGACGGATATCCTGTTGACGGAGGACTTATGGATTTGAGATTAGGAGCAATTGACCCAGGAGTAAGATGTAGAACTTGTGGAGGAAGACTGAAAGAATGTCTGGGACATTCAGGAAGCATTGATTTGGCAAGACCTGTAATTCATTTGAAATATGTTTCACTTATTGAACTTGGATTGAGATGTTTCTGTAAAGAATGCGGTAAATTGCTTCTTTCAGAAAAAGATTTGGAAAAATATTCTCCAAGCGAAAGAGCAAAGAAAGCAAAAGATGCTAAGAAATGCCCTTACTGCGGAGCCGCTCATGAAAAAGTCAAACTTGACAAGCCAACTAATTTCTTGGTAGGAAAAACAAGATTATTCCCAACAGAAATAAGAGAAACTTTAGTTAATATTCCCGACGAAGAATTGAAAAAAATTGGAGTCAATCCAATAACTTGCAGACCTGAATGGGCAATTCTTACAATGCTTCTTGTCCCGCCTGTAACAGTAAGACCGAGTATTATTCTTGAATCGGGAGAAAGAAGTGAAGATGACTTGACACACAAACTTTCTGATATTATAAGAGCAAACCAGAGACTTTGGGAAAACCTTAATGCAGGAGCTCCAGGAGTTATTATTGAAGACTTATGGGATTTATTGCAGTTCCACGTAACAACATTCTTTGACAACAGCGTCGCTAAAATTCCTCCAGCAAGACACAGAAGCGGACAGCCATTGAAAACAATAATGGAAAGAATAAAAGGTAAAGAAGGAAGAATAAGAAAGAATCTTGCTGGTAAGAGAGTAAACTACTCTGGTAGAACAGTAATTTCTCCAGACCCTTCCATTGCAATTAATGAAGTAGGAATTCCATTCGAAATTGCGAAAGTTGTAACTGTTGCTGAAAGTGTTACTGATTTGAATATTGAAAAATTGAAAAAATTAATTGAGAAAGCAGAAGAATATCCAGGGGCAAATTATGTGATAAGACCCGACGGAAAAAGAAAGAAAATTACACCTGACCTGAAAAAAGAAATAATCAATGAATTAACTCCAGGATACAAAGTTGAAAGACACTTGCAGGATGGAGATGTTGTTCTTTTCAATCGTCACCCTTCTCTACACAGAGGAAGCCTGATGGCTCATTTTGTAAGAGTTTTGCCAGGAAGAACTTTTAGACTGCACCCTGCTGTAGCAACTCCTTATAACGCAGACTTTGACGGAGATGAAATGAACATTCACTCACCGCAAACAGAAGAAGCAAGAGCAGAAGCAAAAATACTTTTAGATGTAAAAAGAAATTTAATTTCTCCAAAGAATAACACAAACTTAATAGGATGCATCGGAGACGCAATCACAGGAAATTATCTTCTTGGCGATGAGGAATTCTCAAGAGAATATGCAAATCAGCTTCTTTTCAAATCAGGCATTGATGCTCAGATAACTAAGAAAACAATAAAGGGAACAGAGTTATTTTCAACAATCTTGCCAAAAGTTAATTTCTCAAATGATTCTGTTGAGATTAAAAACGGGGAACTTATCAAGGGAACTATCAACAAAACTTTATTTGGAAGTGAAGACGGAGAATTAATCAAGCAACTTGAAAAAGATGTCGGCATCAATGAAACATTCGATACAATAAGAAAAGTTTTCAACTTGGGAGTAAGATATTTGTCAGACACAGGAATCACAATTTCTGTTGAAGATTTAGACTTGGACCAGAAAGTTATCGACGCTGGTGAGGAAGTAATCAAGAAAGCAGAAAAGAAAACAGAGGAAATAATTGAAGAATACAACAGAGGAGAACTTGAAAGAATTCCAGGAAAAACAGAAGAGGAATCAAGAGAAATCAAAATACTTCAGACATTAAACGAAGTCAGAACAAAAATAGGAGAGATTGTCAAAGAAAAATTCCCTAAGGAAAATCCAGTCAGCCACATGATCAAATCAGGAGGCGGAGGAAATATTTTGAATATTACTCAGATGGCTTCTTGTGTCGGGCAACAGGCTTTGTGGGGAAGGAGAATTGACATTGGTTACAATAACAGAACTCTTTCATTCTTCAAGCAGGGAGATTTATCTCCAAAGTCAAGAGGATTTATCAGAAGCTCATTTATCAGAGGATTAAGACCTGATGAATTTTTCTTCGGTGCAGTTACAGGAAGAGACTCACTTATGGATACAGCATTGAGAACTCCTAAATCGGGATACCTGTACAGAAGATTAGCAAATGCACTTCAGGATTTGAGAGTTGAATACGACGGCACAATCAGGGACAGCAACAATAATGTTATACAATACAAATATGGAGACGACGGATTAGACGTTTCAAGACTTCACATGGGAGAACAAGTTAACCCTGGAGAAGCAATTGGTATTGTAACAGCACAATCTTTCGGAGAACCATCAACACAGATGGCGCTTAATGTATTCCACTTCGCAGGAGTCCAGGAAATGCAGGTTACAATGGGATTGCCGAGATTAATTGAAATCTTCGACGCCAGAAAGAAACCATCTTCTCCAAAAATGGAAATTTTCTTCAAGAAAGAGTCTAACAATGAAAAAGATGCTAAAACTTTTGCAGAAAAAATAAAAGAGGTAACTATGAGAGAAATTGCATCTGAAATAAATCTTAACTTCAGCAACAAGACGATTGAAATAAAAATTGACAAGAAAGGCTTGAGACAAACTCACAGTTCAGTTAAAACTATCGTCGAAAGATTAAATGATTTGGGATTCAGCGCAAAAGAAAAAGAAGAATCAATCACACTTAATGTTTCTGAGCTTGGATTCAAAGAAATTTATCAGATGAAAGAAAAGCTGAAGAAAACAATAATTTCAGGAGTAAAGGGAGTCAAGCAAATTCTTATTGTAAAGAGAGAGAAAGATTTCGTTGTTCTTACTCTTGGGACAAACCTTAAGAAAATAATTGAAATGAAAGAAGTCGACGCTGACAGAGTAATATCAAATGACTTTTATGAAATGGCAGAGATATTCGGAATTGAAGTTGCAAGACAATTGATTATGGATGAAATTTACAATGTTATAAACACACAGGGACTTGACATCAATGAAAGACACCTGAAACTAGTTTCAGATGCAATGACAAACACAGGAGAAATCAAGGGAGTTACAAGAATGGGAATTATCGCACAGAAATCTTCAATTTTAGCGAGGGCAACTTTCGAAACTCCTGGAAAACAATTCATAAATGCAACGATAAAAGGAAGCAAGGACAAATTAATCAGTGTCATAGAAAACATAATGCTTAATCAGCCAGTTCCGATTGGAACAGGACTTCCAGGATTAATGGTTAAAGTAATTGGTCCGTTAGTGAAGAAAGAATCTGAGAAAAAAACAGCAAAGAAAGAAATCGTGGAGAATACAAACAAATAAGCACGATTTTTTTCATGACTTCGTTTTTTTACAAAAACGTCGTAAGAAAGAAATCGCGGAAGACACTAATAAATAAGCACGACGTTGAGCAGACGAATAAATAATTTTATTCTTCTAAATAAAACATTCTCTGGAAAAATCGTCGTGATAAATTATTCTTTCACTCACAGATGTAGATTTTGTTTTCCAATCCCACTTGTAAACTCCAAATTTGAAATAGTTTCCTACCTTGTCGTTATAACCAAGTGAAATATTTTCAAGATTCACAACGGTAACATTGTCTTTCTTGACAACTAATTCTCCTTTTTCGTTATAATCCCAATGGATAGAAAATTCCCAGTCTACCCATTTTCCTAAGTCTCCGCTGTATGAACCAAGATTCAATGTTTCTGACCGAGGGGATATATTAGTAGAGATAAAATTCGCATCCCACCAATATTGAATTCCCCATACCCCTCCCTGCGTAGCTAATGCCAAGGGAGGACTGCGAGTAATCAATTCTCCATCATTATAATCCAGCATATCATGCCATTGAGATATTATTTCAGCAGAAGAATCAGCACTATAATTTGCAGGCAGAAGAATTTTTATTTTGACAACTTCACTGAAACCATTAGCACATTTTTCATTATCCATAGATTCTGCCCTGAAATTTTTTTCCCCATATCGAATGATGTGCTGAGCGACAAAGTTCGTTGAATTTTTTTCGTCGGGAACGATTGCTCTTTCAGCATATGCAGTATTTGGTGTCCCCACTCCATAAGCATCATTTATTGCCGGAAATATTGTTCCCCAAGTTTGATCGTTAAAATTATTAGATATAGAAAAATTTATCTGCGTAACATTTACGCATGTTTCTTTTTCGCATGTTTGTCCTGAAGAGCATGTTCCGCAACTGATTTCTATTTCACAATTATTTGTTTTGTTTCCGCAAACAGAACTGCCACATGTTTCTTTTTGCGATTCTGGCTTACAATCTTCGACAGTAGTCTCATTGGTGGCATTAACATAATAGATATTTGTAGCTTCTCCGACAGATTCGCTTCCGCCACCACCCCTTGATTTAAAAATAGGAACAGCTGAGACTGTTTCAACTTCTGTTGAATTTAAGTTAGAAGGATGAATTGAAAATCTCTGTGATTCAGATTTGCTAAGATTAGATTCTTTTTCAATAATTTCAGAAGTTTTACCATCGGACAAGATAAATCTTATTCTTGCAAGCTCTTCCCCCCCTGTATTTCTTGTTATATTAACAATTAAGTTTCCTGCTTGTTCAAAAACATTATTTATACTCAAGTCTGTCATAAACCAACTAGAAATTTGATCAGAACTTTCTGAGAGAACACTATTTACTACGAGCCATAAGGTTCCAATCGCAACAAAAGCTACGAGAATTGTAATTAAAGTTATAGCAATTGTTGACAACCCCTTTTTCATAGGAGCATAAGAAATTACCAGTTTAAAAATTATTTGACATAACTAAAACTTTATAAAACAAATTTCTCTTACACAAATATAACATGATTAGCACACTTAATATGCAGGATATGAGGCATCTGAATCTGTTCAGCAAAATCACGAGGATAGATACAAGACATTTTGTGAAATATAATAACACAATAATTTTTTGCGTTCCAAAACCTTTAGTAATGAGAGCTGTTGGCAGAGACGGAGAAAACATAAACAGACTCAGCGAGATTCTCGGGAAAAGAGTCAGAGTTATTCCCACACCGAGAGGAATTCAGGACGCAAGAGGATTTATACAGACAATTGTCAAGCCGGCAACATTCAAAGATTTGGAAGTTCGGGGAGATGAAATAATTCTTACAGCAGGAAACATGCAGAACAAAGCTACTCTTATGGGAAGAGGAAAAATAAGATTGATTGAGATGCAGAAAATTATTAAAGATTTTTTCGGAAAAGAATTCAAAATCATATAACAAGAAAGTTTTATAAATCAATTTCTCAACAATATTTTATATTTACAATGGGATTAAAATCAGCAAAACGATTAATTAAGAAGAGAAGAGAATCGAGATGGCACGACAAGAAATTCATTGCTAAAACTTTGAACTTGTACGAGAAGGCAGACCCACTTGAAGGTGCAAATCAGGCAAAAGGAATTGTTCTTTCAAAACTTCAGAAGGAAGCTAAGCAGCCAAACTCAGCGATGAGAAAATGTTGCAAAGTTCAGCTTACAAAAAACGCGAGGTCAGTAATTGCATTCATACCAGGAAATCTTGCACAGAGATTCATCGACGAGCACGACGAAGTAATGATTCAAAGAATCGGCGGAAAACAGGGAAGAAGTAAGGGAGATATTCCAGGAGTCAGATTCCAGGTTATTCAAGTAAATGATCAGCCACTTGAAAGATTGTGGACTGGAAAAATAGAGAAGGGTAGGAGATAATGGCAGACGATATGAACTTCAAAGTTTTTGATTTGTATGATATTTCAGGAATTGAAGTAAAAGATTTAGGATTGAAATCTGCAATAAATCTTCAGCCAAAATTAATTATTAAAAGTTCAGGGAGAAATGTCCAGAGATTCGGGCAGACAAAAGTTAACATAATTGAGAGATTAATGAACAGAATTGCTGTTACAGGACACAGAGGAAAGAAACATAAAATAATTTTTAGAGCTACAGGAAAATACACTAAGAATATGAAAATTGTTCTCGACGCATTCAAACTTATCGAAAAAAGAACAGGAAAAAATCCTGTTGAAGTTCTTGTAAAAGCAATTGAGAATTCTGCTCCAAGAGATGAAATCACCGTCATTGAATATGGAGGAGCAAGATATCCCCAAGCAGTTGATGTTTCTCCGTTGAGAAGAGTTAATTTATCATTGAGATGGATGACTCAGGGAGCTTCAGACAAAGCATTTAATAAGAAAAAAACAATCACAGAAGCTCTTGCTGAAGAGATTATACTTGCTTCAGAAAATAACGGGGAAAGTTTCGCAATGAGAAAAAAGAATGAATCTGAGAAGCAAGCTGATAGTGCACGATAAGATGTCAGAAAAACTTTCTATTGAAATTTTAACACCAAACAAAATATGGCATATGTTTCATGAGCATGCTTTTAACAACAGCGTTTATTCAAAAATTAAAAAAGAAGTCGAGAAAAAAGTTTATATTTCCGCTGAAAGAAAAGAAGAAGTTTATTTCAACAGGTTAATAACAGAATATGAAAAATGGGCAAAAGAGAATTATATTCCAAATGATTTGAAAAAATTATGTCTGGAACTTTATATAAAAAATTAAATTATCTGCTTCTTAACCCTCTTAAAATTATGTTTTCAAAGATTTGATTAAAATATCTATAATCAGTTTTTTCTTTTCCATCTTTTTCTATTCTGTCAAGATATTCTTTTTCTGATTCAATAATATCCCCAAAATTCCTACTATTAAGATGATAATAATGAATTCCTATTAATCCAGGTTTGTGATTTAATGCTCGTTCTTTATGTTTTTCCGAATAATTTTTCCAGTCTTCTTTTGAACGCGGGCGTATTCCAACGAAGGAAAGTGTTCCAATTACTAAATCATAAATCTGCGGGATTTCATCAATAAAATATTTCCTCATAAATTTTCCCCAGCAAGTTACTCTTGGATCATTTGCAGGTTTTCCAATATTGTCAATTCCATTTTCTCTGACTATATTCAGATAATCTTCATGAGCATTAGGATACATGCTTCTGAACTTATGAATAAAAATCGGCTTTTCAAATTGCCCGACCATTTTTAATCTTATGATAATATCGTTTAGCATTTTATTTTTTTATTATATTTGTTTAAATACTTTCTGAATGATTTTTAACCAAAACTTTTTAAAGCAAATTTCTTATGATAATTTATTCTAAAATTTATAAAAAATGGCAGAAAAGGAATCACAGATACAGAAGATACAAAGACTTACTTCTAGTCAGAAGAATATCAGAAATATAGCGACGAGTGCGCACATTCACCACGGGAAAACTGCTCTTACAGACAATCTTTTAGCTGCTTCAGGTTATATGGCTGCGAAGAATGCCGGAAGTTTGGAAGAGGGAATGGCAACATGGCAGCATTTAGACGAGCAGGAAAGATTGATGACAGTTGACTCTGCAAACGTTTCTATGGTTCACGATTTCCACGGCGAGGAATATTTAATCAATTTAATTGATACTCCTGGACACGTAGATTTCGGGGGAAATGTTACAAGAGCTATGAGAGCTATCGACGGAACAATCGTTCTTGTATGTGCTGTTGAAGGAATAATGCCCCAGACAGAAACTGTAATCAAACAGGCACTTAAAGAAAGAGTCAGACCAGTTTTGTTCATCAATAAAGTTGACAGATTAATCAAAGAGATGAAACTTACCCCTGAAGGAATGCAGCAAAGATTCATAAAAATTATTCAGTCATTCAATGATTTAATTGCTAAAATTGCAGACCAGGAATTCAAAGAAAAATGGCTTGTTAATATCAACGACGGAAGTGTTGCATTCGGAAGTGCAAGAGAAAATTGGGCGTTGTCTGTTCCATTCATGAAGAAGAAAGCAATAACTTTCAAAGATATTTTCACACTTTACGAAATGGACGAGCAGGCAAAGAAAGACTGGGTTTGGAAAAATGCACCTCTTTACGAAGTTCTTTTAGACATGGCGGTTAAACATTTGCCTAATCCTCTTGAAGCACAAAAATACAGAATCCCAAAAATCTGGCACGGAGATTTGGACAGCAACTTCGGAAAAGGCTTAATCAGCTGCGATCCAAAAGGAAAAATAGGATTTGTCATAACAAGAATTGTAATTGACCCGCGTTCAGGAAAAGAAATTTCTGCAGGGAGATTGTTCTCAGGAACTTTAAGAAACGGAATGGATGTTCATCTTAACCTTGCAAACAAAAAACAGAAAGTTCAGCAGATATTTATTTACAACGGAGTAAAGCCAGAACAGATTGAAGAAATTGGGCCTGGAAATGTTCTCGCAATTTCAGGAGTCACGGGAGAAGCAGGAGAAACAGTTACTGTTGAACCAGAAACACCTTTCGAGGAATTGAAACACATTTTTGAACCTGTTGTTACAAAATCAATTGAAGTAAAGAAAATGATGGACTTGCCTAAGCTTGTTGAAATACTGAAACAAGTTGCAAAGGAAGACCCGTCGGTAAAAGTTGAAATCAACGAGCAGACAGGAGAATCTTTAATTTCCGGAATGGGAGAACTTCATCTTGAAATTATTGAAAATAGAATTAAGACAGAAAAAGGACTTGAAGTTAAAACATCTGCTCCGATTGTTGTTTACAGAGAAACAGTTAACAAGAACTCTTCTGCAGTTGAAGGAAAAAGTCCTAACAAGCACAATAGTTTCTTTATTTCTGTCGAACCGATGGATGATGAAACTTACAATGCTATAAAGAGTGGAGAAATTCCAGAAGGAAGAGTTAAGAAGAAGAGTCAGGAACTTGCAAATGTTCTTAGCAAATTCGGGTGGGACGGAGAAACAATAAGAAGTGTCAGAGATGTTTACAAAGGAAATATGTTCTTTGACAACACAAAAGGAGAAGTTCACATCGGAGAAGTTATTGAAATGATTTTAGATGCTTTTGAAATGGTAATTGACAAGGGCCCTTTGGCGAGAGAACCTTGCACAAAAATGAAATTCTATCTTGAAGATATCAAACTTCACGAAGACGCTATTCACAGAGGTCCTGCTCAGGTTTATCCTGCTGTAAGAGAGTCAATAACAGAAACAATGAAAAAAGCTGATGCCTGCTTATTTGAACCAGTCCAGATTCATGTTATTGAAATTCCAAACAGATTCTTGAGTGCTATAACAAAATTAATTGGAAGCAAGAGAGGACAACTTCTTGAAGTCAAGCAGGAGGAAGAAGACAGTGAAGTAAGAGCAAAGATTCCCGTCGCTGAAATGATTGGATGGAGCAATGATTTGAGAAGTGCAACAGAAGGAAGAGGAGTTTCATCTTTGGCAGACCAGATGTTTGAAAAAGTTCCTCAGTCATTAACTGCAGATATAATCAAGAAGATAAGAACCAGAAAAGGATTATCGGAAAATCAATAATTCTTAAATAGTTTTATTTCCATTATTTTATATGAAAAATTTGCTGAATATAGTTCTGTTGAGTTTTTTAGTTTCTTGTATGTCATCTCCAACGACGGAAAAGGTGTCTAAAAAAATATGCTTTGAATCTCTCCCAAAAGAATATCGGGAATATAAAAATAAACCAATGATTGAAGATGGGCTGATAGAATTTGGCGAAGGAAGAATGTGCGCTTACAAAGAATATGATATTGACAGCGACGGGATATCAGAAGTAATAGAGATATATTCAACAAAAGAAAAACCAATTGCTTACGGGTTTGATGTAAATAAAAATAATAATTTTGACTGCTGGGAAATCTTAACAGACAAAGATGCCGACGGACTTAATGGCAATGAAAAAAATTTGCCTGAAAAAATCTGCGAGGAAAATCCAATTTTTATATAAAAATTTATAAAATAACAATACATAGTATTATCATGAATATCGACGACAAGATAAAAAATTGTGATGGTAAAATAGGGGAAATTCCTGAATCAGATGAAAAATATATTGCAAAAATGAAGTTAGGAATTTATGAAACTGCTATCAAATTGAACAAAATGATTGTTCGAAATGAATATCTTATTTTCCCAGTGACTATGTGCGCTTGCAGATTAATGGGAATATAGGATTTTGAACAGAAAAGTTTTTAAACCATAAATTTTTTAGATAACTATCAAAAATTCTTATAGAATTTTTACATACTAACATGGCAAAAGAAAAACCAAACATGAACGTTGTGTTCGTCGGGCACGTTGACGCTGGAAAATCAACTACAGTTGGTAGACTTCTTTTCGATTCAGGAATTGTTTCTGAGCAGGAAATGAAAAAGCTTAGAGAAGAAGCTGAAAAACACGGAAAAGCTGGTTTTGAATTCGCATTCGTTATGGATAAAATTAAAGAAGAAAGAGAAAGAGGGGTTACAATTGATTTGGCTTACAGGAAAATTATGACTGAAAAATTCCAGGTTACAATCATTGACGCTCCAGGTCACAGAGACTTTGTCAAGAATATGATTACAGGAGCTTCACAAGCTGATGCTGCTTTCCTTGTAGTTGCAGGAACAACAGGAATAGAACCACAGACAAAAGAACACTTATGGCTTTTAAGAACAATGGGAGTTCAGAACATTGCTGTTGCAGTTAACAAGATGGATGCAATAAATTTTGACCAAGCTAAATTCAACAAGATAAAAGAAGATGTTTCTGCATTGTTAAAAACAGTTGGATACAAATTAGAAAAAGTTAACTTCGTTCCTTGTTCAGGATTAAAAGGAGACAATGTTGCAAAGAAATCTGCTAACTTACCTTGGTACAATGGACCTACAATTGTCGGACAAATTGATTTGTTCCCTGTTCCAGAATTGCCTACTAACTTACCAATGAGAATGCCTGTTCAGGATGTTTATGAAATTACAGGTATTGGAACTGTTCCAGTTGGAAAGATTGAAACAGGAATCATGAAAGTTGGACAAAAAGTTATAGTATTGCCAGGAAGAACTGGAAAAGGAATTAACGGAGAAGTTAAAACAATAGAAATGCATCATGAAGCAATGTCAGAAGCATTAGCAGGAGATAATGTCGGAATAAACATACGAGGAATTGGAAAGAAAGATATTGCAAGAGGAGACGTTATTTGCGAAGCATCAGCACCAGTTCCAGTTGTAGAAGAATTTATTGCTCAAATGGCAGTAATCAACCATCCTACTGTATTAGCTAAAGGATACACACCAGTATTCCACGTTCACACAGCACAAGTTCCTTGCCAGTTTGTTGAGCTTATAGAACAAATTGACCCTAAGACAGGACAAGTTTTGAAAGCAAACCCAGACTTCTTGAAGAATGGAGATGTTGCTAAGGTTAGAATAAAACCACAAGGAAACTTATGTATTGAAACTCAAAAGGAAAATCCTTTTATGTCAAGATTTGCAGTAAGAGATGCAGGACAAACAGTTGCTGCTGGTGTCTGCATTGAGATTACAAAGAAAAAAGTTTTGTAAATAATTCCTGATTTTTCTTTATTATTTTTAAAATATTTTAAATTAGATAAGTGCCCATATTTTGAAAAAAATGTTTAGAAGAAGATAAAGAGTTTTTGAAAAAAATTATTTTAGCGCAGTCAAGATTTAGGATATAATCTCAATTTCAAAAAGAAATATATATTTTTCTAAATAAAAACTTTTAAACTCAAATTTAATTGTCTTCTTATGACAGATGAAAAAAAAGAGAGCAAATATCTTGTTTTAATCACAGGAAAGAACACTCATTTTGAAATCCCGATAGATAATTTAAAAGATTTTAGTGATTTGCAGAACATTCTGGAAATTCTGAAAAAGAAGCTATAAAATGTTAAGAAAAGAGATGACCAAAGCGGAAATTGAAAAAGAACTTTCGGGCAAAGGAGATTATGTTCTTATTGACAATATAACAAGATTTGCGAAAGAAAGTATTCCGACAGAAATGAGAAAATTTATTTATGTAAAACTCGCGGGAATTTATGAAAAGAGAAACATGTTTGCCGACGCTGCAGACATCTACGGGAAACTCGCAGAGCTTTCAATGATTGTTGAAGAGAAAGCAAATTTTTTTATCAAAGAAACTGAAAATTACATTCGGGCAGGATTTTTTGACAAAGCAGATTTGGCAATAAAAAAAATTATTGCAAATGTAAAGGCTACTGAAAGACCAAAAATAATGATTTCTATAAAAGAATTTTACAAGAAGCAGGCAGAAGTTTATGAAAAAGAAAAAAGAAGAAGCTTCGCAGTCAAAACTTATGAAAAGATTCTTACATTGAATATTTCCGACGCTGAAAAGGATGCAATCCTCAAAAAACTTCTTGGGCTTTACAAAGAACTTGGAATGATTGGGCAATACATGGCTATGCAAAAAAGATTCGAAAATTAATTATTTCAAATTAAAAATGAATTTCCAAATCTAAAAAGATATCTTTAAAAACCGTTTTTCTCTAAATAATTTATGACAAAGGGAATGTATCATTATATTGCAAAAGCCTGGAAAAAACCAGACACAGAAACCCTCAGAAAAAGAATGACTGAATGGAGAAAGTCCCCTGTTTTCACAAGAGTTGAAAAACCATTAAGATTAGACAGGGCAAGAGCTCTTGGATACAAAGACAAAAAAGGAATTGTTGTAATTCGTGTAAGAGTAAAAAGAGGAGGACACACAAGACCAAGACCTGTCAAAGGAAGAAGAGGAAAAAGAATGCATACAAGAAAAAATCTGCAGATGAGTTACAAATGGATTGCAGAACAGAGAGTTGCAAGAAAATATGAAAATCTTGAAGTCCTTAATTCTTATCAGGTAGGAAAAGACGGAATAAATTATTTCTTTGAAGTTATCATGGTTGATCCAAAAAGACCAGAGATAATGAATGACAACACAATGAAGTGGATTTGTTCTCCAAAAAACAAGAAGAGGGCAGCGAGAGGATTAACTTCTGCTGCTACAAAATCACGTGGATTGAGAGCATAAATTTATTAATTATATTTCTTAGTAAATAGAATGGAAGAGGGTGGATTTTTTAAAAAAAATTATGAAAAGATAAATATAATTACTGATTTTTTCTTGCTGATATCTTTTCTCGTATCTGCATTTTCAGGAATTGTTATAGGTTTCATGTTTACAGGGGCATATAATCCAATTGCAGAAATTTTAAGCATAACAAGAACCTTATGGAATGAAATTCATAAGATATCAAGTTTAATTTTTATAGCATTGGCAGTTGTCCATTTAGTTCTTCATTTAAACTGGGTTAAGATGATTCCGCAATTTTTCAAAAAAAATGAATGAATTTCCAGAATTAAAATATAAATATGACTCTTTAGAACCTTACATAGACGAAGAAACAATGCATGTTCATCATGACAAACATCACAAAGCTTACTTTGATAAATTTCAGGCAGCGATAAAAGATTATCCTAAACTGCAAAAAGTTCCGACAGAAAAAATCCTGGAAAATTTAAATAAGGTTCCTGAAAAAATAAGGCAGGCAGTAATGAATCAGGGAGGGGGATTTTATCATCACTCGTTTTTCTTTTCAATTCTGAAAAAGAATATTCAATTTAATCCGGACTCAGGAATAGGAAAAGAAATCGTAAGGGCTTTTGGAAGTTATGACAAGTTCAAAGAACAGATTTCAAATTCTGCACTGACACTTTTCGGAAGCGGATGGGCCTGGCTTGTCATGAATAAGAAAACAAAAAGATTAGAAATAATGCAGACAAGAAATCAGGATTCCCCATTAAGCACGAACAAAATTCCATTATTGATGTCTGGGAACATGCATATTATCTAAAATATCAAAACAGAAGACAAGAATATATTGAAAATTTTTTCAGGGTAATTAACTGGAAAAAAGTTGATGAGTTATTTTCTGAAGCAAAACATTAAAAACTTATTTAGCTAAATTATTAAATGAGGTATTTGAAGCTTGCAGAATTGTACGACGCTGTTTCTTCAACAACAAAGAGGCTGGAGAAAATAAAGATTCTTTCGGATTTTTTAAAACATCTTGATGTATCAGACAGGGAAGTTTTGTATTTGCTGCTGGGAAATATTTATCCTGATTATGACGAGAGAAAGATTGGAATTTCGAGCCAGCTTGCAATAAAAGCAATTTCAAAAGCTGTTGGTGCTGACAAAGAAAAAGTTGTGAAAGAATGGAAGTCTATCGGAGATTTGGGAAAAGTTGCGGAGAAACTTACCAAGAATAAAAAACAGCATACGTTAGAGAGCCATATTTTAACTACGGAAAAAGTTTTGGATAATCTGAAAAAACTTCCCGCTCTTGAAGGAAAAGGAACAGTTGACAAAAAAATTTCACTGATTACAGAGTTGTTAACTTCTGCTTCTCCTATTGAAGCACTTTATCTTGTCAGAACACTGATTGGAGATTTGAGAATTGGTATACAAGTCAGCACGATAAGAGAATCGATGGCAAATGCTTTTTTCAAGGACGAAAAAGAAGGCGCAAAAAAAGTTCAGGAAGCAATTGACAAGTCAAATGATGTAGCGTCTGTTTTTGATATTGTAAAAAGAGGAAAAATGAATGAGCTGGGAAAAGTTAAAATTGAAATCGGCAAGCCGATTAAAGCAATGCTTGCGCAGAAAGCAAAAAATGTGAAAGAAGGTTTTGACGCTGTCGGAAGGCCCTGTGCAATAGAATACAAATATGACGGATTTAGATTAATAATTCACAAGAAAGGAGACCAGATAATTCTGTTCACAAGAAGGCTGGAAAATGTTACAAAGCAATTTCCCGAAGTTGCTGATTTTATCAGAAAATATGTAAAAGCAGATTCAGCAATACTTGACTCAGAAGCGGTGGGGTTTGACAAAAAAACAAAAGAGTACAAGCCATTCCAGTCAATCTCTCAGAGGATAAGAAGAAAATATGACATTGAAAAATTGCGTGAAGAATTGCCTGTTGAAATAAATGTTTTTGATATTTTATATTACAATGGAAAATCTCTTCTTAATGAACCTTTCAAAAAAAGAACAGAACTGATAAGAAAAATTATTGAACCTCACCCTTACAAGATAATTCACTCAAAACAGATAATCACTGACGATGAAAAAAAGGCAAATGAATTTTATAAAAAAGCATTGAAGGATAATCAGGAGGGGGTAATGATGAAAAATCTTGAAGCGGAATACAATCCCGGAAGCAGAGTCGGGCATATGCTGAAAATAAAGCCTGAAGAAAGGGATTTTGATTTGGTAATTACAGGCGGAGAATACGGAACAGGAAAACGTTCTGGCTGGATTTCAAGTTTTATAATTTCCTGTTTTGATAAAAATAAAAATAAATTTTTGGAAATAGGAAAGGTTGGCACAGGATTCAAGGAGAAAACAGAAGAGGGAGTTTCATTTGATGAACTGACTAAAAAAGTAAAACCATTGATAACTGAAGAAAAAGGAAAGAATGTCAAAATAAAACCCAAGATTGTTATTTCTGTAACTTATCAGGAAATTCAGAAATCTCCAACATATTCTTCAGGGTTTGCACTGAGATTTCCGCGATTTACTTCTCTTCGTCCAGACAGAAGTCCGTCAGATGTTGCAACACTGAAAGAAATAGAAAATGATTTTGAGAATCAGAAAAGAAACTGGAAGTATGGATAATTTTTCAATAAAAAACCTTTATAAAGGAATTTTCTCTTAATATTTAATAAAATGGCATCTGAAAGCACATACAAGATACAGAATATTGTCGCTACTGCTTCTTTGGGAAAACCTGTCCCATTAACAAAACTTGCAAGAACTCAGCCAAACACAGAATATAATCCTGAAACTTTTCCAGGTTTAGTTTTAAGGATCAAGGAACCAAAATCAGCAGTTCTGGTTTTTTCATCAGGTAATCTTGTCTGCACAGGAACAAAGTCAACAACTCAGGTAAGACAGGTTATCGACGCTGTTATAAAACAATTGAAGAAAATAAATGTAAATATTACAACACAGCCTAAAATAACAGTTCAGAATATTGTCGCATCAGGAACAATAAATCTGAAACTCAATCTTAATTTTCTTGCATTGGAAATGCAGAATACAGAATATGAGCCAGAACAGTTTCCAGGATTAGTTTACAAACTGATTGAACCAAATGCAACTTTTCTTTTGTTCAGCAATGGGAAACTTGTCTGCACAGGAACAAAAAACAAGCAACAGCTTGAAGATTCAATGGCTCAAATTTTGAAGAATGTTAAAGAAGCGTTGAAAAATTACAAGTGATTGTTATTTCTAAGTAGTAACCTTTTTAAATACAGATTAATAGCCAAAGATATGGATAACAATTTTGTATTAAAAGAAAAAGACTTAATGACTCTTAGATGGAATGCTGATGTTCATACTGTTTACAGAAAAACAGGGGAATACATAATTTACAATAATCGAAGAGTATGTCTCGGAGAAATAAGACGGGGAAAAATTATGCTGTATAATTTTAAAGGAGAAACTTCCAAAGAAGCAGAAAAAGTAAGAGAAGTCTCTGAAAAGATTTTCAAAAAGCAGTTAACAAGCCCAGAATGTAAATCAAAAAAAAATGGTATCTATATCTCCCTACTTAATTCATTACCAAAGAGATTTTTTAAGAGAAGCGTCATAAAAATTTAAAAACTTCCTTAAATTAATCAATTTATGAAAAAGAGGGGAAGATTTGTTCAGATTAATATTTCAAACAGATTTATTTATACATTTATAATTTTGGGAATTTTAACAATTGTTGGCGTCGGTGTTTATGCTTTAACTCCTGGAGGGAATCCTTCTGGAACACCAAGCCAAAATCCCGGACATTTAATATCTACAATGGATCCGCCTTCTCCTTGCACAGCAAATCAATTTTTACAATTTGATGGAACCGATTGGAAATGCGCAAGTCAATGGACAACAAGCGGGAATAATATGTATAGTTCAAACACAGGAAATGTTGGGATAGGGACAACAAATCCAACACATAAATTAGAAGTTGTTGGAAATATAAAAGCAACAGGAATAATAGGGAATATTGTTGAGGGATCTACTAGTGTTACTGGAAATACTGTTCTAGGAGACTATAATCAAGCAACATATTATTTTAAAATTATTACTAGTAATGGATTAGTTACTGTTAATTCTGGATGTGCATTAGCAAACTATGGGGAAATAAGAAAATGTTCTGGTAATCAACTATGCGGATGCACACAAACGCAAGGTCAATGGAGATGGCAAGCTCTATAATAATCATAACATTTAAAAATTCCCTTTACGATTTATATCTATGAAAAAGAAAGAAGGTGTAACAATAAAAATTAATTTATCAAATCGCTGGATTTATTTTTTGATTACTTTAGGAATTCTTGCAATAATTGGCGTCGGTGTTTATGCTCTTACACCTGGAGGAAATCCTTCTGGAACACCGAGTCAAAATCCAGGGCATTTAATTTCAATTATTGATCCCCCTTCTCCTTGTACCGCTGATCAATTTTTGCAATTTGATGGAACAAATTGGAAATGCACGACATCAGTTGTAGATACAGATACAAGATGTGATACTTCTGGAACTTGCACAAAATTATGTATTGGAACAAATTGTAAAACTAATTGGAATACAGGAGTTTATAAATGTCCTGCTGGTTCTAAAATGGATTGTTCAGGTCGTAGTAATGAATGCACAATATCAGGAGAAATAAGATTTGCAACTTCAGCACAAACCTGTAATAGGTATAATATAAATTGTGCAAAGTCGACCTTAGATTGCCCTCTTCAAGGGTACCTTATAAAATAATCTAAAAACATTTAAAAACCATTTCTCCTTCTTTATTTTAAGAAATATCTATTAGAATTATAGATTATATCACATTCACATTCACATTTCCTATATTCATTTTTGAAGGAAAAGTAGAACTCAGAAGAAAAGAGGAATTTGTAAGTCTAATATATTTCTGAAATCATACGATTTCAATAAATTAAATTAAGGAAAATAAAAACATGGCAGAAAATAGGAAATTTTCAGCACAAATACAAAACCGAGGTTTTGCATAATGGCAAAAATAAGTCCAGTATCAATAAAATACATGATACACGCGAATTTTTCAGCTGAAGGCGCTTTAGAAAAGCCCGACGTAATCGGAGCTATATTCGGGCAGACAGAAGGGCTTTTAGGATCTGAACTTGAAATGAGAGAACTTCAGAAAGAAGGAAAAATCGGAAGAATTGAAGTTGAATTGCATAAGGAAGGAAAGAAAACTATTGGAGTTATAAAAATTCCAACTGCAGTTGACCAATCAGAAACAACTCTTATTGCTGCTGCAATTGAAACAATAGAAAGAATAGGGCCTTGTGATTCTCAGATTGAAGTTGAAAAAATTGAAGATGTGAGAGGAAGCAAGAGAGACTATATTGTTGAAAGAGCTAAGAAACTTATGCAGGAAATTCACGGGAAAACTGATTCAAGAGAAATCTCTGCGGAAATTAAAGATTCTGCAAAAATTGCCGGAATCAAAGAACATGGATTAGGCAAACTTCCAGCAGGCGATATTTCAGGAAATGAAATAATTGTTGTTGAAGGAAGAGCAGATGTTTTGAATCTTATAAGAAATGGAGTGAATAATGTTGTAGGAATGAACGGAACAAAACTTCCTGACGAAATCAAAGAGCTTGGCAAAGAAAAAGAAATAACTCTTTTTGTCGACGGAGACAGAGGCGGAAAGCTTATTGCACAGAATGTTGTTGACAACGCAAATGTGAAATACATTGCAGTTGCTCCTGACGGAAAAGAAGTTGAAGAGCTTCAAGGAAAAGAAATTTTAATGGCTCTCAGAAAAAAAATTCCCGCAAGGGAATTTTTTTCTGCTTTTCAAGAAAGAAGGGATACAAGAGAAAGAAATGACAGAGAAGAAAGAAAAGAAAAAGAAAATAAAAATTTTGAATTAGGCAATGAAGATAAAAACAAATTAAGAAAAATTGCAGATGAAAATAAAGGAAACGAGAAAGCAGTGCTTCTTGATAGCAAGTTAAATGAAATAAAAAAAATTTCTGTAAAGAGTCTTGCAAGTTCTTTGCAGAGAATGCGTGATAGACCAACAATAATTGTAATTGACGGAACAGCAACAAATAATATTATAATTTCTGCAGAGGAAATTGGAACTCAGGTTATTGTAGCTAAAAATTTCGCAACAACTAATACCAGCATTAAGTTAATGAGTTTGTAAAACAAGAAATCTTTTAAAGTTGATTGTTTTTTGAAAATTATGGAAAATATTGAGGAGATAAAAAGGAAGATACTTCCCATTCTAAAAAAAAATAATGTAAAAAGGGCAGGATTTTTTGGAAGCTACGCACGCGGGGAGCAGAAGAAGAAAAGCGATGTGGATATTTTAGTTGAATTAGATAATAATTTGAGTTTATATGATGTAATTGGCATTAAGATAGAACTGCAAAAAAAACTCAAAAAAAGGGTTGATTTAGTAGAATATAATACAATAAGATATGAATTAAAAGAAATTATTCTAAGGGAAGAAGTTCCTATCAGGATATGAATAGAAATTATAAACTATTTCTCAACGACATCGAAGAAAGCATCAAGCAAATTGAAGAATATATAAAAAATATTTCTGAAGAACAATTCCAAAAAGATATTAAACTGCAGGATGCAGTAATCCGAAGGCTTGAGATAATTGGAATAGCAAGCAAAAAGATTCCGATATCTGTTAAAAACATCAATAAAGAAATTCCGTGGATGAAAATTTCTTCTTTCAGGGATTTTGTTGTCCATTCTTATTTTGAAGCAAGTTTGATGAGGATTTGGAGGCTTATAAAAGAAGATTTGCCAAAGATAAAAGAGAGTTTTAAAAAAATTAAATTATTATAAAATGAAAGCAAATAAAGGATTATCTTTAGAGGAATGTGTAGAAAAAGCAAGGAAATTTATTTTTAAATATGGAAGTTACCTATTGTTATTTGATGTAAAGAATTCTAGAAAATTTGAAGACAGGCAAAAATTAAATGGCGATTTAGTTAAGATGATGAAAGACTTAAATGAAAAGTTTGGAGAATATTTGCCTGAAAATAATCTTGCAGTTCCATCAAGAAAAGAGAAAGGATTTGAAGTATTATTAGGGGATGGCTCTAGGGCGGGGATTAATTCCCCTGCTATAGCTGAAGAAATAATTAATTATCAAAAAAGAGAATATCCTGAAATTCCATTATATTGGGAAATTGCAAAAGATGGATATGATGAAGAAGGAACAAAAATTGTAAGATAAATTTATCTATGCAATTTGTCGTCGCTGTTTTGCTTTTTACTCAAAAAAATAGTAACATATCACTAATTGTTACTTACATTTAGGCGTATATAGGATACCTCTATTTGTTGTCACCGTAAAGTTTATAAGTGATTTTGGAGTGGTAATTTTACGGAAAACGCATAGTTTTCTGCAATTAAAAAATGGATAAAAAATACAAAATGAATGCCAAAAAGATTTTGGTTTCTTTTTTGTTAATCGCAAGTGTTTTGTTCTTAGCAACAGCTGTAAGCGCTATTCCAACAATTACTGTTGATGGCGTTGAACTTAGCACAGCTACTGCAACTACAAGCGTTATTGCTGGCGATACAATAGAAGTAAAAATTGAATTTACTTCTGCTGATACCGTTATTATGAATGACGTTAAGATAAGAGCAGAACTTGAAGGCGAAAAAACTGATGCAACTGCGGTTACACCTTTGTTTGATGTTGAAGCTGGAAAGACTTATATTAAAAGATTAGTCTTGAAAGTTCCTTTTGATTTAGACGAAGAAGACCCTAGTACAGTAATGGATTTAAGATTAAAAGTAGGAGACTCAATTTGGGAAACTTATCTTTTAAATGTCCAAAGACCTTCATACGATTTTGCTGTTAAATCTGTAATCACAAGCAATACAGTTAATGCTGGACAATCAATGCCAGTTGAAGTTGTATTGAAGAATATTGGTTACAATGATGCAAGTGACGTTTACGTTACTGTATCTATACCAGAACTTAACATACAAAAATCAGCTTACTTTGGAGACATTGTAACTGGTGAAAATGAAGATTCTGATAACGATAACACTGCAAGTGGAAAACTTTACTTAGAAGTGCCTTACACTGCTAAGACAGGACTTTACACTTTAGTTGTTGAAGTTGAAAACGACGAGACAACAAGCACTGTTGCGAAAGAAATAACAATAGAAAACGGTGTTTCTGACTTAGCAATAAGATCAGGAAACGATTTAGTTGTACTTAACCCTACAAACCAATTAAAGGTTTATACTGTTGCGTACAATGGAAACGAAGTTACTGTTGTTGTTCCTGCTGTTTCAAGCAAGAATGTTGCTATAGAAGTTCCTGAAGGAGACTATAACTTTGATGTTACTGTCTTATCTGGAGCTACTGTATTAAGCACTGTTGCTTTTAGCGGTACAAGTCAAGGAACTGTAGAATTAACAAACCCAGTATTTGTATTGACAGTTATATTGTCAGTTGTATTCCTGGTATTGTTAGTTGTATTAGTTGTATTGATAACAAAGAAGCCACAGAAAGCTGAAGAATTCGGCGAAAGTTATTACTAAATAGATAACTAAACTTTTTATTTTTTATTTTTTTTATTATTTTTTTATATTCTAAAACCCAAAAAGGGAAGAGAGGGATTGAGTTAAGATGACAAAGAAATCCCTTGTAAAATATACTGGAAAAGATTACGAGAAATATCTTAGTGGGAAATCTGTTTTGGAACTTGTTGATACTTTGACTTTTTTAGATTCTATAAAACCATATGCTGAATGTTCGGATAATGGGGAGGTTGGAGAATTTCTTGAAAAAAAATACAAAGATATTCCTATTCATAATGTAAAAGATTTCAGTTCGTTCTATGAATCATTAAAGAATAAACTTGGTGAATTAGCAGATACAAAGGAAAGTGTAAAAAGATATTTAGAAAATGCAAGTTACCAGAGAGAATTAAAAGAACTTCCAAATCTAATGAATAAGTTAGAAAGAATAAGTCTTGATGAATTAACTCCAAAATTCGAAGCAGTTATGGAATATGTTTATGATGCTGTTATGGAACATGGATTTAATATGGAAAATGAAAAATTTGTTATATGTAGGGGATTTAATGATAAAATTAAACCAAAAGGGGGAAAAGTTTGTATAGAAATTAATGAAAAGAGTACTATTCTAAATTTATTTAAGAATAAAAAAAAGCAAGATTTGAGAATACAAATTTTATCTTTTATAGGAGAAGACCAATCATCTAAGAAGAATTATTATCCTATTATTCGGGATGTAGAATCATTAATTGAAGGGATTGAAAATTTTTTACAGGAAAATAATTTTGAAAAAAAGGAATATGAAACGTTAGTTAAAGATATGAAAACAATTTTGTCTTTGCCTAAGATTATGAATAATTATCTCAAAAATAAAATTAGAAAGATAGAAAATTACATTAATGAGATTAAAAAATGACAAATAAATATTACAAGACCTTTGAAGATTTGTTAGATGATTTTATGGAAGATAAACCGGAAGAGTTGGATGAAGTTGTTGAAGAAGCAACTAATAAAATAAAATGTCGTTCTATGGAAGAAATTCTTTCTATCGGAAAAGAATATTTAGAGAATTATAATTACATGGGAGCAATGACTTCTTTTAATGAAGTTAAAAAAGATAAAAAAATGAAAAATTTAGCAGAGATGTATAATTGTCTTGCATTTGCTATCATTAATCCAATGGTAGAAAAGGATTCTGTTCCTCAAGATTTTATAAGGGAAGTAGATGAACTTGTTCTGAATAAAATAGTTTATTGCATGATGGAGTCAACAAGAATGTATTGCAAAAAAGAAATTCCAAAAGAAGAACTTTTTTCTATTGAATCTTTTGTAGACAAAATACAATTCAAAGATATGATAATAAAAGACAGAGAAGAGTTTAATAGAATTTATTACAAATTCAAAGAATATTGCATTCTTGATGTTTTTGTAGGAGAAAAAGAAAGAAAATGACAGAACAGGAGTTCAGCACAAATAAAAATTCAGAAGAATTTTCATAATGACTCAAATAGAAGACATAATTTTTGGGGCAGGATTTGATGCAGTTTATGATTATAGACGCGAGCAAAATTGCATTCACCCAAGCTTCAAAATTTTGTATGATTCCTGTGAACTTAGAGATGAAAACAGCTACAAACAGATTGAAACCTGTGCATTTGATTTTTTAACAATATTAGGGAATCTTGAACTTAAAGAAGATAATAAAGAATTAGATCACATTGAAAAAGAAGATGAAGAATTAGATTATATTATTGAAAAAGTTCAGGTTAAAGATGGCGAAGGAGTTAAAAAAATAATGAAAAAAATATGCACTCTTATTCAATCCGAAAATAATATTTCGTTAGGACCGCACATTGCAAACGATATGAAAATGGACCGCCATTTGTTTTATAAGACGAATCTTGCTCCGAAATTTAAATTAGAGATTGAAAAATATAATTTAACAGGACTTAGCAGACAATTCAAAGACAAGAAAGGAGTTGTTCATTATTTTAAAGATGAAGAACTTAATACTATTATGAATGAACTGGATATGCCACCAGATTTTGTTTGTGTTTTTGTAGTGAGACAGATAGAATACGGCGCAGGAGACAAAGTATTCGGGAAAATGTTTGAGAGATTAGGAGAAGAAGTTTATTCATTAAATACAAAATATTATTTGAAGAAATAATTAATTCTTATATATATTTCCCCTAAGCCCCAAATCAATTACATAGATTATTAATTTATTATTTTGTATGTCTAAAATTATCCTGTATTTTCCCACCCTCAACCTAAAATAATCTGTTCCAACAATTCTTTTTACAAAATGATGCGGGCGAATTTTTATGCGCCCTAAAACATCTGTTATTCTCGACTGCATTTCTTTCGGAAGTTTAGATATTTGCTCTTCTGCTTTTTTTGAAAATTCAACAGAATACATTTCATAATTTCAATTTCTTTTTCAGATCTTCTAAAGAAATAGTTTTTCCTTCTTTTATTTGTTTTTCAGAAATCGCAATATTCTTTTTTGTTTCTTCAGAAAGTTCCATTCTGTCTTCAATTAAATCCCAAATAATATCTTCATAACTCTCTTTATTATGCATTTTCATTAACTGAAGTTTTTCCAGAAGATTTTTACTAACTTGGATTGTAGTTTCCATATTCACTATATAACGCTCTATAGTTTAAAAATATTCCTACATCTTCAAGCTTACTATTTTGCTTACTCCATCATGCATACTTATTCCGTAAAGATTTGTTGAATTTGCAATGACTTCGTCGTTGTGTGTTATGACAATATACTGCCCTCTCTGCATATATCTTTTCAAAAGTTCCCCGAGCCTTTCTGAATTTCTTTTGTCTAATGCTGCATCAATTTCATCAAGAATGTAAAAATAATATGGCTTCAATTCCTGAATTGCAAAAATTAATGACAGAGCAACGAGAGTTTGTTCTCCTCCTGAAAGCGATTTGACATCAAAATATTTCCCGTGCCCTGTCTTTACAATGATATTAACTCCTCCGTTAAATGGCTCTTTCTTGTCTTCCAAATCAAGATAAACGTGCCCTTTCTGACTTAATTGAGAAAAGTTTCTTGAGAATATTTCATTTAAAGAATTCAATGTCTGCAGGAATGTTTTTTTCTTTTTCACGTCAATCTCGTGGATTATTTTCAAAATTCCTTCTTTCTCTCTCGCGATAATGTCTGTCTTTTCTTTTATAGAATCATATTCATTTTTTATTGAATCATAAACTTCAAGAGAACGAAGATTAACATTTCCGATTTGAGAAAGAAGCTCCTGAGTTCTTGCGAGTTTTTCAGCAAGGAAACTCTTGTTTGCTTTTATTATTTCAATGTCAGGGAAATCAAGCATTTCTGTTTCAAGATTTTCAATTTCGGCGCTGACTCTTGCAATATCAATTTTAAGATTATTTAATTCCTGTTCAAAGTTGTAAACTGCATTCTGTTTTTTTGAAATTTCAATTTCATCTTCTCTTATTTTTTTCTGCAGCCCATCCCGTTCGGAAATCATTTTCTGAAATTTTTCAACAAGTTCCTGTTCCTGTTTTTTCTTCTTTTCAAGCATTTCATTTTTCTCTTTTATTTTCTTTTTTATTTCAGCAAGTTCAGAGTTCAAATCCTCTTCTTCTCTTGACAACTGCTTGAGAGAAATTTTTCCCCTTTCAACTTCCCTTTGTTTGAAGGAAACTTCTGAATCCAAATTTTCCTGACTTCTAAGAGAAATTTCCTGAACTTCAATTTTCAGAGTTTCATATTTATGCTCGATGTTTGAATTTTCATCAAAAGCATTTTCAAGATTCTTTTCTCTTTTCAAAAGTTCAGTCAGTTCGCCTTTTGTATAATCAATTTTTTCCTGAACATTTTTTATCTGGTTTTGCTTTTCGTGGACATTGGAAAGTTTCTGCAAGTCAGAATTTCCTCTTGAAATTTCTGCGTTTAATTCTTCTATTTCCTGATTAAGCATTGATTTTTTATTGTATATTTCCTTCAATTCCCTATCAGAGTTTTCTATCTCCTTGTTCAATGAAGAAATCTTCTGGTGAATTTCTGAGTGCATAGAATCGATATGCTCTTTCGTAATCGTGCTCTTGCATAGCGGGCAAATGTCCATTTTGGAAATTTTTTCAACCATCTTTTTCTGCTTGTCAATTTCATATTCATTTGCTCCTGAAATCTTTTCAAGGCTAATCTCTTTTCTGGCAAGATTTTCAAGAAGGTTTTTCTTTTCTGCAATTGCAAGTTTAAGCGAATCAATTTTTTCAGAAGTTATTTTTGGATTGAACAGCTCTTCTGATACTGATTTTATCTGCTTCAACAAAAATTCAGATTCATTTGTGTAAGAACTGAGAGTTGATTTCTTATCTTGTATTCTTTCCTTCAAGGATTTTAATTCAGATTTCAGAGTGTAAAATTTTTTTCTCTGTTCCTCAAATTTTTCAAGTTCCTGTTTTTTTGATTCAATCTCTTTCTGATTTTTCGCAGTTGAAAGAGGCTTCTGCAAATCCCTCATGCTCAAATCAAGATTTCTAAGAGACTCCTGAAGCTCCTGTTTTTCTTTTGAAGTTGAAGAAATTTTATTTTCAAAATTTTCAAGACGAACATTCATTCCTGCAAGTTCTGCTCTTATGTTTGCTATTTCCTGATTCAATCTTTCCTGTTCAAGCCCTGTTGATTTCTGAATTGTAGAATTTATCGAGGATATTTTGGATTCAAGATTTTCCATAATTGCCCGCAATTCAGAGATTGATTTTTTTTCTTTTTCTATTTCCTTATTCTTTTGCGCAACTTTTGAATTTACATCGTCAAGAATTTTTTTCTTTTGAGAAATGTCAGAATAGATTATGCTCGCCTTGAATTTTTTTACATCTGATTCGAGCTTTTTGAATTTCAACGCCTGCTGTCTTTCTTTTTCAAGATTGTTAAGATAAATTGTTCTTTCCCTTAATATAGCCAAAACTTCTTTTAATTTTTCTTCTGTTTTTTCAAGTTCTGAAAGAGATTTTTCTTTTCGCATTTCGTAGATAGAAATTCCTGAAACTTCCTCGATAACTTTTCTTCTTTCTTCCGGTTGCATTCTTACAAAATTCTGAATTTCTCCTTGAAGAACAATGTTGAATCCGTTAGGGTCTATTCCTCCCTGCGCCAGCAAAGACAAGACTTCCTGTCTTGTTTGCACCTCATCATTTATTTTGTAAATGCTTTGCCCGTTTCTTCTCACAATTCTTTTTATAGAAACTTCATCTTTATCCAATGAAAAAATCCTGTCGGAATTGTCAAGAGTTATTTCAACCATTGCTTCTTTTGCAGGAGCAGCAACTTTGCTTCCCAGGAAAATCAAATTTCCTGCTTTCGCAGCACGCATTGATTTTATGCTTAATCTACCAAGAACAAAACATAATGCATCAGACACATTACTTTTTCCGCTTCCGTTTGCACCGACAATAGTATTAATTCCAGGCGAAAGAGGGATTTCTGTTTTCCTTACAAAACTCTTGAAACCATGCACCACTAATTTTTTTATGTACATCATTGTAACTTATTTAAGAAGAAAAGGGATTTTTTAAAGGTTAAGAAGATTATTGAAATAATTTCTTCTGTTCTGAAACTGCACAGGCTTCTTTCCAGGTTCCCCAGGTTTTTCTGAAGATTCCTTTGTCGCTGTGTTCTTTCATATGAGTTTCAAGAAATTTTGAAGTCTTTGGGTCAGAGCAATATCCTGAACCAATTTCTTTTCCGAATTTTTCTTTTAGTTTGTCCATTTCTTTTTCACGAATATGCTTTGCGAGTATAGACGCTGCTGAAACAGCAACATAATTTACATCTGCCTTGTGTTCGCAGACAATTTCAAGATTTGAAAGATTATTAATTTTAGTTTTAAGGAAATCTTTCCATTTTTCTATGTTGACAGAAGGGCAATCAATTATTACTTTTATTTTGCTGAATCCCTTGTTTATTTTGTTTATTACTTCTGCCATTTTCATAGCTTCAAGAGCATTGAGGTTTATTCCATCATGATTCTTTCCGTCAATTTCGTCAGGATAAGCAATAGCGATTTCAAAGGTTTCTGCGGAATTTTTTATCTTTTCTGCCAAGTCCTCTCTTCTTTTTGGAGTAAGCTGCTTTGAATCTTTTACTCCTTCCTTTTTGAATTTCTTTTCTGTCTCTTCATCAATAAGGCATCCTGCAAGAACCATCGGGCCAATTACAGGTCCTCTCCCAGCGTCGTCTATTCCGAGTGTTAGCATAACCCTATAGGGAATGGGTGGTTTTTAAAATTAATTGAGAAATTTGGTCTAAAAAATTGAATTCAAATCCCAAAATTAAAAGTAGCGGGGGTGGGATTTGAACCACACGACCTTCGGGTTATGGGCCCGACGAGCACTCCAGGCTGCTCCACCCCGCTATAGAATATTACAATTGTACAATCTTTTAAACGTTTCGTCGATAGTTAAGAAAATATTTAAATCAAAAATTACTCAAGAGGATATGAAAAAAGAGGTAAGGAGAAATCCAATAATAGCTATTGCCCAAATCAAATATTATGACACTGCTGATAAGAGCAATGTTAACAAGATAAAAAAGTATATACGACTGGCTAAGAAAAAAAATGCTGACATAATCTGCTTTCCTGAAACAAGCATTTCGACAAGTAATTATTTGAGTTTTAATCATAAACTGATAAATGAAATAAAAGAAGAGTGCAAGAAAAATTCTATCTGGTGCATTATTGATGACGACATGAAAAGAGGATTTAATATTTACAACACTGCTGTGCTAATTAATCGCAGCGGAAAAATTGCAGGTGAATACAGAAAGATAAATATCATGGGAGATTCTCCGTATGTAAAAGCGGGAAAGAAAGTCAAAGTTTTCAAAACAGATTTTGCAAAAATTGGGATAGCAATATGCTGGGACATAGCATTTCCTACTTTGTTCAGGAAAATGAAAAAGAAAGGCGCCGAAATAATATTCTGCCCGACTTACTGGAAATATGAAGCAAGGGCGCATCATCCGATGGTGTACAATGAAAGACATAAAAAAAGAGAAGTGCAAACTCTGAAATCATTAATTATGTCCAGGGCTTTTGAAAATCTTTTTTTTGTTGCATTATGCAACCCTGCGAAAAATAAAGAAGAAATTGATTTGATTCCATACTCTGCAATTTGTTCTCCCCATAAAGTTATCAAGGACATAAAAGACAAAGAAGGAATGCTAATTGTGGAAATAAATATCAAAGAAATTGGAAAACTGGAAAAATTGTATAAAGAAGCAGTATAGTTATTTTACTTGTTTTTTTAAAAAGTCCAAAATTTCGCTGATTAATCTTTTTCTGTCGTGAATAAAAAAGTCCAAACCAGGCTGTGCGTTAATTTCAAGAACAAGCCAATCATCTCCTCGTTTCAGCAAATCAATTCCGCAAACACTTATGTTGAAAACTTTTACAGTTCGCTGAATAAGATTTTTTAATTTTTTATCAACTTCAAATTTTTCTATATGATTAGACTGATTGCCTGTTTTTTTCCAGCCATTTCCATTTTTGATTGCAGTCTGGACAATTTTGTTGCCGACAACAGTAACTCTGTAACTTGGAGAGCTTACAAATTCCTGAGCAATAATAGGAAGTCTTTCAGAACCTCTCTTCCAGAATTTTTTTATTATCTTCTCTGCCTGTTTTGTATTTTTAGCCATGTCAACATATTCACCGTTATTTCCCTGAACTCTTTTCATAATTGCCGGCCAGCTATTGAAAGCAATCAGTTCTTTTTTTGCAACAGGGATATTTTCTGAAAGAAGAATGCTGTTTAAGGTGGGAATTTTATGCTTGAAACATTTCAGGAAAAACATCCATTTGTCTTCGAAATAATAAAATTTTTCAGAAGGTTCAATTACTTTTTTTCCCAGATCTTCTATTGTTTTCACAACTTCCATGGAAATATTTTCTGTGCTATTATTGAAAAGAATATCGCAGGGTTTGACTTTTTCTTCTATGTCTTTTTCAGTAAGATATTTGTCTGTGTTAATCATTATAAGATTGATCCCTTTTTCTTTTGCTAAATCGACAAAAAGTTTGTCTTCTGTTTTTGGATTTATCTCATTAAAAATATAACCGATAGAAATTTTTTTCATATTATATTCTCTTCAAGGCCTTCTTTTCAATATTAAACAGGAATAATAATCCTACTACAGAAACTATTCCTGTTAATAAAAATACAATCTGGAAACCTGTCATATTAATAATTCCAAGATTAAAACTAAGATTGTCAGCAATCCAACCGCCGACTCCTGCAGTTATTGCGGCTGCAAATCCGACTCCTGAAGAATGAAGAGAATATTGGAAACCTCGTGCTCCTTTTTCAAGATGAGAAGTGAATAAACTAGACCATGAAGGGTAAGCAAAAGCTGCACCAATTCCGTATAAAAATTCGATTATATAAAGATGACTTACTGATGTCATAAACATATATCCGAATGGAACAAGTGCGATTATTATTGTTCCGACTTTCAACATCCACAGTCTGTCTTTTGGATTGAATTTGTAGGAAAATACTATTTGAAGAATTGAATATGTGAAGAACCAAATCATGCTTGCCGCTCCTGCAGCGAATACAGTTCCGTCTGCGAGTCCGCCTTCAATAAAAATAGCGAGAATAGGAGTAATTAAACCAAACCCCCCAAGAATAAAAATATCTGAAATAATTAATATTCCAAGAGTTTTATTCATTTTCAGATTTTCCATAAAGTTCATCCATTTCTGACGCAGAGATGATTTTCTAGAACGATTCATTTTCCCTCTTTTCATAATTATATAATCCAAAATTAGTTTTTAAATATTTTTGAAAATAATAAACGCCCACAGACAACTCCCGACTTCGCTTGCATATCACTGACATTACTTCCGCGAAATCGCTCGGGAATCGTACCTGCGCAGGTTCGAGAATATCCTACCGAATGTAATCTACGATTACATAAACGCCCACAGCAGGAATCGAACCTGCGAGCCCCGAAGGGCGCGGATATTTGCTCAAGAGCAATGCTTCTCCCGAAGGAAAAGCTGTTTCTCAACCCGAAGGGAAAAACAAAACCTTTATCGCCGAAGCGAGGTGGACTCTCAACCCGAAGGGAAAGTCACTTAATAGCAATCCGCTGCAATACCACTATGCGATGTGGGCACAATTATCTTTATTTTTGAGGGAATTTAAAGTTTGTTATTACAATCTAAATATTTAAAAATAAAAATTATCTGAGAAAATTATGGATAAAATAGTTGAAACACAGGAAGGAAGATTGGGGCTAATTTTTACAGAAGAAGGAAGAGGAATTGAAGAAGGAAAACTAGAGAGCACCATAAGAAAAAAATGCAATTCAAAAACTTACTCCGAAGGAGGAGTTCTTGTTCATATGACAAAAAGAGAATATGAAAATCTTGAAGATGAAAATTATATTAGAGTGCCAATAAAAGAATATCACAGACTTTTATCCAGAAATTCTGAATAATTATTTCACTGCAACAAAAATATCTCTACCTTTATGCTTTGCCTGATATAATGCTTTGTCTACTCTTTCCTTGAATTTTTTCTTGTTGTCTTTGTCCTTATTTCTAAATTGAGTAACTCCGCCACTTACAGTTACTTTGTATTTTTTCAGAGTTTTATCTGCATGAATTACTCTTCTTAATTTCAATGAAAATATTTTTGCTTTTTCTAAACTTGTTTCCGGAAGCAGAATTGTAAACTCTTCCCCGCCAAATCTTGCAACAATATCTGATTTTCTTGCATTCTTTTTTATTACATCTGCTAATTTTTTCAACAAGTCATCTGCTTTTATATGCCCGTAAGTATCATTTATTTTTTTAAATAAATCTATGTCCATCATAATCAAAGAAAGTTTTTGCTGTCCCCGGCTTGCTTTTTCAAGTTCCATATCAAGAAGAGTCTCAAAAAATTTATTGTTATATAATCCTGTTTTCTCGTCGTGAGTTGCAACATCATATAACATTGAAACAGATTCATTTATTGACTCAAACAAATCGTTAATTTTTTTTCTAAATCTTGGGTCAAGTGCAGAAAGTTTTTTTTCAATCTTTTTATCCATTAAAGGAAGAAGGAAAGGAATTATTTAAAAGTAATTATTTGGGAATTGGGTTTCTTTTTTAGAAAAAAAGAAACTACACTGGTAGAAAAAACTACAATAGCATTACTTAGGGATTTCGCTTGTTTTTCTTTTCTGGATATAAAATTTGTCAACGACAGATGAAACCTGCTGTCTTTGCTCTGCATTTCCGAGTCCTTTCCAGTCAAGAAGAATCATGTCAATATCTTCTTCTGTTCCTGCAATTGCTTCCTGAACCATTTCTTCTGTTAACGGCAAAGCATATTCCGGAATGACGTGGGAAATGGCAACATTTGAATTCATTTGTATTTTGTTAAAACTCGGGCAATAATGCGGACCGCCGATTCCAATTGCAACTTCATTATAAGGGTCTTGCTTGAACTCCTGCATGGTTTCAAGAATTGCTTTTGCAACGACAAAACCTGCTTTCCTGTCTTTCCATTCTGTTTCTGTTGCGCCGATTTCAACGAAAACGCACGGCTTGTTTATCAAAGGACCGTGATGAGTGCATTCCATAGTCAAATCGTATTTTCTTAAATCAAATTTT
>Ga0210057_1000696_pt1 | contig 54862 bp, 54 predicted proteins | sample CryGeyCG2114_010_2_FD_183968 | JGI IMG/M metagenome (GOLD analysis project Ga0210057, IMG submission 183968) | Groundwater microbial communities from aquifer - Crystal Geyser CG10_big_fil_rev_8/21/14_0.10 (SPAdes) (version 2) | ecosystem: Environmental > Aquatic > Deep subsurface > Groundwater ...
GTTTATTTTTATTCATCTTATTTTATCAATCCACATTTAAGTTTATTATTTATTTTATTGCAGGTTCAATGTTATTCATATATGGAACAAATTTATTCAAAAAGAATTCAATTTTTTTGAAATTTTAGCTTTTCTAAAATAGAAAGCGCGCCATCTTCGCTGGCACGAAAATTGTGGCGGCGAAAAAAGAAGCGGCGGAAAGCGAGGGCGGGTAGGAATCCGCGAAGCGGATTTTTTAGGCCAAATTCCGTTTCTTTGATTGATGAATTAAATTAGGCAAAATGATAAAAAAAGTTTGAGGCCGAACGAAGGAGGGAGCCATATGAAAAACCGTGCAGCCGCACGGTTTTTTTCATACCGAGGGTAGGACATTTTGGAGGTGTTCGAACCTTTGGCAAAATCTATGTGGAGCTAAAGCAAAAAGAGAGTTTTAGTGTTAAACTCTCTTTTTTCGGCTCCGTCCCGCCCGTGGCTCCGTCCCGCACATGGCTCCGTCCCGCACGTGGCTCCGTCCCGCACGTGGCTCCGTCCCGCTCGTTGAGAAAAGTCCGAATTTATTCCTCTGGTATGACTTTGCTTGGCTACTTTTTTTCAATATATTTGATTATTTCTTCAGCCGCGTTGATTCCGGTTACTTGGCTAAAGCGTTTGAATTGGGGCGAGCGATTGATTTCTAAAATTCTTAACTGGCCTTGGGGGTCGGGCATAATATCCAGACCGGCCAACTCGATTTCTAAGGCATGGGCCGTTTTGAGAGAAATATTTTTTAAATCAGCCGGTAAGCCGGTTTTTTTTGACCTTTGGCTCAAAGGAATCCGGGGCCGGTTTTGGCAATGAAGCGATAATCTCTTCATAGCCCCTAAAACTTTGTTGCCCAAGACCAGGGTGCGGTAATAATATTTAGCCGGATACCATTCCTGGATTAAATAAAGGCCGAATCGTTCTTTCTTTTTGAAAAAATTAAATAATTCTTCTTGGGAATCAAAACGGAAATTGTCCCGGCCGCGCATTTCTTTAATGTGTTTAACAATAAAAGGCGGTTTGATTTTCCGGACTGCTTCCTTGAGGTTAATTGGGCTGAGAACAAAAAAAGTCGTCGGTTGGGGAATTTGTTTGGCCCAAAGCCGGCTGTGCGTAAAGAATTTATGGTTTTCGTATTTGCCCTGAGCCAAAACCTGGTCAAGAACGATTCTTTGGTGACCGGCGAGATATTGGGCAACAATTTTGGCTTCAATAATGTGCCGGTTGATAGCTCGAAACAAAACCGCTTCAAAATCTTTAACATCCCGGCCGTCCGGCAGAGTGATTGATAAATTCCCTTGGCCGCTGAAAGTCATTTTTGACAAAGAAAATATTTCAACCGAATGGCTTCTTTTTTCAGCCTCTTTTTTTAATAATTGACTCTCTTCTGATTTTAAAGAGCCGACAATGAGCGTCTTCATAATTTAAAGATATATTTTAATATTTCCCTAGCGACATTGGCCGGCTCTCCTTTGTCAGGGCAGTGATGGATATAGATGTCCGGCCGGCCGTTAATTTCGATGAATCTTATTTCTTGCCCTTTTGGCGATTCGGAAATATTTTCAGCCATAATGTCCAGACCGGCTAATTCCAGGCCGACTGTTTTAACCGCTTTCAGGCACATTTTTTTTATTTCCGGATGCAACTTATCTGGAGAAATGTTTTGTATTTGCCCCCCTTGGCTGATTTTTGAATATTCTTTTAAAAACAGCTTTTGTCCGGCCGGTAAAACGGAGTCAAGGGAAAATCCCTGGCTTTTTATCAAGTCTTTCATTCCTTGGTCAGGGGTGATTGTACAATTTGTTTTTCTTTCCAGTTCTTCAATCAGTCCTTTTGCAGTTGTCTGCCCATTGCCGATTAAACAAGGAGGAACAAGCTGGGCGATGGCCAGAATCCTATTTTTAAGAACTAAGATGCGAAATTCTTCGGCTCGGATAAATTCTTGAATAACCACCGCCTCAATTGAAGAATTAAAGAACAAATCCTTCAGGATAGAGACGGCCTTTGCCAAGTCAGGAATATTAACCCAGAGATTTCTGCTTTGGCTGGCTCGAGCGTCTTTGATAACCGAAGGGAAGGGAATCTTCTTTATTCCCTCTTTTGCTTCCGGAAAAGAGAAAGCGGTAATTGTTTTGGGAATGGGAATATTATTTTTTTGCCAGAAAAAATAGGATAAGTCCTTAAAAAGAGGAATATTTCTTGTCCCAAACCGATTCAGATTAATTCTAAAATTCTGTTGAATTAAAAATTTCCTTGAGCCCTTAGTTAATTCGATTAGATTCCGTTTCGGATAAATGGTTTTTGCCTTAAGGCCGAGTTTTTTTGCTTCCTTAAGAATGATTTCTGTATTTTTGTCTTTTTTTATCATTTTACGCCTCGCCTTTCTTTGGCCTTTTCCAAAACTCTTGGGGTCATAAAGACATTTTTAGCCGGGTCAATCAGAAATTTTTTTAAATCTTTCCGGCCGACGATAATGTTGTACTTCATCTCTTGGCGGTCGGCCACAAAGGCCTCGGTAGTGACTAAAAGCTTGTCTAAAATGAAGGAAAGATTAATCAGGGGTCTTTCTTCAGATCCTAAAGCGCTTTTGACTTTCTTGAAGCCAATGGGCTGGCCGAGATTCAGTTTTTCGGCCAAGCTGCGGCAAATGGTTGTTCGATAAGCTCCGCTGTCAATCTTGGCCATAGTCAGATGTTTATTGCCCTGTTCGTCGAATATTTCAATTAATTCATTGATGCCAATTATTTTGCGGCCGAAGATTCCCTCGGCTTCTTCCTCGGCTTCTCCGCCAAAAAGATCTTGAGCGATCTTGACGCCCTTGGTTATGGTTTTAACCTTAAGGCCTTTAATCCTTTGGAGGCGGTCATTCAGAGAAGCTAAATTAGCAATTTGGATAGAGAGACCCGGTTGGGCGTTGAGCTCTAAAATAATCGGCCCTTTTTCCCGGTCAATGGCAATATCTATGCCCAGGAAGCCGATTTCGGAAACTTTTTGGGCCTGGACAGACAATTTGAGAATTTCTTTCCATTCAGGGATTTGTAAGCCGCGCAGTAAAATACGGGCTTTGGGAACATATTCAATAAGGCGGTCTCGCTGGATGGCTGCCGTTGTTAAGCCGGTGCCTAAATCAATGCCAACGCCGATGCCGCCCAAGTGAAGGTTAGCTTTGCCGCCCGATTCTTTGGTCGGCAAACGCAGTTCAGCCATAACCGGCACTGAATTATAGACAATAATTCTGATATCGGGTATGCCTCGATAAGCGTAGGGCTTAAAAAGTTTCAATAACTTAATCCGTTCTTCGAAAAAGGCCACGTCGGGCAAGCCGGTTAAAGAAAAAGTTCCTTCCAGAATGTTAAGAATATGATTATGTAAATCTTTGACGCGAACCTCTCTTTTATCCGCTTTGATCCAGGGATAAGGAAATTTTTTCTTTCGGCCGTAAACGACTAAAATACCTTCGCCACCGAGGCCGCGATTCGGTTTAAGGGCAAAACTCGGCGGCAAGCCGGTCCATTCAAGGTCTTTCAGCTCTTTGGCTCTGCGAATAATTGAATGATTTCGCAGAACAGGCAGGCCGGCTTTTTTTAAAATTTTTTTAGACAAGAGCTTATTATCGGCAATACGAACAGCCCTCAGGGTATTAGAGGGCCTTAAATAAGTTAGATTGCGGGCATTGAGACCAAGCAGATAGCCAGATTTTTTAATGAAATCAAGCATAGTCAAACTTATTTTTTCTCCGGCAATTCAACTCGCTTGATTACTTCGCGGAAGCGCCAGTACTCAGAAAGCCGCAGACCGGTCCATCTGCCTAAAAAGATATTAATGATAATTACTCCCAAGACAAACCAAAGAGGATAAACGAGAACTTGGTTTTGCAGCCAGGGCCAGCTAGCGATCCAATAACAGACGATTGAAAGAAATAAAGTTTCCGAGGTAAGGATTATTGCTCCTCGGGCGCCTTGTTCAATCTGAACGGTGATAAATTTTTCTACCAATGTGCCCATAATCAAAATAGCAAAAATTGAAGTAGCAATTAGGCCTTGACGATCAGTATAGGCGCCGGCCAAGAGAAGCAGAAGAATGCCTAAGGCAACGGCGGTCAGAACAACTGCCATCCGGGGCAAATAAAGAAGGCGAAACCGTTTAACTAATAATCGGGTTAGGGTACCGACTAACAAAACGGTTATGAAAAGGGCTAAGCCGTATTTTAAGCCAGTAGCCAAGAAAGCCAGAGAGACAATCAGGGGAATGTAAATGCCAAAACCCTTGATGCCGATAACTTGCCGGGCAAAGGCAATAACCGTGGCGACAATCGGCAACATCAAAAGAAGGACGATTGTCTCTTGTGGGACGCCTTGGGCGATCATATATTCGATAGTAGGAAACATAGATTTAACGAAGCGAATGGGCGCAGCAGATAGCAACGGCTAAAGCGTCAGCTGCGTCATCCGGCTCGGGAATCTCTTTTAAATTAAGCAACAGTTTGACCATTTCCTGGACCTGTTTTTTTTCGGCCCGGCCATAACTGGTGACGGCCTGTTTGACTTGAAGGGGAGTATATTCAAAAACAGGTGTTTTCAGACGGGCCGCTCTAGCCAAAACAACTCCGCGGGCCTGGCTTACTTTAATAACCGTCTTTAAATTTTTAAAAAAGAAAATATCTTCTACGGCTATTTGGTCCGGTTTGTATTTTTTGATTAATTTGACAAGTTGCCGGTCTATTTGGCCGAGTCGTTCGGCTGTCGAGAAACGCGCTTCTGTCCTGATACAGCCGTAGTCAAGGGTGATTAATTCATTCGACTGTTTATCAATAACTCCGTAACCGGTGATGGCTGTCCCCGGATCAATGCCCATAATGACCATATTTTTTAATCTTTTAAATTAGAGTAGATTTCTTGGACATCGTCATTTTCATCCAGGGCCTCAAAAAGTTTTTCTAATTGCTCTTTGGTTTTTGGGTCAATTTCTAAAGGATATTTCGCTTGCCAATCTTCGCCTTTTTTATCAAACAGATATTTAACACTGCCAACTTTGGCAATCTTGGCATTAAATCTGTTAAGAACATGCTTAATTTCGGCTAAGGTTCTGTTCTTGTTGTCGGTGATGCCAAAAATAATCAGGGCTACTCTGGCTGGCCCATAGGCCTCGTAGGTAAATTCTTCCATTTGAGCTTCTCCCGTTTGACCCGTTCCTCGCTTGATGGCCCTGGCAATGCCTTCTTTGGGCATATTAACCTCTTTGGCTTTCTCAATGGCTAATCTTAACTTAGAGTTGGTTTCCGGGTCGGCTCCTTTTTCCTTGGCGGCAATACTAATTAAGCGGGATACCTTGCTGAAAAGTTTGCCCCGCTTAGCGTCGGTAATCGCTTTATGGTGTTTTACGCTACTCCAATGTGAGTGACCTGACATATTTTACCCCTTCTCTCAAATATAATTTATCCCATTTAGTAGATTGATGACGATTATATTCTTTGTTCCGCCAGAAAATGTTATTTTTTAAAATTTTTATCCTTTTTCGCTTATCAGCATGTTTGAGATATGGATTAAGCAGGTCAATCAGTTTGAGGAGACTATCTTTGCGATAGACCGATATTCCCCAAATGTCTTTATTGCTTATTGTCCCTCCTTTATCTCTTGTTCCTTGTTTACGAACTATCTGGGGAGGTCGAAGAAGGATTCCTAATTCGATGAGTTTAGCTTGAATTTGATGGAGGATATTTTTATCTTGGGATTTAATACTGAAGACCGCTTTGCCTCCGCATAAACAGAAAGTGCCTTCAGCGTCGACATACCCAGCCGAAAAAGCGGCGAAGTATTTTCGATTTCTTAAAATCCATGGCTCGATTCTATCTTTCTTTTCTAGGAGAAACGAAAATGTTTTATTCAGATAACAATGGAAACCTACAACGCCAACTTTATCTGGGTTCCCTTGCCAAACATGGCCATAAGGGCTAAATATTTGAATAAGCAGTTTAATCATTTCTGGCTTGCTTGAATTTGTATTTACAAGAATCGTAGAATTCGCTTGATTGGCTGAATGTATATAGAGATCGCCTTTCCTTAATCCTATTAGATACGCCTCTTCCTCCAGATTCCCACTGAAATTATACCGTGGATATATTGGTTTATTAGATAACGGGAGAGCTTCTTGGATAGTTCTAATTGGGATTCTATGTCTCCTCAATTCGTTTCTAACAAAACCGGGACTGCAATTAAATTTCCCAGCGATTCCAGGGGAAGATAACTTTTCTTTCAAATAAAGCTCTTCCAATTCTTTTTTTGGAATATTAATATTGAAAAGCAATCTCCTCGCCTCGGATTTTGTCCTGATTCTAATATTGTATTTTCTTAGAAGGTGCCGGACATATTCGGGTCTACACCGATAAATCTTCGCAATTTCAGGAGAAGACATTTTCCGAACTTGGTACAACTCCCGCAATTTATTTGGTGTAGTTTTGATAGATTTCACAGCTTTAACTACTATGATTTACTACTGCTATGGTATCATTGTCAAGAAAATAGGTTAATGAAAATTAGATGAATATCAACAAAAAAGAGTTACCTAAATCTAGATAGCCCTGAAGTCAGTGCAATTTTTCCCCCGATGGCTATATCTCAAAGCCTTCTTCTCTCTTTTGTTTATAAAAAACTCGTAACTTCTTATCGTCCTTCCAGGCGAGGAGAATAGCATTTTCGACTGACTTTATTTCTTCTAATCCCCAGCGTGTCATAGGATAAGCCCCTATTGTCACGAATTGCAATACAGGTAATTTTCTCCTTATAAATTCCCTTGGATCATTCTCTGGGTCTTCAATCGGCACAGCAGTGTATTTAACGCCCAATGAGTCAAGGAACTTCGTCACTTCGGCGCTTTCTGGTTTTGAGTCTACGAATAGAGCAAAACACGACATGTTTATCACCTCCTTCAAAGAACTAAATTAGGATATTGATAATTTCAGAATAGCTTTTTTAAAATATATGTCAATGACTTAGCTTCTTTTTTAGCCGGATTAAAAGCCAACTAATTAGCAAAGAACCAGAAATAATAATGGAAAGGATTAAAATGAGATTGGCTTTTTGAATGGATTGGCTTGTTTGGCCCAAGGCGGCCGCTTGTTGAGACGCGAATTGAAAAGCGGACTCTCCCGCAGGCTGGGCCAATTGAGGAGTTTCGGCTCGGCTCGGCTGGTTCAGAGATAAAAATGTTTGGCTTTGGTCAAGGTCGGTTTGGGCTAAAATTTCTGGCTTTTCTTGCTTCTCTTGAGCAGTTGCTTGAAAATTATCGGCCGAGAAATTCCCACCTTCTTCTTTTGGACTAATCAATGAAATAATATTGGCCGCTCCCGGTGTTGGCGCGCTGGTCCAAAAATAATCTTGGCCGTCAAAAGCGACGGCTAATCCTTCTTTGGCTTCTCCCTGATAACTAATTTCTGCAGCCAAAGAGCCATTCGGATAAAATAAGCATATTTGGTCGGCATTATTATTTAAAGCAATTTGGCTAATTGATTGTTGAATAACCAAGAATTGCTTCGGGGCGATAAAGCTATTGGCCGGGAAAACAAACAGCGAGTTGTTTTTAGCCTGGCTGCCTAACTGCCAATTGGTCAAATTAGCGATTTGCTCGCTCTGGTTGAATAATTCAATCCATTCATTGCTCTTGTCTTTCCCAATCGGATTGGGCATAAATTCGCTGATAATTACCGAAGGGCTGTAAATATTAACGGTAATAATGTCCAGGTCGGAAAATTCGCCGTCATCAATTAGTAAACTAACAATGTATTGTCCCGGATAGAGATAAATATGACCGGCCTGTTTTTTGGTATCAGTCGCCCCATCGCCAAAATTCCAAAAATAAATCAACGAATCATTGTCCGGATCGTAAGATTGAGAAGCGTCAAAAAATATTTCTCGATTAACCAGGGTGGCAATATCGCTTCCGGCTTCAGCGACCGGCGGTCGATTGACCGTCGTTGTCGGAGTCGAATCTTCGGTAGCCGGTTCTTCTCCTCTTGGCGGTTCTTCTTCCCGCGGAGTTTCTTGAGCGCTGCTGTTGAAAGCTCCGGGAGTTCCTCCGTCAGGCGCGCTTTCCTGCCAGTTATTTTTGATGCTCGGGTCTTGAGGAATAATCTTTTCTAAAGTTTTCCCATTGCCATCGGCGCCCCAGGTGCTTTCATAGGTAATCGAATCGATCTCATTACTCTCCGGATCAAAAATCTTCAAAGTAGCGCTGGTATTTTTTAGAGCCATGACCGTATCAATGACTGTGCCGGAAAATCCTGGATGATCGATTAAAAAAGTTGTCGCATCTCCTGCCAGAATGGCATATTCGCCAGTTGAGATTCTAAATGAGCCCTGTCCGCCGTTTTTTGGTGGTTCGTTCAGAGTATGGTTGCTTCCGTCATTAAATTTCCAGCCAGTCAAATCGATTTCGCTATCAGAAATATTTAAAATCTCTATCCATTCGCGGCCGCTGTCCGCTCCAGGTAAATCATACATAATCTCATTAATGACCACGCCATGACCTGCTCCAAAAATAAAATTTGGCCAAATAAAAAACCCTCCGATAGCCAATAATCCAAAAGCAGCTTTTATTCTAAAGCAACTTATCTTGATTTTCTCCTTCATATTTCAGGCCAAGATGTTCGTAGGCCAATTTAGTGGCTTGGCGCCCTTTGGATGTTCGGGCCAGGAATCCTAGGCGGAGCAGATAGGGCTCATAAACTTCTTCAATGGTATCCGGTTCTTCGTTGGTCGCCGCCGCTAAAGCTTGCAGGCCAACCGGCCCGCCGTTAAATTTTTTAATCATTGTTTCTAAAATATGGCGGTCGGCCGGTTCCAAGCCAATTTCATCAATCTCCAGCATTTCTAATCCCTCTCGGGCCAATTTTTGATTAATTAGCCCATCGGCTCGTACTTGGGCGTAGTCGCGGATTCTTTTAAGCAGGCGATTAGCTACTCGCGGCGTGTAACGAGACGATTGAGCAATAGTCTGCAGAGCCGTTGGCTCAATGGTCGTTTTTAAAATCTGAGCTGACCGAGCAATAATTTTCCCAATATCTTCTTGGTTATAAAAATCCAGCCGAAAAGTTACTCCGAAGCGGCTGCGCAGAGGCGAGGAAAGCAGACCGATCCGGGTCGTCGCCGCAATTAAAGTAAAACGAGGCAATTCTAAACGAAGGATCCGGGCCGAGGGGCCTTTGCCGATGATGATATCCAAAAGAAAGTCTTCCATGGCCGGGTAAAGGACTTCTTCAACGCTTTTGTTTAAACGATGGCATTCGTCAATAAAAAGGACATCTCCGTCGGCTAAATTAGTCAGGACAGAGGCCAAATCGCCCACTTTTTCAATAGCCGGTCCGGAAGTAATTTTAATATTGACTCCCATCTCTTTGGCCATAACATGAGCCAGGGTGGTTTTGCCCAATCCGGAACCGCCGTACAATAAAACGTGGTCGATCGGTTCGCCTCTTTTTTGGGCTGCCTCCATCAAGATTTTGAGATTATCTTTGATTTTTTGCTGGCCGACATATTCTTCAAAAGAGCGCGGTCGCAAAGTCAGGTCTAAATAATGGTCTTCTTTTAATTGCTTGTCTGTCGTTGGTCTTGACATTTTAATGATAATTTGCTATTATACTTAACAATCAGGGGGTAATTTTAAATCATCCCTTTTTAATATTGACCAATCTGTAGGCAATAAGGGCTCAATTTTTTAAAATAGGGTCCGATAGGGGCTTTCTCTTAGTTTTTAGGATATCTTGGTTCCGACTGCGATATTCCTCGGAAAAGCTTTTTCTCTCTGTTCTCAGGCGGAGAGTCATTGCCTACAGGTTAGTCAATGTTAAAAGATTTATTCGCCTGTTACTCTTTTCGCTTCTTCCAGGGTGGTCGTTCCTTCTAGGACTTTAAGCAGAGCATCTTGGCGAAAACTGACTAGGCCTTGCTGATGGGCCTTTTCTAAAATCTGAATGTGGCTAACTTCTGGTCTAATTATTTTTTCCATTGTTTGGTCGATTAAAATCATCTCAAAAACAGCAATTCTGCCTTGGTAGCCGGTTTGGTTGCATTGACTGCATCCTTTGGCCTGATAAATCTTAATTTTTTTATTTAATTCTTGATGCCTCACCTGCTGAGGCAGCCCGGTCAGGGCTTTTTTTATTTGGCTTAATTGGTCGGCCGAAGGGGAAATAGCTTGGCGGCATTTAGGGCAAACCCTTCTAACCAAACGTTGAGCGATAACTAGATTCAGGGCGGCGGCTAAGTTAGAGGCCTGTATGCCAAGATCAAGAAAACGGGGGATAGCTCCGGCTGCGTCATTAGTGTGAAGAGTGGAAAAAACAAGATGACCGGTCAAGGCCGCTTGAACGGCGATTTGAGCCGTTTCTTTGTCTCTGATTTCGCCAACTAAAATAGCGTCAGGGTCTTGTCTCAAAATTGCCCGCAGGCCTTTTGCAAAAGTATAATCCTTTTCCGCCTCTACTTGGGTTTGGGTTATGCCGGCCAGATGATATTCAATCGGGTCTTCCAGTGTAATAATCTTAATTTCCGGCTTATTGATTTCTCTAATAAGAGCATAAAGAAGAGTTGTTTTGCCGGAACCGGTTGGCCCGGTGGTAATGAGCATGCCGTCGGTTTTTTTAACTTCTTTTTGGATAATGTTTAACAAATCAGAGCGTAAGCCCAGATCTCCTAATCCTAAGGAAATCGCTTTAGGATTAAGAATTCGCATAACGATGTTCTCGCCATAAGCGCTGGGCAGACAAGACACCCTGATTTCAATATCGGTTTTGTCAAGCGAGACAGTAAAACGGCCATCTTGAGCAATATCATGAATATTTAGTTTAAGGCCGGCTAACAGTTTTAATCTATTCAGGACAAAATAGTAGACCTTAGGAGATAAAAAACCCACATTCTGGAGCAATCCATCGATGCGGTAACGTAAATTAGTTTTATCAACTTCGCTTTCTAGATGAATATCAGAAGCATTGACCTGCAGACCACTAGCCAAAAGAACTTCAACAATAGACGAAGCCTGGCCGACATCTGTTTTTTCAATCCGTTTTTTAACATCGGCTAAATTTTTAATTTCTTTTTTGAGATTTTCTAAAGCACTGCCGGCTATTTCCACTTTGCCGGTAATTCCCTTGGCTGATTGGACTAATTCTTGATAGCCGGTCCAGGCCCTTTTTAGGCTGTTAGTTGAAACAACAATTAGAATGATTTGGTAGTTATTGTTTTTTAATTTTTCAATAATTTCTTCAGTCGACTGATTACCGGGTTCTTGAAGAGCTATCCAAATTTTTCTATCTTGTTTTTTAATTACAGCCAGTTTGGCCTTTCTGGCGCTTTCTTCGTCTATTAGGCCAAGCGCTTCTGACTCAATCGGCGCTATCCTTAAGTCAAGATAAGGCAAATTTAACTTGTCGGCCATTTGTTTGGCTCTTTTTTCTTCGGCTTCTCTTTTTAATTCAGTTAGTTTTTCAGTTAAGTCTTCGCTTTTGTTTTTAGGAGCAGGAGAATTCATTTTGATTAGTTTTGATATCTTGAGTGTAGCTTATTTTGGCCTTTAGGTCAAATGTAGTATAATAGAACCGACGAATAACAAACGAAGAACGATGAACTATCTAGAAGCTATTACTGAAAGCGCTCAAGAAACGCAAAAAATGGGGCAAATTTTGGCTAAAAAAATAATTAAAAGCAAGGCCAAGACCAAAAAGGCCCTGATTATCGGGTTAACCGGAGAATTAGGCAGCGGCAAAACTACTTTTGTTCAAGGATTAGCTCAAGGGTTGGCCATTAAAGAAAGGATAACCAGCCCAACCTTTGTTATTTTTAAAAAATTCAGCTTAAGCCGGCCAGCCCCTTTTAAATACTTCTATCATATTGATTGTTACCGTCTAAGGGGTTCTCATGATTTGATTGATTTAGGCTTTCTGGAAATAATCAATCAACCGGATAATTTGGTGATTATTGAATGGGCTGAAAAAGCCAGGAAAATTTTGCCAGCTAATGTCAGTTGGTTAAGATTTGAACACTTAGCCGAAGATAGACGGAGAATTATTTATGAAAACCTTGATTCTTATTGATAGTAACGCTTTAATTCACCGGGCTTATCATGCCCTGCCCTCTTTAAAGACCAAAAAAGGTCAATTAGTCAATGCTGTTTATGGGTTTGTCAGTATCCTCTTCAGGGTTATTAAAGAATTGAGGCCAGATTATTTAGCGGCTACCTTTGATTTAGCCGGGCCAACTTTCCGCGACGTTGAGTATAAGGAATATAAGGCCAAAAGAGTCAAACCGCCTCAAGAATTATATGACCAAATTCCCATAATTAAGGAGATCGTTGAATCCTTGGGCATTCCCATTTATGAAAAGCAAGGATTTGAAGCCGATGACGTTATCGGGACAATTGTTCAAAAAACTAAAAAGGGGCCGTTAGCTACCAGCCTGAAAAAGATTATTATCACCGGCGACTTAGACGCTCTCCAATTAGTTGACCGACAAACATCAGTTTATGCTTCCCAGAAAGGCATCAAAGAAATGATCATTTACGACCAAAAGGCGATTGAAAAACGCTATGGCCTAAAACCGAAACAAATTGTTGACTTCAAGGCCTTAAAAGGCGACCCTTCGGATAATATTCCCGGAGTTTCCGGTATCGGCCAAAAAACGGCCATTGATTTAATCAAACAATTTGGCAGCTTAAAGAAAATTTATCAAAATCTTTCACAGAGTAATTTAAATCCTAAATTGAAAGCTCGCTTAATGGAGTATCGAGAAGACGCTTTTTTCAGCCAGCATTTAGCGACTATTAAAAAGGATATCTCTCTTGATTTTAGATTAGACCAATGCCGCTGGGGAAGGTATCATGAAAGGGAGTTAAATAAATTATTAAAGGAGTTAGAGTTTGACAGTTTGATAAAAAGATTTTCTGTGATAAAATTAAAAAATGATTGATTCGGCTAAAATAGATTTAGGGAAAGAAATAGCTTTTTTAGAGAAATTAACCGTTCAAGAAAGAGGAACTGATATTAAATTCCTGGTTAATTACGTCAAATCGAAAGAGGGCTTAGCTGGCTTGAAAAAGGTCGAAGCGGCTTTGTCTAAAGTCGGTTATCAGATGCCTGATGTTGAGAAAATAGGCGATTTAGAATGGATTCCTTCCAGTTGTCCGACCATTTTTATGGTTGCCAGCGTTAAGGTTTTTAATTGGCAGGAAAGTGATTTAATAGAATTAGGCAAAAGCGCTTTGGCTTTTCATCCTTTGCTCCGCAGGTTTTTTATAAAGTATTTTCTTTCTTTGGAAAAAACTTTTAAAAAAGCTGTCCAGATATGGCCAAAACAATATTCCGAAGGCCGGGTTGAAATCGTCAAGTACGAAAAACAAGACCAGTCAATTGTCGTTCGTCTGATTAATTTTAAAAAACACCCCTTTATTTGTTTGTTCTTGCAGGGGGTTTTCATAAAAATAATTGAAACAGCGACCGGTTCTAGGAAAGTAATCGGTCGGGAAACCAAATGTGCCTTCAAGGGCGATCCTTACCACGAATTTGTTTTTGAATGGCAATAATTAATGTTAAATCCTAAAGATTTCAACGACATCTTAAAAATCAAAGGGCAGGTCAGAGGAGTCGTTTTCCAGACAGACGCTAAGTATGTTTTGGGAAAGAAGGGCGAGGCCGGCCTTAAAAAGCTCGAGTCAGCGATTAAGAAGATAGATCCGTCAATCAGTTACGGCCAAGAGATTCAAGCTACCGGCTGGTATCCTTTGGGCTGGCGGGTCCTGTCTTTATTAGTGATTCAGGACGTTTTTAATTGGGGAACCAAGGAAGTACTTGAAATGGGCTCGGCCGCTCCCAAGTATTCATTTATCGTTAAGTCGCTTTTGAGATATTTCGTTTCTTTAGAGAAAACCTTCACCGAAAGCGCCAAATATTGGCAAGAACATTATTCTATTGGCGCATTGGAAGCGTCTGATATTGACGTGGAAGGGAAGCGTTTGGTTCTCTGGCTGAAGGACTTTAAAGTTCATCCGATTCTTTGCGACTATTTTAGGGGATATTTTAAGACAATCGCTCTGTTAACTGTCAGAACCAAAAAAATGACCATTAAAGAAACTAAGTGTGTCTTTAAAGGGGGCCCTTATCATGAATTTGTTATTGAATGGGAATAATTAGATGGAAAAAGGGGAGAATCATTTTTTATCTCGCCAACTCAAGGAGGATTTAGAGAATCTAGAGAGATATACTAAGGAATTCTCTGTTTTTTTACCCTTGGCCGTTTGCACGGTTAATCCAACGGGGATTATTGTTGACGTTAACCAAGCGGCTAAGAGATTAACCGGCCACGACGAAACAAAGCTGATTGGCCTGGAAATCGAACTTATCTTTACCGAACAGCAACTGGCCAAAGAGTTTTTCCGAAGAGTTTTAAAAAGCAAATCGGTTGAAAATCAAGAAATGATTTTAGTTGCTCGAGGCGGAAAAAAGATACCGGTTAATGTTTCTGCGTCAATAAGAAAAGACGATCAAGACAATATTATCGGTTGTTTCTGGGCTATTTTTGACATTACGGAAATTAAGAAATTTCAGGAAAGTTTAGAGAAAAAGGTTAAGGAAAGAACCAAAGAAGCCGAAGAAGAAAAGAATAAAACCAGAGCGGTCTTAATCAGTTTAGTTAATGGCTTAATTGTTTTTGACAAGGACAAAAAAATCACCTTGGTCAATCCAGAGGCAGAAAAGATTTTAGGATTAAAAGAGAAAGAAGTTCTTTATAAAAGAATAGACCAAATTTCTGGTCTAGCCAATTTAGAAAAACTTTACCAAGCTCTGGGTCGAAAAGTAGAATGGACCGGTCAAAAATACGAATTGGTTTTGGATGAACCGCTCAAAAGATTTTTTCAGGTTTCTATCGCTCCGGTAGTATTTGAGAACAAAACGGCTGGCTTGATGATTATCTTGTATGACATAACCAGAGAGCGCGAGATTGACCGGATGAAAACGGAGTTTGTTTCAATCGCCGCTCATCAATTAAGAACTCCTTTGTCGGCGATTAAATGGATTTTGCGGATGCTTTTGGACGGTGACATTGGCCAGCTTTCTCAAGAGCAGGCCGAATTTCTAGAAAAAGGATATCGAAGCAATGAAAGGATGATCAGTTTAATCAACGACCTTTTGAATGTTGCTCGGATTGAAGAAGGCCGTTTCCTCTATAGTTTAACTTATCAGTCCTTAGAAGAGATTATTGAAAAGGTTATTGAAGGGCTAAGTGGTCTTGTCAAAGAAAAAAAACTAAAGCTTGTTTTTAACAAACCGAAAAAAACTTTGCCTAAGGTTAAGGTTGATAAAGAGAAAATTGAATTAGTCATTCAGAACTTGTTAGACAACGCAATTGGCTTTAACAATTCTGGCGGCCAGGTGACAATTTCGGTTAAATGTGATAAAATGAAATTGGAAGTAATGGTTCAGGATACCGGAGTAGGCATCCCTCGGTCGCAACGGAAGAGAATTTTTGCCAAATTCTTTAGAGCCGATAACGCGATAAAGTTGGAAACCGAAGGAACCGGTTTAGGTCTATTTATCTGTAAAAATATTATTGAAGCCCATGGTGGCAAAATTTGGTTTGAAAGCCAAGAAGGGCAAGGAACTACTTTCTGGTTCACCTTGCCTACGGCTCAATAATCAAAAAATAAAAACATGAAAAAAATTCTTATTATTGAAGACGAAGAAGTTTTACTTGAGCTTCTTCAAAAAGAGTTGACTCAGGAAAATTATCAAATTGACGTGGCTAGAGACGGTCAAGAGGGATTAAATAAGGCAAAAGAAAACAAACCCGATTTGATTTTGTTAGATATCATTATGCCTAAAATGGGCGGTTTTGAGGTGATTGAAAAGATGAACCAAGACGAAGAATTGAAGAGTATTCCGATTATCATTATTTCCAATTCCGGACAACGGGTCGAATTGGACCGAGTCAAAGAATTAGGCGTTAAAGATTGGTTGATTAAAACAGACTTTGATCCTAAAGAAGTAGTCGCTAAAGTCAAAAAACAATTGGAGTAATCTAACGAAAGATTATTCTTGATAAAGAGAGATTGATTTGATAAACTAATGATAAACAAGCCGTTGAATTGACGGCAAATTAAATTATGACCGACTATCTAGAGAATAAAGAAACAAAGATTAAAGTTCTCATTGTCGAAGACGATAGGTTTCTTCGAGAATTGCTTATTCGTAAATTAGAAGGCCAAGGATTTATTATTTCCACGGCGGTTGAAGGCAAAGAGGTCTTGAGCAAAGCCAAGGAGGAATTGCCTCAATTAATCTTGTTAGACCTAATTCTGCCAGGCATTGACGGCTTTGAGGTGCTTAAGCAGATCAAAGAAGACAGCCAAATCAATAAAATACCGGTAATCATTTTGAGTAATCTGGGTCAGCAAGAAGAAGTAGAAAAGGGATTAAAGCTGGGGGCGGCTGACTATTTGGTCAAAGCTCATTTCACGCCCGACGAAATCATCGGTAAAATCAAAGAAGTCTTAGGAAAAAGTTAATTCACATGAGCATGTTTAGGTTTAAAAATAAAAGCTGGTTGGTTTTTATTCTCCTTATTTTGGCCTTCGGGCTAATTTTTATTTGGCAATATGTCAGTCGGACTATTGAAATAAGCGAACAGCCAAACGAGGAAGGCCAATTGATAGAAGAAAAAATTAGCCCCTTAAGCGGCTTGGCTTGCCAGAATTATCAGCGGCGGCCCCTCGCGGTGGTTTTAGCGGAAGATCCGGTTACTCGGCCATTGGCCGGCCTTTCCCAGGCAGATTTGGTTTTGGAAATGCCGGTCATTACCAACAGCATTACTCGGATGCTCGCCGTTTATCTTTGCCAGGAGCCGCCCGAAATTGGCTCTTTGCGCAGCGCTCGTCACGATTTTGTCCCTTTAATCCTGGGACTGGACGCTATTTTGGTTCATTGGGGCGGCTCTCATTTTGCCTTGGATAAACTGAATACCGGCATTTTGGACAACATTGACGCTTTAGAAAACCCCTACAATGCTTTCTATCAAAAACAGAGTATTCCCCAGCCCCATAACGGCTTTACCTCAATGGAGCGATTGTTAAATAGCGCTCAAAAATTAGGCTATCGTTTAGAGAATCAATTTGAAGGTTATCCCTTTAGGAGTTTTAGGAGCAAAGCTCCTAATAATAGGAGCTTTGCTCCTAAAGTCCTCAAGATTGGCTATTCTTACCCCTACAATGTATCATATCAATATGAACCAGCGACCAATTCTTATTTGCGCTATCGGACCAACTTAAAAGAGATAGATAAGAATAACAATCAACAGATTGAAGCAAAAAATGTCGTCGTGATGAGGGTTTTTTCGCGGCAGATTGAGGGGCCGGATTACAATGATTTAGATTTAGAGGGAAGTGGCCAATGCCAAGTTTATCAAAACGGGACGGTCATTGACGGAACCTGGCAAAAAAGCGAAAAGAATCCGGCCAGCAAACTTAAATTTTTGGATGAAGCCGGACAGGAAATTCCTTTTGTCCCCGGCCAAATCTGGCTCGAGATAATTGAACCTGAGCAAGAAGTAACTTGGCAGTAATTTAAATCGTTATGATTATTCTTCTCTACGGCGAGGACGGTTATCGTTCGCGGCGAAAATTGAAGGAGATTATTGAACTATACCAGGCCAAACATAAAACTGGCTTGAATTTGGTTCGGCTCAAAGAAGAAGATTTGGATTTTGGTGAAATCAAAAAAGAAATTGAAGCAGTTTCTATGTTCGACGAGAAAAAACTAATTATTTTAGAGAATATTTTTAAGAATAAAAACTTTTTGGAAAGCTTTTCCGACTATGCTAAGAAAAACAAACTGAAAGAAAACAAAGATGTTGTTTTAGTTATTTATCAAGAAGGAAAATTGGCTCTTACTCCTTGGAAAACTTGGCTGACCATGTTTGAGGAGTTTAGGCCTTTGACTGGAACAGAGTTATCTAATTGGCTCAAGAAAGAAGTGGCGGAGCGTAAGATAAATATCAGCTTAGCGGCCGCGAATAAATTAATCGCTCATGTCGGGAATGATTTATGGCAATTGAATAACGAACTCAATAAATTGGGTAGCTACAAGGTCAATCAGCCAATTAACGAAGAAGACATCGATTTATTGGTTGGCGCCAAGATAGAAGTGAATATTTTTAAAACCTTGGACGCCTTGGCTCGAAAAGATAAAAAAACGGCCTTGAAACTTTTGCACGAACATTTGAATCAGGGCGAAAAAGAAGTTTATTTATTAACTATGTTTGTTTACCAGTTGCGCGGCTTGCTTAAGTTGAAGGATTTAGTCGCTCGAGGAACTCCTTATTATTCTCTGGCTAAGCGAAGCGGTCTCCATCCTTACGCAGTAAAAAAAAGCTGGTCTTTGCTTCAGAACTTCAATTTGGACCAGCTTAAAAAAATCTATCGGCGTCTTCTGGAAATCGAATTGGCCTTAAAAAAAGGCCGTCTGGATGGTCCAACGGCCTTTGATTTATTATTAGTCGAGATATAAGGTTACTTGATTTTCTCAATAATCTTTTTAAAAACATCAGGCTCTTTCTCGCCCAAATGGGCCAAGATTTTTCGGTCAAGCTCAATCTTGGCTTTTTTTAATTTGTTAATGAATTTACTGTAAGTCAAACCCTGCTGACGACAGGCCGCGTTGATTTTGATTTGCCAAAGCCGGCGAAAATCCCGCTTTTTTCTTTTGCGGTCGCGGTAGGCATGAAGCCAGGCATGCCTTAAAGCGTCCTTGGCCAATTTGTATTTGGTTTTACGGCCCCATTTAAAGCCCTTAGCTTGCTTGATTACTTTCTGTCGCCGCTTATGGGCGGTGGTGCCTCGTTTAACTCTGGTCATAGATTATCAAAACTAAAAAGGAATATTTTTTAATATCCTTCGGCCGGCCGAAGATAAGTTTTTTTTCTTTCTCTTGGCCTGAGTCTGCTGACCGGAATCCTTGGCGTTAAAATGGTCTTGATGGATTGGTCGGTGAAACATTTTGCCTCGGCCGGTAATTTTAAATCTTTTTAATAAGGCCTTCTTTGTTTTTAATTTATTCATTTTGTTTGCTCTGCGCCGAACCGGTCTGCTCCGTATGAAGATTGCTTTCGCGCGAGGTTTTGGCATGGGGCTTAATAACCATGACGCTTAATCCTCTAGGCTGTCTTTCTGCTTCTTTCTCAATCTCAATATCCGGCGAAATTAACTCAATGAATTTATTTAATTTTTCCTTGGCTATTGCCAAAAGAGCTTTTTCTCGACCGCGCAGAATCATTTCTATTTTAACTTTATGCCCCCGGTCAAGAAATTTATTGGCCTGTTTGACCTTAACCTCCAGATCGTGTTGTCCGGTGCGTAAACTAATTCTTACTCCTTTTATCTCTATTTTTTTTTGTTTTGTTTTTTGCTGTCTTTCTTCTCTCGATTTCTGATATTGGTACTTGCCGTAATCCATTATTCGACAGACGGGCGGACGAACATTTGGAGCTATCTCAATTAAATCAAGCCCTTTTTCTCGGGCTATTTCTAAGGCTTTGTCTGTTTCAACAATACCTAAGTTCTGGCCATTTTCATCAATCAGCCGAATCTGACTTAACTTTATTTGATTGTTGACGCGTGGATTTTTTTGAATAAGCCTTGTTTTAATAACTCTGGTGGAGGTGGCGGGATCGAACCCGCGTCTAGAAAGCTCTCTCAAAGTATTCTACAAGTTTAGCTTTTTTTTGGAGATTCGAGATAATAGGTCTAAAAAAGGCAAAATCCCATTATCTCTAGTTAGTAAATTTCAAACAGAACTGCCTAACGCAAGCTCTGTCTATCTCGATTAATGACACCTGCCTAATCTATCGAGAATCAATTAAGCAGGCGCTGCTTACTTAAACGTAAACAGGAGCAACTTTTAAGTTGGCAATTATTTTATGGAAGTTAACAAGATTCCGCTTGACTTGCCTATTTTAAGATTACTTCCTATCGATACCTGGCACCCCCATTATTTTTCTCTCAAGGCTCGGTCAATTGTTCTTTTATTTTCTCTCTCTTTGATTTTTCTCCGTTTGTCAAATTGTTTTTTGCCGCGGCCCAGAGCAAATCCCAGCTTAATTTTTCCTTTTTTAGTATAGACCCGCAAAGGGATTAAAGTCAAGCCCTTCTGCTTTGACCGGCCGATTAAACCCTTAATTTCTTTTTTGTTCAAGAGCAGTTTTCTGGTCCGGTCGGGCTGATAATCGGCCGGCGTATTTTTAGGTTGATAAGGCGGAATAAAAGCATTAATCAGCCAAACCTCTTCATTTTTGATAGCTACATAAGAGCCCTTTAAGCTGATCAAGCCGGTTTTAATCGCCTTAACCTCATAACCGGTCAAAACCAGGCCTGCTTCATAGGTTTCTAAGATATGGTAATCGTATTTGGCTCGCGGGTTGGTTGCTAAAGTGGGCATAAGTATATTCTAACATTAAAGCAAACATTGAGGAAATCAAGAAAACGAGCTATAATAAAAATATGATTAAGGGGAAAATAGAGAAATTAATTGAGGAAATCGTCAAAAAGGAAGTTAAGTTGGAGCATCCGGCCAGGCCCGAATTTGGCGACTATTCAACTAATGTTGCTTTAGAAAATAAAATTGACCCGGCTAAAATAATTGAATCGTTAAAAGCTCATCCTCTTTTTGATAAGGTGGAAAAAGCCGGGCCGGGCTTTATTAACTTTTTTTTATCTCCGAAAGTTCTTCAAGAAGAGCTGGTTGAAATTATTAAACGAGGAGATAATTACGGCCAACTGGATATCGGTCAAAACAAAAAAGTCCAAGTGGAATTTATTTCAGCCAACCCGACTGGTCCTTTAACGGTGGCTAATGCCCGGGGCGGTCCTTATGGCGATGTCTTGGCCAATCTTTTGCAAAAAGCCGGTTTTAAAACGGAAAAGGCCTATTACATCAATGACTCTGGCCAGCAGATTTTGACTTTGGGCCATTCAATCTTAAAAGACGAACAGGCCAAATATAAAGGGAAATATATTGATGATTTGGCTAAAAAAATTAAAGGGAAAGACCCTTTTAAAACTGGCCAACTGGCGGCAAAATACATTATCAAGGATTTGATCCGGAAAACCGTTGATAAATTGGGTATTAAATATGATGAGTGGATTTTTGAATCGGATTTACATCAGTCCGGCCGAGTGGACAAGGCCTTGAAATATTTAACTGAAAAAGGTTTAATTGAGCAGAAAGAAGGGGCCCAGTGGTTCAGGTCATCCAAATTTGGCGATAGACGAGACCGGGTCATCGTTAAAAAAGACGGGGGTAAAACCTATTTGGCCGGCGATATTGCCTTGCATCGGCATAAGTTTGAAGATAAGAAGTTTGATAAAGTGATTAATGTTTGGGGAGCCGACCATCATGGCGATATCCCCGGGCTGATGGCTGGCGTAAAGGCGCTTGGCCACAAGGGTAAACTAGAGATTATCCTTTTGCAATTCGTAACTATTTTGGAAAAAGGCGATAAGAAAAAAATGTCCAAGCGAGCTGGCTCTTATGTGACTATGGACGAATTATTGGACAAAGTCGGTCCGGACGCGGTTAGGTTTTTCTTTTTGCAAAAATCTTCGGACACTCATTTAAATTTTGATTTGGCCTTGGCCCAGGAACAGTCAGCCAAAAATCCGGTCTATTATGTCCAATACGCTCATGCCCGAATTTGCAGTATTTTGAGAAAAGCGACAAATCTTAAGGGCGTATTTTCTGATCGCCTCCCAAAGGGTCGTCTTCTCGACCACGACCTTGCCAAAGGCGAGATCGTGGAATCTCGAGGACAACCCTTTTCAACCGGGCGCGTCCTTGAAAAGCTGGCTCATCCGGCTGAATTAAATCTGATTCGTCAGCTGATTAAATTTCCGGAGATTATTGAGGAAACCGCTGGCGATTACCAAGTTCAGCGACTGCCCTATTATTCTTTAGAATTGGCCAATTATTTTCATAAATTTTATGAATCCTGCCGGGTTTTGGATGAAAAAAACAAAGAGTTAAGCCAGGCCCGAATCGGCTTAATCCAAGCGACCCAAATTGTCTTGAAAAATACTCTGAAGCTGATGGGAATTTCGGCGCCGGAGAAAATGTAAAATGGATTTGATTCCTAGGATAGAAAAGAAAATATTGAAGTTTTGGCAAAAAGAAGATATTTTTGCCAAGTCGGTTAAGCTTCGCCAGAAGAAGCCCTTTTTTGGTTTTTATGACGGACCGCCCTTTGCTTCCGGTTTGCCTCATTACGGTCATATTCTGGCCAGCGCGATTAAAGACACCGTTCTGCGCTATTGGGCTATGAAGGGGCGTCATATTTTTTGGCGAGTTGGCTGGGATTGCCACGGCCTGCCGGTAGAAAATATGATTGAGCAGGAATTGGGCTTAAAAAACAAGAAAGATATTGAGAAATTCGGCATTAAGGAATTTAATCAAGCCTGCCGTCAATCGGTTTTCCGCTGTATCAATGATTGGTCTAAAACCTTTAACCGAATTGCCCGCTGGTCTGATTTTTCTCAGGCCTACGCTACTCTAGACAATGAATATATTGAATCTGTTTGGTGGGTTTTTAAACAACTGTGGGACCAGAAGTTGGTTTATCAGGACCATCGAGTGACTCCTTATTGTCCGCGCTGCGGCACGCCCTTGTCTAATTTTGAGTTAAATCAACCCGGCGCTTATCAGGACGTAGAGGACGAATCAGTCTATATCAAATTTCCTTTGAAAGGCCAGAAAAACACTTATTTGTTCGTTTGGACAACCACTCCTTGGACCTTGGCGGCTAATACGGCTATTGCCGTCGGGCCGGATTTTGAATATGTCAAAGTTAAATTTAATAACGAATATTACATTCTGGCCAAAGAGCGTTTGGTTGTTTTAGAAAAGGAAGGCCAATACGAGATTATTCAGGAATTAAAAGGCAAAGATTTGGTTGGTTTAGAATATCAGCCGCTATACCCGATGAAGTTGGACAAACAGGGCTATCGGGTTGTCCCGGCTGATTTCGTTTCCGTAGAAGAGGGCACCGGTCTGGTCCATATCGCTCCGACTTTCGGCGAAGAGGACATGGCCTTGGGCAAAAAGGAGAATTTACCCGGCCTGGTTACTGTTGACGAGGAAGGGAAAATAGTCAGGGGGTTGAAGATTCCCGGCGAAGGCAAGTTTGTTAAAAAAGCCGACCGGGACATTAAAATAAATTTAAAAAAACGCCATTTGTTATTCAAAGAAGAAAAAATTAAACATGCCTATCCTTTCTGCTGGCGCTGCGAAAGCCCCCTGCTTTATTACCCAATTAACAGCTGGTATGTTGCCGTGACTAAGTTTAAAAAAGAATTGGTGGAGAATAATAAGAAGATTATGTGGGTGCCGGGTCATTTGAAACAAGGCCGTTTTGGCAAATGGCTGGAAGGTGCCCGCGATTGGTCAATTTCCCGCAATCGCTATTGGGGAACGCCTATTCCTATTTGGCGGTGCCAGAAGTGTGGCCGGACAGAAGCCATTGGCGGACTTAAGGAATTAGCTCAAAAGACAAAAAGAAACAGCTATTTTATTCTTCGCCACGGCGAAACAAAGAATAATTTAAACCACATAATCTATACCGATAGAGATGACCAAAAAATGCCTTTAACCCAAAGAGGCGAAAGCGACATTAAACAACTGGCGCCTAGATTTAGGAAAGCCAAAATAGATTTGATTTTCAGTTCCGATTTTTACCGAACCAGCCAAACCGCTTCCATTATTGGTCGAGATTTAGGGATTAAAATAATTTATGATAAACGTTTAAGAGATATAAACGCCGGCTCTTTTAAGGGCAAATCTCTAAAAGATTATTTTGCTTATTTTAACAATGACCATTTAAAAAGATTCACTCAAAAACCGCCTCAAGGAGAAAATCTCAATCAAGTTAAAAAGCGAATGATGGATTTTCTCTTAAATATTGATAAAAAATATCTTCATAAAAATATTCTTATTATCAGCCACGGCGATCCGCTTTGGATTCTAAAAGGAGCCAGTCAGGGATTAAGCAACGAAAAGATGTCTGCTAACCGGAGCTCTTATCTTCCTCAACCCGGCCAATTGGACGCGCTTCAATTCAAAAATCTGCCCTTTGATGTCCAGGGCGGTTTAGATTTACATCGGCCCTTTGTCGATAAAATTACTTTTCCCTGTGCTTGCGGCGGGACAATGAAAAGGACCTTAGAAGTTTTTGATTGTTGGTTTGAGAGCGGCTCAATGCCTTATGGCCAATGGCATTATCCTTTTCAGAACAAGAGACTGGTCGAAAAGACCTTTCCGGCCGATTTTATTGCCGAAGGCATTGACCAAACTCGCGGCTGGTTCTATACCCTGCATGTTTTGGCCACGGCCTTAACCTTAAGAAACATCGGTTTGGGGAAAAACCAACCTGCCTTTAAAAACGTTATTGTTAACGGTTTGGTTTTAGGCGAAGACGGCAAAAAACTTTCTAAGCGCTTAAAAAACTATCCTGACCCCGAAATTATTTTTGACAAATACGGGGCTGACGCAATGCGGTATTATTTATTGACCAGTACGCCGATGGGCGAGGACTATATTGTTTCCGAGAAGCGTATCGCCGAAACCTTCCGCCGAACCATTCTGACGCTTTGGAATTCTTTTACCTTCCTAGATACTTATGCGGAGAAAAAATGCCTGACTCCTCAATCGGTCCGGCCGAAAAACATTTTGGACAAGTGGATTGTTTCATTGATTAATACTTTTAACCAAGAGATAATTAATTTGCTGGATAAATATGAGCTGACCAAGGCGGCTCGTTTACTGGATGACTTTTTAGATAATTTTTCTAATTGGTATATTCGGCGTTCCCGCCGGCGCTTCCAAAAACCGGTTAATCCTTCAGAAAAAAAAGAAGCTCAAAAAATTTATTCTTTTGTCATCTTGAAATTAGTCAAAATAGCTGCTCCGTTTTTGCCTTTCTTAACCGAAGAAATTTATCAGCATTTGGAGAAGGGTCATTCGATTCATCTGAACGATTATCCTGAACCTGATAAAAAGTTGATTGACCGAAAATTAGAAGAGAAAATGTTTCTAGTCCGGCAGCTGGCTGCCGAGGGATTGGCTCAAAGGGCTAAAGCCGGTATCAAAGTAAGGCAGCCTCTTGAAAAATTGATTATTGATAATAAGCTAGTCGCGGCTGACAAAGGCCTGGCCGATTTGCTGGCCAAAGAAGTCAATGTTAAAAAAATCATCTGGGGCAAAAAGATTGAATTAGATACTAGCCTAAGCCCTTCTCTTAAAGCCGAAGGCACTCTTCGGGACTTGATTCGTTTTATTCAGGAAATGCGCAAAGACGGTCGCTTGAAACCAAAAGAGAAAATATATTTGCGCTATTCGACCGGCTCTAATTTAAGGAAATTAATCGCGAAAAGCGAATCAGCCATTAAAACAGAAGTTTCAGCTGGCCAGATTGAAGCAGCTGTCAAAAGAAAAGAAGTTTTTCTGGTCGAAAGAGAAGTTAAGTTAGATGGGCAGAAAATCTGGCTAGGCATCAAAAAGATGTAGCTGAAAAAGGAAACCCTTAAAAGAAATGCTCTATAAAACCGAGGGAATGATTATTAAGAGAAGCAACTTAGGAGACTTTGACCGTCTTTTGACCGTTTATACTAGGGATTTTGGCAAGATTTCAGTCAGGGGCAAGGCTATTAGGAAAAATCAGTCAAAGCTTAAAGGCCATTTGGAACTTTTTCTCCAGAGTCGTTTATTGATTGCTCCGGGCAAAAAATTGGATATTATTACCGGCGCCGAAATCATTAGGAGTTTCTCCAAGCTTCACCAACGGCTGCCTTCTTTGGCCGCGGCTTATTATTTAGCTGAAATTATTGATAAAACTATTATTGGCCCGGAAAGAGACCCTCAAATTTGGCAGTTACTCTTGACCAGTTTTCAGAAGCTTGATCAAGAAAAAACAGAACCGAAAATAATAATTGATAATTTTGAAAAACAGTTATTGGGGTTATTGGGTTATGGCCAAGGCGAACAAACAATTACTTCTCTGATTAATTCTCTTTTTAAAGAAAAAATATATTCTCGCCTTTTTTTACAAAAAGCGCTTTGTCTGTTAAGATAAAAACAATGGCCTTAGAAGAATTGAAAAAGAAAATCTATAAACCGGGCGCTCAATTCGGCGAACGGGTTGAACCGCCCGAAATATTTCGGCCGGGCCGCCAGCCGGAGAAAAAAACGTCTTCGGAATGGTCGGAATTAGAAAAAAGAGTTCTCTCGCCAAAGAGAAAAAAATATTGGCTTATTAGCGGCTTAGCCGGTCTCGTCTTTTTGGCTGTCATCGGCTGGCTTTTTTGGCAAGGATTGACTTCCTTTGACAAAAATAAGGTTGTCTTAGAGATAAAAGGCGCCGAAAGGGTGATTAGCGGAGAGGAGGTAACTTATTCGGTCAGATACCGAAATCAAACCCGTTTGGATTTAACTCAAGTCAAGTTGATTTTTTATTATCCCGAACAGTCCATTCCCCTGCAAACGGAGGACTTGGTCCAAACAATCAATTTACCCGATTTGACCGTTGGTCAAGAAAATCAAGTGGATCTGCCGGTTAGGGTTATTGGCCTGCAGAACGAAGAAAAAGAAGTCCGGGCGGAATTAAATTATCAACCGAGTGGCCTTAGCTCTGTTTTTACTAATCAGGCCGATTTTTTGACTAAAATAATTTCGGTTCCTTTAGTTTTGGATTTTGATTTGCCTAATCGTTTAGTCAGTGGCCAATTGTTTAATTTTTCCTTAAAATATTTAAACCAAGGCGAAGTTCCCTTTAAAGACCTGCAGGCGCGGATTGATTACCCAAGCGGCTTTACTTTTCAGTCGGCTGAACCTCAACCTTTGGAAGAAGACAGAATCTGGCCAATAAGCGATTTAATGGCCGGTCAGGAAGGCAAAATTTTTATTCAGGGCCATATTCAGGGCGAAGAAGGCCAGGCTAAATCATTTAAGGCCGAATTGGGCATTTTTAAAGAAGAGAAGTTTACGCCGATTGCTGAAACGGCCAACGCTTTAGAGATTTCTCTTTCTCCTTTGTCAATCGGTCAGACAATTAACGGGGAAACCGATTGTATCGTTCAAGCTGGCGAAATGATGGATTACTTGATTGATTACCAAAATACAACCGACATTGGCATTAAGGAAGTAGTTATTACTTCGAAATTAGAAGGTTCTGCCCTGGATTTAACCAGCCTAAATTTTAAAAATGGCTCTTTTGACGGGGCTAGTCAAACAATTACCTGGAGAATGAGCAATTTGCCCGCTTTAGAATTTTTAGGGCCTCGGCAAGGCGGACAGTTGACTTTTTCGGTTAAGGTCAAAGACCCTTTGCCGATTAATAATTACACCGACAAAAAATTTAAAATCATTAATACGGTTGAAATTGATTCCAACCAACCGCCGCTTTCTCTAAAAGACATTCAAATTGCCGGAAAAAGCCAGTTAATCAGTAAAGTGGCCAGCCGTTTGACTTTACAGGCCAAGGGTTATTATTACGACGATTTAATTCCTAATCAAGGCCCGATTCCGCCTAAAGTTGGCCAGACGACAACCTATACGATTAAATGGCGATTAATTAATACGGCCAATGATTTAGAACAAGTTAAAGTGGAGGCCTCTCTCCCGCCTCACGTTCAGTGGCGGAATAAGGTTGTTCCCAGCCAGGCCGATTTGAACTATAATTCTCAAACCGGCCGCTTGACCTGGCAAACCGGTGATTTGCCGGCGGCGACCGGCGTTCTTTTGCCGGTTAAGGAAGTTGCTTTTCAGGTAGCCATTACTCCGGGATTAGCCCATTTAGGCGATTTTGTTGAGCTAATTGGCCAATCAAAAGCAACCGGTCGAGACAATTTTACCGACCTGGAATTGGAAAGCGTTAATTCAGCCGTTGACACCGAATTGCCCGATGATCCCGGCATTAGCCGAAAAGATGGTCTCGTTATTGAATAATTCACAAATGTTATTCTGAAGAATTCTCATTAGGCGGAGACTAAAAAATTTGCGATAATCTTCGCTAACATTCAGAATGACGCTAAAACATGCCTCAAGATTTAATGGAAAAAATTGTTTCTCTTTGTAAACGACGGGGATTTATTGGTCCTTCTAGTGAAATTTATGGCGGCTTTGAAAGCTGTTACGATTATGGTTTTCTGGGAACATTGTTTAAGAACAACATTAAACAAAACTGGTGGAAGGAGATGACTCAATATCGTAATGATATTATCGGCGTAGACGCCAGCATTTTAATGTCGCCTAAAGTCTGGCAGGCTTCCGGCCATTTAACGGCCGGTTTTGCCGATTCCTTGGTGGAATGCCAAAAATGTCATCACCGTTTTCGTAAAGATTATTTAAAAGATGACAAATGTCCGGATTGCGGCGGAGGATTAACTAAAGAAAGAAAATTTAATTTGATGATGAAGACCTTTATTGGTCCGGTTGAAGATGAAGCGGCCGTGACTTATTTAAGAGGAGAGACTTGCCAGGGCATTTATATGAATTACCAATTTATGAAAGATGCTCTGCGCCTGAAAATTCCTTTTGGCATCGCCCAGATTGGCAAGGCCTTTCGCAACGAAATTACTACCAGATATTTCATTTTCAAGATGAGAGAATTTGAGCAAATGGAAATGCAGTATTTTGTCAAGCCGGATGAAAAAGAAAAAGAGAAATGGTTTGATTATTGGAAGAAGGAAAGAATGCATTGGTATTTAAGTTTAGGTATTCCCAAAGAGAATCTGCGTTTTCGAGAACATCAAAAGAATGAATTAGCTCATTATGCCAGAAGGGCGGTTGATATTGAATATAAATTTCCTTGGGGATTTGATGAAATGGAAGGGATTCACGATCGGGGCGATTGGGACTTGTCTAACCACGGCGAGCATAGCGGTCAGGATCTAAGTTATTACGACGAAGCCAGCAAAAAGAAATTTATCCCTCACATTATTGAAACTTCGGCCGGGGCTGACCGCAGCGTTTTAGCTTTTTTGGCTAATGCCTATCAGGAAGTTGAGGGCGGCCGGACTAAAACAACTGAAGCCAAAAAAGAAACTGAAATAGTTTTGCGTTTAAATAAAGAATTAGCTCCGATAAAAGTGGCTGTGCTGCCCTTGGTTAGGAACAAGAAAGAAATAGTTAAAAAAGCTAAAGAAGTTTATGACTTGCTTAAAGTCCATTGGATGTGCCAATATGACGAAACCGGTTCTATCGGTCGACGTTATCGCCGCCAAGACGAAATCAGCACGCTTTATTGTCTGACCGTTGATTTCGACAGCCTGAAAAAAAACGATTTAACTGTTCGCGACCGCGATACCATGAAGCAAGAACGGATAAAAACAGGGGAATTGGTTGATTATTTAAGAGAGAAATTAGAAAGGAGATGATAAACTGTGTCTTTAATTAAAGTTAAAGAAATTATTGGCAGTTCGCCAAAAGGATTCCATGAGGCCTTTCAAGAAGCGGTTAATCAGGTCTGTGCTCAAAAAAAGAACGTAACCGGGGCTAAAATAATCAGTCAGACGGCTGACATTAAGGATGGCCAAATAGCCGAGTACAAGGTTAATGTTAAAATAGCTTATCGCTGGGACAAAGAATTACATGGCCAGTAATTATAAAAAAACAACTCTTAAAAACGGTTTAAGAATTATTACCGTGCCAGTCAAAGGAACCAAAACGGTTACTGTTTTAGTTTTGGTCGGCGCCGGCTCTAAATACGAAACCAGGAAGATTAATGGAACATCTCATTTTTTAGAGCATATGTTTTTCAAAGGTACTAAAAAGCGCTCCAATACTTTAAAATTGATTGAGCCCTTGGATAAAATCGGCGGTCAGTATAACGCTTTTACCGGTCAGGAATATACCGGCTATTGGGGCAAGGTTGACGCCGGCCATTTTGATTTGGTTCTGGATTGGGTTTCCGACATTTATTTGAACTCTAAATTAGAGCAGGCGGAAATTAATCGGGAAAGAGGAACTATCCTGCAAGAGCTGAATCTGTATTTAGATACGCCGATGCGTTATGTTGGCGATCTTTGGGATAATCTTTTATACGGCGACCAACCGGCCGGTTGGCCAATTCTCGGCACTGAAGAGATGATTAAAAAAGCAAGGAGAGAGGATTTTTTTGATTATCTTAAAAATCATTATTCTTCGAAGAATACGGTTATCGCTTTAGCCGGCCAGATTGAACATAAATCAGCCATTGATAAAGTTAAAAAATATTTTCAACCAATCAATGCCGGACTGGTCAAAGATAAATTTCCAGTCAAAGAAAGACAAGCCAGGCCCCAATCCTTGATTTATCACAAAAAGACTGACCAAACCCATCTTTATTTAGGAGTGAGAACTGGTTACAGCATTTTCCATCCGGATAAATACGCCTTGGGTTTATTAAGCGTGATTTTAGGCGGCAATATGAGTTCTCGCTTATGGATTTCTGTTAGGGAAAGGCAAGGCCTAGCTTATTATATTAGCGCCGAGGCCAGCGCTGACACCGACACAGGTTATTTTGCTGCCCGAGCCGGGGTAGATAACCAGAAGGTTGAAAGAGCGATTAAAACAATTTTGGGGGAATATCAGAGAATAACTCGCCAAAAAATTAGTCCGGCGGAGCTAAGAAAAGCCAAGGATTATACTAAGGGGACAACCCTAATCGGCATGGAATCTTCAGACGAACAGGCTAATTTTTACGCTCTTCAAGAGCTTCTGACTGACAAAATTTTGACCTTAGAAGAAAAATTTGCTAAAATTGAAGCAGTTACCGTTGATGATATTCAGCGAGTCGCTCAAGATATTTTCCAACCGGCCAAGCTCAATTTAGCTTTAATTGGCCCATTTAAGAATAAAGAGAGATTTGAAAAAATCTTGACTTTATGAACCAATCTCAAACAATCAATATTTCTACTTCAACCATCCTCCGGGCGATTGTTATTTTATTAGCTCTGGTTTTTCTTTATCTGATTCGCGATATTCTGATGATTGTCTTTGTGGCCGTAATTATTGCGGCTGCCATCAACGGTCCGGTCAGTTGGCTGCAAAAAAATAAAGTGCCTCGTCTCTTGGGAGTTATTTTTATCTATCTGCTTCTTTTATTGGTTATCGGCCTGATTGTCACTTTGATTTTCCCGCCTTTAGCCAACGAGATTAAACAATTGGCCGTTCATTTCCCGGGAATTGTTGAAAAAATAGGTTTGAGCATTCAACAATGGTGGCAAGATTATAACCTGGGAACTAATTTACAAACATTTTTAGACCAGATTAGCAACAGGTTGAGCCAGGCCGCTTCCAGCGTTTTTGCGACGACAGTTAATCTTTTTGGCGGTTTGTTTTCGGCCGTCGTTATTTTGGTTATCTCCTTTTATCTATCCGTTCAAGAGAAAGGAGCTAAAAGGTTCTTGGTTTCTTTAACGCCTGGCGAACATCAAAGCTATCTGGCTGATTTGATTGACCGGATTGAGAATAAAATAGGCGGTTGGTTAAGGGGCCAGTTAATTCTGATGCTAATTGTCGGCTTGCTCGTTTTTATCGGCCTTTCTGTCTTGGGCATCAAATATGCTTTAGTCCTGGCCGTGATCGCCGCTCTTTTTGAAATTGTTCCCTTTATCGGCCCGATTTTAGCCGCCTCGCCGGCCGTTATTTTGGCTTTCTTTCAATCGTCTTTCTTGGCTTTATTGGTTATTATCCTTTATATTGTCGTTCAGCAGTTACAGAATTATCTGATTGTTCCCCAGGTGATGAAAAGAACGGTCGGCTTGAATCCGGTAGTTATTATTATTGTCCTTTTAGTCGGCGGCAAATTGGCTGGTCTTTTGGGAATTGTTTTAGCTGTTCCGGCCGCCGCCGCCATCGCCGAATTTTTGAAAGACCTCCAAAAGAAAAAGGCCTAAAAAAGTAGAAATTAATTTTTTAAAAAACTGTCCTTGCCAGAAAGGGCAGTTTTTAGATACAATTAGACTATGGCTAATCTATACATTCTGGCCACTCCTATTGGCAATTTAGGAGATTTTTCTTTAAGAGGATTGGCGGTCTTGAAAGAGGTTGATTTAATTTTGGCTGAAGATACCCGGACAACCAAAAAACTTTTAGCCCATTACCAAATTGATAAAGCAATTATCAGTTATCATCAGCACAGCCGTTTGGCTAAAGTCAAGTATATTTTGGAGCAATTGAAACAGGGTCAAAAAATAGCTTTGGTTTCGGAAGCTGGCACGCCCGGTATCAACGACCCGGGAGCTAAACTGATTGATTATTTAGTTAGCCAGCTGCCCGATTTGAATGTTATTCCCATTCCCGGCCCTTCGGCTTTGATTACCGCTCTAAGCATATCCGGCCTTTCAGCCGACAAGTTCATTTTTCTCGGCTTCCCGCCGGCCAAGAAAAAAAGAAAAAAGTTTTTTGAAGAAGTGGCCCAAGCTAAGCATACGGTTGTTTTTTACGAATCACCTCATCGGATTTTGAAAAGCTTGAACGAGCTTGCCGTCGTTCTGAGCGCCAGCGAAGAATCTCGCAAAAGACGGTTAGTTATTTGCCGCGAGCTGACTAAAAAGTTCGAGACCATTTATCGAGGTCAGGTTAAAGAAGTAATTGAACAAATTAAAAATCCGCCGACCGGCGGGAAAATCAAAGGCGAATTTGTTGTCGTTGTTGGCAGAAAATAAGATGGCTTAGAAATTTTAAAAGATATTTAGTAATAAATTACAGATGGTAAAACATAGAAAGAGAAAAATAGATTTTATGAAAAAATTTTATATTTCCACGGCACTTCCATATGTGAATTATAGTCCCCATGCCGGATTTGCATTAGAGCTTGTTCAGGCTGATGTTCTAGCTAGATATCATCGGCTTTTAGGCGAGGATGTTTTCTTTTTGAGCGGGACAGATGAGAACAGTTTAAAAAATGTTCAGGTAGCCGAAAAAGAAGGAATAGAGGTAAAAGAATTCGTTGATAGAAACGCTCAAAAGTTTTATGACCTAAAAAAGGAAAGTATTCTGAATCTTTCTTTTGATGATTTTATTAGAACTACCGAAAAACGGCATATCGAAGGGGCTCAAAAATTATGGCTGGCTTGCCAAAAAGATATTTATAAAAAAAAGTATCAAGGGCTTTATTGCTTAGGGTGTGAAGAATTCTATAAGGAGGATGAATTAGTTAATGGGCTTTGCCCGGAACACAAAACCAAGCCGGAATTAATAGAAGAAGAGAATTATTTTTTTCGGCTAGCAAAGTATCAAAAGCAATTAAAAAAGATTATTGGGGGTAATCAAATAGAGATAATTCCTCAAACTCGAAAAAATGAGATTTTAAGTTTTATTGATTCCGGCCTGCAGGATTTTTGTATTTCTCGTTCAGCTGAGCGAGGTCGAGGATGGGGAATCCCGGTACCGGGGGACTCTTCGCAAATAATTTGGACTTGGTTTGACGCTCTAAGTAATTATATCAACGCCTTGGGATACGCAGGAAATAGTGACGAATTTCAAGAATGGTGGCAAAAAAACGAAAATAAATTGCATGTTATTGGAAAAGGGATTCTTCGCTTCCATGGGATATATTGGATTGCTATGCTTCTTTCAGCTAACTTAGTCTTACCTAGAACTATTTTTGTTCATGGTTATTTAACTTACGAAGGCCGGAAAATGTCTAAATCATTAGGTAATATTGTAGATCCTTTTGAACTAGTTAAAAAATATGGCACCGACCCGGTTCGTTATTACCTCTTGAGGGAATTTGCTAGCACCGAGGACGGAGATTTTTCCATTAAGCGTTTTGAAGAAAGATATAATGCTGACTTGGCTAACGGCTTAGGCAATTTAGTCAGCCGCGTCTTGGCTCTTTCGGAAAAAGTAAAGCCGGTTAAACCAGATTCGGCTGATGACCAATTGGCTCAAGAGATTAAATTAACCCAAGAAAAATACCGAAAGGCTATGGAAGAAATAAAATTCAATGAAGCTCTGGAGGTAATTTGGCAACTGATTAGCGCTGGCGATGAATTTGTTGACAGAAATAAGATTTGGGAATTAGTCAAAACAGATTCCGAGAAAGCTAAAAAAGATTTAGGGGCGCTTTCGAACGCTTTAAAAGAGATTAGTCGGTTATTAAAACCGTTTATGCCGGAAACTTCCCAAAAAATCCTGGTTCAAGTCAAGCGAAATAAAAAAACCGAGGCTCTTTTCCCTCGGCTGTGAGCGCTGATTAAAATTAAGACAGGAAAACCAGACCGAAAAGATTCGGTTTTTTTAGTAGACGATTAAACCAATAATGCCGCCGGCGAAACAAAGCAAAGCAAAAATTAAAGCGAAACGATAGAAGTTCATTTTTTCGGCCAATTTCATTAAAAAGGATAAACTGATTAAACCGGCTAAGAAACTGGAAATCAATGAAGGCCAGCCGGCTATTAAAAGAGGATTTTTCCAAAAAAGATAGGCGCTGGAAGCCAAAACCAGGGGGGCGGACATCATGTAGGATATTTTGAGAATTTGGCTTGGCGACAATCTACTTAAAGACAATCCAAAGATTGTTGTCCCGGAACGGGAAAGGCCGGGGATAACGGCCAGTCCTTGCAAAAATCCGACCAAACCAGCTAAGACAGTCAAATTTTTAATTTGACCCAATCCGAGAAAATTTCTGAATTTGTTTGCGTAAGCGGTTAAAAACAAGCCCAAGCCGACAATCAGCAAAAGAATCGCCCCGGTTGCCGCCTGGCTAATCAGTTTATAGAAAGGATAACCAATAGCCAGGGAAATAACGGTCGCCATAATCAGAAAACGGAGCAAAGAAGGGTTTTTCAGTAAAAGAACTTTCCGCCAATCCTTTCTGAAATAAATCATTACGGCCGAAAAAGTGCCCAGATGTAAAAACAGGGCTAGGTCAATCGGATTTGCTTCTTTAATTAAAAAATGACTGGCCAGAGCAACAATGCCCTCGCTGGAGATAGGAATCCATTCAAATATTCCTTGAAGAATGCCTAAGAAGATATAATTTACCATAAAACAAGTTATCCTAATTTATCTTATAATATAATCTATTACTTGAAAAGAGCCACGCAATAAGCTATTATGTTTTAAGTATGACTAATCCTTTCTTAATTGATAGTCACGCTCATATTAATTTTAATGCTTACAAAGACGACGGTTCCGAAGTGATTAAACGGACCTTAAAAGAAAATATTTGGTTGATTAATGTTGGCGCTCAAGACAGCACCAGCCGGCGGGCCGTTGAATACGCTGAAAAATACAAAGATGGGGTTTATGCGGCCGTTGGCTTACACCCCAGCCATGTTCATCAGGACAATCTTAAACAGGACAAAGGGGCTCAAGAAGAAAGTCGGGAATTGGAAGAATTTGACCCGGAGAAATACCGGACGTTATTAGAAAATCCGAAAGTAGTCGCTTTGGGCGAAATCGGTCTGGAATACGGCGATGGAATTAGTCAGTCAGCCAAAGACAAACAAAAACAGGTTTTATTGGAACAGTTAGAATTAGCCCGGCAGATGAATAAGCCGGTCATTTTCCATTGTCGCAAGGCCTATGACGATTTGATTGAATTACTGACCCAATTTCAGGCCGGCTGCAGCGGCTGTCCAATGGCTTGTCCGGGAGCTGATGCGTCTCAAATTAGAGGCGTTTGTCACTGTTTTATGGGTTGCTGGTCGCAAGCCGAGAAATTGATGGAAATGGGCTTTTATTTCGGCTTTAACGGTTTGATTACCTATGCCCGCGATTACGATAAAGTAATTAGAAAATTACCCTTGGAAAGAATTTTATTAGAAACCGATTGTCCCTATTTAACCCCGACGCCTCACCGGGGCGAAAGAAACGAACCTCTTTACATTAAGCTTGTGGCCGAAAAAATCGCCGAGGTCAAAGGAATAAAATTAGAGAAAGTCGCTCAACAAACAGTCAAAAATACCAGAGAGTTGTTTGGGATTTAATTTTAATTTTGAGAAATGAAATATAATCCAAATAAAATAGAAAAAAAGTGGCAGAAAAAGTGGGCCGAGCAAAAACTCTATCAAGCCAAGGATTTTTCCAAAAAGCCCAAAAAATATATTATGGTGGAATTTCCCTATCCTTCGGGTGACGGTTTGCATGTTGGCCATGCCCGCAGTTATACCGCCCTGGACGCTTTATCCCGCAAGAAAAGGATGGAGGGATTTAATGTGCTTTATCCGATGGGCTGGGACGCTTTCGGCTTGCCCACGGAAAATTATGCTATTAAGACCGGCATCCATCCGGCTAAAGTCACTGAAAATAACATCAAAGTTTTCAAAAAACAAATGAATTCTTTGGGCCTTTCTTTTGACTGGTCAAGAGAGATTAACACAACTGACCCCGAATACTATAAATGGTCCCAATGGATATTTCTGCAGTTTTTCAAAAAGGGCTTGGCTTATCAATCAGAAATGCCGATTAACTGGTGCCCCAGCTGTAAAATCGGTCTGGCCAACGAAGAAGTTATTGCCGGCAAATGCGAGCGTTGCGGCGCTCAAACTGAACGAAAAACCATTAAGCAATGGCTCTTAAAAATCACCGCCTATGCCGACAGGTTGATTGATGATTTGGAAAAGGTTGATTATTTAGAAAAAATTAAAAGGCAGCAGATTAATTGGGTTGGTCGCAGTTATGGCACGGAAATTAATTTTCCGGTCGTTATGGACGAAGCCAAGAGCGTACTTTTTGACCACGACCTTGCTTCGCAAGATCGTGGAATCAAAAGGCACGCCCTTAGCATTACTGTCTTTACCACTCGGGTTGATACCATTTTCGGCATTACCGCTATGATTATTGCCCCGGAACATCCTTTGTTGGATAACTTGACTACTCCGGAGAACAAAGAAAAGGTTAGGGAATATGTTTTGGAATCCAAAAAGAAAAGCGAATTCGAAAGGACCCAATTAGATAAAGAAAAAACAGGCGCTTGCCTGGGTTCTTATTGTTTGAACCCGATTAATCAGGAGAAAATACCCATCTGGGTCAGTGATTATGTCATTGCCACTTACGGCGGCGGGGCAGTTATGATTGTCCCGGCTCACGATAAGCGAGATTACGCTTTTGCCCAGAAGTATGGTTTGGCAATCAAAGAAGTTATTGCCGGCGGTAACATTTCTAAAGAACCTTATACGGAATATGGTCAGTTAGTTAATTCAGGCCAGTTTAATGGTCTATCTTCTCAAAAGGCGGTTAAAAAGATTACTGGATGGCTGGTTAAAAACAAGTCGGGCCGGCAGACGATTCAGTATAAGCTGCGCGATTGGATATTTTCTCGTCAGCATTATTGGGGCGAACCGATCCCGATTATTCACTGTCCAAAATGCGGCGCGGTTGCCGTCCCGGAAAAAGATTTGCCGGTCAAGTTGCCTCATGTCCGGAAATATCAGCCAACAGACACAGGGGAATCACCTCTTTCGTCTATTGGGAAATGGGTTAACGTTAAATGTCCTCGATGTGGCGGGCCAGCTCATAGAGAGACTGATACTATGCCTAATTGGGCCGGCTCTTCCTGGTATTTTTTAAGATACATTGATCCGCATAACAATAAAGAATTGGCTGATTTTAAAAAAATGAAATACTGGCTGCCGGTTGATTTATACAATGGCGGCATGGAGCACACTACCTTGCATTTGCTTTATTCTCGTTTTTGGCATAAATTTTTGTACGATTTAGGAATAGTCCCGACTATTGAACCCTATCAGCGTCGTTATTCTCACGGGGTTGTTTTGGCCGAGGATGGCCGCAAAATGAGCAAGAGTTTTAATAATGTTATTCGGCCTGACGATGTTATTAAAGAATATGGGGCAGATACTTTGCGGATATATGAAATGTTTATGGGCCCTTATGGTCAAATGATTAATTGGAGCACCAAAGGAGTCCAGGGCTGCTTCCGTTTTCTTAATCGGGTTTGGCAAATGTTTGACGACCAGCAAAAAATCGGCTCTAAAACTGATAAAGAATTGTTATCTAAATTGCATCAGTTGATTAAAAAGGTCAGTCATGACCTGGAAACAATGAAGTTTAACACCGCAGTGGCCTCTTTTATGGAATTTACCAATCTTTGGGCTGAAGAGAAGCGAATTTTGAATAAGCTGGAAGCAGAAACCTTTTTGCGCTTGCTGGCTCCTTTAGCCCCTCATCTGAGTGAGGAATTATGGGAAAATTTTGGCCGCAAGAAAAGCATCTTTTTAGAAAAATGGCCTCAATACGACAATAAATTAATTGAGGAAGAGACCTGGCAATTAATTATCCAAATTAACGGCAAAGTTAGGGATAAAATAGAAGTTAAGAAAGATGTCTCCGAGGCCGAAGTCAAAAAAATAGCTTTATCTCGGGAAAGAGTTAAGAGTTGGCTGGCCGACAAGGAGCCAAAAAAAATCATTTATATTCCCAATCGTTTGATTAATCTGGTTGTTTAAAAACAATGGAAATTATCAAAATTGATTTATCCATTGATTGGCCGGATCCGTTTATCATTAAAAAAGCAGCCGGGGTTATCCAAGCAAAGGGCAGTTTGGTTTATCCGACTGATACGGTTTACGGTTTAGGAGTTGACGGACTAAGCGTTCCGGCGATTGAACGGCTCTTTAAAATAAAGAAAAGACCGGCCAGCAAGCCGGTGCCGGTTATTGTTCGGGACATGGCTATGGCCAAGCGATTGGCTTTGATTGACAGGCAAACCGAAAGAATTTTGGAGGCGGTTTGGCCGGGCCCGGTAACGGTTATTTTAAGAAAAAAAGAAATTGTCCCTGATATTTTGACAGCCGGTCAATCAACTATCGGTTTAAGAATTCCCGATTGTAAATTAGTCCGGGCAATTATGAATAACCTAGAAGGACCGATGACAGCTACCTCGGCTAATTTTTCCGGCCAGCCGTCTTTGACTTCCTCTAATCGGGTTATTGAAACCTTTAATCGTGCTTATCCGCGGCCGGATTTAATTTTAGCAGCCAGACATTTGCCGGCGAGCCCTCCGTCGACCGTCTTAGATTTAACCGGTCCTCAACCGAAAATTTTGCGTGTTGGCCCAACCAACAAGAATGACTTGTTGAAATTACTTAGAACATAAAAATCCCTTGGCCGGTTTAGCCGAGAGATTTTTGATGGTGCCGACGGTGGGATTCGAACCCACAAGGGCTTGCGCCCATACGATTTTGAGTCGTACGCGTAGGCCAGTTCCGCCACGTCGGCCTATTAATATTCTCTCTTAAAATTCCTTTATTGTCAATTAGGAAAAATTAGAGTATAATGTATAAAACATGGCCCAGGTAATTAGTTTAGTCAATCAAAAAGGCGGCGTTGGGAAATCTACCACGGCGGTTAATTTAGCCGTTTATTTAGCCGCTTTGGGCAAATATGTTCTTTTGGTTGATGTTGACCCTCAAGCTAATGCTACTTCCGGAATCGGCCTTGACCCTCAAAATATTCCTCTGAATTTGTACCATTCTTTAATCGGCGGCCTTCTGCCCGAAGAAATTATCCGACGAACGGCTCTCTTGGGCTGTGATATAATGCCGGCTGCTCCTGATTTGGCCGGAGCGACTGTTGAATTGGTTTCCCAAAATAATCGGGAATTTAAACTTTACGAATTGCTCCGCCGGATTAGAACCGACTATGACTATATTTTAATTGATTGTCCGCCCAGCTTGGGCCTTCTAACTGTTAACGGCTTGGTCGCGGCCGACGAAGTGATTATTCCGGTTCAGTGTGAATACTATGCTTTAGAGGGATTGGGCCAACTTCTGAAAACCATTGACTTGGTCCAGGAAAATTTAAATAGTCCAACTAAAATCAGAGGCGCCTTGTTAACGATGTATGACCGCCGGAATAAACTTTCCCGTCAGGTTCGCAAAGAAATGGAGAAAAATTTTACTAATTATGTTTTTGAAACGATTATTCCTCGTTGTGTTAAATTAGCCGAGGCGCCCAGTTTCGGCAAATCAATTCTTCAATATGACCCTCATTCTAAAGGAGCCCGAGCTTATCGCCAGTTAGCTCAAGAACTGGTTGGCATTGGAGAATAGGTGAATGCCGGTCAAATGGAAATATTTTGCCGGTTGGATAAAATTTTATGGAACAAAAACTAGGCCAGGGGCTGCAATCCCTTATCCCTAAAAAACAATCTAAAATGGCTTATCTGATAAAAAACGAAAGCCGGAAGAAAATTTGGTTAGAGCCGAAAAAGGAAAGCATTTTTAATATAGAAGTTGACAAGATTAAACCTAATCCGAATCAGCCGCGCAAAGAGATGTCCGAAGAAAATTTAAAAGAAATGGCCGATTCAATTAAAGAACATGGCATTCTCCAGCCATTAATCGTCACTAAAATTGAAAAGCCGACTGAATGGGGGCGTCAGATGGAATACGAATTAATTGCCGGTGAGCGAAGATGGCGAGCGGCTAAAATAGCTGGCCTTCCTCATGTGCCGGTGATTATTCGAGACAGTTCGGCTTATGAAAAATTGGAGCTGGCTTTGGTTGAAAATCTTCAGCGGGAAAATCTCAATCCGATTGAAGCGGCTCAGGCCTTTAAACAGCTTCATCAAGACTTCAAATTAAAACATAGTCAGATTGCCCAGAAAATAGGTAAAAGTCGGGTAACGGTGACTAACGCTTTAAGATTATTAAATTTGCCGCCGATAGTTCAAAAAGCAATGGCCAGCGGTCGGATTAGCGAAGGCCATGGTCGGGCTATTCTCATGGCTAAACCGACAGCTCGGTTGTCTCTTTATCGGACAATTGTTAAGGAGAACTTGGATGTCCGTCGGGCCGAAGAAAAAGCCAGGCAAGTAGCCGCTTCCAGTCCTCATGCCAGCGGTCCCAAGAATATTCTTTTTAAGAAAAAAGAAAAAGACCTCTCTGAGGTCTTGGGCCGACGAGTCAGCATTACCCAAAGAGGTGGCCGAGGTTATTTAAGGATTGAATTTGCCGACCAGAAAGAATTAGATAAATTAGTCGATTATTTATTAAAGTTTTAAGCTCGGTTATTTCTCTTTTAAGGCAGCTTTAATTTTGCTTTTAGCTAAATTAGTTTTAACAAATTTAAGCCAATCTTGATTTGGCTTTTTGTTTTTCTGCATAATAATTTCAACCACTTGGCCGTTTTGCAAGGGCTGAGAAAGCGAACTAAGCTTGCCGTCTATTTTTGCTTCGCGGCATTGATAGCCAATATCGGTATGAACCTGATACGCAAAATCAACCGGGGTTGCCCCTTCAGGCAAATCAATGACATCGCCCTTAGGTGTAAAAACAAAGATACGGTCTTTTAAAAAATCAATTTTTAATGAATCAAGGAATTCTTGATTTGAGTCAAATCTTTCTTTTTGCCATTCTTGGAGCTGCTTGACCCAAATAAATTCTTTTTTAGTTTCTTTTTTGGGTTTTTGCTTAAGGATTTTTTCTTTAATATATTCAGTCAGCCCTTTTTTTTCGCTATAGAACCAATGAGCGGCGATGCCGTATTCAGCTTCTCGATGCATTTCCGGAGTACGGATTTGAAATTCAGTAATTTTACCGCCTTGGCAAAAAACGGTTGTATGAAGAGACTGATAGCCGTTGGGCTTGGGAATGGCAATATAATCTTTGATTCGGCCGATGAGAGGTTTCCATTTTTTGTGAATAATTCCCAAGGCGGCATAACAGCTTTCCACGTCTGGAACAATAATTCGCAAGGCAACCAAATCATAGATTCTATGCCAGTCCATATCATGACGTTGCAGTTTTTTATATAAGCTGTAATAATGCTTCGCTCGAGCGTGAATTTCAATCACCTTAACTCCTTCTCGGACCAGAACCTTTTTAACCAAGGGAATAATTTTCTGAATATATGCTTCAATTTGGCTATATTTGTTTTTAACTTGATTGATTAATTTTTGGTATTCTTGAGGATAAGCGTAAGCGAAAGCCAAATCTTCCAGTTGCCCCTTTAATTCGCCAATGCCTAAACGATAAGCTAAGGGAGCGTAAACCTCTAATGTTTCCAGGGCTAATCTTTTTTGCTTTTCCGGCGGAAAGACAGAAAGCGTTTTTAAGCCGTGAAGACGATTAACTAGCTTAATGACGACTACCCGAATATCTTGAGCCATAGCCAAAAAAAGCTTGCGCAGATTTTCTATGCTTCGGACGGCTTTTTGATGCTCTATTTTACCAACATTGGTTACTCCTTCAACTAAAAAAGTAATTTCCGGACCAAATTCTTTTTTGAGACGCTCTTTATCTGTCTTGGCTCTTTCTAATATCTCATGGAGAATAGCTGTGGCGATACTGCTTGAGTCCAATTTCATCTTGGCTAAATCCAGAGCAATTTCCAAACAGTGGTCAAAATATGTTTGGCCGGAACGGCGGACTAATCCTTGATAATTTTCTTGGGCGAAAAAACAGGCCCTGGTAATCAAGTCAAAATTCAAATTAGGATTAATTTTCTTTAGTTCTTCTATGAATCGTTCTATTTCCATGTTCTTATTCACATTCTTATTTTAATGGCTTGACAAAGGAAGGACAAGACCTATAATTAAAACAAATGTTCTTTTTTAATTAGGCAAAAGAGATAGGTCCTCTTTTCTCGGAAAGGAGGTTTTTGTTATGAAAGAGGCGAGAGAAAAAAGAGTTAAAGCTACCCTGGTGGTAGCCGGTTTGCTGAAAAATCAAAGAGGAGAAACCCTGCTGGTGGAGCGGAACGGCGATTGGACCCTGCCGACTGGACATATGGATGTTCGCCGGGATGCTGATTTAAGAGAAACTCTTGACAGAGAAATGAAAGAAGAATTAAAAGGATTGAAAAGTCTGACCATTATTGAAGCCTTAGACACCTTTGTGAGGTATTCCGAATTGGTTAGGAATAAAGGCAGTTCCTTAAAACCCAAATCTATCGCGATTTATTCCTGCAATGTCCATGATAATGAGATTGAGTATTTTAATGAGGGAGGCAAGAGGAGAGATAAAATCTGGCTCAGGCCCTCCCAGGCCTTAAAACTGGCTAATTTGGACGATTTGGCAAAACTGGCCATAAGCAGATTTTTAGAAAAATACCCGGGGACTGCCAAAACTGCCAAAAAAGAGGAAGAAGAAAATCAAAATGGGGGAAAATGCCTTGACAAAGGATCCGGCAAAGGAATTTTTGTGGAGTGTCAGACTGCTTAGAAAGTGTTTAGAAATAAAAGAGGTTTATCTCTTAGCCATTGGCCCCGATTTGTAAAAAACGAATCGGGGCTTATTTTTTTCCGTAATCGCATCCCTTGTTGCTGCATTTAACCTGCTTGTTTTTTGTCTCAACCAATAAAGAACCGCACCGAGGACATTTTTCTCCGGTCGGTTTATCCCAGAGGGCAAAATCGCATTTAGGGTAACGAGAGCAGGAATAAAAGGTTTTGCCCTTTCTGGTTTTTCTTTCAATAATTTCTCCCTGAACGCATTTAGGGCAATTGACTCCGGTAGAATTAACTATTGGTTCGCTGTATTTGCATTCAGGGAAACCGGGGCAAGCGTAAAATTTACCAAAGCGGCCCAGCTTAATCACCAATTGGCGGCCGCACAAGGGACATTTTTTGTCGGTTGGCTCCTCAATTTTTTTCTTAACGACCTCTTCATATTTTTTAGTTAAATTATCTTGGAAGGGCTGGTAAAAATCATTAATCGTAGTCGTCCATTCGGTTTTGCCGATGGCGATTTTATCCAAAGCGTTTTCCATTTGAGCGGTAAATTCAAAATCAACGATTTTGGGAAAATGTTCAACTAAAATGTCATTGACCAAAAAACCGATTTCAGTAGGCGCGAATTTTCTTTGCTCGTTTTTCTGGACGTAATTCCTTTCCTGGATAGTGCCGATGATTGGCGCATAGGTTGAAGGCCGGCCAATGCCGTATCCCTCAAGAGTTTTAATTAAAGCGGCTTCGCCATAGCGGGCCGGCGGTTGAGTAAAGTGCTGTTCCGAAAAAAGCTTAATCAATTTCAGCATTTCTTCTTTAGCCAAGGAAGGCAGGATTAGCTCTTTTTGTTTCAGAGGATAAACCCTAAGAAAGCCGTCAAATTTAATCACCGAACCAGTTGTCCGGAAAAGATAATTTTTGGCCTGGATATCTACGCTAGTTGATTCCAAAAGAGCTGGTTTCATCTGACAAGCGATAAATCTTCGCCAGATTAAGTCATAAAGCTTGGATTGATTTTTATCTAAGTATTTTTTAATTTTATCTGGCTGACGGCCGACCTTGGTCGGTCTAATGGCTTCATGGGCTTCTTGGGCGCTTTTACTTTTGGTTTTGTAGATTTTGGGACTGGCCAAAGCATATTTTTGACCAAATTCTTTTTGAATCATTTCTCGGGCTTCTCTTAAGGATTCTGCGGAAAGGCTTAGAGAATCGGTCCGGTGATAAGTAATTAGACCGGACGAGCCCTTGACTCCTTCATAAAGCTGCTGGGCTAATCTCATGGTTTGCTTGGCCGAGAAGCCTAATTTTTTAGCGGCTTCCTGTTGAAGGGCGCTGGTCGTAAAAGGCGCCGCCGGATGCCTTCTTACTTCTTTGCTTTTTATGTCAATTACTTGGTAAACGGCTCCCTTTAGATCGCTTAATGCCTTATCGGCCTGGCGGCTGTTTTTAATGCCTAATTTGCGGATAATCTGGCCGTCTTTTTTGATAAGATGGGCGATAAACTCGTCGGGCCGGTCTTGTTTTTTGAGTTTTGCTTGGATGGTCCAGTATTCTTCCGTCTTGAATTTTTCTATTTCTCTCTCCCGGTCGACAATCAGGCGAACGGCGACTGATTGAACCCGGCCAGCCGATAAGCCCCTGGCCAGCTTTTTCCAGAGAAAAGGCGATAATTTATAGCCGACTAATCTGTCTAAAATGCGTCGGGCCTGTTGAGCATTAACCAAATTCATATTAATTTGACGGGGATTTTCTAAGGCCTGAAGGATTGCTTTTTTGGTGATTTCATGAAAAACAATTCGCTGATAATTTTTTATTTTATCCGAATCCAGGACTTGGAGAATATGCCAAGCGATAGCTTCGCCCTCGCGGTCTTCATCGGTTGCTAAAATAACCAGTTCTTTTTTTTGAGCGGCCTCTTTCAATTTTTTGACTATTTTTCGCGCCTTGACCGGGATAACATATTTCGGTTTGAAATTGCGCTCAGGGTCAACGCCTAATTCTCCTTTAGGCAAGTCGCGAATATGACCATAGGAAGACTCAACCGAATAAGCGCGGCCTAAAAACTTGGCAATGGTTTTTCCCTTACTTGGTGATTCAACAATAACTAAGTTCATAAGCCTGAAATGTAATTATGGCCGCCCAAATTCTTGACTTTGCCTTTCATTTCCATCAAAATCAAAGCTGAATTAATGACGGCTGTTGGTAGTTTGGTTTGATTAATAATTTTGTCAATGTGGATCGGCTCTTGAGAGAGTTGTTTTAGGATTAAGGCTTCTTCTTGATTGTCGGGAACAATTTTCCTATTTTCTTGATTCGATTGGGTTAAGAGAGTTAAATTGAGTTCTTCTAAAACGTCATTGGCCTGATTGACTAACTTGGCTCCCATTTTAATCAAGTTATTGGGCCCCGACGAGTTTCTTGCAGAAATGGGACCGGGAACGGCAAAAACTTCTCTGTTTTGCTCTAAAGCGTCGCGAACTGTAATCAGGGCGCCGCTTTTCTCGGGCGCTTCAATAACTAAAACGCCTAAACTCAAACCAGCGATAATTCGATTGCGCTGGGGGAAATGCTGGGCTAAGGGCGGCGCCCCCAGAGGAAACTCGCTAATAATGGCTCCTTGTTGACTGATTTTTTCAGCTAAGCGGCGATTAATAAAGGGGTAAATATTTTTTTTGCCTAAACCTGATCCTAAAACCGCTATGGTCCGACCATTAACCGCTAAAGCAGCTTGGTGAGCTAAAGTATCAATCCCTTTGGCTAAGCCGCTAACGATAGTTAAACCGGCTTGGGCCAAGTCGGCCGTGATTAAAGGAGTAACTTGCTGGCCGTAAAGAGAAAGCTTCCTGGTGCCGACAATGGCTAAACTGAATTCGTCTCGAGAGGCGAACCGGCCTTTTAAATAGAGCAGAGCGGGCGGATTATATATTTCCCTGAGAAGACGAGGGTAATTGTTATCTAAGATAGTTATTAGGTCAATTCCTTCTTGGGCCAGTTTTTCCATTTCTTCATCAGGATTAATCAGTTGCCTTTGTTTTCTGATTTGTTCGATGACCGAAGAAGATAGACCGGCTTGAACAAATTGACTGACTTCGGCTGACCAGGCTTCGGCCAAAGAAGGGAAATAGGCCAATAGCTTTTTAAAACTGATTGGACCAAATCCGTCAATTAAATTAAAGGCGTTAAAATATTTGGCTTGGCTGATTTCGGCCATCTTTGATTTTAGTTTCTTAACCTTGACAAATTCTGCTATTTTGTTATACTATTCACAGAGTTAATCTGCAAAAGCCTGCCTAGTGAGCGGCCAATAACTGAGCTAACCCCTCCTACAGTTCAGCGAGGCCTAAATATTAGAGGTGATTTGCTTTTGTAAATTTATCTCTAAGGCTCCTAGGTGGGCTTGTGCAGATTAATTCTGAGAAATAGTTTTTTAACATAACATTTAAAAGGAGGTAGCGATGAATTATTGGAAATATTTTCTAAAAAAGGTTATTTGTTTTTTAGGGCTTTTGGGATTTGCGGCAGTTCTTGGCGGTTCGTTCGGGGCATTTGCCGGCAACCCTGACGGAATAACCGTTGCCCTGGCCGGAGCAGTTCTCGTCATATTTGTCTTTATCTCTAACCTTATTTGTGACCGTTTCTTGAACCGTCCATGGCCGCTGCCCCTGGACAAGAATTGGCAAAAACTCAAAAAATTAAAAAACTAATTTTGGCTTTCAGAGAGCCGCTCTAATTAAATGAGCGGCTTTTTCTATTTTTTCTTGGACAATTCTTTCTTCTTGGTCAGTGAATTTTCCCAGAACAAATTTCTCGGTGTCAGCATTTTCGGTTTGAACCGGTTTGAGGCCCATTCTTATTCGGGCAAAGCGCTTAGTCTTTAATTGATCAATGACCGACTGAACTCCTTTATGCCCAGCGGCTCCCCGATTTTGTTGGACCTTAATTTTTCCTAGAGGCAAATCAATGTCGTCGTGAATAATCAAAATTTCTTCAACGGGAATCCGGTAATAATCAGCTATTCTTTTGACAGCTAAGCCGGAATTATTCATAAAAGTATGCGGTTTGGCTAAAATAATTTTTTGACCATTAAAACTACCTTGGCTGATGGACGCTTTAAATCGCAAATCTACTTGCCAATCGTCTAATTTTAAAAAAACGGCTAATTTCTCAATTACCCGCCAGCCAAAATTATGACGGGTTTTTTCATATTTACTTCCGGGATTGCCCAAGCCAACGATTAGTTTCATAAATTAATATTTATTGATGGCCTTATTAATATACTCTTTGATTTCGCTGTAATTTTCTTGTCCGGCCCTGGGATAAACCACGGAAACCATTTGCTGGCCAAAAGGAACCAGGCCGCCGGTTAATAAATCGGTTTGTTTTTTATCAATGACTATGTGATTTATCTGATTTGTTTCCATTCCTTTAATAACTTGATAAAGATTTTTAATTTCTATCAAACCAAGGTCGGTTTGAAGATGGCTTTGCAGCTGATGGAAAATATTTAGATATATTGGCCAGTCCCATAAGGGATTAAGCGAGAGAACTTTTTGTTTGACCAGGCGAATAATTTGTTGTTGACGGGCCATTCTGTCGAAATCACCGTTGGGCGAAGTATAACGAGTCCGAATATATTTAAGGGCGTTTTCTCCGTCCAAATAACGCCAACCGGCGGCCAGATTAAAAACCTGATAGGTGTAATGAGGGCCGGGGAAATAGGGGTCATGAATGTTTTCAGGGACATAAACATTGAGTCCGTCGACTAAACTAATTACTTCTTCAACTACGGTCAAATCGACCATCAGGTAATGATCAACGGGCAATCCGGTAATTTCGCTAACCTTTTCTTTCAATCCTTCAATACCGACTAATTGGTAAAGAGAATTAATTTTAACTAAGTTTTCTCCTTGAGGAACTTTGACCAACAGATCGCGCGGCAAGGAAATTAAAATTAGTTTTTCCCCGGCTGAGCTTAAATGAACCAAGATAATTGTATCTGTCAAATCGGCGGCTAAGTAGCCTGGCCCAGGATGGCCGAGTAGAAGAATATTTTTTGGGGAAGCTTGACCGTTTTTATTTAAAGGCAATAAAGAAATAATTTTGGAAAAACCAGTTTCTTTTTTAGGGGCGATTTCTTCATTTGTCGGAGATATCTCTATTGAGGCAGCAGGTATTAATTGGCTAAACAAAAATATTCCCGCCAAAATCACTAAAGCTAAGCCAATCGTTTTTAGAAAATTTGTCATGACTAATATATTATATCAGATTTGACCTCTGGCCACAATTTGACGAGCGGTTTGATTTTCTTCGAGAAATAGTTTAGAATTAAGAGCAAGCTATCATTCTAAGAGCAAGGCCGAGAGATTCTCGTAATATTCTCTTGAGATTCTCTCTGTTCCGGGCAGGTTAGAATGACTGTAACTTAATGAAAAAAGCAATTCTTTTTATTTGGGAGATAATCAAAATAGTCAGTATCTCTCTGGCAATTATCATCCCGGTTCGTTATTATTTAATTCAACCTTTTTTTGTCCGCGGCGCTTCGATGACGCCTAATTTTGATAATGGCCAATATTTGGTTATCGACGAGATTGGCTATCGCTTAAAAGAACCTCAAAGAGGAGAAGTAATTGTTTTTAAATATCCCTTAGACCCTTCTCAGTACTATATTAAAAGGATTGTCGGCTTGCCTGGCGAAAGTGTGGGAATAAATGACGGGCAGGTGTTTATTTATGAGCAAGACAATCCTCTGGGAAAGGTTTTGGACGAATCTGGTTATTTAAGTACCGGCGTTATTACTTGGGGCGAAACTAAAATCAAACTGGGTCCGGACGAGTATTTCGTTTTAGGGGATAATCGTTCAGCCAGCTCCGATTCTCGCCAATGGGGCGTCTTGAACCAAGGAAATATTATTGGTCGAGTTTGGCTGAGGGCTTGGCCTTTTGATCAACTAACCGTTTTTTAAAATGTCGACCAAAAACAATAAGAAAAATAAAATAAAAAAAACTAAACCCAGACAGAGCAGAAGAACTTTCCAGGCGGTTAGAGGAATGCATGACATTCTGCCGGCTGACCAGCCATATTGGGAAAGAATCAATCAGGTTATCAAAAACTTGGCCCGGGCTTATGGCTTTGAACGTTTAGACACGCCTATTTTAGAAGAGACCGATTTATTTGTTAAAGGAACCGGAGCCGATACCGATATTATTGAGAAAGAAATGTATACTTTGAGGACCAAGGGCGGCGACCAACTGACCTTGCGCCCGGAATTTACGCCGGCCATAATGCGAGCTTATCTGGAAAACGGTCTCTCGGGCTTGCCTCACCCGGTTAGAATTTACAGTGTTGGGCCGATTTTCCGTTACGAAAGACCGCAAAAAGGCCGTTATCGGCAATCCCATCAGGCCAACTTCGAAATTATCGGCGAAAAAGAAGCGGTCATTGACGCTCAATTAATTCAGTTATTCTTTGCTATGAGCAAAGAGTTGAATCTCAAAAATTTAGTCGTTCAGATTAATAGTATTGGTTGCCCTAATTGTCGACCGGCTTATCGTAAAAAACTGGTTAATTTTTACAAAAACCGCAAGAAAGAACTTTGTCTTAATTGTCAAAAACGGTTGGAGCAAAACCCTTTAAGATTATTAGATTGCAAAGAGACAAAATGCCAGCGAATAGCCCAAGAAGCTCCTCAAATCATTGACCAATTATGTGGCGATTGCCACAATCATTTTAAAAATGTTTTAGAATTTTTGGATGAAGTTAATATCCCTTATATGCTCAATCCATATTTGGTTCGCGGTTTGGATTATTACACCAAGACAGTTTTCGAAGTTTTGCCTGAAGGCGAAGAAGGCGATTCTGCCGAAGGCGGAGCTCGTCAAAAACGGCAGATTGCTTTAGCCGGCGGCGGCCGTTACGATGGCTTGATTAAACTTTTAGGCGGCAAAGATACGCCAGCCGCCGGTTTTGCTATTGGCTTGGACAGAATAGTTAATTTGATGAAAGAAAAAAGTGTTAAAATTGTTCAGCAGAAAAGGCCTTTGGTCTTTCTGATCCAGTTAGGGGATTTGGCTAAGAAAAAATCTCTCAAGCTGTTTGAAGAATTAAGGCGAGCCGGTCTGGAAGTGGCCAGTTCTTTTAGCCGCGATACTATCAAATCCCAGCTAAAAACGGCCGATAGATTAGAGGCCCGTTTTTCTTTGATTTTAGGCCAAAAAGAAGTCTTAGATGAAACAATCATTATTAAAGAAATGGTTTCCGGAATTCAAGAAACGGTTCCTTTGGCTAAAGTAGTTAAAGAACTAAAAAAAAGGTTAAGAAAATAATAAACGATGAATAAGGAGCGAAGAGATTTATGGCTCTCTGTTCTCTGAATTTATGTGTCTTTTTTGCCAATTTGTCAAAGGAGAAAAAAAAGCCGAAGTTGTCTACCAAGATGAAAAAGTATTCGCTTTTAAGGATATTAATCCTTTGGCGCCGGTCCATATATTAATTATTCCCAAGAAGCATATCTCCAGCATTGCCGAAATTGAAAAAGGCGATACCGAGCTTTTGGGGAAAATGATTTTAGCGGCTAAAAAAATAGCCGACGATTTTGGTTTATCCGAAAAAGGATATAAGCTTTTATTTAGGGTCAAAGAATATGGCGGGCAAGTCATTGAGCATATTCATCTTCATTTGATTGGCGGAGCGCCTCTTTATGAAGATATTCATCCTTTAACGGAGGGAGATGAGCTTGAAAAATGAATGAGCAAAATTCTTTATCTCCTTTAGCCGATACTTCTAAAAAAGAGATAAAATTGACTTCCCGCAAGAAATGGCTTTGGCTGGGCATTGTTGTTGCTATTATCAATCCCGTTTTTGCCGGTTTGATTTTGGGCTTGGCCTTTTTGACCGAACCGGAAATGAAAAAAGAAGCCAAGATTATTTTAGCCGTGGCTATCATCTGGGGGGCAATTTATTCTTATTTGGTTAGCTGGTTGACCTCGCAGGGCTATTTGCCTGCTTATTAGGAATATTAGATGAATAAAAATTTCTATTACGCTACGGCTACCTTAATTGGCGCAATTGTCGGAGTAGGTATTTTTAGTCTTCCCTATGTGGTTTCTAGGGCCGGTTTTTTGCTCGGCTTATTTTTTTTATTTTTATTAGGCGGGGTGGCTCTGTTAATTCATTTATTTTACGGCGAAATTATTTTGCGAACTCCGGGCAAACATCGTTTTGTTGGTTATGCTCAAATATATTTAGGCAGTTGGGGCAAGGCGTTGATTACCTTTACCTCCGTTTTTATTTTCTACGGCGCCTTACTGGCTTATATCATTATCAGCGGGAAATTCCTCCAGATCATTTTTGGCGGTTCCGAGTTTGTTTGGAGTCTGCTTTTCTTTGTTTTTTGTTCTTTGGCTATTTTTTCCGGCTTGCGGGTAATCGCCCAAATAGAAATTCTGATGTCTCTTTTTTTGATAATTATGGCGATTTTCATATTTGTTAAGGGCTGGCCGGCTGTTAAATTAGATAATTTTTTTACTTTGGACTGGTCATATTTTTTTCTGCCTTACGGAGTGATTCTTTGGGCGGTTACCGGAGGAGTGGCTCTCCCGGAAATGAAAGAAATTTTTAAAGAAAATTACCGATTTTTCAAAAAGGCGATTATTTGGGGAACTCTTTTGCCGGTCTTTCTTTATGCCCTTTTTGTTTTTACGGTGGTCGGCGTAACCGGTCAGCAGACTTCAATTGAAGCTATTAAGGGATTGGTTCAGGTTTTGGCTAACCACACCGTTATTTTAGGAGCTATTTTTGGCATTTTGGCAGTGACTACTTCGTTTTTGGTCATCGGCTTATCTTTAAAAAAGACCTTTTGGTATGATTACAAAATTAATAAGTATCTCTCCTGGGGGCTAACTTGCTTTATCCCATTGATGGCTTATCTGTTCCATCTGCGCAACTTTGTTGTTGTCATCGGTTTTTTGGGGGCGGCTTTATGCGGCTTAGAGGGTATTATTTTAATTTTAATTTATCAAAAGGCGAAAAAAATGGGACGACGGCGGCCCGAGTATTCGCTCAATCTGCCGCGGTTGGTTAATTACGGACTAATTTTGCTTTTTGCCCTCGGCCTTGTTTATCAAATTATTTATTATCTATGAAAAAGTTTGAGCTTTTAGAGCATCGGGCGGATTTAAAAATTAAAGTTAAAGGTTCATCAAAGGAAGAACTTTTCCTTAATGCTCTTTTGGGAATGGAAGAAGGATTGAGACCGGAAACTAAAGAAACCAAAGAAGAAATCAAAAGAGAAATTAGAATAAAATCCATTGATTTACCGGCTCTTTTGATTGACTTTTTGAGCGAGGTTCTATATCTAATTCAAGTCAATAAAGAAACCTATCATAATATAGAATTCAAGAAATTTGCCGATACCGAAGTTGAAGCCGAACTTCTCGGTCAAAAAGTGGAAAGATTCGGCGAAGACATCAAAGCCGTGACGTATCATCAATTAGATGTTCATCAGAGAAAAGACGGAACCTGGGAAGCCACGGTTCTGTTCGATGTTTAGAAAAAATGATTAAAGTGAAAATACCATGATTTCTAAAAAAGATTTCAGAAAAATTTCAGATTATCTCTGGGAAATTCCCAAAACTTTTCGGGCTGATATGAGAGTGCCGGCCAGAGTTTATGTTTCAGAAAAGATGCTTGAAGAAAGTTTTAAAGATAGGTCCCTCGAGCAATTGGTCAATGTAGCCAGCCTGCCCGGCATTCAAAAATACGCCTTGGCCATGCCGGACATGCACGAAGGCTATGCATCATGCATAGGCGGGGTGGCCGCTATAAGAATTTCTGACGGAATAATTTCGCCTGGCACACAAGGATACGATATCAATTGCGGGATGAAATTGTTAAAATCGGAGTATTCAAAGACGGAAATCGAGCCGTATTTGGATAGATTGGCGACAGAAATCCAGAAAGAAGTGCCGTCTGGATTGGGACAGGGAAAGCAAATTAAGTTTTCAGTTAAACAAATCGACCGAATTTTAGAAGGCGGGATTCCCGAACTGATTGAGCAAGGTTACGGAGAAAAAGAGGACGTTGAGAATTGCGAAAGCAGAGGGAAAATGGATTGGGCGGATGCTTCTGTTGTTTCTGAACACGCGAAAGACAGAGGAAGAGACCAGGTAGGCACCCTGGGCAGCGGGAATCATTTTATGGAGCTCCAAAAAGTGGAGAAAATTTTTGACGAAAAGACGGCCGAAATTTTTGGTTTATTCAAAGACCAAGTCGTTGTCATGATTCATTGTGGCTCCAGAGGTCTCGGTCATCAGGTTTGCACGGATTATTTAAGAGAGTTTATTCCCTTAATGGAAGGGAAATACAAAATCAGGGTACCCGACAGGGAATTTGCTTGCGTTCCTTTCAATTCTCCAGAGGGCCAAAGATATTTCGGAGCAATGGCATCTTCCGCCAATTACGCTTGGGCGAACCGCCAAATGATAGCTTATTTTATCAGAAAAGCATGGAAATCGGTTCTGGGAGAAAAATCCTTCCCGCTCGCCGTTCTCTACGACATTGCTCACAACATCATCAAAAAAGAAAAATATGTAGTTGACGGAAAGGAGATTGAGGTAGCGGTTCACCGAAAAGGCGCGACCCGGTCTTTCCCGCCCGGCAGCCCGGAAATCCCGGAAAAGTATCGCCAAGTTGGTCAGCCAGTTTTGATTCCCGGTAGCATGGGCACTGCTTCCTATATTTTAGTTGGCACCAAAGAAGGAGAAACAAGTTTCTTTAGTACCTGCCACGGCGCCGGCCGGACTATGTCTCGTCATGCGGCTATGAGAAAGATTTCCGGTCCGGAAGTAGTCAGGCAATTAGAAGCCAAAAAGATTATCGTTAAGTGTCGTTCTTTGCGAGGCATTGCCGAAGAAGCGCCTTTGGCTTACAAGAATATTGATGATGTCGTTGAAGTGGTTCATCAAGCCGGTTTGTCCAAAAAAGTGGCTCGTTTGATTCCTCTGGCGGTTATTAAGGGTGAATGAGTTATTGTCCCAGTTTTCCTGTGAATTTTCTAAAAAAGCGGGCGAATTTGGGGAAAATATCCGCTTCTTGCCAAAAAAGCAATAAAATAGTATATTAAGATTAAGATGAAAAGTGATTTTTTCCATAGTCCGACCAAGGGTCGCCTTCAACTAACCAAAGTAACTAAGGAGATAGCCAATTTTATTGGCCAAGATGACCAGTCCAAATATCGTCTGGTTGTTGGCACCGATTCCAACGGCGGCAAAAAAACCGATTTTGTGACAGCGGTGATTATTTATCGAATTGGCCATGGTGGCCGTTATTTTTGGAAAAGGACCAACGGCCATAAAGTTTATCACACGCTTCGCGACCGTATTTACCAGGAGGTGGCTTTGTCTTTGCAGGTAGCTCAAGATATGCTCAAAAAGTTAGAATCTTCGCTGGCTAACGATAGTCTGCCTAAATACGATTTCCAAATTCATATTGACGTTGGCCAAAATGGGCCGACTCGAGAAATGATCAAAGAAGTGGTCGGCATAGTTCGAGGCAATGGCTTTAAGGCCAAAATTAAGCCCGAATCTTACGCCGCTTCCTACGTGGCCGACAGGTATACATAAATAGATTGATTAAGATCACTTGGAGATACT
>Ga0210057_1000697_pt1 | contig 54834 bp, 74 predicted proteins | sample CryGeyCG2114_010_2_FD_183968 | JGI IMG/M metagenome (GOLD analysis project Ga0210057, IMG submission 183968) | Groundwater microbial communities from aquifer - Crystal Geyser CG10_big_fil_rev_8/21/14_0.10 (SPAdes) (version 2) | ecosystem: Environmental > Aquatic > Deep subsurface > Groundwater ...
AGAACAATTCGAAAATAAAAATTTACGAAAAGAGATGAGAGAAAGATATCTAAGAGATAGTTCAGATATCACCATCTTTTTATCTGGTAATATAATTTTAGGATCAGGACTTGCTCAATTACAGCAGGGAAAAGAAGGTCATGGATATATATTAATCGGTACAGCATATAACGAACTTTTTACTGGCTTTGTCGATATCGGCGAATCAAGAATTAAGTCTAATAGGCGATTTTATAAATTTCTTAATTTAGATCCTCTTGATAGATTGGCTTTTGTTGGTGCACACGAACAAGTGCATCTTTACGGACTGAATCACTCCGATAACGAGAATTCTTTAATGTACTCTCGGACAAATTCAAATTTTGTACTTGATCCAAAGCAAAAAATAAAATTAAAAAATATTTTATATAAATATTAAAACGACCAATCTTGGTCGTTTTTATTTATGTTAAAATTTAATTATGAAAAGTGAATATAGTTATGTCTATATTGCAATGTGTAATGACCGCTCACTTTATACTGGATATACAACTGATTTAAAGAGAAGAGAAGAAGAGCATAATCATTCTGAAAAGGGAGCTAAATACACTAGGGGCCGACGGCCAGTAGAAATAGTTTATTTTGAAAAATTTAAATCTTCAGTAGATGCAAAAGTCCGCGAAGCAGAAATTAAAAAATTAACCAGAGCTCAAAAATTAAAATTAATAAAAGAAAAAACCACCATATAGGTGGTTTTATTACTTTTAAGTAATTAAATCTTTTAGGAGAAATATATCAGTAAGTGCTGTAATTCTATTTCCTTGAAAATTTGGTTCGGCGTCTTTTCTATCAAACCAGATTGATTCCATTCCCGCTCCACGAGACCCCGCTACATCGCGATCAATCTTGTCGCCGACATATACTGCTTCATGAGCCTTAATTCCTAATTCGGCTAAGGAATGATTAAAGATATCAGGACTTGGTTTACGCTTACCAAACTCTGAACTCCAAACAAAGCTTTGAAAATAATTCACTAAACCAAATCTTTCTAAGTCGTTTTTGAAGAAGGCTCCGGGGAATGGGGTGTTAGATATAATGCCGGTTTTCATATTACATTCTTTAAGAAATTTCATTAATTCTAATGATCCATTTACAGGAGAGGCATATTTTGAAAATCCGAAATAATAAATTTCTTCTATAATACTCATAAGCAATTCATCATCAAACTGTTCGCCAGAATCTTTTAGTACCTTAGATAATGCTTTTACTATTGTAGCTTCTTGGTGATTTTTGAAGCCTGCCTGTCTATCTTCCATTAATTGTTTGTGCATTTTATCTAGTAATTCACCGCTGATAGTCATTTCTTTAGCAAATTTTTCACAATTCTCTCTAATCTTTTCTGGGGCAGGGTATTCTATAAGTGTATTTCCTAAGTCAAAAATAAATGCCTTTACCATATTTTTCTCCCTTTATTAGTTCTTTTTGAATTTTAATAAAAAAGATTGGTTCAGTCAAAGGTTTTTAGATAGTTTCGTGATAAAATATAGGTATGAATAAATATAGAACATTAATTTTATTTACCATAATTTTATTAGTGGGTGTTGTTGTATGGGAAAGTAGTTCGGCGCCGTCTATCATTACAAATGATTATAAAACCGCTAAATATTTTATAGAAAATAAATGGATTACTCTAGGTACCGAGGGGACTAAGTATTTTGGGAATGAAGTTTTCCACGATCTGGATGATGATGGGCGAGAAGATGTCGCCTTTATCCTAACTTACGAACCTGGCGGAAGTGGAACATTTTTCTACGCGGTTGCCGCTCTTAATACTCCAGATGGTTATATTGGTTCAGAAGTTTATTTATTAGGCGATCGCATTGCGCCGATGCCAACTAATATAGATGAAGGAATGACTTCTAGAGGAACATACAGAAAGAACGTTATTGTTTTTAATTATGCCGATCGTTTACCTGAAGAACCTTTTACTAAGCGACCTTCGATAGGTAAAAGTGTTTGGTTAAAACTTGATCCGGCTACTATGCGGTTTGCTGAAGTGGCACAGGATTTTGAGGGTGAAGCCAAGTAATTAAAATAAATTTATGAATTTTTTAAGAAATTATATTAATTATTTAAAAGACAACCCAAACAATTATTGGTTTAAAAGAAAGCTTTATGGCTGGGGCTGGGTTCCGGTTAAGTGGCAAGGATTAGTTGTTATTGTCGTTGCTATAACTATTGTTGTTGCTGGTATTTATATCGGAGATTATGATGATGCTCCCGGCGTAGCTTTATTAGGATTTATATTCGGCTTAGGGCTTATATTTGTTTTTGGCTACTGGAAAGGAGAAAAGCCTCAATGGAAATGGGGTTTAAATGAGGAAGAAAAACAAAACCAAAATAATCAATAAAAAAGACCCGATCATTTGATCGGGTCTATTAAATTTAGCAATTACCGCCACAGCCCTTATCGCATCTGCGGTCTTTGGGCTTAGGAAGTTTTTCTTGAGAGACTCTTTTTGCTCCTTCTCCGACAGACTTAGCAAGATCAGAAAAGTCCGTTGGCTTTATGCTCGCCAATACCATAGTAAAGGCCTGTTCTTTGCTGAAACCAGCCATTGCATATTCTTGATATTGCCGGAAGGTGTTTTTGGCTTTCATAGCCTGGAGCCTTTGGACTTCTTCATCCATGTCGTCAAGAAGATCCATACCGGAACCAAACACAAGCTTGAGAGCTCTAGCAAGTAGCGGTCGTCCTTCTTCTAAAAGCTCTCGAGCTTGAGATTCAAGTTCGTCGGCTTCAGTGGTCGCCATGCGGGCTAGCATCAATAGTTCCTGCATATTTATATCCATTTACTGCCTCCTTGGCTGAATAGGCCTTTTTACGAACTATCAGATAGAATAGTAAGATTTTTAATAAAAGTCAATATTAAAAATAAAAATAGCCCCCGCATTAAATGGGGGCTTTTTATTTTAGTCGTGAAGTTCTCCTCCATATTGATGGCATATCAGGACGACATTTTGATCGCTAATACCATACTGCTTTATAGAAATCAAAGCCCTATCAATTAATAGAGTAGCTATGCATCTACCCACGAGTTGGGGGTTTAAAGGTATAAAGCATCGGGACTTCGCAGTTATTAAAGTGATTTTATTATATTTATATTACTTTGTTAACTTCAACACTAAACGAGGTTTTATTACACCGATGAAAAATAGAATAAACTTTTTAATTATTCCTATTGTTATATAAGTATGACTAATAAACCCTTATTAAATGCGCTAATAGCTACACTTTATATAGTTACAGTGGTTTTGTTATTAACCTATGTTCCTAAGATTACTGGAGCTAACGAAAAACAAGATAATATTTTGGCGCCTATTGCTATGTTATCTTTATTAGTGTTGTCTGTGGCTATAATGGCTTATATTTTTTTCTTTCAGCCAATTCAAATGTATTTAGATGGAGATAAAAGAGGGGCAGTAAGTTTATTTACTAAGACGTTATTATTTTTTGCCATTATTACGTTAGTCGTTTTTACGGCGGCGTTTATTATAAGTTATTTAAGCTAAATAAAAACCACCTAGAGGCGGTTTTTTTATTTGTGTTTTATTAAATTTTTAAGTATTATATTTGCGGCAGCTTGAAATTCAAAAAGGAGCGAAAATGAAAAGTCATCCTAAAGTTGGAGTTGGGGTAATTCTTAAAAAAGATGGAAAAGTTTTAATCGGCAAAAGGAGGGGTTCACATGGAGAAGGCACATGGGCTTTTCCTGGGGGCCATCTAGAATTTGGAGAATCATTAGAAAATTGTGCGGTCAGAGAAATTTTAGAGGAAACCGGTTTGAAGATTAAAAATGTGAGAATTGCTACATTTACTAACGACGTTTTTAAAAATGAAAATAAGCATTATGCGACCCTTTATGTAACAGCTGAAGTAATCAGTGGTCAGCCGAAAATAATGGAACTTGAGAAATGCGAAGAGTGGCGTTGGGTTGAATGGGGTAGATTTCCTCATCCTTTATTTGTTCCATTAGAAAATTTACTTAAACAAAATTATCATCCTTTTTAAAAAAGATAACACCTCGCTAAACGAGGTGTTTTTATTATTAAATAACTATTTCTTGCCAAATTTATAGTAAAATGATTTTTTATAGGTGAGGCTTTTTATACTCCAGAGCAATCCGATTTTAAATAAGTTATTATGTTATATATGTGTTAATATAAAAGTATGAGTTTTGAGAAATCTAAATTTAATAATACTGAAAAAGAATTAAAATCTTCGGAAAAACGAGAGATGTCTTCTTCAGAATCTGAAAAGATGCTTAATGAAATGGATGAATATACTAATGGATTAAAAATATTACTTAAAGAAAAACAAGAAAAATTAAAAAAGATAGAAGAAGATCCCGGGGATAATAGTGAAGAAATAAATTTATTAAAAATAGAAATTGAAGAACTAAATGAGCAAGTCGAGGGATTAATTGAGTTTAGCGAAGATGGAAAAGAAGAAGACGTCGAATTTTTTGAAAATAAAGAATAAAAATAATTATGGATTTATTATTAATAATTTTGATAGGAGCTACAGGAATTTGGTTTGGTTATAAATTAGCTATACGCAAGAAGATTAAAGAAGTAGACTATATCCCTGACAAAATTGAAACTAAAAAAGAAAATGTTAGAAAGCTTTTAGATGTGATAAAAAATCACAAAGAAAAAATAACTAATAATGATGTAGAAAGAATTTTAAATGTTTCTGATTCTACAGCCGAGAGATATTTAAGTGATTTAGTAGAGGCCGGCGCGCTAGAGCAAGTAGGGGGTGAAGGAAGGGGAGTTTACTACAAAAGAAAATAAACGGGTCAATTCATTGACCCGTTTATTTTTTATTTAAATTTGAAAAAGGACGCCCCTTTTGTTATTCTCTAAACAGCTTTTTGATAAGGAGAATCAAATGAGTAGCCGCGAATCACAAGCTCGAAAGTTGATTAAAAAATACAGAAAAATTTTAGATATGTATGATCTTGATTTAAGCTTGGCTGAATCTGGGTGGTACTTACAGAATCAATATGCTTCGGAAGCTCAAAAAAGATTTTTTAAACAAGGATTAAATTTTAGGTGGGAAGTAAAGATAGCAAAGTTAAAACAAAAATTTGGTCCGGAATTTGTTGAATTAATGAATAATCATAATAAAAGTTATGATAGAGAAAAGGTTAAATTAGGCGGAAGATGTAGCGTAAAAAGATTTGAAAAATTTATCAGAGCTAGAGAAAGGCGAATAGTAAGAAGGGTTGCCACTCTTATAAAAAAGAAACGAGTTAAATTACCAGAGGGAATAGCTTAATGATAGAGCAATTTAAGCCGTCGAAAGAATTTACTGACAAACTTGTTAAAAAATTAATAGAAGTAAATTCTGATTCTAGTCTTATTTTTAATCGAAACCGCCATGAAGCAGTTCAAATTCGTTTTGGCACGATTCTTATTTCTTTAATAAGACATTGTATTTTGATGAATCAAAGAGAAAAAATTCTTACAAAAAGAAATAAATTAGCTGGAGATTTTGATTTGTTCTTAAAGGTTCAGCTTGATTTTAAGCCTAGTGATGATGTTGAAGAATTGTTCGAAGAATTAACTACCGAGTTTAAGCTGTGGCTTATCACTCATGGTAAAAAAATTCCAGAATACAGCTTAATAATGAGAGCCGATGATCAAGTCTATGTATATTTCAGCGAAAAAGAATTTAAAGAAATAAAATTAAGATGATTTGTGACATATTTACTCAAATAGCCCCTGTTTACTTTTAAGCAGGAGCTTTTTTATTTTATTAAAAAATATTCTAGCACTTAATTTTTAAGTAAAATTTATGCATTGTTCACAGTAGTTGCTTGAGTATTCACAAAGGAAGCAGGAAATAGATTGACATTTTAATTAAATTATGTTATAATCTATAATAGAACAAAATTAGTAAAAATTTACTAGGAGGTGTTTATCTGATGGGCATAGGTATTTTCATGATGAGTTCCGGGATTTTTTGTCTGATCATCTTTGGTCGCGCTACGAGTCAGATGAAAAACTTTGTTGATCTGACTGAAGAGGGGGGAATAGCCCTACTAATCGGCCTTTTTTGTTTAATGGTCGGCACCTTAGAACTGCGCAAAGATGCTCGAACGGAGATGTTGTCTGAGATCTGTTCAATAACGAAAGTCTGCAGTGATAAACAGTTCCAAGAATCTTTTCCTAGCAACTAAGAAAAGATTCACAACGCCCTTAATGAAAATTATTAAGGGCGTTTTTATTTATGTTAATATATAAAATATGAATAAATTAATATTTTTAGACACTGAAGCAACGGGCAATGATGTTACTAAAGATAGACTTTGCCAAGTTTGTTATCAATTAGACGATAAATATTATACAGAGTATTTTAAGCCACCTGTGCCCGTATCTATTAAGGCTATGAGTATTACCAATATTACTAATAAAATGCTTGAAGATAAGCCAGTTTTTGAGGGTAGTAAAATGAAAAAAGATTTAGAAAAAATGTTTGCTGATGGCGATATCTTAGTAGCTCATAATGCCAGATTTGATAGCGCTATGTTAGAGGCCGAAGGGGTGAGTGTTTCTAAATATATTTGTACTTTTCGTGTGGCAAGAAATTTAGATCAAGACAATCAAATTCCAGAATATAATTTACAATTTTTAAGATATTATTTGGATTTAGATGTTGGAGATGTTGTTGCTCATGATGCAGAAGGAGATGTAAAAGTGTTACGAGCGCTTTTTGATAGATTATTAGAAAAAATGATTAAAGAAAGCGGGAGTAAAGAAAAGGCAATTGAAGACATGATGGATGTATCTAGTAGGCCAATCTTATTTAAGAGGTTTACTTTTGGTAAATATAAAGATCAGCCAATAGAGGAAATAGTTAAAATAGATAGAGGATATCTTGAATGGTTCTTGAATAGGAAATTAGAAGACGGCGGACAAGATGAAGATTGGGTATTTACATTAAGATATTATTTAAATCAATAATGTCGGTAGTTTTATCAAAAACAGATTATATTCTTTATAGAGAATGCCCACAAAACGTTTGGTATAAGATTTATAAACCAGACGTTTATTTTACATTAGAACTTTCTGATTTTGAAAAAAACATTATTGAAACTGGTAACGAAGTAGAAGTAGTAGCCCGTAAAATGTATCCAGGGGGAACATTGGTAGAAGGAAGAGGTAAAGATGCTCAAGAAAAAACTAAAGAATTAATAGATAATAAGACCGAAACTATTTTTCAGCCCGTGTTTTTAAAAGATGGATTTTTAGCAGCGGTAGATATTTTGCGATACGACAAAGAAAGTGATGCTTATCAGATTTATGAAATAAAAGCCTCAAATAACATTAAAGAGAAAGTTCATATTTATGACTTAGCCTTTCAGGTAGTTTTACTTAGAAAAATCGGAATTAAAATAAGTGCTATGTATTTGATGCATCTTAATTCTGACTATGTGCGTGATGGAGAATTAGATATATTTAAGCTTTTTAAGGCTGACGATATGACTTATGAAGTAGAAAAAATTAGTGAAGCCGTTTCTACAGAAATGCAGACCGCTCTAGATTACATAAATAATAAAAAAGAACCAGAGGGTTCTTGTGTCTGTATTTATAAAGGACGCTCTGGCCATTGTACTACTTTTTGTCATTCTAATCCGCACGTGCCAACTTATAGTATCCATGACATTTCTCGCATCGGGACTAGTAAAAGAAAAATAAGAGAATTAATTGATAAAAATGTTTTACACATTCATGAAGTGCCTGAAGATTTTGATTTATCTGAGGCTCAAAGAAATCAAGTAGATACTCATATTAAAGATGAGCCGATTATTAATCAGGCCAAGATAGTGGAAGAGCTAGAGAAATTAGAGTTTCCGTTATATTTTATTGACTACGAAGCTTCTCCAGTGGCTATTCCTTTATTTGATGGATTTTCTCCTTATCAGCCGATTCCATTTCAATATTCGCTTCATATATTAGATAAGCCGAGTGGAGAATTAAAACATAAAGAATTTTTACATACAGAATTTAGTGATCCTAGTAAAGCCTTTGCAGAGTCATTACAAAAGAATATTGGAGATAAAGGTAATTTAATTGTTTGGAGTAAACAATATGAATCAATGATAAATAGGCATTTAGCCAGAAGAATACCAGAGTTTGGTGGTTTTATTGAAGATATAAATAAAAGAATGTATGACTTAAGAGATATTTTTACTAAGCAACACCATGTTCATAAAGATTTTAAAGGCAGCACTTCTATTAAGAAGATAATGCCAGTAATAGCGCCCGATTTATCTTATAAAAAATTAGGGATTCAAGAAGGTGGTACGGCAGCTGCTAGTTGGGTAGTTTTGACCGATAAAAATAAATCTCAAGAGGAAAGAGATAAAATAAAAAAAGATTTATTAGAATATTGTAAGATGGATACTTACGCTATGGTGCGTATCTATGAAGAGTTAGACAAATTATAATTTTATTTGCCCTTTTTCTATCTTTGAAGTAAACTATTTTTAGTTATTTCAATCGGGAGGGGGGGGTTAAAATGAAGATAAAAATAATTTTTAATAAGAAATTAAGAGAAAGTAGCAACGGCTTTGGTTATCTAATTGTAGATGATTATTTGATTCCTGATGAATGCCTAAGTGAGACTTTTGTAGCTAATAATTATATTATCCTTGCTGAGGGATATTTTGGAAATCGGTTTTTTGACACAGAATTTTATATCTTCTCTTCTTCTAAAAATCCAATCGCATTACTACTCCCTGTTAAATTAATAAAAGAAATTTATTTAGGAAATGATCTTATTTTCTCCAATAATCGTAAGTCATTTCAGAAAAATAAAACCCGCTCAATTTGAGCGGGTTTTTTTATGCTTCGTTTAAGATAATTATTTCTGCCTCTCTAATTCCAAACCTTAAAGCAGATTGTCTATCAGGGAACCAGACATCAACTCTTTCTTGATAACGTCTGTTCATACGATCATCTACAGTAAATACTTTGTCTCCAAATAATTCAGGAATTATAACTTGGGTACCAAACGGTAAAAAGTTTGCAGCAATCATGCCGTCATAAACATGTTTGCCAGAGGCAGCGATAAAGGGGCTGTCATCAGTTTGGTCAGGAGTAGAGGAGTAGGCTGTCATAGTTACTTTTCTGGTATTAAGCCTTATTTCTTCTACTTCTTTTTTAGACAGGGTTATAGAATTAAAACCCTCACTAAGAAGCATGCTGGTGGGCACTTCTATATTAATAGTCAAAGTATCTTGGGCCGATAGAGTAGCTGGAATAGTTGGGGCAATAGTCATATTAAATACTAGTCCTAACGTAAAGATAAAATGGCTGTTTTTATTAATTAATTTATTCATTTTCTTAATAAAAATGCCCCCTAGGGGTACATTTAACGATGTGCTAAATATAGCATAAAATAATTTATTTGTCAATAGTGGAAATCAATAATTTAAAAATATGGTAGACTTAAAGTAAATCTACTTATAAGAAATAATTTATTGATTTAATACAAATATGGAAGCAGAATTAAAAGAAGAAAAAAGTTTAAAATTAGAAATTAAGAACAAAATTAGTACTTATTTAACAGCCGGTTTTGCCTTAGTAGTTGGTCTTGCTTGGAATGATGCTATTAGAGCTTTAATAGATTATTTATATCCATTAGAGAAAAACAGCGTTACTGCCAAGTTTATATATGCATTTTTACTAACTTTTATTTTAGTTTTTATTACTACTTATTTAGCTAGAGCATTACGCAAGGAAGAAAAATAACTATGCGCAAAAAGAGGGTAGTTGTTAATGATAAGATGCAAAAGGGTTATGTCTATTATTTAACTGAGCCTATCGGGAAAAATTTTGATAAAGAATTCAAACCAGATTTAACTCCCAGACAAATGTTGGCTCTAGGTGTTTTTGGTGGGAAATATATGACAGATTGTAAAAAAGAATTTCCTAAAGATTGGTATAAGCGAGCTAAATTAAATCCAGACAAACACGAAGCTAAATTAAATTATTTTAAAGTAAATGCTTCTCAACCCTTATCTGTTTGGCGGAAGAAGGGTTGGATTAATAAAGATGATCCAAGGGGTTGGTTTCAGTGGTATTGCCGTTATTATATGGGACGTCATCATGAAGACGATAATAGACAAATCAAAAGATGGAAAGCAATTAGGCGGCACCTTACTCAAATAGTTAAAAATTGTGACCTTAGAGATTATGTGTGTAGGCCTCGTCAGAGACAGGCAGTTTTGCATTGGGCTTATGACTCAAGAAAAATGTAAATGATATAATAAATATATGAAATTAAATTATGTAATTATTCCTTTATTAGTATTTTTGACTTCCTTTATTGGTAGCTTGGCTACTAGCGGAGGAATGGAATGGTATAAAACTATTAAAATTCCATCATGGACTCCGCCCGGCTCTGTAATTGGTTTAGTTTGGACAATTATATTTATTCTTGCGGCATTTTCAGCAATTATTGTTTGGAATAGTGGTGTTAGTGGTAATAGATTTAATTGGATTATTGGTATTTTTATTGCTAATGCGATTTTAAATATTTTATGGAGTTATATTTTCTTTAATCAGCATTTAATTGCTACAGCCTTTGGAGAAGCTATTTTGTTAGATGTTACAGTTATTGCATTAATTATTTTAATTTGGCCGATATCTAAATTGGCATCTCTTTTGTTAGTTCCTTATGCTAGTTGGGTTGCTTTTGCCTCTTATCTCACATTTATTATTTGGAATTTAAATAAGTAAAGGTCGCTATAATTTTTATTTAAATAAAAATATGAAAAAGTTACACATGGTTACATTTCTTCTATTAGTTGTAGGTGGCTTAAACTGGCTACTTGTAGGACTAGTAGGATGGGATGTTGGAGAATTGTTTGGTGGAATGGCCGCATGGCCTTCTAGAGCAATTTATGTGTTAGTTGGTTTATCAGCACTTTATGAAATGTTTAGTCATAAAGGACGCTGTAAAGAGTGTTCAGCTTCAGCTGCAATGCCCTCAGAACCACAAGCATAAACTTAACAACAAAAGCCGCCCAATGCTGGGTGGCTTTTGTGTTAAAATAATATTAATGAATCCCGTTAGAAATATATGCGGGATTTAATATCATTAAATGATTAGTAAATTTTAATTTCTAACAGGATGAACAAATATTTATTAAGTTTTTTATTATTTTTTGTAATTAGTGGCGTAGCTCTAGCCCATCAACCTAGATTAGTAGGAGATGATTTAGTAATTAAAGTAGAAGATCCAGAAATTTCTAAAGCCTATTATGGCACACTAAAAGGTGAACCAGCTATTTATATTATTCAATCTAATGAACCTTTTAATTTTTATTTAGATCTTTTAGTTCCTGATGTCGAAGGAGTTAATAAAAATGTTTTTTTGGAGGTGGTTGGATCTAACGGTTGGGCCTGGACTTCTTTTGCTTCTAGTTTAACTTGGGAGAAATTTCATGAACCATTTACTGGTGATGATTATTGGGTTCATAAGCAGTTGGATAGGGACGCAGAAGCGGGGACATACACTATAACTGTTTACAGCTCTAATAATGAAGATAAATATGCCTTAGCTATCGGAAAAACAGAATCATTCCCTCTAAATGAAATTTGGCACACTATTAAAGTGTTACCCGAATTGAAAACTGATTTTTTTGAAAAATCTATATTAACTTCTTATATGAATGTAATTGGCCTATTTATGTTGGCCGCAATAGGTTTTGTAGCTTTGATTATTTATGGAGTTAAAAAGTTATTTTTCTAAATCAAATATTAATTAAAAACACCCTTTAAGGAGTGTTTTTAATTTTACAATCTTTGAAATTATTTACAGCAATTAGATTTCCATAGTGCGTATTTTCCAGAACCAGTTAATGTAAGAGCTGTCGCTATAGCAAAGAGAGAAATAACTAAATCTCCTTCAGGAATTCCTCTTTTAGCAAGCCAAAAAGCTACAATCATAATTATTGCCAGTAGAGCAGAGAACGGTCTAGTAAATATACCAAGGATTACTGCGATACCACCAAAAAATTGAATAGCTGACACAAGCCAGCCAAAGAAAACTGGAAAAATAAAATTACTACTTTCTAAAAAGACGGTAAGGTCCTCAGCCCCACCATTAAAAAGTTTTTGATAGCCATGATAAATAAATATCATTCCTAACACGACTCTTAAAAGAAGTAGGGCGGCGTCAGTATAGTTTTTATCTTCACATCTACCATTTTCGCACGTAAAATATTTGAGCATTATTTTAATTATTTTTTAAAAGCTCGACTACTAATAGTATATCAAATTTGCCATAACTTAATTTAAAATGTAAAATAAATCCAGATCTTTAATTACAAAAGAGGATACAAAAAGATGACTGTTTATGAACTAAGTAAGCTAATGCAGAAAATCAATTTCTGGGGAGGAGTTTTTCTTCTTATGTGTTCACCGGTCTTTTTATACAAAGGAGATTTAAAGAATGCAGCATTTTGTTTATTTTTTGGGCTTCTTAATCTATACGCTGCTGCTAATCCGATGGTATCTCTTGATAATAATGAAAAAGTAGAAGAGGAGGGGAAACAATGATGACTTATCCAAAATTTCTTAAAGAACTCCGTAAACTTCCTTGGGTTAAAAGAGATTATATAAAACAACAGGCTAAATATCGTTACAAGGATGGAACTTTTGGATGGTCTAATCCGATAAGCCTTGTTTGTGTGGCTTTAACTGGTAAATTACACCATGGTTCACCAATGTTCGCGGCTGATGAAATAAACTTACCAAGAGAGATTGCCGGCAGAATAATGAGGGCATTAAGAGATATTCCTGAAGACAAAAAAAGAAAGGTTTTACTCACTTTAAGTTAAAAGATAAACCACTCAATGAGTGGTTTTTTATTTTTATAAAAAGTTGTATTATAAAAGCATAAGTCGAAGATTATTTAATATATAAATATTATGTTTGGAAGAATGTTTAATAAGCCTGAATGGTTAAAAACAAGAACAGAAGAAGAAAAAGATAAACAGCATGAGGCTTTAGAACAAAAGCTAAAAGAAATAGAAACAAATAAAAGAGAGCAAGAGAATAATAGAAGTAAATAATAAAACCGCTTAAGCGGTTTTATTATTGACTATTAAGTCTAATACTAGTAATTTATAAACAGTAACTAAATAATAAGAGGGAGTGTGAATGATTGAAAAACAAAAAGTAATCACGCAACTTAAACAGGCTGCGGAAACTTTGCGCAAAAATCCTGGCCTCGCCGAAAAAGAATATGTTAAGGCTTTGGCTCTAATTAAAAAGGATATGGATGCAAAAGAATACAGTTTTTTTGCGTCTTTAGTAGATAGTATCAAGCAATGTCCTCATTGTGGGTCTTTTCACACAGAGCAAATGGATCAGTACGAATTCAGCCCGGATGATTATTGGTGTTTTGAGTGTTTTAGATGGTTTGTACCGACATTTTTTCCTATTAGTGGAGAGGTACCATTTAGATGATTAGTAACGAAGAATAGAAGATATGTTGAGATTTCGTCCGCCGTTTGGTGAAGGATTAAGAGATCGCGTTAGAATTGCTTTGATGATATTGGCCATGGCTATAAAGCTGGATAATGAAGAACCGATATTTTAAAATATAACCGCCTTGATTAAGGCGGTTTTTTATTTATTAAAATAAGTTACAATATTAAGTAATGAAGGCAACTTATAAAAATACAATTTTAGCGGAAACAGATAAGCCAGTTGTAGTAGAGGGAAATAAATATTTTCCACCAGAATCTGTTAAAAAAGAATATTTTAAAAAGAGTAGTAAAACTTATACCTGCCCATGGAAAGGGGACGCAGAATACTATGATATAGAAGTAAATGGTGAGATATTAAAAGATGTTGCCTGGGTCTACCCAAACCCTAAAGACGAAGCAAAAGAAATAGCGGGGCATTTTGCCTTCGAGCCATCTGTTACCATTGAATAGATAAATAAAAAATAAATGATATAATAAATATATGAATGCATTAATCTTATCTCAAACAGTTTTTTATTTTAGCTTCTCATTTTTGATTTTAGTTTTTATAACTTCTGCTATTTTGATTAGTTATTATTTAATTCGTATTGCAAAAAACTTAAATAAACTTTCAGAAGATTTACATACAGCATCTGAAGAAGTGAGAGAAAATATTAAAGATATTATGGGACAGCTTTCAAAGTTGCCGTTCCTTTCATTTTTACTTGATAAATCATTAGAAAAAAAATCTAAAAAAGGTCGCAGTAAATAATTTAAATATAAATTTATGGCAAAGAAAAAAAATAGTTTAAAAATATTAGAAGGTGCTTTGGCTGGTGCAGCCCTAGGAGTTATGGCGGGAATGTTGCTTGCTCCAGAATCTGGCAAGGCTTTAAGAAAAGACGTTAAGAAAAAGTCTGCAGAGTTTTATAATCGTCTTAGTACTCAGCTTAAAAAAGCTAAAAAAATGAGCGAGGAAGATTATAAAGAGATGGTAGAAAAAGCAATGAAAGGATATGCAAAGGCAAAAAAACTTTCTGAAAAAGAAGTAAAAGAATTAACTAAGCAAGCCAAGAGTCATTGGAAGCATTTTAAAAAGCACGCTTAATTCTATAAAAATAAGCCTCTAAGGAGGCTTATTTTTAATATTGATATAAATTTTTATTTATTGTAATATAGAGCTAGTTATTTTTCATGAAGGAGGGGTTGTGGCCAAAGAAGCGAAACAGATGTATTTTAAGTATTTGAAAGAATACCTAGCTCTTTCGGACGATCCTGGAATGTGTTGGTCTTTACAAAATAGGATCCTCAAAGAGGCGAATAAGCTCTTAGATGAAAATCCTAAAAAGAAAAGATTACTTGCTTTGTATTATAAAAACAAACAGAGCAAGTATCGCGCCAATAGAATTGCTTGTGTTCTGATAGCTATCCCTCTTATTTTAAGTGAATCAGAAGAGATCCCTGAAAAGAAAAAAGAAGAAATTCTTTCTAGAACCGCTAAAGCTTGTAACTTAGTGGCGAATACTAATGGTCCTATTACTAAAATAATGGTTGATCGAGTTACAGCTATTGTAAAAGATGCCGAAGCCTTAATTAATCAGACGGGTTAACCCCCGTCTTTTTTATATGTTAAAATTAAATTAAGATAATTAATTATATAAAAATATGGACTTATCATTATTTTTAGCTCAGGCATTTGGTATTTATCTTTTTGTTATGGGCTTATCAATTTTATTCAAAAGAGACACTTTAATTCAGGCAGAGCACATGTTAGAAAATAAGGCATTTTTATGGATATTTGGCACTTTCCCTTTAATGCTTGGTATTATACTTATTCTTAATCACAATATTTGGGAGCAAAATTGGAGATTAATTATTACTTTGATTTCTTGGTCTACTTTTTTGAAGGGGGTAACTATATTATTATTACCAACTAATTGGATAGTAAAATTAGAAAAATGGATGGTAGAGCTTCACCCTAAATTTATTCCTTTTTATGCAATTTTAATGGTTTTGCTCGGCGGATACTTGGCTTATTTAGGATTTGGTCTTGAGCAGTATCTGTCTATAAGAGTTTCTATATAAAAAATAAAATCACCCCTAAGTGGGTGATTTTTGTTTACAAATTTATATAATATTTGCTATATTAAAAGCAGAAATTTAATAATTAAAGGACATTAAATGAAATCAATTTATTTTTCGCGTAATCAGACAATGGGAAAATATGTTAATGATTTTTCTGATACTTTTCTTGAAGACATTAAGGCAACTGCCAAAAGGCGTAATTCAAAATTTAATGCAGTAATTCTTGAATCTTTATTGAATAAAATCGGGGGAGCAGCCTTTGCAACAGTATTACGAGTCAAGAGCATGAAAAATATCGATATAGATTTATGCAGAGTAGATATGGAAATTACTGACCACGATAGTATCAATTTTACGATTGTTCCGCTTAATGAGAATAAAGAAGAGGTATTAGACCCCGAGTATTATTTTGTTCTTAGTTTTATGGGAACCCAAGAAGATTTAAAGGGTAAAAAATTATTTGGACCGATTATAGAAATCCCCAGTGAAAGACCTAACTCTAATTAATTTATTAAGCACCCCGATAACTATCAGGGTGTTTTTATTTGACTAAAGTAGTTCGATCAAATTGATCATCGATACTTTGCTAGATATTAAATCAGTAATTTAAAATTTATGAGCCCCCTAAAAGGGCTCATTTTTTACTTTAATAATTTTTTAGTTGACTTTGATTTTGGGCTGTGGTACTATATATGAGTCGTTTTAAAACATCCTTATATATATTAAAATAAAATTTATTTGACTTTAAAAATGGGATGTGATAATATATAACCAAGTAAAATTAATACAATGAGTAAAAATATAAACGTTTCAAAAATGGTCACAAGCCTAATGTCTGTCTTAGATGCCAGACAAAAAGAGGTTTTAGAATGCCGCTATGGTTTAAAAGACGGTGATTTTAATACTCTTGCTGAGGTTGGTGAAAAATATGGAGTTACCAGAGAAAGAATTCGTCAAATTGAGGCCAGTGGTTTACATGATGTTAGAAATGTTTTCGCTAAAAGCGGATCAGAAGACTTGGTTAAATTAGTTAAAACTCACCTTAAGAATATTGGTGGTGTTCGTAGAGACTTATTACTTATGTCAGATCTTAAGCTTATGGTTTCAGACTCAAAAATACCTCATTTAGAGAATAAGGTTCATTTTGTTTTAGACGTTGCAAAAGAACCAAAATTTTCTCAAGAAAGCGATACTCATTACTCATATTGGTATTTAAATGATGATGCTAAGAAAAAAGCTAACAGCTTTAATGTTAATCTTGTAAAAGCAATGGAAAAAGATCGCAAGAATCAAATTAGTAAAAAGGCTGATGATTTACAAGATTTAATTGCATTAAATTACGTTTCAGTTTCTAAAAAATTTCATGTTAATGAATATGGAGATTTCGGACTATCTCATTGGCCAGAAGTAAATCCTCGTACTGTTAAAGACTGGTCTTATGTTGTTTTAAAGAAAAATGAAAAACCATTACATTTTTCTGAAATTGCAAAGCACATCAATAAAGTAAGAAAAACAGAAGAAAAAGTAGCCCATCCTCAAACAGTACATAACGAGCTTATTAAAGATGAAAGATTTGTCTTAGTAGGAAGAGGAACATATGGTTTACAAGAATTCGGTATTATGCCAGGAACTGCAAAAGAAGTTATTTCTAAAGTTCTTGAAAAGCATGGTCCAATGAAGCCACAAGAATTATTAAAATTTGTTTTAGCTGAAAGAGCTTTTAAAAAGAATACAATTTTTATCAATCTACAAAATAAAAAGCATTTCAAGAGAGGCGACGACGGCCGTTATACAACTTTAGCTTAAATTTAAGCCCCTTCAAAAGCGCAAGGGTCTTTAGCTTAGTTTTTTAACAATTTAATAATTTAGTCGAAAGCATTTTGAGAATAAATTTGGTATAATATTAGTGAATACGATTATGGAAGATATTTTATTCGGTATTGCAAAAAGTATTTTAGACGTCATAGCGGTAAGCTGGTGGGTAATTTTGCCTGTCGGCTTATTTTTTATTTGGAGAGATTTCCATTTATGGGGGATGAGCAGGCTTTGGAAGACTAAGATTAAATGGGAAATGTTAGAAATAAGAATTCCTAGAAATATCGAAAAGACTCCTAAGGCAATGGAAAATGTTTTTTCTGCCTTGCATGGTCTTCATTTTAAAAATCCAAGCACAGAAGATAAGTATCTTCGTGGAGAAGAATGGTTTTGGCTTACTTGTGAATTAGTTGGTCATGAAGGAGGTGTACATTTTTTTATTCGTTTTCCTAAAATATTTAGAGACTTAGTTGAATCTGCAATTTATTCAGAGTATCCAGATGCCGAGCTTATAGATGCAGAAGATTATACAAAATTAATGCCGGATGTAATTCCTAACGATGTTTATGATCTTTGGGGGCAAGATTTTATCTTAGCAAAACCAAATCCATATCCAATAAAAACTTATGAATTCTTTGAAGAAAGTATTTCTGAGCGTCGTTTAGACCCTATTTCTACCATTACTGAAATTATGTCTCGTCTTAAAAAAGGCGAGGCTATTTGGCTTCAATATTTAATCCGACCAGTTCCAGATGACTGGAAAGAAGAAGGCGAAGAAATTCGTGATTCAATAATGCAAAGAAAAAAACCAGAAGAAAAGAAGGGTTTTATTCGAGGGTTAATTGACGGATTTTTTGAGTTTTTGAAAAACCTTTCTTTAGCATCTGTAGAACATCCTACTTGGGCAACCGATGAAAAGAAAGAAGAAAAATCGGGGGGATTATATCAATTATCTCCTGGCGAACAAAATATTCTTAAAGGAATAGAAAATAAAATCTCTAAACTTGGTTTTGAAACTGCTATTAGGCTTATTTATATAGATAAAAAAGATTCATTCACCTCATCTAACTCTATGGCTGTTAGCGGCGCTATTAAGCAATTTAATACTCAAAACTTGAATAGTTTTAAAATGGTAGGTGATACTGTTACTTTTGTTACTGGTTCTTGGCTTACTTGGAAAAGTTGGTTTAGAAAGCCAATGATTTTTTATAGAAAAAGATTAATTCATGAACTATATAAAGCTAGGTGGTTTCCGTCGAAATATTCTATTTTAAATACAGAAGAATTAGCCACAGTATTCCATTTTCCTCTCATTTCAGTTGAGGCTCCATTATTACGTCGTCTCGAATCGCGTAAGGGCGAGCCACCATCTAATTTACCTATTAAATAATTATGTTAGAAGGAGAAAAAGTAACACCATTTGGAATTGTTAACTTCCGTAATCAGAAGAGTGTTTTTGGTATAAAAGCAGATGATCGTCGTCGTCATATGTATATAATTGGTAAAACTGGTATGGCAAAAACAACTTTATTAGAGACGATGACTCGTGCCGATATTGAAGACGGCAATGGATTCGCCGTTGTTGATCCCCATGGAGAATTTGCTGAGGGTATTTTGAAACATATTCCAGAACATCGCGTAAAAGACGTAATTTATTTCAATCCCGCAGACATCAATCATCCAATTGCGTTCAACCCATTAGAGCAGGTTGATCCAGAATACCGCCACTTAGTTGCTGCTGGTATGATGGGAGTGTTTAAAAAGATTTGGGTTGATATGTGGTCCGCAAGAATGGAATATATTTTAAACAATACCTTGTTGGCTTTATTAGAAGTTCCCGGAACTAACTTATTAGGCATTATGAGAATGCTTTCTGATAAAGATTATCGTAAAAAAGTTGTAGACAATCTTAAAGATCCAGTTGTAAAAGGTTTTTGGGTTAATGAGTTTGCTAAATATAGTCAAAAGTTCGAAACAGAGGCTACTGCCTCAATTCAAAACAAGGTTGGACAATTAGTATCTAACCCCCTTGTTCGTAATATTTTAGGTCAATCGCATTCTACTATTGATGTAAGAAAAATAATGGATGAAGGGAAGATTTTAATTGTTAACTTATCTAAAGGAAGGATAGGGGAAGATAATTCAGCTCTTCTCGGCGCTATGATTATTACTAAAATCCAACTTGCTGCGATGAGTCGCGTTGATACGCCCGAGGCTCAAAGAAGAGATTTTTATTTATATATCGATGAGTTCCAAAACTTTGCTACTGCCTCTTTCGCTAATATTCTTTCTGAGGCTAGAAAGTATCGTTTGAGCTTAATTCTTGCTCATCAATATATCCGTCAGCTAGTAAGTGATTCAAATACGATAGTTAAAGATGCTATTTTCGGTAATGTTGGTACTATGGTTACTTTTCGTGTGGGCGCAGAAGATGCCGAACACTTAGAAAAAGAATTCCAACCAGATTTTATGGCCAATGATTTAGTTAGTATCCCTAAATATAATTTTTATACAAAATTAATGATTGATGGTATTCCTTCTAGACCATTTTCTGCATCTACTATTCCTCCGTTTGATTTGGCTGAATATAATCTTGACCAAGAAATTATTAAATATAGTAGAGAAAAATATGGAACATCTATTTCAGAAGTTTCTGCAAAAATCGCCGAAGGATTTAAACCCGAAGAGGGAGCAGAGGAGGCTCCTAAAAAATCATTTAAAAAGAAGAGTGATTTTGAAGGTAAAAAATTTACACCTAGATATGAAAAGAGTGAAAAGCCACCAGAAAGAAAAATATTTAGCAAGAGTAATCCATTATCAGTCGTCTTAAAGCCAAAGCCAGAAAAAGAAAGGGGACCGATAATTAAAAAATTTGTACCAGCAGAGAGACCAGAAAAGAAAAAAGTTAATATAGGAGACTTACGAGCAGCCTTAGCCAAGTCTTTAGAAAGGGCTGAAGACGAAAAGTTATAATAGGAGTATTTTAAGCAGTAAATAATAAACGGCTCCGACGTCATGTCGGAGCCGTTTATTTTATTTAGCCTTTTCTACTCTTTCAGCGTAGAGCCCTGTGCTTGTATTTACTCTTACTGTATCTCCCTCGTTTATAAACATCGGGACAGTAACTTTGGCCCCACTTTCTAAGGTAACTAATTTATCGCCGCCTTGAGCAGTATTGCCCTTTTCTGCTGGAGGAGCTTCTGTTACTTTGAGATCTACTTTAATGGGCAGATTAATATTTAAAACCTCTCCTTCTAAATCAAGCGCAGTAACGCCAGTGCTTGGCTTAAGAAATTTAGCTGATTCGCCGATTTTTTCTTCATCTAATTTAAATCTGTTTTTAGGATTTCCTTTTTCAGAAAACCAATACTCACCCCTGTGATTATATAAGTAAGTAATTTCTTTCTTTTCTACATCAATTTCTTCGAAAGATTCATTTTGGTGAAAGTTTCTTTCTAAAACTTGACCAGTAATTAGGTTTTTAATTTTTGTTTTAGCAACTGGTTTTCTTTGTTGCATTCTTAAGAACGAATATTCAAGCACTTCATAAGGCTGTCCCTCAAACTTGAACATTGTTCCTATTTTTAAATCGTTATAACTTAACATGATTTTTATTTTAATATTTTTGTAAACTTTATTCAAGCATTGATTTATTAATGCCCTTTTGGTTTAATTTTAATAGTTTTTTAATAAGGGCATCAGATCATGGATAAAAAGGAGATTCAGGATAAGCTTTTTGATGAGGAAAATAATAAAGAAATAATTAAAAATAAAATCGCGATTATTAATAGCATTTTATTAGACTTAGGAGAATCTTCTTCTAAATATCTCGAGCAAGAACTTTTGCAATACAGAAAAGACCTCCGTTCAGTTAATGCCCGTATTAGGCGTTTACGCAAAAAGCTCTTGAAAAAATATAATGGTATATTCTTATCAGAACCAATTTTTCTTTACTAGTTTAATTATCCAATAAAAAATAAACCCCTACTTGAGGGGTTTTTATTTTGTTATTTAGACTGTCAGCTTTTGCAGTTTTGATATTGAACTCCATTTTCTATAGCAAGAAGGAGTAGTGTATGCCCATAGCGGGCTTCGATAGAGTCATTGTAAAAACTGGGGTATATATCTTCTCCCTCAATCTCTTTATGATGGCGCATACTCTCATGATAATATTTTTCGCAGTCCTCATTTTTCTCTACGGCATAAGTTTTTTTCTCAAATAAAAACATTGCTCCAATAATAAAGATAGACAACACTACAAACGATAAGACTAAATTTTTAGTAGTCTCGAAAAATAAAGCTCTTTTATCTTTTTGCATATTCCATCTCCCATAGTTGAATTAAACAACTGGATACAATACAATATAAACACTTAATTATGTCAAAGAAAAAAAAAGTTTTTGTAGGAATGAGCGGAGGAGTAGATTCCTCTGTAACAGTAGCGCTCTTAAAAGAGCGTGACTTTGATGTAGTTGGAGTACATCTTAAATGTTATAACGTTGATGGTTGTGCTGAGCAGGATGCAGAAGACGCTAGAAGAGCGGCAGAGACATTAAATATTCCTTTTTATGTATTTGATATGGAAGATGAATATAAAGAAAAAGTTGTTGAGTATATGGTTGAGGGCTATAAAGAAGGTATAACTCCTAACCCAGATGTAATGTGTAATAAAGAAATTAAGTTTGGAATATTTTTAGAAAAGGCCTTAGAGATGGGCGCTGATTATGTAGCTACTGGGCATTACGTTCGTCTTAAAAAAGTTGGAAGAAAATATAAATTATTTGTTGGCAAAGATAAAAATAAAGACCAGTCTTATTTTTTGTGGACATTAATCCAAAAACAATTAAAGCATTCTTTATTTCCGATAGGAGATTTAGAAAAGCCTAAAGTAAGAAAGTTGGCAAAAAAATATAAATTACCTAATGCCGAGAAAAAAGATTCTCAAGGCATTTGTTTTTTAGGTAAAGTTTCTTTAAAAGAATTTTTGAAAGATTATATTAAGGAAAAACCGGGAAAAGTTTTAGATATTTCCGGCAAGGTGGTTGGAGAACATAAAGGGGCTCATTTTTATACCATCGGCCAAAGAGGGGGTCTCGGTATCGGCGGGTATAAAAACCCTCAATATATTGCCAAAAAAGATGTTAAGAAAAACATAATCGTGATTGCCGAAGAAGGAGATGAAATTCTTTCTAGAAAAGAAATTGATGTAGTAGGAGTAAATTGGATAGTTGAAAAACCGGCTATTAAGAATTTAAAAGTTTTAATGAGAGTGCGTTATCGTCAGCCTCTTTTTAGTGCGACTATTAAAATTGGTAAAAAACTCAAAGTAATTTTTGATAAAAAACAAAAATTTATTGCCTCTGGGCAATCAGCAGTTTTTTATACTAAAAAAGGAGAGATGTTGGGCGGAGGAACTATTTTATAATATTATTGACAATATTATTATTTGATGCTAGTATATAGCATTAGTACATTGATTTGGAGGGTCAAGAAATACAGCCCGTTGTTCTGCTGGTTGTTGCTTAGAAAAGGGGTATCTACGTGCCTTCCCCATCCTTAAGCGACTTCAACAGAGGGTATCTACTTCTAGTTAATCGGCTAATTGGTCGACTATGTCCTGCAATACATACATACTTAGGGGCATACTAGAAAGCTAGATTAGACAAGGCTGAGATCAGGGAAAACCTAGGTCAAAGTCTTGTTAATTGTATTCTTGTTATCCTCGGCCGATGTAAAGCTTGAGCTGCTTCCTCCCAGGGCCCCTAGTGGTAGCCCTGCCATCGCGTGCTCGCTTTGCATCGGCCTCTAATTTACTGCCGGAGAGTTATACTTATAAAAAGGTCTGCTCTCCGGCCTTTTTTATTTGTTATAATATTTACTATGCGCATTCATGAATCAGCTTTTTGGTTTTGCGCCCTTTTCTTAATTGGCGTTTTTTTGATGAGTATTTTAGATAATTTTTTAATAATTATGTTAAGTACCTTACTTTTTTCTCTTTATTTAATTATTTTCAAAAAATATTACTATTCAGTTTTAATACTATTTATTATTGTTGGGGCTTTTTATTTTCAGGCTTTTGATTATTTTTATGAGGTAAAAACAAATATTATTTTTAATGAGAAAATAACATTTAATGGATTAGTCACTAATATTAGAGAAAAGGAAAAATCTCAGGATTTAACTATCGAATTAAAAGATTCTTATAAAGGAAAGATAAAAATAATAGTTCAAAAATATCCAAGTTATTCTTATGGAGATTTAATTAAGATTACTGGCATAGTTAAAGAACCTCTTCCTGATTCTAAAAATTATTTTGCAAAAGAAGGATTATTAGGAATTTCTATATTTTCTAATGTTGAATTATTAGACAGAGGACAAGGTAATTTTCTTAAATCCAATTTATTAAATTTAAAAAACAGTATAGTAAACTCTTTTAAGCGGATTTTGCCTCCGCAGAAAGCTGCATTTTTAAGCGGAATTACATTGGGGGAACGGGAGCAGTTTTCAGATGAATTTAATGAAAAGATGTCTTTAAGCGGAACTACGCACTTAGTAGCTCTTTCTGGTTATAATATAGCGATTATTGCCTGGGCAGTAGCTTTGATGCTCGGATCTTATTTTTCTAGAACAACCTCTTTTTATTTAAGCGTTGGAATAATTGTTTTATTTGTACTTATGACAGGGGGAGAGGCTTCTATAATTAGGGCAGCTATTATGGGTATTATTGCTTTATTAGCGGCACAGACAGAGCGAATGTTTAGTATGAAAAATGCGATGGTTATATCTGCCTTCTTAATGATTTTATTTAATCCTAGGCTATTAGTATTTGATTTAGGGTTTCAACTTTCTTTTGCAGCTCTATTAGGGCTAGTTTATATACTTCCAGTTTTAAAAAATGTTTTTAATTTTGAAACAGGCGGATTTTTATCTTGGAAAGAAAATGCAATTACCACCTTATCTGCTCAACTCGCTGTTATGCCGTTACTACTAGTGAATTTTGGAACATTTTCTTTATCATCTTTGTTCGCAAATATTCTTATATTAGAAGTTGTTCCGCTGACAATGGGATTAGGATTTATTATGGGTGTAGTTAGTTTTGTTTCAGATTTTTTAGCCAGCATGATTGGCAGGGTAATAAATTTACTTTTATCTTACGAGCTTTGGATAATAGATATTTTTTCTAAAATAACTATCCCGATAAAAATAGAAAATTTTAGTATTTTTATGACGGTAATATATTATTTAGTTCTTGTTTCGGTTTTATTTTTAATCAAAAAAAGAAGCCTCAAGGAGTCTTCTTAGACTTTAAAAATAACTTTTTCATTATCTTTTATAATAAGCTAAGCGCTCAGAAATGCTCAGAACAGTTGGTCTTAATAGAAAGCGATAATCAAGACTTAACCACCTCAAATGAGGTGGTTTTTTGTTTGATAATTATAAACTTGTAAACTATACTATTTATAGTTTATTAATAGGAGAATATAAATGGCAAAAAGAGAAATCGCTATGGCTGGAGGCGGGCCCAAATTTTCTAGAAGGGCGAAGGATGTGGTTTTTATAAAAGTGGGGACAGGAGAGCATGGTTACGGAGAATGGAATTTTTGGAGTGAGTTTGATGGAGTGTCTTCTAATGGTTGGATGTGTCCCGTTAAAAACGGAAGACCAAAAAGAAAAGAAAATAATACCTGGGTTTGGGAAGTAGGAAAGAAATTAACTAAAGGACAAGAAAGGAAAGAATATGAAGAGGCTGTAAGAAAAATGAATTCGTCTTCTCGTCCGCCGATTCCCGCCGGTAGTAGGGGTTGTAATGCCTGTGGAGGAAACGGATGGAGTTGTATAGATGCACGTAAGAAATGTAAGGTTTGTAAGGGCAAGGGATATTGGACTGAGGAAGATATACTAGATTATCATAAAGACTGCACAGAGGAATCTTGTTTTGGTAGTGATTATGGTTGTTGGGCAAAATATCTTGCTAGAATTAAAGAAGAACAAAAACCATCTGAATAAGGTGGTTTTTTATTTTAATGAAAATAATTTATAATATAAGACATTTATGGAACAAGATAGATTTAAATTTTTAAGAATAAGCCTAGGAGTCGTTATCTTATTAGATATTATTGTTTGGGTATCTATTTTGTTGCCACCACAATTAAATAACGAAATTTATTTTTTAGATATTGGGCAAGGGGATAGCTCTTTAGTTTTAATAGACGGCGTAAAAATTTTAATTGATGGCGGGCCTATGGGAGGCGGGCTTCAAGATAATTTGGATAGAGTATTAGGAGACGATAGATATATAGATTTAATAGCCATATCTCATCCTCAACTAGATCATTTTGGCGGCTTAATAGGCGTAGTTAAAAACTATAAGGTGGGAGCTGTGATTACTAGTGACGCAGATTCTAATAATTCTGCATGGCAAGAATTTAAATATATTTTAAAAGAAAAAGAAATTCCTAAAATTATTTTATCACAAGGAGACACCATTTCTTATTTAGAAAATAAATTTATTATTTTGTCTCCAGAAAAAGGTAGTTGGGTTAAAGATATTAATGATAAAAGTTTGGTAATGTTATTAGAAAGCGAGGGGATTAAATCTTTATTTACTGGAGACATAGCGAGGGAGACAGAAAAGAGACTTATTAGCTTATATGATTTAAATATTGATATTTTGAAGGTTGCTCATCACGGATCAAAATATTCATCAGATAATTTATTTATAAATGAGGCCACGCCGGCCATATCAATTATTGAAGTTGGTAAAAATAGTTACGGACATCCAACCAACAGGGTATTAAACGGCTTAGCTAATATTGGTTCTAAAATATATCGTACAGATAAAGATGGTTTAATTAAATTAATTATTGACGATAGTAAAATAAGAGTTTATATTCAAAAATAGTTATTTAATAGGAGAATAAAGATGGTAAATTTAATAATCGGTTATGGAATAATTTTAGTGGCATTTGCTATGGCAGGAGTTATAAAATATCATAGGCCATTTGATATGGTTGTAGAATTTGTTCTAGTTTTTATAGGTATCGTTATTGCCCACGGTAAAGAATTCAATGAGGAAGATAAAAAATATAAAAAACAACCACCTGAATAAGGTGGTTTTTATTTTCAATAATTTTTGTTAATATAGTTTATTGGTTCATTGAAAATTAGGAGATATTAATGGAGCTACAACACATTGGTTGGAATGCGATAACCATAGGATTATTTGGAACAACTATTTTTACTTTCATAGAATATTGGGGCCTTGTACAACAGAATAGGGCGATTTGGTTGGCTAAGTCGGGTAAATCGATTTCTGTGCTATGGTTTTGTTATTCTATGGCGATGTTTATTTCAATGATAATTTATGGAATAGAAATTAAAAGCATCGCTTTTTTAATTAATAGTATTTTGGGAATAGTTCATATTCCGATAATAATTGGGCTTTGGAAATACAAAGGTTTTTCTAAAATGGAAAAAAATTTCTCCATTTTATTAATCGGGTGTATGGGCGCTATGTATATCCTTCCTCATAAAGATTGGTTTTTCTTAGGATTATCTTTTGCCAATATTATTGTTGGGATATTCCAGCCTTGGGAAATTTGGAAAAATAAAGATGCTGGCGTCGTAGAAATAAAAATGCTTACCGTTTATACACTTAGTTCAAGTTTTTGGGTTATTTATGCCTTTGCTATTAATGATTGGGTTTTGAAGATTGTATGTCCTACATTTTTATTGTTTTTGTTTACAACCATATTTTTATGGTTTAAATACAATAAAAAATAATAACCTCATTAATCACGAGCGCAATAGAGTTTTATTAGTATAATAACCAGCCCATGAGCTGGTTTTTTTATTTGACTGATTTAAATTTATTAAGTAAACTATAGTTAGTTATTTTTATTTCACAGGAGTGTTTCATGACACTACTATTCATAGTATCGGCCCTCTTTATTTTATACGGATTAGGGTTTTTATCAATTTTTGTTGATGAGTTTAGGTGGTTTAGAATTTTTTTGTTTACATTATTAATGTTTATGACTTTATTACTGGGCATAAATGAGGGGATGGGCTACCCCGCTCTTGATAATGGTATAAATTCCTTGCCCACTTGTACGTTAATGCAGTCTAAGGCTATTGGTAAGCTAGAGGGAGAGAATGGAAAGCTTATGTCTTTATACGCCATTAAAGAAAGAGAGGGTAGAGACAGGTCACGATTATATTTACTGGAGGACATTAATCTTCCTATTCTTTTTGTTAAAACTCCTAAGGGGGAGTACGTGACTTACCCCAATCCCGGGAAAGACGTTCTTCTTGGCTGTGGTAAATAAACAAAAACAAACCCGCTTATAAATTAGGCGGGTTTTTTTATTTACATTTTACCTAAAAATATTATTATATAATCACTATTTAGATACCGGAAGAAAAATGATTAGTGGGGACGAATGAGCCCTCTTTTTATTTTTAGAAAAAAGTATTATTATTTATACCATGCCCCGTGACTACAGCTACGATAGGAGACAATCCTTCGTATAATAATTCACAGGGCGTATATAATTTATAATTAATTTAAATATTAAATATCAATTGCTGTATTGTCTCTAGAAGGTAGTCGCAGTTGTAGTACGGGGTATGCGAACATTAATTAAAGATATTGTTAAAAACGAAGGCCAGAAAGTTGAATTGAATGGCTGGGTAGATGTTAGAAGAGATCACGGCAAAATTATTTTTATTGATCTTAGAGACAGAAGTTCAAAATGCCAAGTAGTTTTTATCGGGAAGGATAAAGATTTATATGCAAAAGCAATAATTCTCCGCCCTGAATGGGTTGTTAAAATTACCGGGCAAGTTAATAAACGCCCCGATAAATTAATAAATAAAGATTTAGATACTGGCGAGTACGAGATTTTGGCCGAAGAGATGGAAATTTTAAATGAATCAAAAACTCCTCCATTTGAATTAGGAACAGATGGTTACGAAGTAAATGAAGAGATAAGGATGAAAAATAGATATCTTGATGTCAGAAGAGAGCGTTTACAAAAAAATATTAGAAATAGAAGCAAAATGATTACTTTTGCTACTAACTTTTTACAAGACAAAGACTTCGTTCAAGTAGAAACGCCGGTTTTAAGCAAGTCTACTCCGGAGGGAGCTAGAGATTATTTAGTGCCTTCTAGAGTCCAACCGGGAAAGTTTTATGCTCTCCCACAATCACCACAACAATATAAACAGCTTTTGATGACCTCTGGCATAGAAAGATATTTCCAATTTGCTAGATGTTTTAGAGATGAAGATACTCGCGGCGATCGCCAACCAGAATTCACTCAATTAGATATGGAGATGAGCTTTGTTGAAGAAGAAGATGTAATGGGGGTAGTAGAAGAAATGCTTATTAAAATGATTGGCGAACTTTATCCAGAAAAGAAAATTCAAACAGTTCCATTTCCTAGGATGACTTATAAAGAGGCTATGGATAAATATGGAACAGATAGACCAGACTTGAGAGAAAATAAAGATGATCCAAATTTATTAGCATTTTGCTGGGTAGTAGACTTTCCTTTCTTTGAAAAGACTGATGATGGTAAATGGACATTTACTCATAATCCATTTTCTGCACCTAAACCAGAATATATGAAAATGTTGATGGATGGTGAAAATATTGGAGAAATTTTAACTACTCAATATGACATTTCATTAAACGGGTGGGAAATAGCCGGAGGAAGTATCAGAAACCATCAATCAGAAGCTTTAAGAAAAGTTTTTGAAGTAATGGGATTAGAAGAAGAAAAAGTTCAAGAAAACTTTGGTCATATGTTAGAAGCATTTAATAATGGCACTCCGCCACACGGGGGCATTGCTTACGGGTTTGATAGATTAGTGATGATATTACAGAATGAACCCAATATCAGAGAAGTAATCGCGTTTCCTAAAACAGGAGATGGTAGAGACTTAATGATGGAGGCGCCAAGCGAGGCGGGCAAAGATCAATTAAAAGAATTATCAATAGAAATTAACCCCGTTAGAGATAAAAAGTCTGACGGGAAATAGTAAGTAATTATAATTAAGTTTAATCTCTAACGGGGTTAAAAAAGAAAAAAATAAAAATATGGAAAAAACATTAGTTTTATTAAAACCAGATGCAATTCAAAGAAATTTAATAGGGGAGATTATCAGTCGTTTTGAAAGAGTCGGCTTAAAGATGGTAGCAATGAAATTTTTGATTCCTACCAAGAAACAAGCCCGTACTCATTACGAAACTAATCCAAATCTTCCTAAAGAAATATTAGACAGATTAGAAGAATTTTTATCATCTAGCCCTATTGTAGCTATGGTGTTGGAGGGTAATAAAGCTATTCCGATTGTTAGGAAATTAGTCGGCTCTACAGAGCCATTAAAATCTGATGTTGGAACTATTAGAGGAGATTTTACCGTCGATTCATATGATTTGGCTGATGGAGATGAAAGAGCAGTTAAAAACCTAGTTCATGCTTCTTCTAGTGAAGGTGACGCCGAAAAAGAAATGGCTATTTGGTTTAAATCTGAAGAGTTATGTAAATATGATATTGTGAGAGATTCAATTCTTTATAAGAAAAGATAAAAAGAGCCCCGACTTAATGTCGGGGCTTTTAATTAGGCATCGCTCTTAGCCATAGCCAAGATGACTTTACGCAAAATTTTTGCACCGTCACAGAGATTATCTGTGACGAAGTCGCACCATTTTGAGTCAGGAGTAAAGCTAAAATATCTGTATTTTTTCTCGTTGCTGAATTTATAAATGTCGTTTACTAGAATGGTTGTGGCTTTGTTGTAGTGACCAGTAACGATCTCGCCAACCAATGTGTAGCCACCGGGATTATCATTTTCCATGTAACCAAATATAACATCGGCACATTCAGCTCGGATAATGTCTAAAGGAATATATTCTTCAGGCTTATTTGTATTATTAGCCCTGGGGTCGCTCCAGCGAACGAGGCCGGCATCATGAAGATCTTTTAATTCTTTCTTAATAAAATCGTGCCAGCCACCGCGCATGCCTCCAGCAAGATAGACATCTACGATTTTAACTCTGACATTGCGCACGAAATTGGTGCAGTCTCTGCACCGGTTTACGTGACGGATTCTTTCTTCTGAAACTTCTGGCCAAGCATTACGCTCATTCATAGTAAGACAAACTTGGGGCTCAATAAATTCATAGGCGAATTCTTTAGCAATTCTTTCGAGTTCGTCAGGCAAAAGCTCTAATCTATTAGAGACTAATTTAAGAGCTTTCTGGTAATCTTTTTCTTCTTGTTCTTTTTGATGAACGGCATTCATTTTTTCATCCATGGAGTTCCTCCTTTTAGATTGGCAAGTATCTGACTATAAAATAGTATATTTTTATAAAAAAAACAAGCGGAGTACTATAATTTATTTATAATTAATTTCTCTACTTTCAAATAGTTTGCGCTTTGGAATATAAAAACAGTCCCTTAGAGGACTGTTATGTATAAAATAATGGCTACATGAAATAATTTTTCTACCTGTTTTCCTTCGACTGTTACTTTCATTTTTCTGCCCTTATCACATTCGCAGGTTCCAGCGTCTTGATAGATATGACATTTAGGACTTAAGGAATTATTTATATAGATTACAGCTTCTTCCATTAACTCTTTAAATTCTTTTTTTATATTTTTTTCTTCTTTACTCATATTGGGATTTTCTTCTGAGCTAATTTTTTTAAAATCAAAATCTGGTTTTTTAGGTATAAATATTAATTGCAAACCTTTTTTACAATGATTTTTTCTAATTAAGATAAAGTTTTCATTTTCGGCCAATCTTTTTAGTCCTGTGCCAGTAATATCTCGAGAAACCTTACAAAAGAAGCAGTTTTTTTTCATATAAATCTCCTCATTCAAGGGGCTACTTATAAAATACAATATATTAATTTTTTGTACAAATAAAAAACGATTCATTAAGAATCGTTTATAATATCTTGGACCGTTTCAAATTTAGGATAAACTACAACACAGGCGTGTTTTTTTCCTTGCCCGGGATCATACTCATAGCCACGACTACAAGGAATTAATTCTATTCCGCCTGCGGCGTTAGCTACATTTAATTTTTTACTAGTATATTTACAAATTAATCTTAGTAATTCTTTATATTCTTCAGTGTCGGCGTACTGAATCATATTTTGCTCTGGTTTTTTAAGAAGAATAAGAATTCTAAGTAGCTTATCTTTTTTAGCTTTTTCTAATACAGCAATCAAATTATCGCTACCCGCTACACTTTTCGTTTTAGGGTGCTCATCGCCATATATTATACCGCAAAAATAGCAGTAATCTTCAGCCATATAACCTCCGTCCCTAACAAGGTTCTGACTCCATATTAGCGAGTTAGATAGTTAAAAGTCAATAAAAATTCTTATCCACAATTCTTGAATATAGACATTTTTAAAAATGGTATAATGAAAGTAACCTAGAAATAGGTTATGAAATCCCGTTCGTTTTCCTGACTAAATTGTTCGCCAAGGGAAGGACAAATTTCATAACGCCGTGGCGTTATCGATGAGTCCACCCACCTGTATCAATGCAGGGAACAAAGGAACGGGATTTTATTTTTCTAAAAAGCCTTAGAGGGCTTTTTTATTTGCCAAATTACTTACAATAACTTAGTCTAATTACAGATACTTGATAAAAAGGAGATGAAAATGATTTTACCATCGTGGTTTACGAATGAAAAGACGTGGAAAGAAATGGTGATGTATGTCGCTCATCCAACCAAACTCCGTCACTTAGGAGAAGAAATTGAAGCCTATGCTTATAAAGCCGGATTTTCTCCCGTTAATCCTTTTGGCTGTGGCCAGTATAAATATTTTGAAGGCGGTAGAATGGGTCGTCCTAGAACTTTAGATTATGGATTATCACTTCAAAAAACTCTTTGTGGGAACACTGGAGTATTCGGCATCTCTGATGGGGTAATGAATGAAGTTAGACATAGATTAACTTGGGATAGAGAAAAGAATATTTGGATTTTCAAAGATGCTGGTTTTGATCCTGATTGGGATAGCGAATATTTCCGTTTTAGCAAAAAGTACGGAGATCTTTTTGCAGAAATCCGCGGTAAGAAATGGTTAATCGCTTTTGTGGGTCCTAGTGCTATTGGTAAAACCTATTGGATAGAAAATCTTAAAAGATATTATGGCCAAAGACTTGAACGCGTTAAAAACGTAACGACACGTCTACCCAGAGATAGTAATGATAAAAAATATTATTACATTGTTAGTAAGGAACAGTTTGAATTTGCAAGAGAAGAGTGTCGCTTTATGGAACACGACGAGTACCTCGGTAATTATTATGGATCTTCGTTAGAAGAAATTAAAAGAGTTCTTCGTTCACGGCATGGAGCATTTGCTATTACGCCTGAAGGAGCCAAGGCTCTTTATACTCATCGGTTAGAATTTAATATTAAATTTATTCTTTTAGTTCCTGAATCAGAAGTTGTTTTAAGAAAGAATTTAGAAAGGAGGGGTATAGAAGATAAAGAAAAACAACAAAAGTATATTGATAAGGCGAGTAAATTTATTTTACCGCCCGAAATTAAACACGAACGTATGGTAGTTACCGGAACTAAGAGGGATAAACATATTTTATTTGATCATTTAAATAGACTCCTTAAGTCATAAATTTAAAATCCACCTTAAAAGGTGGATTTTTATTAAAAAAATAAACGGGTCAATCCATTGACCCGTTTATTTTTTCTTAGTTTTTCTTATGCATTTTACGCAAGCTTTAACACGGCCTTTTTCGCCGGGGATTGATAACCATTGCAAATTAACCTGCTTTTTAGTTTTATTTGTTACGTTGTAGTGGCCACGGAGCAATTTACGAGTTCCACCCATTTGATAGCTCTTAGCACATAATGCACATTGTCTCATATGAGATATAATTGTACATTATTATTTTTTGTTGTCAATAAACAGGCTTTGAATTAAACTATAACTATATAGTATGTCTGACTCCACCCAACTTATAAAAGAAAAATTAGATATAGTTGATTTTATCAAGAAGTACGTAGAGCTTAAGCCTGCGGGTAAAAATTTTAAGGGAGTTTGTCCTTTCCACAAGGAGAAAACACCTTCTTTTATGGTTTCTCCCGAGAGGCAATCATGGCATTGTTTTGGGTCTTGCGGAGAGGGGGGGGATATTATTAAGTTTTTAATGAAATATGAAAATATTGAATTTTTTGATGCTTTAAAAATATTAGCTGAAAAAACGGGAGTAGAACTTAAAAATTCTAATAGCGATTTTAAGTCTTATAATAATCTTTATAATGTAATGAATGAGGCGAAAGAATTTTTCAAGAAAAATCTTTTTCAGTCTCGAGTCGCTTTAGACTATTTAAAAGAAAGAGGATTAAAAGAAGAAACTGTTAGAATATTTGAACTTGGGCTAGCTTCTGATAATCCGGATATTTTAACTCGTCATTTATTAAGCAAGGGATTTAAAATAGAGGAAATTGAAAAGGCGGGATTAAATATTAAAACGGAGAGAGGAACTTATTGGGATAGATTTAGATCTAGATTAATGTTTCCCATTCACAATCATCTTGGCAAGACGGTAGCTTTTACTGGAAGAATAATGCCGGGCAATGAACATTTAAAAGTTGGTAAATATGTTAATAGTCCGGAAACTCCTATATTTCGAAAATCAAAAGTTTTATACGGATTTTTTAATACTAAAAATGATATTCGTGATACCAATACAGCTGTTTTAGTTGAGGGTCAAATGGACTTTTTAATGATGTGGCAAGATGGAGTTAAAAATGTAGTGGCCACTTCAGGAACCGCCCTAACAGAAGAACATCTTAAGGCCCTAAGAAGGTTTGCCGACGAGCTTATATTAAGTTTTGATTCTGATGAGGCTGGTCAAAAGGCTGCTGAAAGAGCAATAGACTTGGCTGGAGCTAATGATTTTTCCGTTAAGTTATTAGTACTTGAAGATGAAAATACTAAAGATCCAGCAGATATGGTTAAAGATAACCCTGGTAAAATAAAAGAAATGCTTCAAGGCGCCAAGTCGGCTAGAGATTATTATTTTTATAAATACATCACTAAGACCGCTGATGACCCTAAAACTAAAAAACAAAATATAAGAATAATTCTTACTAAGATTAAAAATCTATCTAGTGCTATTGATAGAGATGATTGGTTAAAGGCTCTAAGTAAATTAGCTAAAATAGATGAAAATGTTTTAAGCGAAGAAATGGACAGGATTTCTATTACTAGGCCCAAGGAAATTAGAGATGTAGATTTGAATATTCCTAGTGAAGGGCTGTCTAGGTTGGATGTAGTAATTCAACGACTTTTCGGAGTTCTATTATATAGAGACAAATTAGACAAAGCAAAAGATTATGTAAAATATTTTCCAGCAAGATATGCTAAAGTTTACGAAAATCTTTTATCTCATAAAAAAGGGCAAGTTTCAGATGGATTGGCAGAGACTATGGATATGATTAATCTGAGATTTAGTTTTGAGAATCAAGATTTGGATGATAGTAAGATAGATAAGGAAATTGACCTTCTCTTAAAAGAGTCTAAAAAAGAAGGAATTAAAGAAAGACAGCGGCAAATGATGAAATCTATAGAAATACTTGAAGACGGAGAAGACGAAAAAGAGCTTGAAAAAATCAAAAAAAATTATCGGTCTTTAACTGAGGAATTGAATAATATATAATATTCGTTTACTATTATTTAGTATTATGGCTAAAAGAAAGAAAAAGGCTCCTTCTAAAAAGAAGGCCAAAGCCACAAAAAATAAAAATATTGTGAAAGCTAAAAAGAGTTTAAAAAAGGTATCAAAAAAACGCTCCAAAAAAGCGCCTAAAAAACATATCAAAAAATATACTTCCAAGAAGGCAAAAACAGTAAAAGTAGTAAAGAGCAAAAAGAGAGCTGCTAAAATCTCTAAAAAAGAAGAACAAAATGGATTAGCTTTAGAAGAATTAATTAACAGAGGTAAGAGTAGAGGCTTTGTTACTGACACAGAAGTATTAGATCATTTTCCAAATATTGAGGATAATGTAGATTTCTTAGACGAAGTTTATAAAAAATTAGAAGAAGCTGATATCAAAATAGTTGATACTAGTCAGCTTATTGAAACTAGAGATAAAGAGGAAATTAGTAAAAAAGAGTTAGAAAAGGCCACAGATACCCTTTCTAGCAACTTTCCTGATTCTGTACAATCTTATCTTAAAGAGATTGGTAGAACTAGCTTATTGACCACCGAAGAAGAAAGAGAATTAGCCAAAAGAATAGAAAAGGGGGACCACGAAGCAAGACAGCAATTTATTAAAGCCAACTTAAGACTTGTGGTTTCTATCGCTAAAAGATATGTAAATAGAAGCCCTCATTTAAGCATTCTTGATTTAATTCAGGAGGGTAATATTGGTTTAGCTAGAGCGGTATCTAAGTTTGATTATAGAAAAGGATTTAAGTTTTCTACTTATGCTACTTGGTGGATTAGACAGGCCATTACCCGCGCTCTTGCCGATCAATCAAGAACTATTCGTATTCCTGTACACATGGTAGAAACTATTTCTAAATATACTCAAGCCAAGCGTCGTTTAATGCAAGAGCTTGGTCGCGAGCCTCTTCCAGAAGAAATTTCTGTAGAAATGAATATTTCGGTTGATAAAGTTCATCATATTCAAAAAATTTCTCAAGAAGTGGTTTCTTTAGAAGCTCCAGTAGGAGATAACGATGATGAGTCTTCTTTATCAGAGTTTATCGAAGATGTTCATAGCTTAACTCCAGCTCAAATTGCTTCTCAGGCCTTATTAAAAGAAAGAATCAAAGATATTTTAGTAGATTTAACTCCTAGAGAACAAAGAATTTTACAAATGAGATTCGGGCTAGAAGACGGCGTAACTCATACTTTAGAGGAAGTAGGTAAAGAATTTAGCGTTACTCGTGAACGTATTCGTCAGATTGAAGCAAAAGCCCTAAATCGCATCAGGCAACACGGGAAATCTTCAACTTTAGAGGGTTATTAATCATTTTCTGGTTTTATGGCCGAGGCTAGTATTTTGTGGATAATCATGCTATTATATCTGTTATAATAAGTATATGAATTAGAGCCTATGTTTTAGGCTTTTTCATTTGGAATATGCAATCATTTATCAAAAATATAGTAGTTAGCGCGTGGATGCTCGTAGTGGTAGCCACTCCTCTTGCTACATTTGCTCAAGAAGCAGATCCTTACAGTCCTAACGGGGACTTAGTAGATGCTTTAATTACAAAAGAATTAATAGAGGTAGAAGACCTAGAAATAGAAAATCCGGGCATTTTGTCTACTAATCCTTTTTATTTTATCAAACAATTAAGACGCTCCACATGGAGAGTGTTTAGCGTAAGTCCAGTGAAAAGGGCTGAATTTGAATTAAATATTCTAAACGAAAAAGCTGCCGAGCTTAAGCGCCTTCAAGAAATTTTTCCAGATAATAATGATGCCTTGTTAGATGCTTTGAATTTATACGAAGAAAATATCTATCCATTAAATAAATCATTAGATAAGTTGAGTAATTTAAATAAAAAAGATTATGATGATTTTCTTACTAAATTATTCAATACTGGCGTAAAGCATATTAAATTATTCGATGAGCTTAAAGAAGGCAGTGAAATAAGAGTTAGAGAAAGACTTAATGAGGCTCAAACTCAATTAAGTGGCGTAATGGCTAAAGGTATTTTACTAGATGGTTATGAATCATTCGGTAAAAGATTTAATAATATAGCAGATAAATTGGCTGGAAGTATTTTAAAGGAAATTAAAATAGTAGAAGTTCTTGATAGGTTCCAAGGTGAGCTCCCCGTAGATTCTTTAGAGAATCAAGTGGTTGCCAAATTAAAAGAAAATTTTATTTTAAAAACAGAGGCTAAATTAGTTGCAGAAGATTTACGCGCAATTTTACCAGCCTTTCTTGAAAAGCTTCCGGGAGACTCGTGGCGTAGAATCAAGATGTTAGATGAATCTAGGGAATATGTAACTACTCCTGATTTAAGAAATGATCTTACTTTAGTTAGGCAATTAATATTGGATTTAGCTACTCAAACTAGAGAAATAAGTAAGACAGACTCAGATAATTTAGCAGAAGATTCAACAATGTTATTAGAATTTTTAGAAGGTAGAAAAGAAAATCTAAGAAATTCTTATATCAAATCAATACTCGCTTCAGCTGGATTTAATTTAGAACAGGCTGAATATTCTATGAAAGACGGTCATTATATTCAAGCTCTTGGTCAGGCTAGTAGCGCCATGGCTAGCTTACAAAATGCATTAAGCCAATCATTATTTGTAGGCGAGAATGGAGAAGAAAATATTAATAAAGAGTTAATGGGCTTAAAAGAATTTTATGATTTATTAGTTTCAACGGCCGATGATAGTCAGTTAGACTACCAGAATATTTCAGAATTAAATGATTTATTTATTTTGGCAGAGGAGTCCTTAGTAGAGTTATCAGATAATGCAGATGATAGCTTAGATGAAGTTATCCCTGCTTTAAGGGGGGTAAAAGTGTTATTATTTCAACTGGAATCGTCTTTAGAAAATGCTGTAAATAATGTTGAATTAAAATTACAAAAAAAGAAAGCTGCTCAACCATTAATTAAAAAAGTTTTTAATGATAATAGCGGTGATAATGAATTAAAGAGAGAAGCCGCTGAAGAGTTCAAGAACGAAAGATAATTTTTTAAATATGCGGAAAGGACGCTTGTGAGGAGCGTCTTTTTAATTTTTTAAAGGTGGTTTTTTTATTGACTATTAAAGGAAATTGCTTTAATTTATAGACAGATCTTTAAATTAGAAAAAGATACAAAATGAAAAAGCTTATTCCGTTGTTCATGGTTGTATTTGTCGGCTGTGCCAGCATTAATGTTAAGTCTAATAAGCAGGATTTTTCTCTTTTAACGAATCAGCAAAGAGCCGATCTTTTAAAGAAAAAAACTGGCCTTACTTTAAATAAATCAGAGTCTAAGTTTTATCCAGTTGAATATGCGCCTGAGGAAATGAAGAAATTTTCTCAGAAGTTTAATATGATGCCCGGCGATAATTTGGCCGATTTATTTAATCAAGAAGAGTTGAAGAAGGGTGATCTCCTTTTAGGGATTGATAATAAATCAGTGAACGCTGATTTAGACCTTCAGGAATATTTTAGAGACTTAAAAGACAGGCCGACTTTAACTTTTTATAGTCCTTCAGACGATAAAATAAAAAACTATGTTGTTTCTAGTAGAGAAGTGCTTAATAAGTTAGTTCTTTCTAAAACGACTACTAAACTCGCTACTATAAAAGTATCTTCGGTCGAGCCTAATAGTTGGGCAGATAAAGAAGGTTATGAAGCGGGAGATTCTTTTATCGAAGGATATTTCGCCAATGGCGAGGGTTATAAGTACATGCTTTTAGGTCTTCCGGCTGAAAAAGTTATCCGAGTTGAAAGGGGTAAGTTGGGACTTACTGAATTAAGCGGCGTAATAGAAGCTTTTCTTCAAACATTCTCTGATAAAGAGGCTCTTATAGGTACTGAAGGAGTTTCTTTACAGAAGGAATCTTATCTTAAATTAGCCGTTATAAACGATAATGAGTTTAAAATTAAAACGATTCACCGGACGAGATTTTTAGGTCTTGGCGTGCAATTTGATTGCCCCGCTAGAGCTAGGAAGTGTGGTAATCGACCCGCTGAGATTTTAACTGTTTTTCCTAATTCTCCAGGAGCTAGAGTCGGATTCCAACTTCATGATCTCGTAGAGAGCATCGATGGAGAAAAAATTAACGGTACTCATGAGGCACTTGAAAAAATTCGTTCTATGCCTGTAGGGGAAGTGATGAAAATGAAAGTCCGCAGAGGGATGGATTTGATTGATTTAGAAGTTGCTAGAGATTTAGTTATTATGGACTAAATTATATACCACCAGTTATAAACTGGTGGTTTTTTTATTTATATTTAAATATATTTGTGATAATATTAAGTGGTCATTTCTATAGTATATTCACTAATTGATAGGTAAAATTTTAGACTAAATCTAAAGAATGACCACATTATGAAATCAAATGAGCTTCGTAAAAAGTTTATAGAATATTTTGAAAAAAATGGCCATAAAGCTGTTCCTTCTTCGTCTTTAATCCCTGATGATCCATCAGTACTTTTAACTACTGCGGGAATGCAACAATTTAAACCTTATTATGTAGATAAGGCAGATGCTATGAAGGATTTTAGTAGTAAAAACACGACTACTGTTCAAAAATGTTTTAGAACTTCTGATATAGATGAAGTGGGAGATAAGACTCATTTAACTTTTTTTGAGATGCTTGGTAATTTTTCTTTTGGCGGCTACTTTAAAAGGGAAGCCATTTCTTGGGCCTATGATTTCATTATTAATGAATTAGGAATTAGCAGAGATAGAGTTACTGTAACTATTTTTAGTGGAGACGATAGTCTTCCTATGGATGACGATTCTTATAAAATTTGGCATGAAGAAATTGGTTTGCCTAAAGAAAAAATTTCTAAACAAGGGAGAGAAGATAATTTTTGGGGACCAACGGGGATAGATGGGCCGTGTGGGCCAACAACAGAAATATATGTAGATGGAGTTGAAGTTTGGAACCTAGTTTTTAATGAATATTTTTATACTAAAGATGGTAGATTGGAAAAACTTGCAAGTCCCGGCATAGATACCGGAATGGGCTTAGAGCGTTTAGCTGTAATGCTTCAGGGGGTACCAGATGTATTTGAAACAGACTTATTTCATTTATTAGTTTCTCAAATAAGGGAGGTAACTAATAATTTAGATGAAAAAGTAGTAAGGGTTTTAGCTGATCATTTAAGAGCCTCTATTTTTTTAGTGGCTGATGGACTTAGGCCATCTAATAAAGAGGCTGGTTATATCTTAAGAAGATTGCTTCGTAGGGTTCTTGTGTATCAAATTAAATATGATATCCACGCTGAATTATTTACTCTTGCGGTAGATATAATTAAAAAAGAATATGGAGATTGGTATCCAGAAGTTACTAAAGATAAAGAAATTTATGATGTACTAATAGAAGAAAAAACTAAGTTTGAAAAAGCTTTAGCTTTAGGAATCAAAGAATTGGAAAAATATAATGCTATTACGGCTCAAGACGCGTTTAAAATTTATGAAAGTTTTGGATTACCATTTGAGCTTTTACAAGAGTTAGTTCCATCTAAAATGATGGGAGTAAAAAAAGAAGGTTTTGATAAAGAATTTGAGCGTCATAGAGAAATATCTCGAGCCGGAATTGAAAGGAAGTTCGGAGGTCATGGTTTGTTATTAGATACCGGAGAATTAAAAGCCGGAAACGAAAAAGAGCTTAAAATAGTAACTCGTCTTCATACAGCTACTCATATGCTTCAACAGGCTTTAAGAATTGTTTTAGGGGATAGTGTCCAGCAAAAAGGTTCTGATATTAATGCTGAAAGATTAAGATTTGATTTTTCTTTTGATAGAAAACTAACAGAAGAAGAGCTTAAAAAAGTTGAGAATTTAGTTAATGAGCAGATTCAAAAGGACTTAAAAGTTACTGCCGAAGAAATGCCCATAGAAGCGGCTAAAAAATCTGGAGCATTGTTCTTCTTCAAAGAAAAATATCCAGAAGTAGTTAAGGTTTATTCAGTAGGAGATTTTTCTAAAGAACTTTGCGGAGGGCCACACGTTGAACACACGGCTATAATAGGAGAGTTTAAAATAAAAAAACAAGAATCAGTAGGAGCAGGGACCAAAAGAATCAGGGCAGTAGTTGAATAGCGTGTTTAAAAACTCTAGTAAAATAAACGGCCCCGATGTAACGTCGGGGCCGTTTATTTATATTTGACTTTTTAATCTAAATAAGGTACTATGCAGACATCTTTGGAAAACGGAGAGTTTAAATGCAAAACATTGTTGAAGAGCCGAAATCGATTGGAAGTATTATTCTTGAGCATTTTTGGTTAGTGATTGCTACCGTTATCTTCGTGATTCTTGTGATCATCGGAAGCAGTGTGCTCCTTTACCAAAAGCTCTTTTACTCGCCGCCTAAAGGGCCGAAAGGCATTTTTACACACCCCTGATTTTCGGGGGTGTTTTTTTATTAAATTTCTCAACTTTAGTAAATATGCTATAATTAAAAGTGTTAAGGTTTTACGATATAAAACAAGCTTTATCTAACCTCTTCTTTAGAGGGGAGAATTATGTAGTTATTGAAATTTTAAATCACTATGTTCAAGTGACCCTTTTGAGCGTGAGTCACAATAAAAAGAAAATTCGCATTGTTAAAAATTATTACAAGCCTGTTAGAGAGCTTAGTGTTCCCGTTGTTTTGGATAAATTAAAATCAATTCTAAGAAAAATAAGAAAATTAGAAAAATATAAAGTAGTCTTAAGCTTAGACTCAGATCTTGCTACAACTATTTATGCTCATATTCCTTTGGTAAGGCCTCATCCTAAAGAAATAATCAATGAAGCAGATCTAGACAATATAATATCGCAGGCTATTTGGCGATTCTTTGATAGGAATCGCTTTAGAGTTTCTAAGAAGTTAGAAATTGATGAAATTGATGTTTTATTAAGCGATGTCCGTATCAGGGGAATAAAATTAGACGGCCATAAGGTGGTAAACCCAGTTGGCTTCAAGGCTAAAAGTGTTGAGGTTAGTTTTAGTCAAACATTAGCTGGCAGAGAATTAATGAAGGGTATAAGAGAATTAATTTCTAAAGATAAAATAGAATTAATTACTGAAACAGGAACTGCTATGAGCCACGTTCTTTCAAAAGCCCTCCGAACAAAAGATAAGTTTTTCGTAGCTAACTTATTCCCTAATCACACAGCTATTTTCGTAGCTTCTAATAATCGAGTTAATCATCACAATGGATTCAATTGGGGCGAAAAAGATTTACATGAATCATTAGCAGATCATTTTGCTGTTGACCCTGTTACAGCCAGGATGATTATCCAAAAACATTCAGAACAAAAAACATCTAAATCATTCCAAAGAAGATTTGAAAATATTTTACATAGAGAATTACAGATATTTGCTAATGGCATAGGAGCTCTTCTTGGAGAAGATAACCCGATGGTCTATTTAAATCCTTATTTTAACGCCCCCCCAATAATTTATTCCAGTAGATTCCAAAGTAGATTAGAAAAACCATTTAAAGTATCTCCGTTATCCACAAATATTATTACAGAAAAAATGGGATATGATGTACAATATAATAAAACGTTGAAGGTCAGAAATCTCTTTTCTGTTCTTTCGTCTTTTTTTGAAATTAATTTTCTACCGCAAAATAGTAAAATGAGCCATTTGGCTAATAGAAGAGTAAGGTGGTTAATTAATTAACTAATTTATGAAAAAAATAACAGTTAATAAAAGTGACGAAGTAGTAGTAATTGTAGAAAAAATTATTGAGTCTGAAGATAAGGCGGTTATTTTAAGCATCCCAAGATTTTCTCATATCTCTGGGTCTATTAGTAATTTTCATTTATTAAAAAGAGAAGGAGATGCTCTTGGTAAGAGTATATCTATTGAGTCTGTAGATGATCGAGTTATTGAATTGGCAGAAATGAGTGGTATTCCTGCCGTTAATCCATTTTTTACTAAAAGCAAAAGACAATTTTCTGATATTGTTGCTCCAGTTAGAGCCACTGCCTCTAAAATAAAAAGACCAAAACCTATTATCGGTTCATTAAAAAGAAAGAAAAAACAAGAATTAGATGAAGAATATTTAGAAATGGCCCCAGAAAACAACCCCACAAAAACTTCTGAAGAAATTCCAGAAGGAATGGCGCCAGAAACGGGCGACACTGGTATGGCCCCAGAAATGGAAACTAGAGATAATTTTTATGATGATGAAAGTAATTTAGTAATAGACATTCCTAAACCAAAACCAATATTTAAAATTATTACAGAAAAATTTTCTTTTCCAGGAACAGTCCCAGGATATAAATCTATTATTTGGATTGGCGGAGCTTTAACAGTTCTTTTATTAGGATATTCAATCGCCACTATTTTACCTAGAGCAAAAGTAGTAATTATTCCTCAAACTCAAGATTGGGTTTATAACGATTCAATAGTTACAGCAAAATCTGCGACTGTTAACACTACCAATATGAGTATTCCTAATCAAGCATTTTCTCAAGAAAAAAATGCGAGTTTGGAATTTGATGCCACTGGTAGAAAACAAGTAGAGGATAAAGCTACTGGTATTATTACTGTTTATAATAGTTATAGTTCAGAAGACCAGCCCTTAGTAATTAGGACAAGATTTATGACTCCTGATGGAAAATTATTTAGATTAGTAGATGATATTGTTGTACCTGGCGCCTCTATAGTGGAGGGTAAAATAGTTCCTTCTAGTATTGATGCAAAGGTTGTTGCCGATAAAGCTGGGCCAGAATACAATATCGGGCCGGTTAAATTATTTAATATTCCTGGCTTCAAAGGATCTCCTAAATATCAGGCTTTTTATGGCGAATCTATCGGCAATATAGAAGGAGGATTTATCGGCGAATTAGCTTACCCAACCGATGAAGATATCGAAAAAGCTAAGTCAGCAGCTAGCGATACTTTAGAAACAATGTTAAATACAGAATTAGTTTCACAAATTCCTCAAGAATTTAAAATTCTCGACGGGTCAAAAAATTTTGAAATCTTAACTCAAGAAATTGATGATAAAGCCAACGAAGATGGTAAGTTTAGAGTTTTTACAGAAGCAAAGATGACCATTCTTTCATTTAAGGAAGATGATATTAATAATGTATTAGAGAATAGGGCTATAAAAGAAAATGGCGAAGAATTTAATGTTAAAAGTTTTAATTTGGATTATGGATTAGCCAGAGCAGATTTTAATAAAGGAGTTTTAACTTTTCCAGTTAATTATCAAGCTGTTATGGCAAGAAATATAGATGTAGAGAGCTTGAAAGAGAGTATCTTGGGTAAGTCAGAAATCGACTTAAAAACCACAATTTTTGGATTGCCCGGATTAAAGAGCGCAACTGTTTCTTTGTGGCCATTTTGGGTTAAAAATGTTCCAGAATTATTAGATAAAGTCGAAATTATTGTAGAGTAATTTTGGCCTATTGACTTTATTATGTCTTTAATGCTAGTATTTACTACATTGTAATTAGTTAAGAGATGAGTGTGAATAGCGAGAATAAGTCCTCAAAGAATTTAATTAAAGTTGACGGAACAATTGAGGAGTCCCTACCGGGAACTTCTTTTCGTGTTAAGACAGATGACGGCAAAGAAGTCTTAGCACACCTTAACGGAAAAATGAGGATGTATCATATTAAAATAGTGCCCGGAGATAAAGTTTCATTAGAAATGAGCCCTTACGATGACAAAAGGGGAAGAATTACAAGAAGATTATAAATAATTATGAAAGTTCGTTCATCAGTCAAAAAAATTTGTAATAAATGTCAAGTCATTCGCAGGAAGGGACGAGTTTACGTTGCATGTAAAATTAAAAAGCATAAACAAAGACAAGGTTAAAAATTATGAGATTATTAGGAGTTAACATACCAGATGAAAAAAAGGTGAAGATTTCTATCACTTATATTTATGGTGTCGGAAATACTTTAGCAAAAGAAATTTTAGATGCTACTAAAATTGATGGTGAAAAAAGAGCTAAAGAATTAACTCCTGATGAATCAAATAAAATAAAGAGTTATATTGAAAAGAATTTCAAATACGAAGGAGAGCTTCGTCAGGCCGTAAGACAAAATATTAATTTTATGAAAGATATTAAGTCTTACAAAGGAATTCGTCATATGAAAAATTTACCAGTTCGTGGTCAGCGAACTAAAACTAATTCTCGTACCGTTCGTGGCAATGTTCGTAAGACGGCCGGTAGTGGAAAGAGAAAAGTTGAATTGAAGTAAAATTATGGGAAAGAAAAAAGTTATTGAACAAACAAAAGAAGAGGCTTTGCAAGAAAATACTAAAATGGAGAATGCAATGGCCAAGGTTAAGGTTAGTAGCAAAAAAGCCGTTCTTAAGGGCAAGGTTTTTGTTAGCGCCTCTTATAACAACACTCTTATTACCGTAACCGACGACAGGGGCAATGCTATTGCTGCTGCTTCAGCTGGGGCTTTAGGATTTAATGGCCCTAAGAAAGCCACCCCTTTTGCCGCGTCTAAAGTAGTTTCTGCTTTAGTTGAGAAATTAAAGAAAACTGGTCTTTCTGATGTAGATGTCTATGTAAAGGGAATCGGAGCAGGAAGAGATTCAGCCATTAGATCATTCGCAAACCAAGGTTTTAATATTTTATCAATTAAAGACGTTACGCCAATTCCACATAATGGTCCAAGATCTAAAAAAGTGCGTCGTGTATAAAAATAATAATTATGTTTAATACTTCAGAAAAAAAAGAAAGAGCATTGGGTACAAAACTTTTCTTAAAAGCGCATCGTTGTAATTCTCCAAAATGTGTAACTGTAAGACGTCCGCATCGTCCAGGGTTACATGGTCACGCAAGACATACATCTTCAGAATTCGGGCAACAGCTTAATGAAAAACAAAAGATTAAGTTTAGTTATGGTATTCGTGAAAATCAAATGAGAAAAATCTTTGACACAGCATCTAAGAATGTGGGTGTAACAGGTGAAATGATTCTTCAGTTATTAGAAAGTAGACTAGACAATGTAGTGTTTAGATTAGGATTTGTCCCTTCAAGATCTATTGCTCGTCAGGCTATCGGACATGGTCATCTTCTAGTGAACGGAAGAAAGACAACAGTCCCTTCTTATAAATTAAGAGTGGGTGATAAAGTAAGTATTCGCCCAGGATCTAAAGATAAAGCAATTTTTAAAGGATTAGCTGATTACTTAAAGGGGTACGAAGTTCCTGTATGGCTAAAAATGGATAAAGAAAAATTTGAAGGTGAAATGGTATCTATGCCGAAAGATACAGAGGTGCCTTTCGATGTTAATATGGTCGTAGACTACTATTCTAAATAAGTTTTAATAAAAATTATAATTAATTTAAATAATTAAAAAAATGCAATTTGCATATTTAAGCGAATCAGTTGGAATTAAAAAAGTATCTGAAACAGGTACTGATGGCGCCTTCGAAATAGAGGGGCTTTATAGTGGATATGGTATTACTATTGGTAATGCTCTTCGCAGAGTTTTATTTTCTTCATTACCGGGTGCTGCAGTGACTCAATTTAAAGTAAAAGGAGCTTCACATCAGTTCACTACGGTTGATAATGTAGCAGAGGATGTTGTAGAGCTAAGTCTTAATTTAAAAAGGTTAAGATTCAGAGTTCATACAGATGAACCACAAGTTTTAACTTTAAAAGTAAAAGGAGAAAGGGAAGTAACGGCAGCAGATATTGACGCCAATGCTGAGGTAGAAATAATTAATCCAGACGCTAAAATCGCCACCTTAACATCAAAATCAGCAGAATTAGAGATGGAGATTACTGTAGAAAGGGGGTTGGGGTTCGTAGCCGTTGAATCAAGAAAATCAGAAAAATTACCTATTGGTACTATTTCTTTAGACGCAGCATTTTCACCAATCATCAAAGTTAATTTCTCAGTAGAGAATATGCGTGTTGGTGATAGAACAGATTATAATCGTTTAATTATTTCTGTAGGAACAGATGGTAGTATTACTCCATCATCCGCTCTTCATAAAGCAAGCAATATTTTAAAAGATCACTTCGATAAAATTTCGCAATTAGAAGTTAAAGAAGTTGAAGAAGAACCAAAAAAGAAAGCTACTAAAAAGACAGCAAATAAATCAAAAAAATAATTAATTTAAAATGCGTAAATTTGGAAGGGTTAAGGGTCGCAGAAAATCATTTCTTAAGACTCTAGCTCACAACTTAATAATGAAGGAAAGAATTGAGACTACAGAGGCTCGCGCTAAAGAGTTGCGTCCTCAAGTTGAAAAACTTATTACTCTTGGTAAAAAACAAACTACCGCAAGCTTAAGATTATTACTTGCTAGATTACCAAAGGTTTCAGCTACTAAAATTTATTATGATCTTGCTCCTAAATATAAAAAGAGAGCAGGTGGATATTTGCGCATATTAAAGACATCAGAAAGACGTAAAAGGGACGCAGCTAAAATGTCAGTTATTGAATTTGTATAAAAATATGGAATATAAATTTGACGCAACAAATAAAAAAATGGGTAGATTAGCTACAGAAGTAGCTGAAATTTTGCAGGGAAAAAAGAACCCAAGCTACGAACCTCGTTTAGAAGGGGATGATGTTGTTGTGGTAGAAAATGTAGATAAATTATCTTTTACAGGAAATAAGTTTAATGATAAAAATTATTATTGGCATACTGGCTATATTGGTCATTTAAAAACTGCTACTTTAAAAGAATTATTTGAAAAAGACCCTAAGAAAGTTTTTAGAATGGTTGTCGAAAAAATGCTTCCTAAAAATAGATTACAATCTAAGAGATTGAAAAGATTACTTATTAAATAAAATATATGGTTAAGAAAAATACAGATAAAAAAACAACAAAAACTACTACAAAGAAGACTTCATCTAGGTATTTTGAAGGAAAGGGTGGGCGTAAGACTTCTATTGCTAGAGCCAGAGTTTCTGAAAGCCAGAAAGGTATTGTTGTGAATGACAAGCCATATGGAGAATATTTTAAACAACCACGCTTACAAAGAGAAGTTTTAATTCCATTTGAAGTCGCAGGAGTTACAGGCAAAATGGGCGCAACTGTTAAAGTTCGTGGTGGCGGAATTAAATCTCAAGCAGAAGCCGTAAGACATGGAATCTCAAGAGCCTTAGTTCTCTTTAATGAAGATCTTAGAAAAGTTCTTAGAAAAGAAGGATATCTTACGAGAGATCCTCGTATGGTAGAAAGAAAGAAGTATGGTTTAAGAAAGGCAAGAAGAGCTCCACAGTGGGCAAAAAGATAAAAATTGGATATACCCCGCAAGTCGGGGTATATTTAATATACGCATAATATGTGGGTAATCAATCAAAAATTTATTTTAACAGTTTTACTTTTACTCGTTGGGGGTCAATTTCTTTGGCTTTTTTCTACTTGGGTTCAAGTAAATATAGCATGGCTCGATATACCTCTTCATTTTTTGGGAGGCGTTATGGTGACTGCTTTCTTTTTTTATTTTCTTGATAAATACCCCGAAGTATTTGATGTTAGAAAAAATTATTTAATCAGCTTACTTTTTACTGCCTCTTTTATTATGCTTATCGGCGTTTTATGGGAATTTTATGAATTCGTAGCAGATTATATACAAAGAAATATACTAAATAGTGGTCTTATGGAAATGCAATTAGAAGATACTTTGTTTGATTTATTTAATGATTTAATCGGCGGGATTTTAACAGCCGCCATTTATCTTCGTAGTAAGTTTAGAGAATTAAATTAATTCCCTAAAGAATAGTCGTAAAGATTAGATCCTTTTAAGATGTATAGAACATCTTTTTTATCATCATAGCTATATTTAGTAGTTTTAAGATCAATAACTTGTAGATTAATTGGGGGAAGAGCATTAGCTTCTAAAAGATATAAGCTAGAAGGATATTTAATAAATAAATGTTCTGATTTTTTATGCCAAGTAATATCTTTATCTATTGTTCCTAGGTTAAAACGAGCAGTTTTTTCTTGAGTCAATTTAGTCGCTGAAACTAATGGGTAAGAAAATAAATCATTATTTTTAGTTATATAAGCAATTTTATTGCTATTAGGAGAGAAGTAGGCGGAAGTTACGTCCCCTGAAATATGTTCTAATTCTAATGAATATCTATTTAATACACTTAAAGAACCATTGTTCTCGATAGTGACTACATAGTAACCAGATGGCGATATTTGAATATTAGTTATTATATTGAATTCGTGATTCGTTAATGGCTCTTTTGTGTTTAGAGATGGTTTATAAGTCATTAAGCTATTATTGTAAGAAAAAATTATTTCTTCATTATTGGCTACATATGAACTTACGGCTTCATCACTAATTATTATTATGGTGTATTTTGTAGTATCAACGAGATAAAGACCTTTATCTGTCCAAACAATGAATTGATTATTTTCTTCTGGTAAAAATTTTACTTCTTTTATATCACTTTTATCGTTTATTTTTTTTCCTTGAAGGTTTCTGAACATTAAGTTTAGATTTATAGAATTAGTAGGGGAGTTAATGTTTGTTGAAAAATATGTATCATCTAAAGTTGTTATTACTCTTTCGCCGTCTTTTGACCAGTCTGCAACACTATTACCAATAATATGTTTAGAGTTAATAGTTAATATTCCATTATTTTTTAATGTGGCAATATATTTTGGTCCAGACCAAAAGTTTTTAATTTCCTCCGCTAGAGGTTTATTTAATTCTATTTTTTCGGGAAGTAAAATCACAGGCGGGGCATGGGTTACTAAAGATGGTAAAACTTCTAATTCTTTGCGCCATGTTTGATAACCTTCTTTAGAAATAGTTACTGTATAGGTTTTAGGGAATAAATTAGCAACAAGAGTACCCGATCTTAAAAATCCTGGACTAAATTCAAAATTAGCCTTATCTATTTGGATAGAGGCATTTCCAGGGCTAACATCGAAGTATAAAGCACCTAATTTATTTATTTGGAATGTTTCTAAATCAAATCTCCATCCGTTAGAATAAAAAATAGCAACGACGGCTATCACTATAAAAAACAGTGTAAATAAATAGAATAGTAATCTTCTTGTACGAAGTGTCATTATTTAGGAGATTATCAGTCATTGAGTAGATTTGCAAGTTTTATAAAAAGACTCTAAACTAATAATATTATTTATGTTTACTAGGAAAATCGGTATCGATTTGGGTACTGCTAACACAGTTGTTTTTGTGCCGGGAAAAGGGTTCATTATTAATGAGCCTACTATTGTTGCTTTAAGTCTTCCTGACAATGGCGTGCTTGCTGTTGGGAAAGAGGCTAAAGATATGATAGGTAGAACACCAGAAGATATCGGTGCTTATAGACCTCTTAAAGATGGTGTTATCGCCGATTATTATATCACAAAGGCCATGCTCAAATATTTTATTAATAAGGCTATTGGTTCATTTAATATAATTAAGCCTGATGTAGTTATTTCTGCCCCAGCGGGCATTACTCCGACCGAGCGTCGTGCTATTACTAATGCCGCTAAAGAGGCGGGGGCTAGAGAAGGTTATATAGTTAAAGAGCCTTTATTAGCAGCTTTAGGCGCAGGCATTCCTATTAATTCATCTTCGGGGAACATGATTATTAATATTGGTGGCGGTACTGCAGAAGTTGCCGTTATTTCTCTTGGCGGGATTGTTTCGTGGTCTAGTTTGCGAGTAGCGGGAAATAAATTTGATAAAGCAATAATAGATTATATTAAGAAAAAATACTCACTCCATATTGGAGAGCAAACTGCAGAATTAATTAAATTAGAAATAGGATCAGCTCTTCCATCAAAAGATAAATTAGAAATGCAGATTAGGGGACGCGATATGGTTTCTGGCCTACCTAAAGACATAGTAGTTAATTCTAATGAAATTGCCGAAGCTTTAAATCAACACCTTATTGATATCGCTAATTCAGTAAAAAGTGTTTTTAATGAAACTCCTCCAGAATTAGTGGCAGATATTATGGAAAAGGGAATTATTGTTTCTGGTGGTGGAGCTCAACTTCGCTATATCGATGAGTTTTTTAGAGGAATGACCGGAGTAGAAACTTATATTGCAGAAGAGCCTATCTTTTGTGTTGCTAAGGGTGCAGGGCTTATTTTGAGCCATTTGGATGTTTATAAACGTACACTTTTAAATAAGAGATAATTAGATTATGGAGAAGTTTAAGAGGGTTAATAAAGAACGAGTAAAATCAAAAAAAGAGGAAGAAGCAGATAAAAAATACTTCAAAGCAAAAGAGATAGAAAAAGAGTTGCTTAAAGAAAGATTTAAAAATAATCCAGAAATATTAGAGCAGGTACTTCCCAACCCAAAACCTCTTTTTATAAAAGAGTCAAAGCAGGAATCTGATAAAGAATCAAAATATAACCGTAAGGAGATTGAGGCCATAAAAGAAGATTTTTTATTACTAGTTAGAAATTTAAAGGAGGCTATCAGGAATGAAGAATATGATGTTTTAATAAGCGATGATACTAGCGCAAGGTTGGTGACCTTAGCAATCAGGGAAATATTAAAGGAAGAAATTGAAAAGAAATATACTGATTTATCGTCAGAAAGTAGGCGCGACAAGTTAAAAACTTTTTTTATTGCTGGTGGGGGTGGAAAGGATGGTGTTAATTTAAAAGAAGTTGCGGATTATTTTTCTAAGAAAAGGGGTGTAATAAAAAAAGCTTTATTAATTACAGAATATATTGCTTCAGGCAAGAGCCTGGAAAGGCTGGCCTATGCCTTAGAGGCCGCAAAGATTGATTTTGATATCGCGGCTTTAGCGATAGAAAAGGATGAATCGTTTTATGTTGATAATCTTCCCGAAACTTATTCCGGTCGTAAATTTTATATAGGATCACAGCATAGGGCTGAGCCTGAAATTTATGCAGCAAAGAACCTTAGTGGAGTTACGAAATCATATGGACACTCTTCCGCTCATCCTTATTTATATAGTGGAAGATCTAGTTCAGAAATTAAAGAAGCTAGAGAGGATATTAAAATCTTGGCTAAAGAGGGTAGTAATATAATTTTTTAATTCCGAAATTTTAATATTTTAAAATATAAATCTATGTTTGTAGGAAATCAGCACTTAGTGAGAGATTTTAAAAATTTAATTAAAGCAGATAAATTGGCTCACAGCTATATTTTCTTTGGCGAACCAGAAATAGGAAAATTTTATTTTACTAAGCATTTGGCTAATTTTTTAGAAAATAATGATTTTGAATTATCTAAGAGACCATTACAAGATGCTCTTTTTATAGAGAATACTAAAAGTATTGATGCTATGAGAGAGCTTAAAAAGTTTTTATGGGAAAAACCTGTTATTTCTTCTAAAAGATTGGTAGTTATAAATGATATTCAGAATTTTACTCCTCAGGCACAAAATGCGATATTAAAGATTACAGAAGAGCCGCCAGAAAATGCATTTTTAATTTTAGTAGTTAACCAATTAGATAATATTTTACCGCCGCTTTTATCTCGTTCACAAAAAATATATTTTACTACCCTAAGTGATGTTGAAATGTTAGAAGTTATTAAAGATAAAAAAATAATTTCTATTTCTTATGGCAAGCCTGGCCGAGCGATGCGTTTAGAAAATGATCCTTTAACAAAAGAGGCTAGAAAATATTCTAAAAACTTTTTAGATGCTTCTGGATCACAAAGATCAAAGATTATTAAAGAAATTATTACTGCTCAAAAAGATGAGCCAAAATTATTAGACTTATTTTTTGAAGAGGTAATATTAGATTTACATAGAGACCCAGAAAATAATTCACACTTATTAAAGTCTGTACTTAATAGATTTTCTCTGATAAAGAGTTATAATACTAATAAGAGATTACAAATCGAAGCAATTAATTAATTATGGATAAAGCATTTATACTATTAGTAGCAGTAATAATGACGGGGATTATACTTTATTTTTTACCCGTAGTCTGTAGAATATAATTATGGATTTAAATAATTTAGATAAAACCTTAGGCGATTTAGCTAATGGGTTAAAAGAGGAATTTCAAAGCATTAGAAGCGGGCGTCCTTCTCCGCGGATGGTTGAGGATATCCAGGTAGAATCTTATGGGCAGATGATGCCAGTTAAGGCCTTGGGATCTATTTCTGTAGTTCCTCCTAGAGAAATTAATATAAGTGTTTGGGATAAAGGATCTGTTAATGCCGTAGCTAAAGCCATAGAGAATTCGCCGCTAAATGTTAATGCTAATACGGATGGTAATCTTATTAGAATTAATCTTCCGCAATTAACCGATGAAAGAAAAAAGGAATTAGAAAGAGTAGTTCGTAAAATGACAGAAGAAGTTCGTATAAGAATTAGAGGAGTGAGAGACGAGGCTAATAAAGTGGTTGATAAAATGGAAGAGGATAATAAATTAACTGAAGACGGATCTTTTAAGAAGAAAGAAGATATTCAAAAAAGTATAGATAAAATCAATAAAGATGTAGAGGTATTATTAGAAAATAAAGTAAAAGAAATTTTATCTTAAACAAAAAACCATCCTAAAAGATGGTTTTTTGTTAAATTTGTTTGACTTGACATTTTGGCTTTTTAGGTGTATAATATAAGCAAGTTCGTTAAAAATTTAGATTTAAATCAAACTATTAAAGGAGGGGATCATGAAGGTCCTAATCGCACTGATGTTGTGCATGTTCGTAAATATGGCGAGTGCTGAAGGGTCTTCTGATAACCTCAGAACCATTTCAGCGAGCGCCGATGTCGGCTTGGAGAAATACGGATCTTTTAAGGTCCGCGATTCTTCTTCCGGTATGAGGTTCGAATTGGATGCCACTGAAAGCGTTAAATCGTTTAGTGGACATTTCGGATCGAAGGACGGGGTTCATCGCGGATCTGCGGGAATTCTTTTCAAGAATTATGGTACCAGAGAGGCCACTGGCCTCCGAGGGAAATATTCCTTGAATCTGCCACTTCACAACGGCGAAGTGATAGACCTTCTAAGCGAGAGTTCGGTTGGCGCTGGGGTTGTTATGGGGAAATACATACTTCCTCAGTCTAACTCGGCGACAAGAGAATTCTATCAGTTCCTCTATGGGGTTAAGCAATCAATCGGAATTCGGGTTGGCGAAAGTCAAAACGTTTTCGGCTTGAAAGCTAGCGTCGAGGGAACTTATTCGAGTCATAATGATGATTACGGCTCGATGTCTCAGTGGGACAGCCGAGGGGTCGGGGTTGATGCATATTTTTCGTCTAGCTTTTCTGAGAAGCTTATGCTTCGGATGAAGGGTTCGGCGATGAAAAAGCAATACAATCCCGAGCTTTACTTCTTCGTTGAGGATTGGGTGAATGAAATTCAGATGCTTTCGGAAATCGTTTACGGCCCGTATAAGCATTTGGACATTATCCCTTCTTTTAACTGGAGAAGGCTAGACATTGAACGTAATGGCCGAGCTGATCTTGAGCGACCCGAATTCGGAACGATGTTGGTACTTAAAGACTTGTCGTCTTATGGTATCAATATCTTTGCGAAGGGCGTTCATGCTCCGTGGCGCCACAAGCGCGGCGGAGAGACTCTTCTTTCTCTTGGTTTTCGGACTAAGAGTTCGAGTCTTGAGGCTTATCATCGTACCGTCAAGGATCAGTATTCTTCATTTAAATTCGTGGAAAAGATGACCGGGGTCAAATTGACCTGGAAATTCGGTAGCCGCGAAATGGAGAGTATTGATGATTACGGGAGCGCTTATAAGGATAAGTACAAGTTCTTTCAAGATGATGGGCTTACTGAACATAGTGAGCTTCCTCGAA
>Ga0210057_1000698_pt1 | contig 54825 bp, 54 predicted proteins | sample CryGeyCG2114_010_2_FD_183968 | JGI IMG/M metagenome (GOLD analysis project Ga0210057, IMG submission 183968) | Groundwater microbial communities from aquifer - Crystal Geyser CG10_big_fil_rev_8/21/14_0.10 (SPAdes) (version 2) | ecosystem: Environmental > Aquatic > Deep subsurface > Groundwater ...
CCATTGCGCTCGGCACACCACTGGTATCTTCTGTGAGTGCTTTTAACGCCTGAAACTTACGTTGATTCTCACTATTATTGTTAGTCTCGGTATTTAAGCTTGACGTAAAAAATGGCGCAACAAAAATTCCATCAGCCGTAACCACAGTAAATTCTTGCTCCTCTATGCCGCCGTCATCTATCCTAGCTATTGCCTTCAACACAAGCGCTCTATTATCATCATAGCCCGTTGTCACCTCTTTACTAACTTCCTTATTCCCAAGACCCATAAATCTTGATTGCTGTGTTGTTTGCTGCTCTGTAATTGGACTTTTTTTTCCAAGCTTAACAAACCACTCACCTTGAGTCTTAACACTCCCTTCCATATCGTCCATAAGTTGTATATTGGCCTTTTTTTCTTTTAAACGGGCCTGCTCAACATCCTTTGCAGTTACACTTCTTCCCTCAGCTCTGTTTAAATTTTGTTCAGGACTTTGATCAAGTCCACTTGTTGCTTCCATAATTAAATAATCGCAGGAAAAAATAAAATTGTCAACATAAAACTTTATTAAAAATTATTATAGGCACACAAATATTTATTTTCCTATAATTCCCGAGAGTACTTGTGCCAGTTTTTCTTGGTCGTGTCTTAAAAATTGTCCTTTTCGCAAAAAACTACCGGTTACAGTTTTAAAATTACTTTTTCCAAGATTATCTTTATCATAATCTACAAAATCCACGTTCTCATGCTTGTACCTTTCCAGTACTTTACCCTTCAACTTCTCAATGTTAACGACATAATAATCAATTACATCTTTACCTAAATAATTCTCTATCTCTGCTATAAATTCGGACGCTTTAAAATGATTTGTTTCACCAAATTTTGTCATGACATTACTGATGTATATTATTTTAGCCTTTGTTTTTTTTAAAGCTCCGACTATATCCACAACTAAAAGATTGGGAATAATTGAAGTGAATAAATCCCCAGGACCAAGGATTACAACGTCTGCACTCTTAATAGCCCTTACCGCATCTGCATTGGCCGTCACTTTTGGTTCAAGAAAAACTCTTTTTATCTTAAGATTTGGATTATGCTTTGGAATATCAATATTACTCTCGCCTTCAACAATTGTTCCATCTTCAAGCTCTGCATGAAGTTTTGTCTTTTTTAAAGTCACAGGAATAACATCTCCTTTTACATTTAATATTTTTACAGCTTCTTTTAATGCTTCGGTGAGGCTTCCTGTAATTTTTTCAAGAGCTGTCAGAAGCAAGTTGCCTAAGCTGTGCCCATGAAGACTAGAATTTTCACCAAACCTAAAATTAAAAAGCTCTGACATTGTTTGATTATCAGATGCCGCCAGGGCAACCAATGCCCGCCTTACATCTCCCGGAGGGAGTATGCCAAATTCTTCACGAAGCGTTCCAGTTGACCCACCATCATCCGCCATGGTAACAATAGCAGACAGATGATATGGATATTTTTTAAGCCCAGAAAGCACGGTAAAAACGCCAGTTCCACCACCTATAACAACAACGTTTTTCATTAAGTTTAAGAATTATATCATAAAGTGATATTTGAAGCTAAAAAGGTAAATATCTACTATTTTCGCACACCCTTAAAGAGTCTTTTTTTTAAGGGTTTTGGCGAATCATTTTGTGAATGTGTATTTTCATTTTTATTTTCATCTTCCCGATCGTCCATTGAGACAGCCGCCTCTTGCTCATCCTCTTGCATATTTACAATATCTTTAATATCAATATTTTTTTTCTCCAAAAAATCCTGAAATATTTCAGCGGCTACTTCACTAAGTTCCTTTAAAAAAGCGCGGCCTTTTTTTGTCCCAACGAGTGCGGTCAGAGAAGAGCCTATTAGAAATCCCCAAAGAAATCCATTTGATTTATGATTATCATCCATATTTATATTGAAGCAACTAATCGTCTTTATGTTTTTTTATATTGAGAAATTTTGACAATACGGAAAGGCCTTTCGTACTAAAAAGAAAACCAGAGAGAACAGACATGGGCTGAGAAACACTCTCAGTTATAGTTTCTGTATTTTCAAGCACCTTTGTTGCGCGCGTTATTGTTTTTTTTAACTCTCGAAGAATGAAAAAAACCTGGACACCCAAAACAATAAGGAGAATTGTCAACAAAACAATCACGACAAGCAGAGTAAATTGGACAGCATCTATCATAATATTAGCCTAGCATTATTAGGGCACAAAATCAACACATCAAACTACAAAAAAATAAAACAACTAACGAATTGTGACATTGATTGTTTTTTTTGTTTCTTTACCTACTCTATTTTTGGCAACAACGCTTATTTTTTGTTCTCCTGAAAAAAGATAGACAGACTTTTTAAAAGTCCCCTGTAAGGTTGTATATGCCTCGTCGCCATTTACAAAAACAGTATTATATTGATCTGTTTTTCCAGTTACCTCTACAACGTTTTTGTCAGATATAAGATTTTCTTTGGGAGTTACTACGATAAGTTTGGGTGAAAATATTAAAGAAGAGTATTGAAAAAAAATGTACAAAGAAATAACAAACACGATAAATAGAGCAAAAAAGATTTTAGGATTTGTAAAAATGCTTTTATTAAATTTATGTTGCGTTCTCCTGAATTCAGGAACTACGGAAATACTATCTGATTCATATTCTCTTCTAAAAAGAGGGGAAATTGTGTTCAAGGGCAATCCTAAGAAAGAAGCGTAATTTTTGACAAAACCTAATGCATAAGATTCTGAAGGAAGATCGTGAAATTTTCCATCTTCAATGAATTCCAGAAAGACTTTTTTAATCTTAATTTCTTTTTCTACGTCTTCAATTGAAAGCCCTTTCTCGATTCTTTTTTCCTTTAATAGTTGGCTTACTTTTTTCATAAGTATTAACTCTGACAAAAAAGCTCTTGTTTTTTTAGACAAAAAGTTTTTGATTATCTATCCTTGATTGAGGATCTGATCGGGATTTTTAACAAGTACGTCTCTTGGCTTTGACCCATCACCCGGACCTACAACGCCCGCCTCCTCAAGTTGCTCTAAAATTCTTGCGGCTCTGTTAAAACCAACTTTTAGTCTTCTTTGCAAAAGAGATGAAGATGCCCTGTCGTGTTGACAAATTACCCTAACTGCGTCCTCAAAAAGTGCATCACGCTCATTCCCTTCATCTCCACCCATCCCATTCTTAAGACTTACTTGCTGCTCCACAACTTCACTTGTGTACTCAACAGGAATACCCCGAGACTTGATAAAGTTAACAAGTCTCTTAACATCTTGGTCTGAAACAAATGTTCCCTGTATCCTGGTCGGTTTTGCTTGGTCGGGAGGGACATAAAGCATATCGCCCCGCCCTAAAAGCTTTTCAGCTCCTGGCATGTCTATAATAACTTTGCTATCAATCATTGATGAAACATTAAATGAAATTCTACAAGGAATGTTTGCTTTAATCAGTCCCGTAAGTACATCAACCGATGGTCGCTGTGTTGCCAAGACTAAATGAATTCCCGTGGCTCGTGCCATTTGAGCAAGTCTCGCAATTGAATCCTCGACTTCGACTGCCGCCAAAGACATTAAATCAGCAAGTTCGTCAATAAATATAACTATATATGGCAATGCTTGAAATCCCGATAATTCATTAAAAGCATCTATGTTTCTCACTCCAGAGTCGGCAAACTGCAAATAGCGTCTATCCATTTCCTTCATTGCCCATTTTAGAGCTGAGACTGCCTTGTCAGTATCTACAACGACTGGAGTGAGTAAGTGTGGAATTCCATTGTATCCCGTTAATTCTACTCTCTTTGGATCGATCATTATCATTTTTACCTCTGAGGGGGAAGCCCGAAACAAAATAGAAGAAATGAAAGAATTAACAATAACAGATTTTCCAGAACCAGTAGTTCCCGCAATCAATACATGGGGCATTTTAGATAAGTTCACAACAATAGGATTTCCCGAAACATCAAGACCAAGAGGAACAGCCAATTTTGATTTTTCTTTTTGCATAGTTTCAGACTCAAGCATTGTCTTAAGAGAGACAATTTCAAGAGATTTATTTGGGATTTCAATTCCGACTAAATTTCTTCCAGGAATTGGGGCTTCTATTCTAATCTGCCCAGTAGGTGCTTCTGTTGCTAGTGCTAAATCGTTTGCTAACGAAGTTATTTTTGAAAGCTTTGTTCCAAGGGCGATTTCTATAGCGTATTGCGTAACGGAAGGGCCAACGTTAATTTCAGAAACTCTTGCCTTAATACCAAAACTTTGCAGAGTTCTTTCAATTGTTCCGGCAATTTTTTTAACATCTCCAGTTTCTCTTTTGCCTGCATGCACCGACATTAATGACACTGGTGGATACTCCCATACCCCCATTTCAAGCGGCTTGTTTAAAATAAGCTTGTCCATCATATCTTCTTTCTTTTCATTTGATTTGGGGGCTAATTTTTGGGGTTCTTTTTGAGAATCAGACTCTTTGTCCAGTCCCTTAATTCTGATTTGTTTCATGTCAGAAACTCCAAAATCTTTTTTGGTTTTTAAAAGAGGAAAAATGCCACTAACTAAAAACTTTCTCATTTTAGGAAAAACAACGCTAACATTTTTGGAAATTTGAGAAAATGAAAGGTTTAAAAAAATTACAACACCTAAAATTGCACCAACTGCAAAGGTAGAAAAAGCCAAAAAGTCACCAAACAAAGAAGACGCTAACTGAAAAAGCTTCAAGCCTACATAGCCCGACTGAAACATACCGGTAAAAGAAAGGCTTGTCACCAAAAATCCTATAAAGACATTTGCTTTAGTAAAGCTTGAGCGAATACCAGTCATAAGAAGACCTAAAAGTATTAAATTAATAGGAATCGCAAAAGACATCCAACCAAAATAAGTCATGAGATAAAGATTTATAAGAGCTGGGATCTCTCCGTTTTTTGTGTATGAATATAAAAGAGACAATCCTAAAAATATCGAGGAAATAGAAAAAATTGTATAGATAGTATTTTTCTTTAATTTTACCTTGAAAGGCTTTCTTCTATGATACTTTCTTCTTTTCGCCATACTTTATAAAATTATACACTATTTTAGTTTGAAGCTGAAGGAATTTTTAAACTTCGACAACTACTGAAATTACGAGGGGTTCGCGTTTTTCGCGAAAAAGAAGTTCTTCTGTTTTTTTCTGAATAGTTTTTCTAAAATACATCCAGTTGGTAACTTTTTCTTTTCTTGACGAGAATATTTTTTCAACTTCCAAAGAAAGCTTTGAAGCAATTGCTTCTTTATTTGGGAGCACGAACCCTTTTGTAATTATGTCTGGTTTTGAAGCAAGCTGTCCTGTTTGTGAATTTAGTTCACTTAGAACAATAACTACACCTTCTTCTGAAATTTTTTTGCGGTCTAAAACGACAAATTTATCAACCGTCTCATTTGTTATCTGATCAACATAAGTCGTAGAAGTTTCAATTTTACGCCCAAGCCTCGCTTCATTTTGAGTAAAAATTATCTCCCGTGAGTCGTTTGCAAAAACTATTTTATCATCAGAATATCCCATAGAACGGGCAATGTCTCGATATGCCACCATGTGCCTATATGTCCCACCGATAGGTAATACAAATTTAGGATTTGTAAGCGAAATTAATAGTTTTAAATCATTTTCTGACCCATGTCCTGACACATGAAAATCAGACGAAAGATCTGAATAAACCACTCTTGCTTCTCTTTGTGAAAGTGTATCGATAAGATGATTTATATTTACCTCATTTCCAGGAATCGGATCAGCTGAAAATATAACAGTGTCTCCTTTAACAATTCTAATGTCACGATCCTGATCTCGTGCAACTCGTGAAAGTCCAGAATCAACCTGAGCCTGACTCCCTGCAATAAGAATCATAACATTTGATGGATTGTATCTTTTAATCTCATGTGCCTTTATTTCTATTTTTGGTGGAAAATTCATGTATTTAAGCATTGTTCCTGTGTCTTTTGCTTTCAAAAAGGAGCGCCCTATAAAACACACTTTTCTATTATTTTTAATCGCCGCGTCAATTGCTTGATTCATGCGGGAAATATTAGATGAATAAGTTGTTACAAAAACCTTGCCTTTGGCATTTCTAAATTCTTCGTCAAAACTTTCGCTGATTTTCATCTCTGATTCAGAATGTCCGCGTCTTTCAGATCCCAAAGAGTCAGACAGCGTACATAAAACGCCTTCATCTCCCCATCTGGCAATCTTTCTTATTTCAGAAGGTTTTCCGTCAACCGGTGTAAAATCAAATTTAAAATCGCTCCCATGATAAAAATTTCCAACAGGAGTTTTTATAAAAATGTTTGCAGTATCAACCACTGAATGTGTAACACGCGCCAACTCGATATTAAACGATCCAAGTTTTATTTTTTCATCAAACCCTGTTGATCTAACCTTTGGTTTTTGTCCAAAATCTTTTAGCTTTGCATTTGTAAATGCCGCGGTTAGAGGAGAAGCAAATATTGGAAATTCAGGTAAAAAAGGCAAGACAAAAGGGACTGCCCCAATATGGTCTTCGTGACCATGAGACAAAATCATACCCACAATTTTTTTTTGTTCGCTTCCATTTGCTGACGTTACTTTTTTTAAGTATGAGACGTCAGGAATCATAACATCAACACCAGGAACAGAATCATCAGCAAATCCAATTCCACAATCAACAATTAAAATTTCATTATTGTATTCGTACAAATGCATGTTGCGAGTAACATCGCCAACACCACCTAGGGATATATATGATACTTGATTCATAATCTTATTAAAAATAGTATAACACCAAAATGACTTATCAAAAAGCTTTGCTTTAGGCGAGCAGTACAACGAGCACCGCAAGCTCCTGCTTATTTACCAAAAAGGTTTACTTCTTTATTAGAACTACCTTCGGGATTTATTAGGGGGCCTTTGATCATCAAAAGGATGTCTTCTCTCATTTTTATTATCAAAATCCCGTCTTATACCACGGCGAGCAGGTCTTTCTGTTTGTTGAGGCCCACTTGCTCCACGACTTGCACCCTGTCCACTTCCATCGGCTTGAGGCTGTGCTTGCTCACTTTTTTGTGCATCAATACCAAATAACATAGACAGATTAATTCTTCCTCTATCATCAACTTCTTTTACTCTCACCTTAACTTCTTGACCAAGTTTTACAACCTCATTTGGGTCTTTAACATATTCACCTGACATTTCAGAAACATGCACAAGCCCCTCTTTTCCAGGAACTATTTCAACAAAAGCTCCGAAAGTAACTATTCTCTTAACAACTCCGTCAAAAACCTCACCCTTTTGTAATTCACGGGTAAGTAGGTCTATCCAATTTTCTGCCTTCTCAACTGCTCCTTCATCTACTCCTGAGATTGAAACAGTTCCGTCTTCGCTAACATCAACTGTCGCGCCAGTAGTTGCGCTAATGTTACGAATTGTCTTTCCTCCACTTCCAATAACTTCACCTATTCTTTCAGGGTTTATTTTGATTGTTTTAATTTTGGGAGCATATTTTGAAACGTCTTCTCTTGACTTAGGCATAACCTCCGCCATTCCTTCTAAAACCTCTAGTCTTGCTTTTCTCGCTAAATCTAAAGTTTCATCCGTTATTTGATCAGTTAGTCCATCATTTTTAACATCAAGTTGAATTGCAGTTATTCCTTTTTCCGTTCCGGCAACTTTAAAGTCCATATCTCCTGAAAAATCCTCAAGCCCAATAATATCTGTAAGAAGCGTATATTTATCATTTAACTCCATCAGACCTATTGCAATACCAGCAACAGGGGCAGTTAGTGGAACTCCAGCATCCATCAACGAAAGCGTCGAACCACACACTGCTGCTTGCGAAGTAGAACCATTGGAAGACATAATTTCAGAAACAACTCTTATTGCATATGGAAATTCAGCTGAGCTTGGTATAACTGCCTCAAGTGCGCGCTCGGCTAATGCTCCATGACCAATTTCACGTCTGTTTATAAATCCTATTCTGCCAGTTTCACCTACTGAATAAGGAGGAAAAGAGTAGTGATGCATATAACGCTTAGTTACTTCGCCTTCTGGTCCTTCTATTATCTGCTCCATCGAAGATGGACCAAGAGTAGCAACAGTCAAACTTTGCGTCTCTCCACGTGAGAAAATTGCCGAACCATGAGTCCTGGGCAAAACCCCTACCTGCGCGCTTATTGGTCTTATTTCATCAAGCTTTCGCCCGTCTGGACGTGTACCATCATTTACAATTAATTCCCGGACTGTTTTCTTAAAGACATAATCTACAGCATCCGCAATTTTCTTTTTATCTGCTTTTTCGTCTTTTTTATTTTCTAATTCATAAACAGAATCAACAATTAACCCCAAATCTCCACCGACTTCATGTGTAACGCCTGCTTTTATTAAATCCGATATTTTATCTTTGTAAGATTTCTCAACGAGCATAACAAGCGCATCGTCTTCATTTTTTATGAGATCTATTTTTTTATCTCCAATTTCTTCTACCCATTCGTTTATTCCCTTTATTATTTCCTCATTGTATGATTTCGCTTTTTTAATTGCCTTTTTAACAATTTCTTCGTTGACTTGTTTTGCACCCGCCTCAATCATAACTGACTTATTGTTTTTTGAAGATACAACTAAATCAAGCTCTGTAAACTCTTCTTCACTTGTTGTGGGGTTAGCAATTAATGCTTCTTCTCCATCTTTTGATACGAATCCGATTCTGGTTGTTCCAATTGGACCGCCCCATGGAATTTTTGAAATAGAAAGAGCTGCTGAAACGGCAACTGCTGCCAAAATATCGGGAGGGTTTTGTCCGTCAACTGACAAAACGGTTATCACAACCTGTATGTCCTTTTTAAGTTCTTTTGGGAAAAGAGGACGAATAGAACGATCGATCAAACGAGCTGTTAAGATGGCTTCATCGCTTGGTCTGCCTTCACGCTTTACCCAGCGGCTTCCCTTAATTCTCCCCCCAGCATACAATCTCTCTATGTATTCCACGCTTAGAGGAAAATAATTAAGGCTCGTATCATTTTTGCTCATCACAACTGTTGCGATAATCATCGTATCGCCCATACGGGCTGTTACAGCAGCAGTTGCTTGGCCGGCAAGTACGCCTGTCTCAAGCTTTATCGTTGCTCCATTAATCTGAAGCTCTTTTGAAGATTTTTTCATTATTTTTTTAGAAGAGCAAAGCGGTTTAATTCAATCCTACTTTTTTTCCTATTACTTCTCCTCTTGTCTTATCCATTTTTACTAAAAAGTTAAAAAGCCTTCTCCTTTTTGAGAGCATATTCAAAAGTCCGCGCCTACTATGTGTATCTTTCTGATGTATCTTAAGATGGTCAGTTAGCTTTTCTATTTTGTGAGTCAAAAGAGCAATCTGAACCTCAGGACTTCCGGTATCTCCTTTTACGGTTGCGTGTTGAGTTATTATATTTTGTTTTTCGCCAGTTGTTAAGGGCATAATCTTATTACAGTTTTAATTAGTTTTAGTATTTTAACAAAAAGAGGCTTACATTTCAATTGGTAATGTTATTGGCTATGTTTTTTTGAGCTTTTGAATACTTTTGGTAAAAACCAGTCTTTAGGAACATCACTTGAAGAAACGGGCTGGGAATTGGGCATATCTCTTCTAAAATTCTCGCTCTTCGCGACTCGATTCTGAGTCTGCGCATTTCTATTTAAAATGTGCTCTTCTTTTGGAAAATTATTTCTATTCTGGTTTTGATTCCTATTCTCTATTTTTCTCAAAGCTCCTTGTTGCATTAGGATTCCGGCGATCTGAAAAGCAAAAGGACTGGTTTTGGGATGGGAAAAATTTCTTGTTGCGCTAACAACTCCATCAAGAAGGTTTTGGGCAATATCAATATCTACTTCAAAAGAAAACTGAATTAAAAGCTCGGCAACAATTTCTGAGATTGAAGAAAAAGAAGGGTCAACCAGAGCAATATCGCTATCAAGAGCATTGAGGGGATTGATGTCTATAGAAATTACTTTTGTAGAAGATGCTTCTCCAATCAAAGCACTAAATTCGTCATTACTTGCTACACCAATTGCTATGATTAAAGATGGGACAGCCCCTTTTTTAATGTATTTAATATCAGCTTCTTTAAAAGAAATCCCCTTTTCTTCGGCAAATAAATTAACGTTAAGCTTATTTCCTTCAATATTGTAAGAAACTTTTTCTATTTCTCCCTCATGGTATGGAACAGAAATTGTTAAAGTTTTAATGTTTCCGTCAAAAGCTCTTGAGATCTTATCAACTCCAACGAGATTTGAAAATTCGACAATAGGATTTTTTATTGACACGAGTTGCATTTTTTTGCCGCTCGCGTTGAGGCTTAAATATAAAGAGCTTGCTCCTGCGAGCATGTCTAGTGTTTGATTTTCGCCAACAACAATTCCAATACTATCATTGTCTTGAAATAAAGATGAAATCTCGGCTTTTTTATTTAAAATTAAAGGGTTCATTTTTCCTGCCTTCTGTTAATCCTTAACTGCCTAAACTACTAAAATCTCATTTACTTATAGGATATTATATCATCCCCTTGCCTGAAATCAACTTCAGACGAAATTATTATTCCACATTCATCATTTTTAATAACTTGTTTTACGTCTGATTTTCCTTTTCGTATCGAAACAATCAAAGCTTCGCCGATCTCTTCATCTTTCCGCATTATCCTTATTTTATCTTTTATTGCAAATCTCCCCTCAGTTACTTTTGTTCCGATTATTTCTCCACTAGTACCTGAGAATCTTTCTAAAACTTTTCCTCTTCCCAAAACTTTTTCAACACCTTCGGCTTTAATAGCAGCAATCAAATCAGAAAGCTCATCTAAAAGTTCGTAAATTATCCCATAGATCTTGAAGAATACTTTTTCACTTTCAGCAAGAATTTTTGCCTCTTTTGAAATTGACACATTAAAACCTACAACGAGAGCCTTCAGGTCTTTTGCAAGCAATATGTCAGAAACTCCTATTTCTCCTTGTCCCGCATAAGCTATTTCTATATTTTTAGGCAAAGACTCCTTAACAGCCTCAAGCTCACCGCTACTATCACTTTTCAAAATAACTAGAACGTTTTCTTTTTTCTCCTCATTAAAAAAATCTGCTATATCCGTAATTTGCGGATTTGCAGATTTTGCTCTCTCTTCTAAAATCGGAGCAGATTCTTTTTTTGTTTTAATAATACTTCCAGCATTCAAAACCTCATTCAGACCCAGTATCTCAACAGCTTCACCCGGAATTGCTCTTTTTACTCCTTTTTCAAAGGTGTCAAAAAGAGCTCGCACTTTCCCCACCTCATCACTGCCCGCATATATTTTTTCACCAAAAACAAGCATTCCCGCCTTCACAACAATAGAAGCAACCGAGCCTTTTCTTTTGTCTAATTTTGAGTCTATTACAACTCCTAAAAAATCATCTTTGTCATTTTTTTCAATTGAAGATAAATCGTACGTCAAAATAATTAAATCTAAAAGGTCTTTTATATGCTCGCCCGTTTTTGACGAAACACCAACATAAGAGACGCTCCCGCCCAATCCTTCCAAGGGAATATTTTCAGACAACAACTGCTGTTTTACTTTCTCTATATTTGCGCCGGGGACATCAATTTTAGTTATTACAACAATAAATGGAAGTTTTGCTTCCAATATTTTTTCGATCGATTCTTTTGTCTGTGGCTTAATTCCATCATCTGCAGCAACAACTAATAAAACAATGTCCGCAGCGTCTACGCCTTGAGCACGCATACTCGAAAAAGCTTCATGTCCTGGAGTATCAATAAATGTAATTTTTCGCTTTATTCCTTCGTGTAGTATCTCTATTTGCGATGCTCCAATTTTTTGAGTTATTCCACCTTTTTCACGTGCTGCAATTGAAGTTTGTCTTATTTTATCAAGAAGAGATGTTTTGCCATGATCAACATGGCCTAAAACAGAAATTACCGGAGCGAAAGATGCTTTTTGATTTTGTATAGAATTTTCTTCTCTTTGCATAATAAATTGTTAACTGAAAGTTTGCGAGTGCTCATATTATTCATTCGCTTTCTCTTCTTTTTTTTCTTCCTCGCTTCCTACTGAAACAGTTTCATTTTCTTGACTTACTTCCTCAATATCTTCTGTCTTTTTCTGAACAGCATCTTCTGCTGTAGACTTTATATCAGGCTCAGATGCTGCTTCTACGCTTTTGGTTTTTTTCTCTTTTTTCTCTTTTTTCTCTTTCACTTCGGGTTTTTTCTCTTTGGGATTTTCTGCTTCTGGCTTGCTCTCTTCTGCATCTCCCTCTCTTCCCTCAACCTCAATAATATACCCCGTAAGCTTTGATGCTAACCTTACATTCTGGCCTTCTCGTCCAATTATTAAAGGTAATTCTTCGCGAGGCGCTAAAACGTGAGCTTTTTTCTGTTCTTCATCAAGAACAACAGTTAAATTTTTTGCTGGAGACAATGAGTTGATAAGAAATTTTTCGCTGTCCGAATTCCACTGTATAATATCTATTTTCTCAAGACCGTCCAAAGCGTCAATAACCGCTTGAATTCGAACTCCTTTTTGACCAACACAACTTCCAACAGGATCAATTCCAGATTGATCAGAATAAACGGCAATTTTAGCCCTACTTCCGGGTTCGCGAACGATCTTTTTAACCTGTACACTTCCAGAGGAAACTTCAGGAACCTCACGTTTTAAAAGCCCTTCTATTAAACCAACGTTTGCACGTGAAACAATGATCTCACGCCCACGCTCTTCTTCTATGCCCACAATAAAAACTGGCATCTTTTTATTTAAGAAATATGACTCGTTTGGAATTTTTTCTTGGGATGGCAAAATTGCTTCTGCCTTTCCTATATCAACAATTATATTTGGCCCAGCAAATCTTAAAATCATGCCTGATACAACAGTACCAATTCTTTTCGTGTATTCTTCCATGACTGCGTCTTTTTCACGCTCACGAATTTTTTGAAGTAAAACCTGCTTGGCTGTTTGGGCTGCAATTCTACCAAATCCTGGAGGAGTAACGTTTTTGCCCTCTTTTAAAATTTTTGTTTCTCCAGTCAATTCATCTAAGTCAACGCTATACAACTCTTCTTCCTCTTCTTCTACGGGATTATCTTTTTTGTAAGCTGCCAATATTGCGCCTTGAATAGTCTCAAGAACAACAGAAGGATCAACACCTCTTTCCGAGGCTATTTGATTTAATGCCAATGTAAATTCGCTTCTTTGTAGTACAGCCATACTCTTTTTTTGGAAAAAAAAAGGTGGGATATTCCCACCGCTCATTTCCTATTAGTTATAGTTTCGATTTTAGCAGAATAATGACCTTGAGTCAAGAATATTCAATTTGAATATGCATCGTGCTATAATCGCAAAAGTGGTATATGAAATATATTAAGCTCTTACAGCATAAATCAAAACGCATAGTTAGCTTTGTTAAAAAACACAAAATAATCACAGGCATTTTCTTGGTTGTGATCGCAGCTACGATATTTTTTCTTCGACCAAAAGAGCCAACTCCCATTGAAACTCAAACCGTAAGCAGAGATGAGATTGTCCAGACTCTTTCTATAACGGGAAGTGTTGACGCTGACAATAGCGTTAATCTCTCTTTCCAAATCGCCGGTCAACTAAATTGGCTTGGCGTAAAAGAGGGAGATGCTGTCAATGCCTATCAGGCAATAGCCAGTCTTGACCAAAAAACCGCACTAAAAACATTACAAGATGATTTGCTTGATTATTCTCTTCAAAGAAATTCTTTTGACCAAACACAAGCGAATAACCAAAATAGAAAACCTTATCAGGCTTTGAATGATGACATGAAAAGAATACTTGAAAACAATCAATACAATCTTGATAAGGCGATTGTTTCAGTGGAGATTCAAGACTTAGTAAGGCAAAAGTCTATTCTTATCACGCCCATTGCGGGAATTGTTACAAACATGAGCGTTAAACATGCGGGCGTGAATATAACAACGGCGACTAACTTTACTATAACTAACCCCGATTCACTCAATTTTACAATGGAAATTGATGAAGCTGATATTGGCAAAATAAAAGAAGGACAAGCCGTGGACGTGGTTTTAGATAGTTATTTGAATGATTCGCTGAATCTTATTATCGACCGTATCGATTTTGTTTCACATAAAACATCAACAGGCGGAGATGCTTTTAACGTCAGGGCAAAAATTGACCAAAATAATCATAGCTATAAATTTAGAGTAGGAATGAATGGAAATGCACAAATTATTCTTTCAAAAAAAGAAAATGTAATTACCATTCCTTTGTCAAGTATTTATAACGATAACAAAGTCTATATTAAAACAAATAAAGACTTTGAAGAAAAAAAAATAGAATTAGGGGAACAGAATGACACTTCAGTGGAAGTCTTGAGTGGGTTATCGATTGGTGACAAGGTTGTTTTGGATCCAACTCAAGTACCGCAAAAGAAATAATCTTTAAAAAAGGGTCCCAAAAGGAGAATGACTCATATTTTAAAAGCAAAATGGCAAAAGATAACAAAACTATAATCGAGCTTAAAAATATTTACAAGGATTATTCAACCGATACTGTTACAACAAATGTTTTAAAGGGCATTTCTATTCAAGTTAAGAAAGGTGAATTTATTGCAATAATAGGTCCTTCAGGAAGCGGAAAATCGACTCTTATGAATATAATTGGCCTTCTCGACACGCCCACAAAAGGCACTTATATTCTTAACGGAACAAATACTATAAACCTGACTGAAGATGAGCTCTCCTTTTTAAGAAACCGAGAAATAGGATTTGTATTCCAATCATTTAATCTTCTCCGCCGAGCAACGACACTTGATAACGTTATTTTGCCCGCAATATATGCTGGAGTATCAAACGCAAAGAGAATGAGTCGAGCAAAAGAAATTCTTACCAAACTAGGTCTTCAAGACAGACTCAATAACCAACCAAGCCAACTATCTGGTGGACAACAACAAAGAGTGGCAATTGCAAGAGCTCTTATGAACAACCCAGAATTGATTCTGGCTGATGAACCAACTGGAAATCTTGATACAAAATCAGGAGAAGACGTCATGAATATTTTAAAAAAATTAAATGATGAGGGAAAAACAATTGTCTTAATAACACACGAACACAGCATCGCCAACCAAGCAAAACGAATAATAAAGTTAATTGATGGAAAAATTGTATAAAAAATGGAATTTAAAGAGCTAATTAAATTATCACTACAAGCTTTAGTAGCAAATAAACTAAGAAGTTTTCTAACTACTTTAGGAATAATAATCGGAGTATTTTCAATAATCGTTCTTGTATCTCTTGGGTCTGGACTACAAAGCTATATTACGAGTCAAATTCAAGGCTTTGGTTCTAATTTAATTTTTGTTATACCAGGTCGAGTTGGAGGCGCTAGAACACCCGGAGGAGTTGTAACCAACAAACTATTCATTCAAGACGCTGACAATATAAAAAACAAATTACGAAACCTAGCCAGCGTCGCACCTGTAATCTCTCAAGCTTCAACCGTAAAATATAAAAGTATTGAGAACAAAGGCACATCTATACTTGGAACGAGCTCTAATTATACAAAAGCTGTTCAGAATGCAACCGTTGAGAAAGGCATTTTTTTCTCAAGCAGTCAAGAACAATCAGGAGCAAGAGTTGCTGTAATTGGAAAAACTGTCAAGGAAAATCTTTTTGGTGAAAAAGAAGCAATAGGACAACGTTTTTTTATAGGAAATAACATTTATACAGTTATTGGGATTCTTAAAAAACGAGGGGCGGTTTTTGGCATAGACCAAGATAACACAGCTGTTATCCCAATTAGCGTAGCACGGCGCCAATTTGGAGTGACAAATGTGAATGCAATTTATATTTCTGCCAATACAGAAAGCCAGATACCGTTTATAGAAAAACAGGTGAAAGAACTATTGCTAAGGCGCCTGACTGAAGATGATTTTACAATTCAAACTGCAGAATCGGGCCTTGAAATTGTCACGAATGTCACAAATATTCTCTCTCTTGCCCTAGGTGGAATTGCAGCAATTTCTCTTCTTGTTGGGGGAATAGGGGTAGCTAATATCATGCTTGTATCAGTCACTGAAAGAACGCGTGAAATTGGTCTTAGAAAAGCTTTGGGGGCAAAAAGATCTGACATTTTAAAACAGTTTTTACTTGAAGCAATTGCAATTTCGCTTGTTGGGGGGATGATAGGTATAATTCTAGGTCTTGGAACGTCTATTTTAGTCTCACTTCTTTTTGTGTCTGTCGTAACACCTTGGTCTGTAATTCTTGCTTTTGTATTTTCTGTAGCAATAGGAGTAATATTTGGAATGGCACCAGCGATAAGAGCCTCAAAACTATCCCCAATTGAAGCTTTAAGATATGAATAGAGACAATTAAAAATTGTGCGATGCTTTTTGGTTTATCTTTGAGGATGAAATAATTGCGCTGGAAGTTCGCTCGAAACCCTCTGAACTAAAGGGAATCTTTCGCCTCTTCCTGCTTTTAAAATGTTATTAGCGAATTCAGGGATTGGTGTTCTAAAAAGAGGAACACGCATTCCTCCAACAATCATCTCTCTTTCATCTATATCTTCTAAAAACACCCACTGTGGGAGTGACAATTCGTCTTTATCTTGAGGATTAACTATTATTTCACTAGAATTAACCCGCATCTCTAGACAAATTAGATCGATCAAAGCAAGAGGGGTATTTAGCTGTATAGTTCCTCTAAACTTAGGCTTTGGGTCTTTTATAGAGCCAACTTCTTCTACGATCGTACGGCTCGTGGAATCTGCTATGCTTTCTCCAGGCTCTATTGTCTCAGCGGGTAATGTTAATTGTCCTCTGATTTTCTGTGTTTTTTCTTTTGTATGATCGTTCTGAAAAACCAATACTTCATTTTCTTCATTAATTACGAATAAAAAAATGCCAAAAACCCTTTCTTTATTGGCTTCTACTGACCGACCTATATCTAAACTTTCTACCATAATTTATAACGAACTGTAATTATAAAACAAAAGACCATAATTACCAAATAAATATTTATTTTATAACAGTAACATTATTGACTTTTTTTCCTGTAAGGATATTTTTCAAACTATTCTTTCTTGTTCCATTAATAATTATTGTCGTGATTCCTTTTTTTGCCAAATCTAGTGAATTTTCAATTTTATGCACCATTCCGCCCGTAACGTCATAGCTAACTTTTTCAATTCCTGGTTTTATTGCTACCCAATTTTTCTTGTCAATTACAGGGATTGTCCTGCCATCTTTATCATATACTCCATCCGTTGTTCCTACTTGGATATCTGCTTTTATTTTGTACCCTTTTTTTACAAGATAACTTGATATTTTATTTAGAACTGTCTCGCCAGAAAATATAGTACTTTTCCAACTCTTATCCCAGATTACATCACCATATACGACTGGGATTATTCCCTGTCTTAATAAAATCTCGATGACTTCAAAAAAGCTTTTTTCAAGCTTACCTTTTTGCGCAATCATCATGCTCCCTGGCCTAAGTGATACGGCGGGTATTTTTTGCTCAATAAGCGAATCCATAACAATTCTATTTATTTCCATAGCGTCACGAGCAACTTTTGCAATACCATACCGGCTCTTATATCCTTTTGTTCCACCGTATTTTTTAGCACTTGTGTGCCCAAAACTTCCGCTCCCATGAGCTAAAATCACAAGACCCTTTGTATTTTTAAGTTGTTTTGAAAGATTTCTAATATCGCCCAGGTTAGGCGTGTATTCTTTATCTTTATCAGTTATAATAGATCCGCCGAACTTTATTAGAAAAATGTGCTTTTTCATAAGTAAGGTTGCATTATAATACACAAGGCCATGTCGGGCAACTCGAGGTCACAAACAATGGACTATTACAAACAAAAACAAATAATTGCAAGGGTTGATAAAAAAGGTGAAATTATTGGAAAAATTGAGAAATGGGAGGCGCACAAAAAAGGAATCCTTCACAAAGCTTTTACTGTTGCACTAGTCTATAAAGATAAATTCGTTTTACAACACAGAAAACATCCCGCATTTGATGGAGTATATGATCTCACAATTTCATCTCACCAGCTTTATCTTAATAACAATCTAGAAAATACTTTTGACGCCACTTATAAAACTCTAAAAAGAGAGTGGGATTTAGAAAAAAAAGATATACTTTCCTTAAAACTTGAAGGCGCTGTTTATTACAAAGCTCGCGATACAAAAAGCGAATTTATAGAACATGAATATTGCGAAATATTAACCGTCAAAGTGAAAAAACTCCCACCACCAGTTTTTGATTACGCATATGGCTATTCGCTCATCACAAAAAAAGAACTATTAAACAAAAAATCACGGATTTATCCCCTCCTTGCGCCATGGGTTTTGAAGATGATTGAAAAAAACCTAATTTAAAGAGTATTGACAGTGGCCTTTTTTTGTGGCTTAATAAAATTAATATCTTATGAATTTAAGACAAAATCCGTTCTCCTCCCTACTCGGATTTGGGATAATCATAATCTTTTTTCTTTTTCTGATTAAAGCTTTCGATATTTCTTATCCAATTTCTATAACCACCAAAACAGCGAGTGGCGAGCTTTCAGTCGTAGGAGAGGGGAAAGTAGATGTGATTCCCGATACAGCATCGGTGCAAGCAGGAATAGTTGTGTCTGACGCAAAAAATGTCCAAGAGGCACAGACAAAAATAAATGATATTAATAATAATATTGTTGCGGCACTGCAAAAAATTGGTATAAAAAAAGAAGACATAAAAACGTCAAATTACTCAATTTCTCCAAACTATAATTACCAAGACGGGGAAAATGCCATTACTGGGTATAACGGAAATACAACCTTAAGCATAAAAGTAAAAAATACAGAAAATTTGCCAAGTGTCATTACCGAAGTGACAAAATCTGGAGCAAATCAAATATATGATACACAATATACGATAGATAACCCCGATAAATACCGTGAGCAAGCCCGTAATATGGCTATTAAGAATGCAAAAGATCAAGCTCAAAAATTGGCAGATCAACTTGGTATTAAACTTGGAAAAGTTGTTAATATAGTCGAATCACAAAATGCAAACCAGCCACCATACCAAGCATTTTCTCTTGAAGCAAAAGGCGCAGGAGGCGCTCCAGATTTACAACCCGGCACTCAAAAAGTAACCTCTACGGTAACACTTTTTTTTGAAAGAAAATAATTCTGCTATAATTACTCCCAAGTGACAGATATAAAAAGACTGACAAGCCTTATTTTAAAATTCCGCGATGACCGCGACTGGAAACAGTTTCATAACCCTAAAGACTCTGCCATAGGACTCGTTTCTGAAGCAGTAGAAGTTTTGGATGAATTCAAATGGAAAAATGAGGAAGAAATCAAAGAATACTTAAAAAAGGAGAAGCATAAAATTGAAGACGAATTGTCTGATGTTCTTTTTTGGGTTCTTTTAATGGCGTACGATTTAAAAATAGATATTCCATCTTCATTCGCGCGTAAAATGGAACAGAACAAAAAGAAATATCCAGTGAATAAATCACGCGGCAAACACACTAAATACACAGACCTCTAGATATCGCCCTTGACAACAAAATCTCAATACTAAATACTTGATATTGAATACTATTTATAAAAGGAGGTGAAACATATGGCAAAAGGAACTCATAAAAAAAATGCACTGACATGGGTCGTTATTGCAGCATTAGCGCTAGGATTTCTAGGTGGCTATTTAGTTGCCCGTGCAAAATACACAAATCAAATTGGGCTCGTTAGCAAAATGGTAATGGACCGCTCCACATTGATTGACAGACTTAACAACAAGTTGAACCGCGTTTCTATGACGGAAGACGGAAAAATGGTTCAGGTTAAAAATGGACTCATAAGTCCTCTCAGACAATCAATTACATTTAGTAACGGAGTGACTGTTTTGACAAATGGGAAAGTCGTTCAAAAAGACGGAACAACTACTACATTAAAACCTGGTGAATCAATAGACATGGACGGAAATATCATTTCTGATGATGAAATGATGGATGATAATTAATTTTCCTAATTTAGGATTATCAAAAGCTTATTCCGCACTTTTCTAGCAAGGCATCATTTTATTGAGCTGGTAATTTTGATTGGCTTTTTTAACAAAAGCAGTCATTTAAAGAATGTATGAACAAAAATATTAAAACTTGACAAGTATTCTTTTTTTTGTTACCTTTTAATTAATGGACAACACAAACCAACCAACCGACAATCAAAACCCTACTATGCCAGTACAGACACCTGCTGTTCCTACCGAACCAAATCAAACGCCAACTGTGCCGGAACAAATTCCTACTACTCCACCAACTATGCCAACGACTCCACCTGTAGCTGATCCATCTATACCAACTATGCCCGGAAGCACACCAGTAAATCCTCCAGTAATGCCACCAAGCGTACCAAATTCGCCTATGACACCAACAGAAACTCCTTCTATGCCTCCTGTGACTCCAGTAGAACCAACTACGCCACTTAACGAAGAAACTAATAATCCAACTCCTTCAGTTTAATAATTAAGTGTTCTGCATAAATGAACTACTCCACAGCAAGCCACGTAATATTCCTTGGGATAAGTTCTCTTATGGACCACATTCGTCGTTTTCACTTCTCAGTGCAAGCATTCATTTCCAAAGCATAACTTTGTGGTATTCTGGTTCAAGAATAAATCTCCCCTTTTAATTTGAAGATTATTTGTTACAATACATAAATGGCCAAAATAAAACAACCAAAAAAAACAACATCTGTCAAAAAACCAATGAGAGAAAATATGTCATTAAATACTTTAGTTAAAAACCCTCGTTTACTTGCGAATCTTTTTACCAAAAAAGCTCTTTATATAATTCTTGCAGTAATATTATTTTTACTAATTGCGTATTTTCTCAAGAATCAATTGGTAGTTGCTACTGTTAATGGAGAGCCTATTTATAGACTCCAACTAATAAGTCAACTTGAAAAACAGGAGGGCAAAAGAATTTTAGACGAAGAAATAACTAAAAAACTTCTTGCCCAAGAGGCTGTAAAACAAAAAATTACTGTATCTGAGAGCGAAATTGAAAGTCAACTGAAAAACATAGAGGAAAACGTTGCAAAATCAGGCCAAGACTTTGATTCCTTGCTCAAGCTTCAAGGATTAACTCGCGATAAATTAAAAGAGAACATAAGATTGCAGATGCTTGCTGAAAAAATGGCTTCATCAAACATACAAATTAGTGATAAGGAAATTATAGATTATATGGAACAAAACAAAGAATCTCTTCCACAAAGCACAAGCGAAGCTGAATTAAAACAAGAAGCAAAAAATCAACTTGAGCAACAAAAAATAAATTCATCAATACAAACTTTACTTCAGGACATAAGAAAAAAAGCAAAAATCGACTATCTCTTTAACTTCTAAGCTCGCCACCCTTTCTTTATTTGACTTATAGATTTGCCGCAAATTTCTCCAATAATTTTTTATCCGAAGGAAACGAAGTTATCCGAAGGAATGAGTGAAGCGAGTATCTGTAGCGTAGCAAAAAAAATTAGTACAGCTCAAATTTTTCTATCAACTTTTTATCTTAACGAGCAAGGCGAGTGAAGAATGAGCAAAGCGAATATCTGAAGCGTAGCGGAAGAAAAAAATTAGTTACGTGATTTAGGAAAAAAGAAAAAATAAGTAATATAGAAACTAAGGAAGAGTGAGGAAAAAAGAGTAGGGAAATAAATTTGAGCAGGCAAATATTCTTGAGAAGTTTTAACACCAATAAATTGAAGAATAAAAGCTAATAATAAAGAAATAATTAAAAATAAAGGATAAGTACCAATAATTGAAAAAAACAATATATGTTTAAGATTTTTCATAAATATATTATAGCATATGACAACATTTTCAAATTTCTCCAAAAGCTTTGTATTCGGAGCGAAGCGAAGAAAAAAAGGTGTTAATATATCTCAAATTTTTCTAATAGCTTTTTATTCCCCTCAATTTGATAATGCAAAAGCTCTGAATAAATGCCTTTTTTTGATGCCAAATCGCTGGGCCTCCCCATATCAACAATTTTTCCTCCATCAATAACTATTACCTTATTTACATTTTGAATTGTTGAGAATCTATGAGCAACAATTATAACAAGCCTGTCGCGCATAAGATTTTCCAGTGCTTCCTGAACCTCTTTTTCACTTTTAGCGTCCAGAGAAGAAGTTGCTTCGTCAAGAATTAAAATCGGGGCGTCTTTTAAAATCGCCCTTGCAATTTGAATTCTCTGCTTTTGCCCACCAGATAACCTTACTCCACGTTCCCCCACTTCACTATCGATTCCTTTTGAAAAGTTTTTTACAAAATCGTATGCATTCGCCAGCCTTAGTGCTCTGATTATTTCTTCGTCTTTTGCTCCTGGCTTACCATACGCAACATTCTCGCGAATCGTAGATGAAAAAAGTTCATTTTCCTGAAATACAAGCGCAATATTATTTCTTATAAATTTGTGTTTAAGATTTTTATAACTTTTGTTTTTTAAAAAAACTTCTCCCTTTGTTGGATTGTAAAATTTTAAAATTAAATTAACTATAGTTGACTTGCCAGCGCCACTATGTCCCACAAGTGCAACTTTTTCTTTTTTTAAAATTTCGAATGTCACATTTTTTAAAACACTCCCAGAATTATCATAATTAAAAGAAACGTTTTTAAATTTTATCGTAGCTTCATTGATTTTTTCATTCGGGGATTTTGCTCTATAATCTTCTACTGAAGCTGAGTCAAGAACCTGAAAATATTCCTTTGACCCGCTTTCCGCAGTTTGAATACGTGTCAAGATGAAAGACATTGCAAACAAAGGTCGCCTTGCCTGAGCAACAAGCTGCAAGATAAGCACCATCTCACCAATAGTAAGACTCCCTCTAAATGCCCCGATGAAAACAAAAATATTTACAAGTAATAAAACTATGCTCAAGCTCAGCCCTCTGAAAAAATCAAAGATATGAAAAGTTCCACTTTGTCTGGCATAAATTTTGTTTATATCAAAAAGGTTTTTTGAAACACTTGAAAATTCTCTCGCCTCACTGTTAAAACTTTTGACAAGCGGCATATTGAGTATTACTTCCTGAATCCTCCCACGAGTCACATCCTCAATCTTATTCTTCGCCATTTCTTCTTTGCCCCATTTGATTGTGGAGTAATAAGAAAGCGCTATGTAAATAGGAAACAGGGCCAAAACAAACATAGCTATTGGAATACTATAATAAGCCAGAACAACAATTGTAAAAATGCTTTGAAGAACAGCAGGTAGAATAAAATTTGAGGACGTATTCATAAAGTCTTGGATGGAAAGAATTCCGCGATTTAGCTGATTAACTACCTTTCCTGAGAGACCAGAATCGAAATAACTTTGAGGTAAAGTCAGAACTTTATCATAAAATTTTTCTGTCAAAAACTTTCTTAACCTTCCTGCAAAATGGTCACCTAGCCTATTGCTTATTGTTGTTGTAACTAAAGCCAAAAATGCAGATGCGAATGATATAGCAATTAACAATATCAATCTATTTAAATTTCCTTTATCAGAACTGATCTGACTTACGATATCATCGACAATAAATTTTGAAAGTATCGGAGCAACCAATTCCAAAGCTGACGAGAATAGTATTAAAGCACTTAATATTATGACAAACTTATAAAGAGGCCTTGAAATTCGAATAATTTTTAAAATATTTTTCATAAATTACCTAAACTCTATTAAATCACCCAAAGACGTTTTGGAATTTTGAATTGTTCCTGCTGGAAGCTCCAACACTAGATTATACCTCGGATTCCATAAAAAAACATTATTTGGCCTTAATCTTTCTTTCATATCCACCACCTTTGTCTCAGCATTGAGAATAACTACGTCTATTGACGTTTTAAGAAAGAAGGTGTGAATTCCAAAACGAGTTTTGAACACAACTGCATGAAAATTATTACCAATTAACCCAAGCGTTTTTTCAAGTAAGGTATCAAGGTTATAATGTTTTTTGCTAATAATTGTTTTTTTGGTTTTATTTAAAATCACAATGCGCTTCTCAATATACTACAGCAAGTAATGCTTTAAAACAAAAAGATGTGGCAAAAAATTCCTTGACAAATAGGCTATAAATTTGGTTAGATTAATACATGCTCCAAAGAATATTTTTAGCAATATTTATTTTATCAATTGTTTTTTATCCAGATTCTGTCTTCGCACAAGAAGCTACAGACACACCTTCTCTTAATACGACTAGACAAACTATCCTAAAAGAAAGAAAAGACGGTCTTCAGGTAATGAGAGCACAATACTTAGAACAGCGAAATGATTTTAAATTAAAACTCCAAACTATTCGAGATACAAAAAAACGAGCTTTAGTTGAAAGAATAGATACTAAGACCTCGACATTCAATAAAAAAATGACCGACAAAATGACCTCTGCTCTTACCAAAATGTCAAACCTTTTAATAAAAATACAGGAGGATGCAGATACGATTAGCTCAAACGGACAAAATATTCAGAATCTAAATACCCTCATCGCTGTAGCACAAAATACAATCACAACAGCGCAGGAAACGGTTTCAGCTCAAGCGGCAAAAGAATATGTAGCAACAATAGATAGTGAGGATTCTTTAAGAGTTGATATTGGTCAAACAGTAAGTCAATTCAGGAATGATATTAAAGACACCTACAAAACAGTCATTAATGCAAAACAGGACTTGGTCAATGCAGCACAAGAACTTAGAAGCTTAAAAAACACATCAGATGTAAATGCAAATGATTTAACGAATTAACTCTATATGGATAATCAAAATACAAACCCGCCACAACAAGTACAAAATCCAATGATGGGACAACCCGCAAGCCCACCAATTCTACAAACACCGCCATCGATGCCTACCCAACAGCATCCTGACCACAACATGAACGAAGGTCAAAAAAAACCAAAAAGAACTGGCACCCTTATTATGGCAATCATTGTGGTTGTTATTATCGTATTGATCGGAACTCTTTACTTTCTTGCGCTTAGATCACCTCAAACTGAAACCACCACATCATCCCAATCTTCAATTACAACTACGACAACCTCAACAAATAGCGCAACAACAGTCGAAGAAGCAAATTCTATAGACATAGGTACATCTGAAGCAGACCTTAAAAGCATAGAACAAGACTTAAATCAACTATAATGCAAATTATATTATCAATTTTACTTAACGGGTTCGCAGTATTTATTGCAGCGTACCTCTTGTCAGGAGTTCATATCGAAAATTTCTTTACAGCTGTTCTTGCAGGAATTATCTTAGGAGTCTTAAATATGTTTTTAAAGCCTATTTTGGTTATCTTAACCTTGCCAATTAATATTTTGACGCTTTGGATTTTTGTTTTTGTAATTAATGCTGTCTTGGTTCTTCTTGCGAGTGCAATTATCCCCGGATTTTATGTTGATGGTATTGTTTGGGCACTTCTATTCTCACTAGTTGTGTCACTGGTTAACTCTTTTTTCAATATGCTTAAAAAGGGTGTTTAAAACCAGCCTTTTTTAGTGGAAGAAAACTCCTTTAATATCTCTTTTTGTTTTGCATTGAGATTTTTTGGAATCTGAATTTTGATTCTAACATACTGATCTCCTCTTCCCTTTGAATTAAGATGCACAACCCCTTTTTCTTTTATTCTTATCAGGGCTCCTGGTTGCGTTCCTTCGGGTATTTTAAGCTTCACCTTGCCATCAATGGTCTCAACTTCTACAACACCTCCTAAAGCTGCCTGAACCATAGTTATATCTTCTTGAGAAAAAATATCATATCCTTGTCTTTGAAATTGCGGACTAGTAGATACGTTCAGTACAACGTCGAAATCGTCAAATCTTATTCTCGACTCACTATCTACTCCCGCAGGAATTTTTATTATTTTTTGTTCTCCGTTTATATTAACTTTCTTCTCAACACCTTTTATTGCTTCGAGAAAAGTAATATTCAACGAGTATGCTGGTTTTGCTCTTCCGAAAGGAGAAGCCCCACCAAAGAATTGTTCAAAAATATCAAATGGGTCTGAAAAATTACCGAAATCAAAATCACTGGTTGTGTAAGTATAGTTGAATGGTCCTCCGCCGAATGGGCCTTGCCTTCCTTGCCCACCCGCTGATGGGCCACCGTTTTCAAATGCTTGAGCGCCAAATTGATCATACTGCTTTCTCTTTTGGGGATTTGATAGAATTTCGTAAGCTTGCGTTACTTCTTTGAATTTTTTGTCCGCTTCTTTTGTTTTATTGCGGTCTGGGTGAAATTCTAAAGCAAGTTTCCGATAAGCTTTTTTTATCTCATCCGCAGATGCACTTTTTGATACCCCAAGGGTTTTATAATAATCTTTTTCCATATTCTATTTGTTAAATATTTTTTCAGATAAGCAAAGCTTGCGGTGCTCGTTTCACTTCGCTCCTAAAGCAAAGCTTCTTTTCGGATAGTCATTTTATATAATAAATCTAAGGCTATTTTAACAAAATTTGAGAACACTTACTAGAAGCAGAGCTGGAGGAAACTAATTAACTACTTCACCTTCTTCGGCTTTGTCATCTCCATCCTTGGAATCTTTTTTATCTTCACTATCGTTTGTGTCATCACTTTTTTTCTCACCCTCATTAGCTTCTTCTTTGCTTTCTTCTTTTTTATCATACATTTCCTGACCTATTTTTTGAAGTGCATCAGAAAGTTCTTGCGTCTTTGCATCAATATCCTCTTTAGAATCCTTTGTCAAAACCTCACGAAGAGATACTATTTTTTCTTCAATCTCTTTTTTTACTTCTTCTTTTACCTTATCTCCTGCATCCTTAAGACTTTTTTCAGAAGTAAATATAAGTGCGTCTGCGGAATTTTTGGCGTCAACTAAATCTTTCTTTTTCTTATCTTCTTCGGCATTTACCTCCGCTTGCTTCGTCATTTCCTTTACTTCATCATCAGAAAGTCCAGTTGTACCGGTAATTTTAATACTTTGCTCTTTTCCAGTTGCTTTATCTTTTGCAGTTACAGACAATATACCAGAAGCATCAATATCAAAAGTGACCTCAACCTGAGGAACACCACGAGGAGCCGGAGGAATACCATCAAGAACGAATCTTCCCAAAGATTTATTATCAATTACCATTGGCCTTTCTCCCTGAACGATATGTATCTCGACTTGTGTTTGATTATCAGCAGCAGTTGAAAACACTTGAGATTTACTAGTTGGAATCGTTGTATTTCTTTCAATGATCGGGGTTGCAACACTACCTAAAGTTTCGAGACCTAAACTCAAAGGTGTTACGTCAAGAAGCAAAACATCTTTAACTTCTCCACCCAAAACTCCTGCTTGAACAGCCGCACCAACCGCAACCACCTCATCTGGATTAACACTTTTATTAGGTTCTTTCCCAAAAAATTTAGTAACAGTCTCAGTTATTTTTGGCATTCGGGTCATTCCTCCAACCAAAATAACTTCATCTACTTTAGAAACTTCAACTCCTGCATCTTTTAATGCTTTTTTTACAGGGTCTAGCGTCTTATCTATCAGCGGGCCAACCAAACTCTCAAGCTTTGATCTGGTCAACTTAACAGTCAGATGCAAAGGGCCGCTTGGTCCTTGAGTTATAAATGGTTGGTTAATTTCTGCCTCTGTTGAAGTAGATAATTCTATTTTTGCCTTTTCAGCAGACTCCTTAAGCCTTTGAAGTGCTTGAGGATCAGATCTCAAATCAACACTGTTTTCTTTTTCAAATTCATCAGCAAGGTAATCTATTATAACTTTGTCGAAATCATCTCCACCAAGATGAGTGTCACCATTTGTTGCTTTCACTTCATATACGCCTTCGCCCAACTCCAAAATTGAAATATCAAAAGTTCCACCACCCAAATCATAAACAGCAATCGTATGAGTATGTTTTTTATCAAGTCCGTATGCAAGGGCTGCGGCTGTTGGTTCATTTATAATTCTTAAAACTTCGAGTCCCGCGACTTCTCCGGCTTGTTTTGTTGCTTGGCGCTGCGAATCATCAAAATATGCAGGTACAGTGATAACTGCTTGGGTTACTTTTTCACCAAGATAACTCTCCGCATCTTTTTTAAGTTTTTGCAAAATTTGCGCAGATATTTCTTCTGGAGTAAAGGTTTTTCCGTCAACTTCTACAATAACGGTTCCGTTGCGTCCTTCTTTTATATTATAAGGAAGAAGTTTTATATCACGCTGAACCTCTTCGTCCTTAAACCTTCTACCAATAAGTCTCTTTATTGAATATAAAATTCTTTTTGGTTTCAAAACCATTTGGCGCTTTGCAACATCTCCCACAACTCTTTCTATTGGATCAACAACCGATGGTGTAGTGTTTCGTCCTTCAGAAGAGTGAATAACCTTTGGACTACCACCCTCCATAACGGCTATAGCGCTATTTGTTGTTCCTAAATCAATACCTATTATTTTAGACATAATTAATTCCTTTCTATTATACTTTCTTTCCTACTTTTACCTGAGCGGCACGAAGCAATTTTCCGTAAAGAGAAAAACCTGGTGTTACTTCCTCGATGACCTCATCATCTTCCCCTTCAACTGTTTCTACTGCTTCCATAAAGCTTGGGTCAAATGCTTCACCAACTGTTTTTACTCGCATTACTCCTAATTCGCGCAAACTATCCTCAAGTTTTTTAATAGTAAGCTTTATTCCTTCATTAACTACAAATTTTTCTGCTAGAAAAAGCGTATCAAATGCAGGAATAAGTCTTATTAAAAGATCGGTATTTGCAAATTTTATTACTTCTTTTTTTTCTTCTTCAAATCTCCTCTGAAGATTTGCATAGTCTGCAACCGCTCTTCTTAATTGATTTTCAAGGTTCTCAATTTTCGTATCCAATTCTTCGTTTTTTTTCTTCTTCATTTATTTTACAAGGGGAGAGAATATTTTACCAGTCCCCAACTTCACTAACCATATTGCTAAAGTATCTTACTGTTGGAACAATTGACTCATACTGAAGTCTTGCTGGCCCAATAATTCCAATTGACCCTTGATTATTTTTCTTAGTTTTGAATTTTGAAAACACAAAACTGTATGGTCTTAATAGCTCTTCTCCTAAATCATCATCTAAAAACACGACACAAGCATCATCAAGCCTTCTAAATATCTCCTCAAAATATTCTATATGGTCTAGAATATTAAGTAAATTTTTTGTAACATCTATATCAAAAAACTCAGGCATCTCAAGAATGTTGGAATACCCTGAAAAATAAATATCTCCTTCTTGAGTTGTGGTAACCGCTAAGGTTTTAGTCCTACCAGATAAGCTTTTCGTTGCAGCTCTTAAAAATTGATCCTCTTTCTCTCTTAAGTCCCAAACGTTTTCTTTCGCTTCTACCTCATCTGCTACAGATAGCTCTTTCTCTCTCATAAGCTCATTGATATAAAATTTAATTGCCTTGCTTGTTGGAATTCTACCTGATGAAGAGTGTGCTTTTTTAAGATAACCCGACTTTGACATCGCGGCCATTTCATTTCTTATTGTCGCAGGGCTCACTCCAAGATCGTGTTTCTTTTCTAAAGTCTCGGAGCCAATAGGCTCTGCTGTGTCTGTATATTCTTTGACAATATGTTTTAAGATTTCGATTTGTCTTTGTGTTAAATCGTACATAGAATTTATGTGTTAGCAATAATATACCATTACTGCTAAAAGATGTCAAGAGTGTTTTATTAATTTGTATTTTTTGATACTCTAAATGTATGAGAAAAACAAAAAAGTTCTTACTTTTTCTTTACTTATTTCTAGCATCTTTCTTAATTTTAATCGGATTTGTTTTTTTTGTTAATCCATCTTTAAATATCGTTATTTTCAACAGCTCTCTTCCCCCCATAATCTTTTTTCTCTTACTGTTATTTTTGACTTTATCTTCTCTTTTAATTTTTATTTTAGTTCATATTAGAAGGGGGCTGCTCCTTGGATTTTTTTTAAGTGGGGTAATTGGATTTAAAATGCTCGGATTAACAAACGCTTTTAGCATTATTATTCTTCTTTTGATCATTCTTTTCATCGAGTTTTATTTTAATAAATCATAAAGCTCTAGAAATTGAATTATAATCTTATGCAGAAATCCATAGGCTTTCTTGTTTTAGTTTCTTTTGCCTGTTAAAATTGCTTCATGAACGATAAATTTTTAATAACTACTGCTATTCCTTATGTAAATGCAAAACCTCATGTAGGACACGCGCTTGAATTCGTTCAAGCGGATGTTGTAAAACGCTTTAATCAAGCGCTTGGCAAGGAAACACTACTGCTCTCAGGAGGAGATGAAAACGCGCTAAAAAATGTACAGGCGGCAGAAGATGCTGGAATTGAAATTCAAGAATTTGTTGACAAGAATAGCCAACTTTTTTTAAATTTAGCACAAAAGCTCAATATTCAATTTGATGTTTTTCAAAAAGGAAGCAGCAGTGAACACCACAAGTCAGCTCAAATTTTATGGATGAAGTGTTTTGATAATGGAGATATTTACAAAAAAAAATACACTGGCCTTTACTGTACGGGGTGTGAAGCCTTTTATGAAAAAAGTGAGTTAAATGATGTTGGTGAATGCTTTGAGCACCCCGGAAAAAGGATTGATGAAGTGTCTGAGGAGAATTATTTTTTTAAGCTTTCAAAATATCAAAAAGAGATAGAAAAGATTATTGAGGAAGATGAGATCGAAATTATTCCAAATCATCGCAAAAATGAAATATTATCCTTCATTAAGTCTGGGATTAATGATATCAGTATTTCAAGATCAAATATTAGAGCCAAAAACTGGGGAGTTCCTGTTCCTGGAGACGAAAGTCAACGAATGTATGTATGGTTTGATGCGCTCAACATCTATCAAAGCGGTGTGGGATTTGGATCATACGAAAAGCAATACAACAAATGGTGGCCGGCTGACGTTCATGTAATAGGAAAAGGGATTCTGCGTTTTCATGCCGTATATTGGCCCGCATTCTTGCTGTCTGCAAAACTTAAACTTCCCAAAAAAATCTTTGTGCATGGATATTTTACCGTTGATGGTCAAAAAATGTCAAAAACTCTTGGAAATGTAATCGATCCAATCAGTTTAATTGATAAATATGGAGCGGACGCGCTCAGATATTATTTTCTTGCCAAATTTTCACCAACAAATGACGGAGATTTTTCAGAAGAGAAATTTCGAGAAGTTTATAATGCGGACTTGGCAAACGGACTAGGCAACCTGGCTGCTCGCGTCGCAAAGCTATGCGAAACATTGGACGTTAAATTTGAAAAACTAGAGGAATCATCGCTGGAAGTAATAAATGAATTTAAAATATTTTCAGATGCAATAAAAGCCTATAGATTTAATGATGCGTTACAAGCACTCTTTTTCCGATTGAGCGACCTAGATAAGGCAATAAATGATTATAAACCATGGGAAAAAATAAAAACCGATAAAAAAGGCGCTGAATTATTTCTGATTACGGCCATTAATATTATCAGGAAAACAGGTATTCAATTGCAGCCATTTCTGCCTGAAACCGCCAAAAAAATAGAGGAACAATTTAAGGGTCCTGAAATAAAATCTGCCCCTCCTCTTTTTCCACGTTTAACTTAATTTTTGCTTGCCGTTAGGCCACGATTTTGCTATTATTATTGCTATGCGCAAAAGGATTTTGCTTATCGCCTCCACCCTTCTAATTCTCACCGGAATATTTATTGGCGTTCGGGTGTTGGCAGACATTCTTTCTCCTCAGGGAACAGGAGCACTTCAGGTCACCTCAAGCATAAAAGCGGAAGTATTTCTTGATGATAAGTCGATAGGATACACTCCGTTATGTAAATGCGCACAAAACGAAACTATTCCATCGGGAATACACTCTTTGAGACTTGTCCCTGAAGACAAAAACCTTTCTGCGTTTGTAACAAAGATTATTATCAATCCCAATGTCTTAACAGCTGTTGAAAGAACTTTTTTGCCTGGAGGAGCAGCAAGCTCTTACATACTTACTCTTGAAAAAATAAATAGTGAGTCTCCTCAGGTTATAATCTCCTCAATTCCAGACGGGGCTCTTGTTTCAATGGATGGTAATACATCCGGAATTACCCCACTTGAATTAAAATCAGTTACAGAATCAGAGCATGAAATAGAAATTCAAAAAGAAGGGTTCAGTAAAAAAACCGTTCGAATAAGAACTGTTAAGTTTTACAAACTTAATCTTGATGTAATACTCGGCTCATCCTTTGAAAATTCACAGAAAAAAGAAGCTCCACCAACAGACGTAGCAACAACAGCAGCAACACTTATTCAAATAAATTCCACTCCGACTGGATTTTTGAATGTAAGAAGTAGTCCTTCCACCGCATCTTCTATAATTACTAAAATAAATCCAGGGGAAACTTATCCTTTTGTTTCGGAAGAAAATGGATGGTTTGAAATAACCCTAACTGATGGAAAAAACGGGTGGATCAGCGCAAGATATGCACAAAAAATTGAAACACCCTAACCGCCAATCACATAGATAATAAAAACAACCAACACAACCCATATTAATACAGATATCAAAAGCGGTTTATCACTCAAAAGAACTCTATCAGGACTTTCACCTTCTCTTTTTTCATATATATCTTCTAGGTACCTTAAAAGCCCATAGATTACCGGCAAAATTGTGACCATGAGCCACTTTTTTTGTAAATAATATGGCAAGAAATCTGGAAGCAGTAGATCAAAGCTAATTCTAATGCCTCTAGGATTTTCGAGAAATGTAAAAAGTGAATAAAACATAAATGTAGACGTAGCAAACATTGCCGTATAAGCATCAAGCAATCTTTCGGAATAGTGAGAAAGGCTTTCTCTTATTTCCTCAATCTTGGCCCCTTTATAATTTTTTAATAGTGTTAACTCCGAGCGCCTCTTACCAACCGCAAGAAATAGAGATAAAGCAATTGTTGTTAATAAAAGCCATGCTGAAATATGAGATCCACTTATTGCCTCACCTGCTAAAACTCTCAAGATGTATCCCGCAGCAATAATCAAAATATCAAACACAGCAACATTTTTAAGAAAAAATGAGTAAGAAAGTTGAAGCATAAAATAAACCACTGCTATTAATAGAAAAACGCCGCCAATAGCAGAAACCAGATAAAAAACGACAATAATATCCAATATAAAAATTGCGATTGCTTCGTTTATGCTAATTTTCCCAGAAGCGATCGGCCTTGCTTTTTTAAAAGGGTGAAGTCTGTCTTTTTCAAGATCTAAAATATCGTTTATTATATATGTGGATGAGGCGAGAAGACAAAATGCAACAAATCCCCAAATTACATTTTCAAAACTGGCTAAATTGAAAAGTTGTCCACCAAAAACGATCGCAGCAAAAAGAGCAAAATTCTTAATCCACTGTCGCGGCCTTAATAATTTTAATACTGAATATAAATGTTCAATCATTAATTTAAATTTTTCCTTGTAAAAAATTTAAGCGTTAATATAAAAGCACCAACTAACACTCCTAACAAAATTATAGCAAAAAGTTTTCCCTTACTTGATAGTGTTAGCGCAAATAAACCAAGCAGCGCCGACATTGTCCAATAAAACACAGCAATCGTCCGTTGTCCAAAACCAATCTTTAACAACATATGATGCAGATGACCTTTATCATGCCAAAAAGGGGATCTTTTTGACAAAATTCTTCTTAGGATCGTAAAAAGCGCATCCACAGTGGGAATGCCCATAACCAAAATTGCGGTAGCAAGTTTTACGCCTGAAAGAATTGACAAAACTCCAATCATAAAACCCAAAATGGTTGCGCTATATCCCGGAAAGATTTTTGCTGGATAGAAATTATAAACTAAAAATCCCAAACCCGCTCCAGCGACTATAAAAGAAAGTTGAGCCGCGATAATATTTTCTTGATTAAGCATTGGGAATCTTAATGATGCAATCCCTATAACCATTGCGGAAACTATTGCAATACCAGGCATTTGCCCGTCAACCCCCTTACTCCAGTTAAGCATGTTCATTACCCACACAATCCAAATTGTTGCTAGAATTGCTGATACTGAAACGCTTAAAGAAAATCCATTCAATAAAAATTGAAAATTTTGAAAATGCAATGTTCCCCCTAAAGGATTTGTTACAAAAGGTATTGTCATCCCAGCATACACAACTATCCCTGCACTCATAAAATTTGCGACAAACCTTACGTATGGAGAAAGGTCATACTTATCATCAAGAATACCTACGACTACTGTCAAAAGTCCTCCAGTCAAAATCGAAATAAGAATTCGATCAGTTGGTATAAAAAAAAATGAGGCTAAAACTATTGATATAAAAATGGGCAATCCTCCAGCTCTAGGGATAGGTTTTTTATGTATAACGGCTGGGTGCTTGTGAGTGCTCGGGTCATCCAATAACTTAAGTTTTTTTGCCAATAAAATTGTGGCAGGAGTGAACAACAACGCAATAACAAGAGCCAATAAAAATGGTGCCAACAAAAAATTAAACATATTTAAAAAACTAAAAGGATTATTTGCACATATGCCAAAAATCCTAAAATTATAAAAAGCAAGGAATTGAATGAAAAAATTCTTGCAATTAATGTATAACTTTTATAAAAAGCCGCGCTAAGTAAATTGTTAGCAATAAAAACGGTTAAGAGAATTATGGGAAAAGCGAAAACCACACTCGCGGGATAAAGCCTTCCCTCTCCCCAAGGCTGACTGTTTAAAAAAGGGATTAGAGGTGGAAGCTTGGAGTAAAATATCGCAATCAAAATCGTCTGCAACAAAATTAAAATTACGGATGCTGCCATAACTATTCTCACTATACTATCTTTAAAAAACTCTCTAAGGTTTTCTCTCATAAATTTTAGTGTTATTGATTTTGTATTTTAATGAGTACTGATCAAGAAGCTTTAACAACTCAGAACTTTCTTTTGTCTGTATTATAAAGCGAGGCTTTTTAAGGTCAATAGCATTTTTTGTTTCATTTATCGCATCTTCATAAAAAGTGATATGGTAAGCAACTATATATCTTCCTGGTGGAAGCTTGTCGGCAAGAGCATAAATTTGCCCACTATCTCCCCAAATAAATATATCTTGGTCGTCTAAGGTTTTTGATTTTATAAATCTTGCCAAATCGTAATCGCGTGGTGTATTTCTGTCAAAAAATGATTCGTAATTACGAGTGCTTTTTTCTCCAAATGTAAAATTAAAATAATTATTGTAGTATGGAATTATTTTTGTATAAAATCCAAAATTTAGTGTAATCAAAAAATAAATAATTACACCTATAGGCAATGTGATTTTTAACACCCTTTTGTCTGATAAAAAAATGCCTAAAAATAATGCCAAAGCAGGAAGAGCGACCAATAAATAATGTGTATAGGGACGGGCCGAAAACATAGCGTTAAAAAGAGAAAATGAAAGCCAGATTAAAATAAATGAAACATTAAATCCGATTATTTTTCTGTAATTAAGTATCAAAAAAATAGAAAAAAGAAGAAGAATTACTTTTAAAACTAAAAGTCCCATCGGAAACAAAAAATAATTTCCATACCCAACGTATCCGATATTTTGCGAGAAAGCGGCTCGATAAAAATCAGCCATAGCTCCATTTATTAAAAAGTAGAAAGAGGCCAAGGCTATAGGTAGCAGAAAAGATGCGATAAAAATCGTCTCATCTTTTATAAATTGGAGAATTTTTAAAGTGTGCTTCCTATTCCAAGATTTAAAAGAAAAAATAGAATCGTCATAAAATTTAGACAGAAAAATTATTAAAAGAATTGATACAAAATCAAATACTGCGACTATCTTTATGAGAAATGCAAAAGACAATAGAAGCCCTGAAATAATCGAGTAAATCATTTTTTTATTTCCGCGTGATAAAAGAAGAAAATAAAAAGCCAAAATTGTTGGAAAAAGCATAAAATTCTCAGCATTGGCAATATTACCTTCAATTATTGGCAAGCCGAATACTATCGCAAATACTGATGTTGAAAGATACACCGAAAGCCTTGTTTTAAGTAATTTTTTTGCCAATAGGAAGAAGCTAATAACAGCCGCTACTCCAAAAATTAGCGAAAGCATTTTTATACCGAAAAGGTCGCCATTAACAATGGCATACAAGGAATATAACATTGGCGGCTTATTATCCCAAATTTCTTTGTACAAAACCCTTCCGGAGCGCATGGCCATACCTATAACTTGGTATATTCCTTCATCTCCGTACCAGTCTGGTTCTATTAAAGATGGAATTCGAAGTAATGAAAAAAGAAATGTTATCGAAGTTAAAAACCAAATATCAATACTGGTCAAAATTGAGCTGAAAATTTTTATAGATTTATTTTTCATTTTGTAAAACCTTATTTAGATCATTAAAATCTTTTAAGACTACAATTCGCGAACAACGAAGAGTATCGCAAAGTTACGATTTATCAGATACTTTAATCTCTCAGCAAAGCGAGAACCGCAAGGTTACGCTTTATCAGTTACCTTATACTCAAGTCTTTTCCCAATAATTAGTTGCATGTGAGATATTAAGGCAGGAAGAGATGAAAGAAAAAATCCTGCGATGGGCATAGAAATAAACTCTAGAGGGAACATCAACTGTCTTATTTTTGTAGTTTTTGCCTCTTTTTTTGAACGCATAATAAAATCCACGTACATTAATATGAGAAGAGCGGACAGACAAAGAGTCAAAATAAAACCAGATAGACGTGGAAGGCTATAACCAAGACTGGTTCTTGAAAAAACAGGATTTAAAAAAACAATTAAATTTGCAGAGATCGTAATAATATACCAGTTAACAGGCCAAAGAATGTGATCCATCACAACATTCCCAACTAGATAAGTTTTTTTCCAAAATGGTGCTTCCTTAACGGTCAGCCACCATCTTAAATAAACAGCATCGTCTGAAATCCCCCAAGACCATCTTCTTTCCTGATGATATTTATTCATAAGACTCTTGAAATATGTTTGGGACTTAGGGGCATCCATTGATGTTTTCAGAAAAATTGGAATTACATTTACTTTTCCACCTGTTTTAAAAAATGCTTTAAAAAATATACGATAATCTTCTGGAATTACATCTGTGTCCCAATAGCCTATACTTTTAAGTAGCTTAAATGAAAGCGAATACGTAGAGTTTGGAATCAATCTTAATCCTTGTACCAAAAGCGAGGCGCGCCACAAACTCCCAAAAAAAGCAATTACGCGAATAGACGAAGGAACCTGCCAAAAATTGTTGTAATTAACATTTGCTGACTGCCAAAATTCAAAATGACGATTATTGGATTTCAAAAATTTATAAGAAAGGTAGGAAAAAAACTGTCTGTCAAAAATACAATCAGCATCGACTGAAGAAACTGTTAAATAATCAATGTCTATGCCCTTTTCTTTAATTAATACTTTGTTTGCGTATTGCGCGGCATAGGCTTGGTTTGAAGATTTTCCTTTAACCTCATCTTTTTTATCTGGATGAAAAGTAAAATATATTCCTCCAAAAACCTCATTAAACGCAACGCTCAAAATTTTAGCTTTATTTCTTGCCTCTTTTTCCCTTTTTTCAAATGCAATAAATATATGAATTCTATCAACAGGAAAAGACTGGCTTACAAAGCTTTCTATCGTTTCCTTGATCTTAGCAACACTTTCTTGATAGGTAGGAATTATAACAACATGGTTCATTTTTGAAAAATTAGGTAAATCTTTGACTTTAGCAAGCCAGTCTTCTTCTTCCGCTTTTTTTATTTTTTTTGCTGCAATAAATGAAGCCACTGCTAAATTAAAAGATTTATAAAGCCAATACATATCAAAGAAAATTATAAAATATGCAAGGAGTACTGGAAAAAACAGAGATCCCCAAAAAGGCAAACTTATCAGAAAAAGAGAAATAAGTGGGGGAATAATCTCAAGCGCTCTTATTGACTTTCTCGGGTATCTATCGAAAAGCCTATTTGATAATTTATACATCATTTTATTTAGCTACCTTTTGTTCAAAAACCTTTGAAAAATTCTCATAAATTGATTTCTCCAAAAACTTATAGTCAATTCCTTTTAGTTTTGAAATGTATTGTGCTGTAATTATAACATTTTTAGGAACATTTCTCGTACCTCTCAAAGGAATAGGAGTAAGAAATGGGCTGTCTGTTTCAACTAATATCCTATCAATCGGTGTTTCAAGAACCAATTCTTTCAACTCAACACTTTCCCCAGGAGCAAGACCTTTATATGTAATATTCCCGTCAAACCCAATGTAAAAACCTAGCTCGAGTGCATTGTTTAGGACGTCTTTTGTTCCTGCAAAGCAATGAAACATGCCTGGAACTTTTCTTAATTTTTCCCTATTTGCTATAAGCATTTTTATTATGTCCTCCCCCGCAAGCCTATTGTGTATCTGCAGAGGAAGATTTAATTTTTGAGCAAGATCTATTTGCTTTTGAAAAACATCTCTTTGGAGTTTCTTTTCTACAATCCCATTAGATTTATAAAAATGATGATCAAGCCCTATTTCTCCAATAGCAATCACCTTCTTGTTGCTTGCTAACACCTCTAACTCTTCTAACCAATTTTTGGGTAATTCACCTTCATACTCGAGATCTACTTTGTCAGCATGGTGAGGGTGAATTCCAACAATCGCATACATGTCTGGATATTTATTTGCAAGCTCAACAGCCTTTTTACTCGATAGAATACTTGTGCCTACATTAACAATCTTTGTAACACCAGACTTTCTTGCATCTTCAACAACCTGATCAATATCTTTTTCAAAAGAATGAAAATTAAGATGGCAATGCGCGTCTATCATGCTTTATTTTAAACAAAAATGAAGATTTTTTAAAAGGGGATTATTTTAGAAGCCCATGCCACCTGGCATTCCACCGCTCATATCGGGCTCTTTTTTCTCTTCAGGGATATCAGTAACTAAAGCCTCTGTAGTCAAAACCATTGCCGCCACACTTGCCGCGTTTTGAACTGCAGATCTCGTCACCTTTGCGGGATCAATAATTCCTGCATTAAGCATAGAGCCATATTCCATAGTCAGCACATCAAACCCATAATCTACTTCTTTTGATAATTCAATTTTGGCAAGAATTGATTCTGGTTCTTCGCCAGCGTTTTTAATAATCCAACGAATTGGCTCGCCCAAAGCTTCAAACAGTATCTCCGCACCTTTTTTTTGGTCTGCAATTTTAAGAGTATTCTTAAGATTCGAAAGTGAATTTCTTGCGCGAAGAAGAGTTACTCCTCCTCCAGGAACGACCCCTTCCTCAATTGCCGCTTTTGTTGCAGCTACTGCGTCAATTACTCTTTCTTTTCTCTCCTTGAGCTCTATTTCAGTTGCAGCACCTACATTTATTACCGCGACACCGCCCGATAATTTTGCCAATCTCTCTTGAAGCTTCTCTCGGTCAAATTCTGAAGTTGCTCTTTCTATTTCTTTTTTTATCTGTGCAACTCGTGCCTTTACATCAGCACTACTTCCTTTTCCTCCAATTATTTGAGTACTTTCATTAGTTGACTTCACCTTATCAGCCCTACCACAATCCTCTATCACAACACTATCAAGCTTTCTACCAGTATCCTCCGAAATTACACTGCCTCCTGTCAAAATTGCAATATCCTCAAGCATTTCGCGCCTTCTATCTCCAAATCCTGGGGCTTTTACTGCCAAAACATTAAATGCGCCACGTAGCTTATTTACAACCAAAGCCGCTAGCGCCTCTCCCTCAATGTCGTCTGCAATAATAACTAAATTTTTAGAAACTTTTACAAAATTCTCGAGGAATGGCAATAATTCTTGAAGGTTTGAAATCTTTTTATCGGTTATAAGAATGTGAGCATCTTCAATTTCTGCCTCCATTCTATCGCTGTTGGTAACAAAATATGCCGAAGAATATCCTTTGTCAAACTCCATTCCCTCTTTATATTCAATTTCAGTAAACAAGCCTTTTCCTTCTTCAACGGTTATAACGCCATCTTTTCCCACTTTCCTCAATGCTTCTGATATTTTTTTGCCTATTGCCTCATCTTGCGCTGAAATAATAGAAACTTTCTCTACATCTCCTTCTTTTACCTGCTTTGACATTTTTTTAATCTCTTCAACAACAGACTCTGCAGCTTTCTCTATACCGGCTCTTAAAACCATTGGGTTTGACCCTTCCTTTATTGCTTTAAATCCCAGTTCTACGATTTGTTGGGCAAGTAAAGTTGCAGTTGTGGTTCCGTCTCCGGCAACATCATTCGTTTTAGAAGCAGCTTCTTTAACAAGCTGGGCACCCATATTCTCAAAAGGATCTGGAAGTTCAATTTCTTTTGCCACAGTTACCCCATCATGTACTACATTTGGAGCTCCCCATTTTTTATCAATAGCAACATTGCGTCCTTTTGGACCAAGAGTTGTAACTACTGTTTTTGCCAATTTATCTATTCCAGCCTTTAAAGCAGCTCTTGCATCTTCACCGTATTTAATTTGTTTTGCCATTTTGCGAATATCCTTTCTTTAATTATGAGCAAAATACCAAGAGTCTCTGGCAAGCGCTCTGCACGCGCCAAGAGTTATTGGTATATTTTTTTATTTTAAAACCGCTAATATCTCTTTTTCTTCAACAACTGTCCACTCAGCATTTCCAACCTTAACCTCTGTTCCTGCCCATTTTTTGTAAATTACCTTATCTCCAACTTTTACAGTCATTTTTTTAATTTCTCCTTTTGGGCTTACTTCGCCATCACCAATTGCCATAACAATGCCAATTTGGGGTTTTTCCTGTGTTGTTTCGGGTAAATAAATTCCGCCAGCAGTTTTGCTTTCCGCTTCAAGTGGCTTTACTAAAACATTTGAAAAAAGAGGTTTAATGTTAAATTTTGCTGTTTCTGCCATAAAAAATAAAATTATAGATGGTCTAGGAAATTTTCACTCAACCCATTTGAGTGCTAATATTTATACAATAAGCTCGTTTTTTTGTCAAGGTCTTTCTTATTGACTTAATAGGAAAAATTGGCTACGCTATTAAGATAAGTATTAGGCTCTAAAAAAAACCCTTTTGAGGCATAAATTAAATGAATATATTAAAAAATAAATATTTTATTTTGGGAAATTTATTTCTGGTATTAATAAGCGTACCAATTACACTATTTTTTATAAAAAAACAGCAGGAAGTAAGAAGCAGAGCCGCTCCATCGTCAAAACTTTATTTTCAACCATCAAGCCCCAACACATCTACTCGATGTGCAAGTTTTACGGTTGATGTGATGCTTGATCCAGGACAAAATATTGTTTCAATAGTTGATCTAGGAATAACTTACGATTCTACAAAACTTGATCTGATAAGCATTGTTGAATCGACTATATTTTCATCCGTTGTTAAAGCGCAAGACCTTAAGCCTGGAAGCGGAACGATGTCAGTTAGCGTGGGAACTGATGTAATTAAAGCCGCACAAACAATAACCAAAGTCGCAACTTTGACATTCAAACCTCTCATACAAGGAACTGCTGATATTAAATTTGACACTACACTAACAAAGGCTTTTTCACTTAGCACATCAGACAGTCCAACCGAAAATGTACTTTCGACCACAACGCCTGCTAGCGCTGCTATAAATACAAATGCTTGCACTACGGGCCAATCTGTTTCTATAACAGAAAGTCCTACACCAACTGTTGCGCCAACAACAATAAGCGCTAATGAGCCCCCAGTCTGTACTGAATTTAGCGTAACACCACAAAATCAAGGGACTGCGCCTTTTGCTGTTCAATTTAGCGCAAAAGGAAATGACACTGACGGAACTGTTACAAAAGCAACTTTTGTCTATGGTGACGGGAACGCGGAAGACATCACAGAGAATATGAATTTGCAATCGGTTACTGTACAAAAAGATCATACATATCAAAACGCTGGAAGCTATAGCGCCACTGCAACATTTACTGATGACAAAAGTGCCATTAGTCAAGCATGTACGCTCACAATAACAGTTTCTGCATCAAGCGGAGACACTGCTACGCCAACCGCAACCCTAACTCCAATCGAAACAATAGCCCCGACAGGAAACTTTAGTTCTGCTTTGGGAATTATGGGAGGAGTGATCCTAACAATAGTTGGAGTCGCACTACTGTTTGCTCTTTAGACTAAACTTTTAGCACAGAAAGAAACGCTTCCTTTGGTACATTAACTCGTCCTATTTGCTTCATTTTTTTCTTCCCCTCTTTTTGTTTATCAAGAAGCTTTGACTTCCTACTATAATCTCCTCCTGACATTTTAGAAAGAACGTTTTTGGAAAGTGATGCTATTTTTTCACTCGCAATTATTTTACTCCCAACTGCTGCTCTAACAGAAATTACAAATTGATGCTTGGGAATTGCTTCAGCCAAAACCTTAACAAGCTTTCTTGAAAAAGTTTCAACCTCGCTCTTGTGAATAGCGAAAGAGAGCTCTGGAATAACTTGATCGTTTACAGAGATGTCCACACGCAAAAGATCAGACTTTCTAAAATCCGAAATCTCGTAATCAAATGAGGCATATCCTGATGATGCGCTCTTTATCTTATCGTAAAAATCATAAATTACTGAAGCCAATGGCATCGAAAAGGTAATTTTTGCCTGAACTCCAAAATAAATTATGTCTGCATTCTCACCACGCTTTGCATGAATAATTTCAAGCAAAGAACCAATGTGCTCAGTTGGAGTATAAATTTCACCACTAACATATGGCTCTAATACTTCACGGTTTTCATTATTAAAATCTTTGGGGCTTGTTATAGACTTTCCGTCAACTATATATTCAATGCTCGGAGGAGCCGCAAAAACATCAACGCCTTCTTCCTTTTCTACTTTTTCAATAAAAATTTGTGCGTGTAAAAGACCCAAAAAACCACATTTAAAACCGGGGCCAAAAATCGATGACTGCTCTGGCTCAATTGTTAAAGAGGCATCATTAAGCTTTAATTTAAAAACCGCTTTTCTTAAATTTTGAAATTCTGAAGTTGATGTTGGATAAATATTAAAATAAACAAAGGGCTTTTGCTGTAAATATCCAACAAGCGGCGTAGCATTTTCTCCTGACTTTATTATCGTATCTCCAACCTTTGCTTGAGTAATATCTTTAATATTAGTAATCAAAAATCCCACCTCTCCGTTTACAAGCTCTTTCGCATTAAAAAAAGTTGGCTTCATGTAACCCGATTCCATGACTAACGCACTAGTTTTATCAGATGCAAAAATAATTTTTTCTCCTTTTCTAATTAATCCGTTCTTAATTCTTACAAAGATTACTATTCCCCGATGCTGGTCGTAAATAGAATCAAAAATTAGCGCTTGTGTAGGCGCACTCACACTACCAGATGGCGCTGGGACTCTTTCGATAATAATTTTAATCAAATCCCCAACTCCTTCTCCTGTTTTGGCGGAAATGTATATTATTTCTTCTTTTAAAAAACCAAAACTACCAATCAAATCTTTTTCAACCAACTCAACGTTAGCGGTTGGAAGGTCTATTTTATTAATAACCGGTATTACAACAAGGCCGATTTTTTTTGCAAAATTGTAATTAGCAACAGTTTGGGCTTGTATTCCCTTTGTCGCATCAACCAAAAGAACTGCTCCTTCACAGGCATAAAGCGTTCTTATAACCTCGTAAGAAAAATCTACGTGGCCTGGAGTATCTATCAAATTGAGAATATAATTTGTGTTATCTAACTCGTAATCCATCCTAACTGGTGCGAGTTTTATTGTTATCCCATGCTCACGAGAAATTGCACTGCTATCAAGAAACTGTTCTTTTAGATTCTGTTTTGAAATTGTCCCAGTAATTTCCAAAAGCCTATCGGCAAGTGTTGATTTTCCATGATCAACATGAGCAATTATGGCAAAATTACGAATATTATTCTGCATGAGATAATCCCTTCTTTTTACGATTATTCCCAGAGACTCTCGCAAACAAATCGCGTGCATCAAAAGCCACAAACATTACGACAAACTTATGGACATATGAATTCATAGAGAGAATTATACACTAAGAGGTTGGTTTTAAGCTTATCTAACAACAAAAAGTGAAGATATTTTTACGGATTTAATTTTGAACCGTCTATTATTTCGCTCACCTGTTTTAAAATTCTATCTTTCTGTCCAAATCTTTTCAAAACTGCGATAACATAATATGCTTCACGAATATTAAACAGCCAAGTGAAGAAGAGGTATGAGATCAGACCAAAAAACGATGCAATACCCGTTAGTATAATCAAATTAATTGTCCTTGTCGTATCAAATACGAGTTGATCCAAAAGTTTTATTGGAACATATAGCGCAACACCTGTTATAAATGTTGAAATTAATATCTTTATAAAACTGTGCGTTATTTCAAGTTTTGGCAGGCCTACTTTCCTATCTAGAAATACAAACATAACGATTGCACTTAATATGAATGCGATTGAGCTTGAAAGTGCAAGAAAATAAATTGGAAGGTGATAAACAAGAACGACCATATAAGATATGACAACATTGACAACAACAGACACCGAAGTGATTATAAATGGTGTTTTTGCATCTTTGTGCGCATAAAAAGCACGCGATAAAAGATAAATAAGCGCGTAAGCCGAGATCGAAATCGAAAAATATGCAAGCGTTAATCCCGTTTCAACTGTTGCCTCCCAATCAAACCTTGATGCTCCGTAAAAAAGTCGTACGATTGGAATTCTCAAAACAATTAAAAGGGCTGAAACCGGCAATGTAAGGTAAATTATCTGGTTAAATGAACTTGTAAAAATAGCCGTAAATTCTTGTCTGTTTTCTTTTTTTAAAGAAAGTGATGGAAAACTCGCCTGGGCGATAGACTGACCAAAAAGCAAAACGGGTGCCATAACCAAAGTTTGAGCAAGATCAAAAACTACCAAACTGCGAGCAGAAATAAAAGAAGCAAAAAAAACATTTGCAGTTACAGCAATTTGAGCAACAACCAAGGTCAATGATCGAGGAACCATCAAGTTTATAACTTTTAAAACGCCATTTTTAATATCGAAATTAAACGTAAATCTAAAACCTGTTTTAAAAAGAAGCGGGAGTTGTACAATTAAAAAAAGCAGGGATCCAATCATAACTCCAATTGTCGCACCATATATTCCAAAGCCTAAAAATTTAGTAAAAATAATAAGACCAACAATTATGCCCAAATTATAAAACGCAGATGCAAGTCCGGGAATAACAAAATGTTGAAAAGACTGAAGCATGGCTGTAACTACAGTCCCCAAAATAAAAAAAAGCTGAGAGAGCTGAATTATCACCATGAGATTTGCCATAAGTATTAGCTCTTTTTGGGAAAAACCAGGAGCTAAAATAGATGAAATCTGATATGAAAAAACGATTATAAAAAACGAAGCGAAGATAAAAAACCCTACTCCTAAATTAACAAGAGTAGATGTAAAAGCAAAGGCTTCTTTTTTTTTATCCTTCGATATATATTCTGTAAATATAGGAATGAAGGAAGACGATAAAGCTCCTGCAACAACAACTTGAAAAAGAAAGTCGGGGATTCTGAACGATGCGAAAAAAACACCCAAATCGCTTGATGCTCCAAATAGAGACACTAGCATCCTATATTTAAATATTCCGAGGAGCTGAGACAAAATGGTCGTTAGGATAATAAAAAAAGCAGCCGTAAAAATGTTTGTCTGCTTTGATGCGAAAGCGCTAATACTCCTCTTAACAATGTTGGAAACCATAATTGTTTTTTCTAGTATAACATGCTAAAATAACGCCATGCCAGTAACAAAATCAGCAATCAAAAAATTGAGACAAGACGTGAATCGAACAAAAAGGAATGATTCAATTCGAAAAAATCTTGCAGACCTAATCAAAAAAGCAAAAAAAACAAAGACTGAGAAAAGCGTAAAAGAAGCAATTTCTCAACTCGACAAAACTGTTAAAGCTAATTTAATGCACAAAAATAAGGCCGCAAGAGTAAAATCATCGCTGTCAAAAATTGCGAAAATAAATCCAGTAAAAACAACAAGTACGTCCACTAAAAAACCGGTTATAAAAAAACCCGCTAGTAAAAAAACTGCATCAAAAAAAAGCGTCTAATTTCCCTCAAATCGTCTCTATTTCTCTTTGACAATCATTCTAAAAGCATCTAAACTTAGAGTGCTTATGGATAGTAAAAAGTCTAAGATTAGAATTGACCTTTCTGGAAAACCCAAACAGTCACTAACAGGTGACTTTTTAAAATGGACAATTAATGGAGGCAGAATAATAATTGTTACAACCGAGCTAATTGCATTGGGAGCACTTCTTTACCGCTTTAATATTGATAGAAAAATTATCGATCTCCACGATCAAATAAAAAAAGCTGACCTCTTCGTAAAAAGCCAGCAAGCTAAAGAAAGCAATTACAGAAGCATCCAAGAAAGACTTGTCAATATTAAGGAGACTGAAAATCAAACATCTACGAAATTTGAAATCATAACAGGAATCTTAAATGATATTAGCACAGGAGAATTCACATCAACAAATCTGGCGGTTAGCAGTAATGTTATCACGGTCAACGGAACTTCTTTTTCTGTTTTTTCTGTCAATAACTTTATTGAAGATCTAAAACAAAACCCAAACGTCGCCTCAATTAGTATAGACGAAGTAACAAGCTCAATAAATGGGGTCAAATTTAGAATCAACATCGAGCTTAAAACTAATAAACAAAAAACATGAATTTAAAAAAAATTAAACTTGATTTTTCTGCGGTCTCTATATACCAAACAAAGTTAAAAAAATATGTAGACGGTCTCACCGAGGAAAACAGAAAAAAAATTGTTGGCTATGCATACATCATACTTACTCTTTTTACAGTTTCATTCTTTGGAATTTTTGCCATAAGGCCTACTATTGCGACTGTATCAAATCTACAAAAACAGTATGACGATAATAATTTGGTCTTGGAATCACTTCAAAAAAAACTCTCTGCTCTTCAAAGCCTGGATAATCAATATAATGGAGCGGTTCAGAATGATTTGATTTTTGTCTATGCAGCTATTCCTCAAACTAGCAAAGTTGCCTTTCTCACACGCCAACTTGAAGAATTGGTCTATTCAAAAAGCCTAAGCCTTATAAAACTAGATTTTGGAACCGTAGAAATTTATCCTAATAAGAAAACCGTTGGTCCGATCTATGCTTTTCCTTTTAATCTATCAGTAGAGGGAGAAGAAGAAAATATAAATCTTTTCCTCGCAGATATTATAAATTTTGATAGAATTGTGGAACTAGACAGAGTAATAACTGGAAAAGCGCAGAGTGGAAAATTTAGCATTACCGTAACTGGAATTGTTTTTTTCTCTGACGAATAACTATATTTTGCAAATAAGTTTTCTGACGAATAACTATATTTTGCAAATAAGTAAATTTTTCTAACCAATACGAATAAATGATAAAAGGATTATTATACATAGCTATACTTACAACGGCAGTAGTTGCTTCGTGGATTGGATTTTCTGCATACCATAATTACACAACCTCCACGATATCATCTGATGCACAAATCAGAATAACACCAATTAGTCCCGACTTCGATATGGAAATAATTAACAGTCTTAAGTCCAGAACGATTCTAAATCCTGATTTAAAAAAAGAGAAACAAATTTTATCTGATAAGTCATCGAATCCTTTGATAAACGAGAATGAAATTTCAGCTACTGCATCTGGAGAAACAACACAGGCAATTTCAACAGAATCAGGAACCATTAACCTTTAAATATGAAAAGTGGATTTTGGAATAAAAAAATACCAACGATAGCAGCGCTTATTCTTCTTTTTTCAAGCGTATGGATTACGTCATTTTTAATACAAAAAGGCGTTATTGTATTTACGGGTGCTGCCCCTGATACTATTCCTCAAAACGTAACTGTTTCAAACATAACAGATACATCTTTTACGGCTTCATTTACAAGCACTGGAAAGTCAACTGCGGCCTTAAATGTTGAAGATGGAAATGGACCAGTAAGCTTAGTTTTTGATGACAGGAATAAAAAGACGGGCGAACAAACCGCATTTTATTCTCATTTTATCACTGTTACAAATTTAAAACCCGAAACCCAATACTCATTTTCCATATTATCTGACGGGGAAACCTATCTTGATAGTAACGAAAAATATACCGCCACAACAGGAAAAACAATAGATATTCCGCCCACACAACAGGATCCTATATTCGGTAAGGTTTTATTGCCAGACGGAAGTCCTTCCAACGATACAATCGTAAAGTTTTTCTCTAAAGACGCCCAAACCATAACGGCGCTCACAAATAACAATGGTGAATATATTATACCTACTAATTCTATACGTAATTCTAAGCTGGACGAATATATGATATTTGATCAAAATTCTGAAATCAGTATTGACGTTTTTAAAGAAGATATGACCTCGAATATCAAACTTATTTTTGCCAATTCCAAATCAATTCCGACAATTACACTTTTGAAAAATTACGATTTTGCCTCCACCACCGATAGCGACCAGTACGCAAGCACGTCATCGCAACTTAGCACCCAATCAACACCCAAATCAGGAAACAATATAGAAATTACAACTCCCAAAGAAAATAGCTCAATAATTGATGACAAGCCCTTATTTCAAGGTACGGCAGCACCTAATCAAGCCGTAAAAATAACAATTAATTCCAGCCACGAGATAAAAGCACAAGTTAAAGCTTCTTCAAACGGATCTTGGAGCTACAGACCAAGTACGTCCCTGTCTGTTGGTGAACATACAATTACAATTGAAACTGTTGATGTTTTTGGTATATTGCGCAAGATAACTCAGAGCTTTACTGTTTATGCAGCTGGGAGCCAAGTTGACCAAACCGCAACCCCATCAGCAACAACTCCTACTCCCAGCACAACGACAGCCCCCACCAGCTCACCTACTCCAACAATTACAGCGTCTCCGACTGCAACTCTTACTCCTTCTCCAATCCTATCTGAAGCAATCACGGCAACCACAACACCTACAATCCCTGCCGTTGGAAACGTTTCCAACGCTCTTTTGATGACGGTCATATCGCTTGCGCTTATCATTTCCGGATCAGCCCTACTGTTTCTCCTTTAAAATCCATGACTAATTTAAAAATTGCAATTATTGGCGCGGGCTTCACAGGTCTTTCAGCAGCGCTTAATCTTCAAAGAAAAGGTTACGACGTTACTCTTTTTGAAGCAGATGAAAATCCCGGGGGCCTTGCTGTTGGTTTTAAAGACCCAAGTTGGAAATGGAGCCTTGAAAAGCATTATCATCATTTTTTTACAAACGATAATTCTATTAAAAATCTTGCCAAAAAAATAAATTATCCCCTGATAACTAAGCGCGCGAAAACATCAGTGTTTATAAAAGGAAAGGTACACCAACTCGACTCTCCACTAAAACTTTTACTTTTCCAAGAACTTTTTTTATTTGAAAAAGTAAGAATGGCCATCGTGTTAGGTTTTTTAAAATATAACCCATTCTGGCTTCCTCTTGAAAAATTCAATGCAGAAACCTCACTCAAAAAATTCATGGGTAAAATTGGCTATGATTTAATTTGGGGCCCTCAAATGAAAGCTAAATTTGGGGAATACTCAAAAGACATTTCTTTAGCTTGGTTTTGGGCAAGAATAAAAAAGAGAACCTCCAGTCTTTCTTATCCAGAAAAAGGGTTTTTGGGATTTGCAAAAGCTATCGAAAAAGAGATTGTTAAAAATGGTGGAAAATTCTCTTATTCAACCCGTGTTACGAATATAAAAAGTGGGGAAAATGTAATGCTGACAATACAGGATAAAACAAAAACTAAACAAATAGAATTTGACAAAGTAATTGTCACGCTCCCCACTTTCCTTTTTGAAAAACTTACAAGAGAACAACTTCCCAAAGAATACATAAAAAGAAATAGTCAAATTAAAGGAATTGGGGCAATTAATATGGTGGTTAGACTAAAAAATAAATTTTTCAACGACAACACTTATTGGCTTAGTATTTGCGAAAGCACCTTTCCCTTCATGGCCGTTGTTGAGCATACAAATTTTATTGAGAAAAAAAACTATAACAATGAGCGCCTTCTATATGTTGGAAAATATCTAAAGGCTAATCATAAGTATTTTTCAAAAAGCCGTGAAGAGCTAATGAAAATATACAAACCTTATCTGATGAAAATAAATAAAGACTTTGAAAAAAGTATAATAGATTATGAGGTTTTTAAGGCGCCTTTTGCTCAGCCCATAATTCCAACAAATTATTCAAAGATGATTCCGCCCTTCAAAACTCCGTTAAAAAATGTCTACCTTGCAAATATTCAGCAAGTTTATCCTTGGGACAGGGGCACAAATTATGCTGTTGAGCTGGGAGAGAAAATAGCGAAATCAATAGATAAATGATAGGTTTATTCCACAAACACAAGCTAATCATTTTTGGAATAGCAATTAATATCACTTTTTTCATTTCCTCTATTTCTACAAAATGGTATGATTTTTTCCTTTTTTCAAGCTCTATACATCACTGTTGCCAAGGCTTAGATTTTTACCAAATTCCAAATGGAGCATATTCTTTTTTTCATACAGGAAGTCTAAATGGCGCTCTCTTGATCGGAGACAGTCAGTATGGCTTTCCAAGCAATTTGAACGTATATCATCCATTTTTAACAATAATACTTGGGTCGTTTTTTTTATTATTTTCTGCAGAATTTTCTTTTTATCTCTGGATGATTTTAAAATTGATAATTAACCTATTTATAGTTATTTTTATATATAAAAAATTTACACATAATCAGAATTTGAATTTTGCTATTTTCTTTTTTCTTTCTAATTTTTATCAGTATGCAGACATTAGAATCTCACAGTACCAATTCTTATTTAATATTTTCGTTCTTTTATTCTTAGTTTTCTTGTGTGAGAAGAGGCGACAAAAAACAACAGCATTTTTATACTTTTTAGCTCTTCTGGTTAAGCCAATTAGTCTGCTTTTTATCCCACTTTTAATTTCGGGAAAGTATTTTAAAATTTTGTTTTATGGATTGTCTTTATTTTTTTTAACAAGCGCCCCCTTCTTAGTTAATTCTTTGGGAGGATACTATATCGATAATTTAAAACTGAATCTATCTGGGTACATGCCCACACAAGTTGATTTTATGAATCTAACTGCCTTATTACATTATTTTAACATTCACGAAGTTTTGATCAATTTATTGAAGGCTTTTTTTTTATTGATAGTCGTTATTATATCTTTTATCAAAAAAGGCGAGCCAATCAAAGCTATCTATTTAGCGATTGTTTTTTTTCTATTATTTTATTCCTCCGTTTACCAGTATCACTATAGCCTGATCATACCTGTTGCATTTATAGGAATTTTAACTAACAAAGACTTTCAAACAAAATTTTCTAAAGCATTACTGATTGCGATTTCTTTTCCAAATTTGTTTTTCTTCTTTAGAGCTTTTAACATAGGAGTTATAAAAAATCCAATACTAGGAATGGATCCAACTCTGGATTTATGGTCTTTTGTTTTATTTGTTCAAATTACATCAATTTTATTGCTCACTTTTTCTATTTTCTATATCTATAATGATATCAAAAGATCACGCATATTAGGAATTGTAAAAAGGTCTCTGCTTGTGTAAAATTTGTTTTTACACAGGCAGTTATCCCTAGATAATAATTAATGAAAAATAAAAAGCGTATTGGTATTGATTTTGATAAAGTCCTAGTAAATTATCCGCCATTTATACCCGGATTTTTTATTGAAAAATTGTACAAGAAAAAGAACGGAAAGTTATCCTACAGGTTTCCTGGAAAGCTTGAACAAAAAATAAGAGCTCTTTCTCATCTGCATCAATTAAGAAAGCCGATCTCAAAAAACATTGAAACACTTAAAAAATTGCCAAACAATAAAGACATTGAATTATATTTAATTTCCAGCCGATTTTCTTTTTTAAAAAAAAGAACAAACGAATGGTTTGAAAAAAATAATATTTCAAAATTATTTAAAGGTAAATTTTTTAATTATGAGAACGAGCAGCCCCACTTATTCAAAAATAGGATTATTAAAAAAAATCTAATAACAGATTTTTTAGATGACGACTTGGATCTTTTGCTGTTTCTTTCCTCACACAACCCAAAAATAAATTTTTATTGGGTGGCGTCTAAAAAAATAGCCACTAGCCTCCCTAAAAACATACGACAAATAAAATCTCTTGAAGAGTTTAGAACAAACTATCTAATTAATAAATAAAATGCTTGTTCTGCATGACTTTTTAATTTCACTACAATGGCTCACTACTATTTTTATAATTGGAGCCACTTTCCTCCCTTTAACTTTTTTTATATTTAAACCTTTTAAGGATGGTGGGTACATTTTTTCAAAAATAATTGGAATTGGAATTTTTTCATACCTCTTCTTCGTGCTTAATGTTTTCAGAATCATTCAATTTAATACCACTTTCTTATATATAGTTTTTTTACTTTTAATAATCTTAAACTTTGTTATTTTTAAGACTGGAAATTATAAAAAACTAATTCAGAAATGGAAAATCATCGCACTCGAAGAAGGTATTTTCTTTTTGAGCTTTTTATTATGGTCAGCGGTAAGAGGATTCCAACCGGACATTCAGGGACTAGAAAAATTTATGGACTTTGGTTTTATAAATTCAATTCTAAGAAGCTCCTATCTCCCTGCTCCTGATATTTGGCTTACTCCGCATAGTATAAATTATTATTATTTTGGCCACTTCATTACAGCCCTGTTAACTAAATTCTCTCAAGTAGGGTCTTCTTATTCTTTTAATTTTATGGTTGCAACGATTTTTTCAATAAGCCTTACCTCTCTTTTTTCTTTAGGGATTAATCTTTTTTCAAAAGAAAAGATTGATAGGAGAATTTTAACAGCTGGTATCTTAACTCCAGTTATAACAATTTTTAGCGGCAACCTTCATACTATTTATTCATTTTTTTCATCCTATTCTACAGACGCCCCTCTTCCTTTTTGGAAATTAATACTTTCACTCCAATCCTTCCCCAATAACTACTGGTATCCTAATGCGACCAGATTTATTCCTTTTACAATACATGAATTTCCAGCTTACTCATTTATTGTTTCTGATCTACATGCACATTTACTTACTCTCCCTTTTGTAATTCTTTTTATTGCATTAATGCTACTTTATTTTAATTCAAAAAAACCAAATACTCTTCTAATAATTTTTGCTTCATTTTTGACATCTATTATGTATATGACTAATTCGTGGGATGTGTTGGTTTATACAATTTTATTTTCAGGAATCGTTTTTGTAAAAAATTATACTCGAAAAAATTTAAATATTTTAAAAAGCTCAAAAACACTTCTGATATTTATGGCCTTTTTCTTAATATTTATTATTCCCTTTAGTATAAATTTTTCACCTTTTGCTTCAGGCATAGGTGTTATTTGTTCTCCAAATTTTTTAATTAACATGGGCACTTTTGGCCCATTCCTTTTTGAAGCCAATCATTGTCAAAGATCCCCTTTATGGCAAATGTTAATTCTTTATGGTTTTTTCTATTTTTTTGTAATTTCTTTTATATTATTTCTTGTAAAACAAAAAGTGAAAGCAATTACTAAAAGCGATGTTTTTATTCTGATTTTGGGTTTTGTCTCAACTATTTTAATTATTATCCCTGAATTTATTTACGTTAAGGATATTTACCCTGCCCATTATAGAGCGAATACGATGTTCAAGCTTACCTATCAAGCCTTTATTTTGCTCTCAATTGTTTCCTCTTATTCTATAGTAAGAATTTTAGGCAAAACAAAAAATATAGTTTTTTATATAATTGCAACAATTTTACTTTCGCTTGTTTTGGTCTATTCTTATTTTGGGATAAGTGGATACTATTCTTTTCAAAAATACAAAGGTGTTGACGGAACAACATATCTTAAAACTCTCTATCCCCAGGATTACAATGCAATAAAATGGATCAATAAAAACATAGAAGGACAGCCCGTAATGCTTGAGGCTCAAGGTGACTCTTATTCTTATTTCGAGCGAATATCTGCTAACACTGGGCTTCCCACAGTTATCGGCTGGGGCACTCACGAATGGTTGTGGCGAGGAAGCTATGAAGTTGTTGCACCGAGGATTGAAGATGTACAAAATGTTTATGAAGGGGCAGACCTAACGACTATTCGAAAAATTATTAAAAAATACAAAATCTCCTATATATATATTGGGGAATTAGAATTTAAAAAATACAAAATCATAAATATTTCAAAATTTAATAGCTTAGGGAAATTAATCTATCAAGAAAATAATACTTATATTTTTAAGACTTTCTAGAGCTAGAGCTTTTTAGTTAATTTTCCCGTCCTACTTCAATTCATTCTTCGTTTGGGCAATTCCGTCAGCAGTAATAACACAAATATTTCCTGTTTTTATACATGCGATATAATCTTGTATTTCAGAAAAGTTGCCTCCTCCAACTCTTGGAATAAGAACCCAAGCAAATCTAAACTCTTTTGAAATAGGAGGATTAATTAAAAGCCCATATTTTTTTTGAGCAAGATCTCCCGTGTCTATAACCACGCTTACTATTTCAGACTTTTCCATTCTTCTCGCAAGATTTATGAAATCATCTATTTGGTCAAGCGGAATATCTGTATGAATATTATTTTTTAAAATATTATAAACTCCCAATAGCTTTACGGGATTAAGAATAGTTCCTAAAGAAAACATTTTGTCTTTGATCGCTGATATAACCGCCTGCTGTCTTTGGCTTCTGGCAAAATCGGTCCCCTCAACCCCCAGCGCATGGCGCGATCTTACAAGCTCAAGCGCTGTTTGACCATCCATATGCTGCACCCCACTATCAAAATGTATATGTTTATACCTGCATGGAAAAGCATCTGATTCA
>Ga0210057_1000699_pt1 | contig 54800 bp, 87 predicted proteins | sample CryGeyCG2114_010_2_FD_183968 | JGI IMG/M metagenome (GOLD analysis project Ga0210057, IMG submission 183968) | Groundwater microbial communities from aquifer - Crystal Geyser CG10_big_fil_rev_8/21/14_0.10 (SPAdes) (version 2) | ecosystem: Environmental > Aquatic > Deep subsurface > Groundwater ...
GCGAGGTACCGCCGCACGTGACGATTACGGGTACCGGTCCCAACGGAATCGGCCTGCTCTCGTGTGAGTGGAACACCCTGGGCGTCAGTGTGTCCGTCGACATCTGCGGATCGTTGGTTTCTTGGGAGGGAATCGACACGCGGAAGGGTTGCGAGGACACCAGCTACGCGTGGGATGAAGACGTGTTCGTGGTCGAGGCTGCGTGCGCCGTGGCGCCGTGGCTACGTCGGCTGTTCGATGCGCGTCGTGAGGAAGAGCGAAGCAAGGACGTCCGGTGAGTGCGCCCACAAAGCGGAATGAATGCATCACGTGCGACGCGCCGCGTGTCGGGTCGCTCTTCTGCGATCCATGCGGTCGGGCGTACAAACGCGCAGAGCGCAAGTTGGACTGCACCATCGCCGCTGCACTGCAGTGGGCGGCGCAACGCGGTCGTAGATTCGAGCGAGCGAAGGCAGCGCGTGCTCGCCAAGAGGGAGGCGCGATGAGACTGCACGCAGCATCCGTGTCCAGATTTCTTCGTGGACGAGGCTTCGTCCGATCTGAGGCCATACGTGGTGGTCGAGTCACGCCTGGGTTCACGGTGATGCACCCGCGCAAGACATTCGGCGATTTCTGCGCCGACACCGCACGCCTGCACATCTGGTACACGACGTCTCATGCGGAGCTACAGTACGAGATGTTGAACCGCATCCGCGAAGCCCTCCTGCCATTCTTTACGGTCGAGAAGGTCACGCATGGGCTCATGCTCCGGGAGAAGTCCGATGCGTAGGCTCGTCTCGCTATTGGCAACGACCACGGTGACTTCCGTGGTGCTCGGCGCAGCCACGGGTGCCCTGCACTGGCTCCGTACGAAGACCGTCGAGCGCGAGCACCTGGAGCTGCGCCGCGATGTCCTATTGGAGCAGCTTCGGCTAACATCTGCGGCGCGACGAGTGCACAAGCAGAGGGCCACGCTCTGTCAGGAGAAGCTGTGGCGTACGAAATACCTCTACCCCATGGACGAACTCGCGTGGATGAAGGCTTGCGACCTTTCGAGGGGGTCGAGGATTCGCGCTCACCGTGCTCAGGAGGAGTGGAACAACTTCTGCCGTGAGCACCCGGACATCGTCGACCTGCACCTGCAGCGGCGACGGGCGCGATGGATCTCCATGCACTTCGGCAATCGCGCATCTTATTCGGAGGAACGATGAAGACGATTCGAGAGCTGTACGATGAGACGCTGGAGGCGGCGAAGGATGTCGCCAACGTCATCAAGGAAATGGGGTCGAACAGGTTTTCTACCGAAACCATACAGATCACGATGCTGGGCACGCTCGGAGCCAGCATCGCGCAGAGCATCCTTTGTGCGGCCGAAGGATTGCGGCGAGAGATTCACGATGCGAAAGAGTCGGCGTGGATTACGCTGCCGTGCGACTTCTCTCGACCACACCCGATGGAGCGTGCCGACGGGTCCAGTGTGCTGCTGACCCGCTACTCCGAGTTCGCCGTTGCGATCCGTTCGATTGCACGTTTCTGCGGGGTCGGCGAAGAAAGCACCGCGGTGTTCTTCAACAACGGAGACATCCTCTACACCTCTATGCCCTACCACGAGGTGCATGTGTTGATCACGGGCGAACCCGTCGATCGCAAGACGGTGTACTGATTCAGATGCGCACCAATATTCATGTCCGCGAGAAGGAGCGGACGAAGGTCGGCATCGTCGTCGGCGAGGTGACAACGTGGCTGTGCGGGTTCTTCGGCGCGATCGCACTGGCGCTCGTTGTGACGCACGACAGCACGTTCCACAGGGTCATCCTCGCATGGATGGTTCTCGTGCCATGGGCGCGCTCGTGGCTTCGGATTCGAGGGAAACAATGAGCAGCAAGGTTCGCAATGATCCGCCTCGGTGGCGGTCCAAGGAAGACGGCTCGCTCTGGTCCGAGGTCGGAAGGCCCACCGAGAACGAGGTGCACCTTTCGGGTCCTCTTCCGTGTCGAGGGATGCGTTTGGTTCACAGGGAGGTGCTCTTGCGCGATTACGAAGAAGTTCGTGAGATCGGTCCGGGTCCGGGCGGCGTAGCCGGCGCCTACGTGAAGCTGTGGGATGCGATCAATGCGGTCGTTGCAGCTTCGGGAGGCGATACGGGGAACACGTCCACGGCGCGGCAGATTGCCGTGGTGGCTGTCGACGGCGTTCTTGCCGACTTCGCGCGCGAGTACGTGTTGCTTGCCGGCAACGAGTCGCTCCGCGAGATCGCGGACGTCGAGCGTCTCTACGAGAAGACGCGGCATCGCAAGTTCACGACCGAGATCGCGATGTTGCGGCAGAGGGTCGAGCGCCGCATCCGCGGTGCGCAGTCCAAGTGCGGAAAGTGGATCAGGTCGAACGCGCTTCCTTCGCTGGACCTCGTGTCGTTCTTCGATGAGAAGTCGAAGTGGTCGATCGATACCTTCGGACCTGGTGACCGATACGCCGGTGTGGTCGAGCACATTCGGAGGGAGCTGAAGGAGATCGAGGAGAATCCGTCCGATCTCATCGAGTGGGTCGATGTGATCTTTCTGGCCATGGACGGCGCCATGCGTTCCGCCGGGGCCGATGGTGCTGCGCTCGCCGAAGCGATGCGGGTCAAGCTCGCAGAGAACAAGTGCCGCGAGTGGCCCGACTGGCGCACTCTTCGGCCGGGCGAGGTGTCGCAACACATCAAGACGTCGGACGGTGACGACTCATGATGGCCGCGAAGGGCCTCGCCAAGCTAGCGGAGGAGATGGGCGAGCTTCAGCAGGTCGTGGGCAAGAAGCTGGCGTACTTCACGACCGACGAGCATCCGGACGGCGGTCCGCCGCTGTCGGAGCGACTTCACGACGAGATCGCAGACGTCATCGCGGCGTGCATGTTCGTCGCGCAGACCCTCGGCCTGGACGTGGACAGCATCGCCGAGCGTTCGAGCAAGAAGCTGAAGCTCTACGAGAAGTGGCACGAGGACGACAGCAACAACGACCACGGGGTCGATGCGCGGGGAGAATGGGAATGACGGAAGTGTCTATGCAGGAGACCGTGACGCCGAAGATTCGTCGCAGGGTCGAGGACCAGATCACCGAGGAGTTGGCGGAACGCGCGCTGAAGGCGTACGAGAAGCACGAGATCGTCAGTCGCACCGACACGTCGGTCTTGCTGCGTAAGCGGACCTCTGACGGCCGTTGGAGCTTCGAGTACCAGGTCGAAATCGTCGCGGGGCAGCTTGGGTTCCTGATGCTCACCGGGGACGCGGAGCCCGTCGTGTTCGGTGGTCGGGACGGCACGTTGCGACAGCGTCTCGCCTGGATTGCGCCGGATTCGAGCCGGAGCTTTTCCTATCTGCGCGAGAAGGCGTCGGTCGGCATGCGCGACGGGTCGAAGCTCACGCTCATGTTCGACCCCGACCTACTCGAAGATCTACTCGAAGATCTACTCGAAGATCTCGACCCGGAGGACGAGAGGGACGCGCGGAGAATCGCGGAGATCAAGGAGGCGTTCGAGGAGTCCCCTCCGAGCGACGAGAGCGACCTGCTCTTCTTCTACGACAGGCTGTCGAACTTGGGCGTGGATATCTACGAGATGGGGGACGCTCTTCACATGGTGTCAACGCGCGTGTTCTACGCGTGGGCAGCCTGCCGGAGGGCGGGGGAGCTACTCGATGCGCTCGACAAGGGTTGAGCCAATCGGGAGACCAACGGACACTACGGCATGGCCACCAGGTACAAGTGCCCCCGCTGTTCGCACGAGTGGAGCGAAGTCACGCCGAACCGCGGCGAGATCCCGGAGACGCTGTCCACCACCGCTGTCGCGAAGAAGTTCAGTCTGAAGCCCCGTACCGTTCGTCGGTGGATCGAGTCGGGACGCCTCCCAGCAATGAAGCGCTGGATCAACCGCAGGTGGAGGTACTCGGTCCGCATCGAAGATGTGCAGAAGCTGATGACGGAGCCCACGCATGAGCAAGAGGACGAAGTCGTATTCGACGGAGACGTCATCGACATCTAGCCGAGGAGGGTTACAACGACTCATTCGGAGCGAGGACGGATGGTCGGAGTGCCGGAGGAAACTGATCGAGACACAGGGTCTCGAACGGCAAATCTGGCATCACTGAAGGCTGACGACCCTGGCATGAGCTTCGAGTCGATCAGCCTGAACCTTGCTAGAGCGCACACCCTGCATGTCTGGGCGCTCTTCTGGTTCCTAGTCGGCATTTCGAGGGGAAGTCATGGGAACGTCAAGAAGAGCCGCTCGCGAAGCGCGAAAGCGGGAGAAGGCTGACCGATTGGAGGCGCTCCTCATGCTGTCGGGTCCGCAGGTGGCAGAAGAGATGTCACATCGGTTCGAGAGCGCGAAAGCCGACGCGGACCTGCTGAAGCAGGCTCGCGCAAAGCGAAGAGCACAGCACCGCGTGCGTCCTCAGCTTCCGGCTCAGCACCCCATGTTGGAGTCAGAGCCCGTGCTAGTGCGGTTGCGTGAATCGTCGTACGAGCGCGCTCGATCCGACATCTTCCACAACCCGAACCTCCTGCTCGCTCCGGGATTCCTCGAAACGATCGAACACCTCGACAGATACTCGGAGCTGAAGGCCGAGGTGTTGGTGCGTTGGGTCATGAACGGAGCCGAGCGAGCGGCGATGCGTGATCGTCTGCGAGCATCGAGAACGCGACATCATCCGTCCCAGTTCTGGTTCGATAGTGCTTATTGGGTCGCGGAGAAGCTAGTCGATACTGGGCTCGTCTGTGCGACGGGGCGAATGGCTGACGGATACGACAATCACATGTTCTCGGAGGCGGCGTACGCCGCCCTGCGTGATCAGCACCGGCGGGACCTGGCGTGCGGGATCATCGCGTACCTCATTGGCGCGAGGAACCGCTTGGCCAGCAAGATCCCCGCGACGAGATTGAAGCGTCAGAGGTCGAAGCGTTCGAGAGAGATGGGGTGGTGACGATGAGGGTGACGTACCTGTTCGTGTTCTTGGCGTTCGCATGCAATCCGTTCGGACGCTGGTCTCGGAGGAAGACGCATGCGCAAGGGTAGGCGCTGGCTGAAGCGCAAGGCCGCAGCGCGTCCCGTCGATTCTCCTCCCCCGCCTCCTCCATCGACCACATGCCCCGTGTGCATGGACGAGAAGAGTGTCGGAGTTCCGTCGGAGATGTTTTGCGTGGACCATCGGCCGGAGCCGAAGATCGACGTGGTGGAGGCTGCGAAGGTCGAGGTCGCGAAGGCGATGTACGAGGCTGCCCGCGAGATCCTGCGTTACGAGCGTCACGGCTCGGAGCGGCTTCGCCTGGCACAGCTTCATCTGGAGTTGCTGGCGATCGCGCTCGCCTCTTGGGGATGGCAGTGGGCGTACAGCGTCAAAGCGGGAGAGAGTCGATGGGTGAAACTGTGAAGCCGAGCACGGCAGGGAAACTCGTCCCGCTCGACGTGAAGCGCACCGCTGCCATCTCCGTATGCGAGCGGTACCGCTACCACCTGACGCGCGTCTGGAATCCGAACCTGCCGATGCTCGGCTGGGTGATGTTGAATCCCTCGACCGCGGACGCCGAGAAGGACGACGCCACGATCCGAAAGTGCATGGGGTTCGCTCGTCGCCTTGCCTGTGGCGGTATCTCCGTCGTCAACCTGTTCGCGTACCGAACGAAGAGTCCGGTGGAGCTGAAGCGAGCAGCGAAGCAGGGCATCGACGTCGTGGGACCCGACAACGACAGGTTCATCGAGGAGTGGGTGAAGTCGTGCCCGGTGACCATCGCGGCATGGGGCGCGCATGGGCGTTTCGGGCACCGCGACCTCAAGATGCGCCTGATGCTTCGTGACGCTGCGGCGCCTCAGCTCTACTACTTGCGCCGCGGGATGAACGGGGTGCCCCACCATCCGCTCTACATTCCGTACGAGGAGGCGGATCGACTCCTCTCGCGGGCCCTGCTCGAAGACCTGGGTCCGACGTGACGGATAACCGATTCGACTGCGTTTCATGCGGCGCATGCTGCATCTCTCCGCAGGACTACGAAACGTACGTCGACGTCGACGATGGCGAGGCGGCATTGATACCGAAGCGGATGCTCCTCAAGAGATCGCGCAGCTACACGTCGCTTCTGACGAAACGCACGAGGGACGGATTCGTCGTGTGCACCGCCCTGAAGGGGAAGCCGGGGCGTCGCGTGAGCTGCGGCATCTACGACGTGCGTCCCGGTGTCTGTCGCGAGTTCAAGCCGGGTGGTCCCGCGTGCCTCGCGTCGCGAGAGGAGATCGGCCTCTCATCTTGACCGACTGTCAGACACCTGGTACGTTCGACGCACTATGATGTTGGACGAGATCAATCGCCGTCTGCAGAAGCGAACGAAGGAAGCCAAGAGCGCGGCGGTCGCGCAAGCGAAGATGCTTTGGCCCGAGGAGGGGCGCACCATCGGACTCAAGGTGCCCACGGAGATTCGCGAGGCGCTCATCGCCCTGCAGAGGGAAGAGGGGCTGCCGTCGTACAAGGCGGCAATGAAGTTCGCGTGTCTGCGCGGACTTGGACTGGTGAAGTAGTGCCCAACGACGACCAGCTGCGTCGTAAGTTGGAGGCGCTACGGCGACGCCAGAAGACCAGCGCTTGTATGACGTGAAGGCTCGTGTGACCGAGATCCTGCGGTACACGCACCGCATCGACGCGATCCTCAACACAGACGGAGGGCTAGCGATGTCGGATACACCCGTGGAGCCGTCGATCGGCAGGGTTGTTCAGTTTCGTTACATCAAGCGCGACTGGAAACGTGAAACAGGTAGGGACATCCTGCGTGAGGTTCGCGAAGTGGTTGTCGTTCCGGCTTTCGTCACCCGCCCTCCGTATCAGAGAGCTGGGCTGTGGGTGATCGACCTTTACGCGATTTCTCCTGACGTCAACAGCGGGCACGTGTATGCCCAAGGTGTCCCGGAAGGAGAGGGAGCGGGCTGCTGGTCGAAGATCCCACCGGCGGAGGGATGGTGAGCGCGTGGTCGTTCAAGCCGGGCGGGCTGCAACGTGCAGGGATGGTCGCGTGGGGCGTTGCCATCGGCATTTTCCTGCGTGAGTGGGAGACGGCGCGGTTCGAGCTGTTCGTCGCGTGCACGTGCGCGTTCGCTGCGATCGTCAATCCTGGTGACGATCCGCGTCCAGGTATCGACCGATGACTCGACCCGACTTCGTGAAATGCATCCGGTCTCCGCTCGGAGAGCAGAAACTCACGCTCTGTGGACGCCTCGTCGACTGTGGAGAGTTCGTTCTATTGGGCATCGATCATACGTACGCACTCGGCGACCAGGCAAGCCTGCAAGCCTGCCCCACCTGTGTTGACCAAGCGGTTCGTAGACTTTTGACGTCGAAGTACGAGGGCCGAGGATGAAGTACACGCTAGACAATCTTTGGCTGGAAGACGGTCTTTGGCACGGGACAGTCGTCAAGACCGTTCGAAAGTTTCCGTTCCTACGTCGAACACTCGTGGTGTTCAAAGTGACAAGAGACGCCGAGACGCGTCATTGGGTTGCCGAGTCCGAACCTGAGTTCCGTGCTGCCGAATGCAGCCCAGACCCGAGACACATCGTCCGGCTACTTCAGCTCGCCGGACTGGATGGGTGGATGTACTACCAGATGTCGTCACCGAGCGAGGAGGCCAACGTGATCGATCCGAATGTGGCAAGGGAGGCGGGCGAGGCTCGCGACGAGTACATCCGAAAGCATGCACATGCCGTGGCAGAGCACGAATGCCTGCGAAAGGCGATCGAGGAACTGCGGGACACGCTGAAGGTCAACGTCCCCGCGTACCCCGGTGGTTTCGTGAGCGGGGAGTACGTGATTCAACGCCTCGACGGGATCCTGCGCGGCAAGGGCACGACCGATGGGTGAGAGCAAGCTGACCGGACCCGTGTCTCCTGAGGAGGCGGCCAAGATCGTCGAACGGTTCATCGATGGTCACTTCTCCAACCAGGGGAAGGAGGGTCCGCGAATCACGATCCCTGCGGATCCTCAGCGGGACGACGACATCCGGCTGACCGCCTTCGTGGAACAGGCGAAGGCAGCGTTCGAGCAGCGCGAGAGCCTGATGGACAACTACCACAAGTCACTCCTCACTGCGCGGCCGATTGATGAGTGGGGAGAGCGCGACGGTAACGTGCTCTGGTGGAAGTGGCCAGTCGTCGAGCCGCCCTACGTGGGCATTCCTGACGACGACGATTTTCCCGACTACGTGACGCACTGGACGCCGCTCGTCGTGCCGATTCGCGTGCTAGGGTCCGACGAAAAGTGAATCCCCGCCGAGGGGGGATGTCCCGGCGGGGATTCGATAGCGCCAGCTGCGAGGAGAGGAGGGGGGTTGCGGCGCTTCGGCGAGTATATCAGATCGTCTCGATCTGCACGTCGTCATGTCTCATCGTCAGGAACCTCGGAACGCCGAAGTCGTAGACGACGACCTCTGGCTTCGTCGAGTTCTCGGATCGAAACATGAGCCCGATGTTCCTCGGTTCGAGGTCGCAGAGTACGACGTCGTAGTCCTGAAGGAAATCCAGGAGTTTCGAGGAGAATGGGCCGACGTGGTACGCGGGGCCCGTCATGAGTGCGGCGATGTATTGGGCGAGGTGTCGCGCGATTGACTTGCCGGCCTTGGTCCACTTTGATTCGTCGGTGGAGAGTCCTCGGGAGAGAAGCACGACGTGTCGAATCCATGCCTCGTCTCGCATGTACTTGTCGGAGACGGTTGGCGCCGTGTTCTGCAGTGCGTCGCAAGCGCTTCCGGCGGACTGATAGACGTGTTCCGAGAAGGCGACTGCGTTCATCGCAAGGTCGTGGAACTCCATTAGGTCGTCTTCGAGGACCATGTCGGTGTAGTCTCGGACGGGAACGACGAGGCGTCGCCAGATCGCAAAGACACGCGAGGTCAGGCCGTGTTGCTCGTCGACGATGTCCACGTCGAGGTCGAGGACCATGTGCACCGGCGCAAGGCCAGGGATCTCTTTCCCTGGAGCCTTCGCAATCAGTGCCGCGACCGCCGCCTCGCCGGGGTCCGTGGTGAGCTTCAGCACCCATCCGCTGAGTTCGTAGCCCCTGGAGAGACCGAACGCAGCTCCCATGCCGCCGCCACCGAGCACGGACTCCTCCAACCGATCGCGCGGCGGAAGCATCCGCTGTGGCACGAGCTGCAGGAGCTGATCGTACCTCAGGTCGAGCACGCGAGCCGCGATGTCCCGAGGCAACATCGAGAACGACAGGATGCGGGACTCGCGCATGTAGAAGACGTCGGTCATCAGAAGTCGAGCTTCACGCCCGGTGCGATCCTGCCCCAGTTGAGAAGCGCCACGACCCTCTTGGGCGTGTAGTGGTAGCGACCGGACCCGTATCGCTGCCCCTGCGCGCGCATCTGAGCCTCGTGTCGCTTCACGAAGTTCACAGCCCGCATCGCCTTGTTCCACATGGCGGGCGTCCAGCGAGAGACGGGTGTTTCCTTCATCCGTGCCAGGAGGGGAAGTTCAGCGCGAATGTGCGGAAGCGAGGCGATGCGGCTCAGTGGATCCTTGTGCCAGGCACGAATCTGCCGAGCCGTCATGTTGACGGAACGGTTGAACTCACGGAATAGCTCTTCCGATCGCTGCGTCATCAGGTCAGTAGAAGATGTTCAAGAGCGCCTTCAGAAGGTTCGCTTCCGTGTACTCGTCCCATGGCTTGCGCATCTCACCAGCCAATGCCTCGGTAGCATCCTGAAGAAACACGACCTCATCGCCCACGTACACGGTCTCTCGATCGGACTTCTTCGACGCCTCGACCTTTCGCATGTCGAACTGGACGACTCCAACGTAGTCGTGCGATCGGCTCGCTGACAACACATAGAACGTGTCGCCATCGCGAGCCACGTAGACAGAGTCGCGTGACCCGGAGCCCGTGAGCAACTTGTACTCCTTGCGGTCCCACATGACGCTGACGTACGTGCTCGCGCCGTAGTCGCCACGTAGATGCACAGAGCCCCGCTTGAAATCTACCTTCTTCACTTCAGCACCTCACCGTGAAAACGTGATCCACAAACCCGCGCCCAGGAAAGCGACGAGTCCGATCTTTTCGACGACACTCAAAGAGTTGATGTCGCCGAGACCTGAGACACCGCGACGTCTCGCTCTTCGTGTCGATCGGCGTTCGCGTCGAGCCTTGCGCCGGCTCTGACGCCGACGCTTTCGATCGGCCCTGGTGTACGCGATTACCTCGGGAAGGAACACGTCCTTCTCCTTGTTCTGCGTGAGGTGCGATCGGTAGAAGTTGACGCTTCCGCTCTGGAGGACCTTGCGGGTCGTCGTCTCGACGACGTCGTAGTCGTACGTGCCGGGTTCGTTCGGCATGCTGAAGACGACTCGGCCGCCGGTGGCTGGGAGTGGCTTGCGGTCGATCACCATGCCGTTGCGCTTCAGCACCACGACGATCGGCCGGCGTTGAACCGGGGTGCGCGATGGATGCATGACGCGGATGGTGAACGAGCCGCGTCGTGCACCGGTGGCGGGTGCCGCGGCAGCGCCGAGGCCGAATAGGCTGACTGCGTAGGACACGAGCTTCTCCTTACTTGGTTGCGGCGAGCTTCTTCTTCTTGCGCGACCGGCGGACCATGAAGGCGCCCCCGAAGAACGTGCCGATGCCTACGGCGCCCCAGCCCCACACCGGCAGCGGGCCGAGCGGCTTGGCCCACCACGCGAGGGGAATCCGGCGTTCGATCTCCGCGAGATACGCGTCCAGTTCCCGGTACGCTCGGAGTGCCGCGTCGGCCTGGGGACGCTTCGCCGCCCAGCTCGTTGCGCCGGCCGCGAGGACCTCGGCCATGTGGCCGAGTCGCTCCGGGTAGGTCTCCTGCTCGCGACGGGCCTTTCGGATTGCTGCGCACTCCATCGACCGGCGGATGCTGGCGTGCATCTTGGTGTGTGTGCGAGCGCGGGCGATGGCGTCGTCGAGTCCCCTTCGGATCAGGACGTCCGAGTCTCGGGCGGCGACCGCGAGTTCCGCAAGGCCGCTGACGGTCTGCGCGAGGTACTGGTCTGCGCTCGAAAGATCTTGGATCTTCCGCGCGACCTGCCGACGCATCTCCTGAATGGTTCGGAGGGCGAGGTAGTGGTCCGGATTTTCGAGCTGCGCCTGTGCCTGCGCCCTCAGCTGAGCCGCCAACGCTGCAGCTTCTTCGACGGCGGTGCCCCCGGCGTTCATGCGACCGGTGATGGTCTGCGCCTTAGCGTACGCGACCTTGACGTGGGAGTTGGTGCGCGAAAGCACGTTGATCTGCGCGAAGAGTGCCCCGATGGCGCTGGCAAAGAGCGAGATCCCCTTGCCGATGAATGTCGCGGCCTGGTCGATCGCGGAATCGAAGATCTCAATCTGTTCCTTGTTGAGCCGATAGTCCTGAGGCAAATCGCGGATCTGAACGACCGCCTGCTCCGGAGGCTGCATGGGGTTGGGCGGCGTTCCCGCGCGAGCCGCCATCTTGACGTTGCCGCGCAGATGCAGTTCCACCCTGGTCTTGTTGAGTTTGACCACCATGCTCATCGGACTTTCACCGAACAGCAGGTTGCCAAGCCCCGATCGCGCGAATGCGTTCTTCAGTGCAGCGGTGAACAGCCGTTGAGCCGCCGTGGCCTTGACGACCGGAAGGGCGCCTCTGGCGACGTTTCCGTTGACGACGTTTCCGGCTGTATCGTAGAGGTCGACCTTGGGTGACGGGTTCATCTGGAAGGCGACCACGAACATCGGGGATCCGTCGATGTTTCGGTATCCCACGAAGCCGGGATAGACGGGGAACAGCCTCTTCCCATCGAGGCCAGGGCCGGTGAACTGGTGGAGCAGGCTGATCCAGTACATCGCGGCGCCGCGAGCCTTGTCGTTGTGCTTCTGGACCTCCACGGAGACCTTCGCGTTGTCCTGCTTGTGCGGGATGTACGTGGCCTTGGGTTCGCGATTGCACTTGGCGGCGTGGGCGTCTCGGATACTGCGCTCGCACGGCGTCGTGACGTTGACGGGGTAATCCGCGGCGCTCGGGAAGAGGGCACCTTCGAATGCAGCAGCCAGGGTTGCCGCTTGAGCCGCGGACAGTGTCTGCGCGATTGGGATGGCCCAGACGTACCATTCCCCCGCGCGAAGCTCCCTGGCGGCATCGAACTGGGTGACCTGATCACCCGTGGAACGAATGGCCGCGCAGTCCACGGGCACGATGATTCGGTTCTTGGCGACCTGCTGGGTGACGGACGCGGCCGCCGATGCGATCTGGGCTCCAATCCCAGTCGTCGCCAACGCGGCGGGCGCCACCTGGCCGAGCGAGTAGCTCACTTGCGCCTCCGGCGAACAATGACGACGCCGACGCCCAGGAGCGCGGTGCCTCCGACCGCCCACGCCCAGAACGGCAGCGGGCCGTACTTCTTGACGTAGAAGGGCTTGGCGGCCTCGGCAGCGGCGGTAGCGGCGGCAGCTTCCTCTTGAGCCGCCGCCTCACGTAGAGCTGCGTCGATGGCCGCACCCGCCGTCTCGAACTGCGCCTGCTGCTGCGCACGGCTTTCAGCCGAGGCATCCGACTCGCCGACGTCGTAGCCTCGGCTGGGTGCCGTCAGAGACGCACGCAGGGCCGCGCTGTTCGCCGGAAGGGCGAGGTTCAACTTGGGGAGCAGCTGCCCGAGGCTGGGGTACGGCATTCCGCAAGGCTACAACGTGCCGCACCCCAACTCCAGCGGGTGGATTACTGCATCCAGGAGACTCGTGTCCCCATCACGATCGAGTTGTTGGCCGCGAATCCAGCCGGCAGTTCGATCGCATACATGAAGGGGCGGCGGCTCGTCACCTTCGGGACCCCAGGCTGCACGTCCCTTCGGACATCGACCACTCGCGAGTCGGGGCCCACGAAGACGAAGTCCAGGGGAAAGGTGACCCCCTCCATCGTGAACGGGTCCATCGTCACGTGAGGCCACGTAAACAGCATCGACTCGTTCCGCATCAGCCCGGCCCGACCCCGAAGCCCGCGAGCCCGTGCGCTCGGTGTTCTGGCGACGGTTGCGTGGCTCACCGAGGTGCCGACAGCGGTGTGGAAGATCAGAAGCATGTGCTTCATCGTGGGACCTGCCGGATGTCTTTCCCGATCTGAGCGCACCGGGGACACGTCGACCGCCCGGCCGCGTCGGAGCACCAGTACATCAACCGCAGCGACGACTCGACCTCTGCCAACGGCCGACCGCACAGCGTCTCGCCCGCGCGCCCTCGATGCAGGTGCATCACTTCAACCGTCCGCTCGCTCACCTCGCACCTCCTCTTCGGGCAACTTGCGCATCGGCACCCCCGCCATCTTGAGGACGTCGAGCCCCTGCCGGTTTGCCTCCCACCAGGAATACACCAGCCCAGGATAGCCGCGCAGGACGTAGCGGATCGTACCCACCTGCGAGCCGGTCGCCGTGTCGAAAAGACAGTACGTCAGGCGCACCGTCTCCCCGCTGGGCTGCAGCTCCACATCGCCCGCTTCACTCGTGCACGGGATCCCCTCGACCACCTCGATGCGGCGGGCACCGTTCGATGCCCATTCCTGCAGCGCCTTCTTCACACGTTCCCGTTGTTCCATGTCGACCCGTACCTTCAGCATCCGCGCAGGGTACGTCGAATGTACTTGTCAGACAAGCATCATCGTGCCACCGTGCGCTGCGTGCGAACGTTGTGGTCTGGGATGGCGGTGGTGTCGGCGCTGATGGGCTTTTCCTACGGAACAAAGGCCATGTGGTCGGAGATGTTCGCCGCAGCCGCCGCGGGCTTCATCTTCGTGGTCCTTCACGACATCAATGGGGACACGCCATGAGCGATGATGTCTTCAAGCCGGAGCCCAGCTTCGTTTTTCAGCCCCCATACGCGCCGGCCCACGAAGACGGAGCCCTGTGCGTCTGTGTGCACTGTGGGGGCACAGCGAACGCGAACTACCGCGTCAGTTCCTACCCACATCGGTTCATTCCCAAGAAGTGGGAGATCGAGGGGTTCAGTCGCGGCCTTCGGTGCTGGACATGTTCCACTTCCGCCAGATACGACTTTGAGCACTACCGCAACTATGTTGTGTGGTTTTCACCTGAAATAGGACAGGTGACGGGACACATGTCTCCTGAGCCACTGGAGATAGGTACCATGGGTAGCAAACGTGCCGCTAAGTCCACCATGTATTCGGCAGACCCCATTCCGGCCTACGCCGAAGGGGTGAGGGTCGAGGAGACCGGTCACAGTGAGGTGCCCATGGATGCCCGCGCTCGGCTTCTGAACATCCGGGCGTCACTGGACCACTTGTTCTTCAGCCTGCCCCATGTCGACCGGGAGGTAATCGGCAACATCCGAAAGGATGTGTACCGGGTGTTCGAACTGGAGGCTGTCGAAGACAATATGGACGACATGTTCAGGTTGTGCGGTGCTCTCAGGGCATACGCGGCGTCGATGCTGAATGCTATCGTCGTTGATGAAGAGGAGGCTTACTCCTACGGGGCGGACCTGCGCGCGTTCAACTCGGCCTGGGGCAGCAACTTCTTCATGTGCCAACGGAACGAAAACTGGCTCGACTTTTTCATGGACAGTCTGGATTCGCAAGCAAAGGTGATCGAGCAGGGGAGCGAAGAGCTGCGCCGGAAAGCGACGCGGAGGCTCTTCGACGCTGCGGGAGAACCCGAGGCTGCTGCAGTGCGCGCCGCGCGACCAGCGTTTGACGCGGATGGTTTTGTTCAGATGACGAGGAGAGGTGAGAAGATGACGGGCGTGAAGAAACAGGCCATCGAGACGGCTCAGGCGGTCGGCATGGGCATGCAGCTCGCTGCTGCGAACGAGGCTGGCGAGATCCTGGTGGATCTTGCGTCGGAGCTATTCTCGGACAACCAGATGGCGCAGCTGATGCTGAAGCATCCGGACGGTCGCGAGCTGGCGAAGATGCTGATGGCGATGCTTCTTCAGACGGGAGCCGAGCAGACCAACCTGCTTCCGAACCCGGAGGCGATCTCGCACATCTGCAAGCTCCAGCTGACGCAGTCGACGAGCACTCTCGTGGCGCCGCGGATGAAGAAGGTGCGGCGTCATCTGACGAAGCTCGCGAAGCTCGGCAGCACCGTGGGGGCAACCGCCGGTGCCGCGGGTCCGCTTCGCGCGAGGATCAGCGACGACCTCGACGACCTCGAAGACGTCCGCGAGCAGAACGCGGTCCTGGTCGAACAGGTGAAGCTGATGCGTCAGGAGATGGATGAGATCCGCGGCGGTGGCAAGAAGAAGAAGGAACGAACCGCCGGATGAGGTCCCGCCGGTATTGCGAGGTCTCCAACAACACCTACACCTGCGAGGCACCGCCGGCCTTCCGGATTGGGGTCGGTGGCGTCGCAATCGGAGACCGCTCGTGCAGAGGAACGTGCTTCCTGTGCGGGCAAGCGTGCTGCAACGAGTGCAGCGACGTCCGAAATGTCGACGGAAAGAAACGACGCGTCTGCGAGGACTGCAAAGGGGAGTCGGCGTGACGAAGAAGAAGGAAGAGCACCACGCATGTTCGGGGCAGATTCGTATCCGCGGTCGACGTGGCTGGGGATCGCACTGGGACCCGTGTCAGAAGCGCGGGACGAAGAAGAGCACCGACGGCAAGTGGTACTGCGGCACGCATCATCCGGAATCGGTCGAGGCTCGACGAAAGAAGTCGGAGGCAGCCTACGATCGTTCGCACAAGCTCATGATGCTCAGGCATCGCATCGAAGGTGCTTCCGAGAAGGCGCTCGCGTCGATCCAGAGGTGGCTGAAGCTCGAACGCTCGGAAACGGACCCCGTGCCACCCAACGTTCGCCGGCTTTTCGAGAAGGTCGACAGCCTGACCGATGAGCTTCGAGAGCTGGAGGATTCGTGAGCCTCAACCCTGAGCAAGAAGCCGTCGTCCTGCATGAAGGCGGTCCGCTGCGCGTGGGTGCCGTCGCTGGCGCCGGCAAGACCACGGCGCTCGTCGAACGGGTAGCACACCTCATCGAGAAGCGAGGTGTACCCCCTGACCGAATCCTTCTGATCTCTTTCTCTCGAATCGCCCGAGACGAGATGGCCAAGCGCATCGCGAAGCGCCTTCCGAACCACAAGGCAGCCGTCGAGGGCTCAGCGCGTACGTTCCACTCGATCGGTCTCGCCATCTACAAAGAAGAGATCGGACACAGCAACATCGACACGTCCGGGCTCCTCTGGGCCAAGTCCTGCGACCAAGCGTTCCAACGCCTGGGGTTCGACAGCCACAAGAAGGCGCTCACTCGCTTCGCCAGCCGCATGAAGGCTGCGATGGTTCCCTTCGACGATGCGTTCGCGATGCTCGGGCACGAGGACTCACGCGTCAAGGAAATCGCCGAGCGCACGATCGCAGAGGGTGCGGCGAACATCACCGCTGACGACCTGATTTCGGCGTACCGACTCGCCGAGAAGATTCGGACCGAAGAAGGCATCTTTTACCAGGGTGGCGCTCAGCGCTTCGTGACGTTCGACGACATGCTCTACGAGTCGGCGATGCACCTTCGCTCTCACGAGCAAACCCGCAAGCGATGGGCATCTCGGTGGTCCCATGTGCTTCAGGATGAGGCGCAGGACGAAAACGAGACGCAGGCATTCATCGCGTCCGTGCTCGCATCCGAACACCGGAACTACGTGATCGTCGGCGACCCAGCGCAGTCCATCTACGGGTTTCGCGGGAGCGATCCGAAGCACATCCTCCACTTCCACGAGGCGTGGCCCGACTGCAAGACGATCTTCATGCATCGGAACTACCGCTCGTGTGCGGAAGTGATCCAGGTCGCCAACAACGTCATCGGGCAGATGCCGGCGATCTCCGTGCTCGTCGACGACGACGACATGCCGATGGAGATGACCTGCGAGCGGAAGGTGCACGGCATCGTTCGCGCTCACCTCTTCAACACACCTCGCGAAGAGGCAGAAGCAATCGCCCAGACGGTCTGCGACCGCTACAACGGCAACGTCGCCCAGTACCGCGACCAGGCTGTCCTCGTCCGCATGAACTTCATGACGTGCGACATCGAGATGGCTCTCGCCCGCGCCCTCGTCCCCTACCGCCTGGTGTCGGGCAGCTCGTTCTTCGATGCGAAGGAATCCAAGCTGATCACAGCCCTCTGTCGCGTCGCGATGGGCCGGGGCTCAGACAAGGACATCACGACGACCTTCTCTGCAGGCGCATTCCGAGGGGGCAAGGCCCTCGCCGAAAAGGTTCTGGCTGCGCTCGAAGCGGCCGACACGGTCCTGTCTCCGGTCTTCTCCGCCGCGGAGGTGGCGAGTCTCGCGCTCGAAAAGGCTTCCCTCACGGCCTGGCAGAGCACGGCGCTGAAGAACTGGTCGAGCTTCATGCAGGTCGTGGGGGAGAAGTGCAAGCGTGAATCCGCCAAGGCCACCGTCGGATACGTGGTCAACGCCGCGAAGCTGATCGACAAGAAGAGCGAGAGCGAAGAGAACGAAGACAGCTCCTCCACCAGCACCGTGGCCCAGTACGTCGACATGGCGTCCGAGTTCGAGACTGTCGATGCGTTGCTCAGCATGATCGATAGGATCGAGAAGCTGCATCGGAGCCGGAAGGTCAACGCCGTCACGATCTCCACGGTTCATAAGGCCAAGGGCGCCGAGTGGGGGATCGTGTACCTGCCGCGTCTCGAACAAGGCAAGTTCCCCTCGTGGAAGGCGGACCTCACCGAGGAGCGACGCGTTTTCTACGTCGCGGTGACCCGCGCCAAGGAGGAACTCTGGCTCAGCTCCCCGTGTACCGTCGAAAACCAGAAGGAGATCAAACCCTCCGACTTCATCGGCGAGGCCGAGGTTCCGTTTTCCGACTTCCGTGAACACGCCGCCGCCGTCGACAAGACGCCGATTGGCCAGCAGATGGGGTTCAAGCTCTGATGTCTTCCAAGCCTCATATTCTGACCCTCATGAACGACGCGCAGCTGCGCCAATACATCATCCAGCTTGAGGAGCGGATCGGATACATGAGTGACTCGATCACTCGACTCCAGAACGACTCTCTCTCTCGCGATCACTCCGTTCGCAGCTACCACGAACGCGTGGAGGAAATGAACGACGTTTTGCGACGGGATGTCGAGGTGCTGATGGGGTCCATGACGGGGGAGAAGCCGTTGCCGTCATTCGACCGCAGTATGGCTTCGAAAGTTTCACCGCCGGAGGACATCACTGCCGCGGTTCGAGAGATGACGAAGACCATCATCAGAAGTCGAATCAAGAGCACCAGTGGCGCGCTGACTTCAGAGTCGGCGATCGCGAATCTTGTGCACAGGTCCATCGACGCAGTCGTCCTCGCGACGGTGAATGCGGAGATGGGTATCGACGGTCGCGGAGATATCGACCTGAAGAGGTCCAAGGTGGCTCAGCGCATCAAGGTGCTCCTTGAGGGCAGGGTCGAAAGTCTGTTCTCGGAGGATGGCACCGTTCAGACGATGATCGGCGCAGCGGTCGACAAGGCCACCAAGAAGTTCCTGCGCGAAAGCGGTCGCTCCGTGTTCGACTACACGCTCGATCATCTGAGAGCCCGGTTCCACGACGTGTTGACGCAGCGGATTCGGAGCGAGGCGGAAAACCTGGTGACCAGTGTGGTACAGGACGTCTTCGAGAAGGCAATGGTCGAAGAGATGCCCTTCATCGAGCCGTACGTTGCGCTTCTTCGTCTCGGGCAGGAGGTTGAGGTGCCCGACGACTGAGCTTCTCGACATACTTCTTCGCGATCGGAACGGTGAGGTAGGGGATCTCCTCCTCGAAGTCGTCGTGCATGAGTCCCCAGCCGATGTCTCCGATCACGAGGTGCCCCGCGGAGTTGCGCAGCATGTTGTCGGAGTGGATGTCCTCCCAGTCGATCCCCGCCTTGTGCATCTCGTCGACTGCTTCGCCGATCTGCTGCAGAAGGATCATCGACCGCTCGACCTCGCGCTTGAGGTTCGTCGCGCCAAAGCGAACGCCATCCTCGCTCTCTGCGCTCACGGCCGAGTCGCCGCTCAGGAACTCACGGATGTAGCCGCGCCACTTGTTCAGCATGCCGTGCTGCTTGCGGCTGCGGGGGATCACCAGGTCGAGCCCCTCGTCGTCGTACAGGGCGAAGAGGCTCTCAATCAGGTTCTTGTCCCTCTTGGTCAGCGGCAGCAGGTACTCGCGGTGAATCAGGTACCAACCACGCCAGTCGCCTCGAAAGGTGCCAGGGACCGCCCAGAGGTCGTAGACGTGGACGATCCTCTTGCTCTCGCGACCCCGCAGACGATGCGCCGCCTGCATCTCCGTAGGGTCACGGGTCAGCTTCAGAACACTCTCGCCGCCCAACGACACCTTGAAGGCGTGACCGAAGGCGCCGTTCCCGAGCTTCTGGTCGAGCGGGGCCTCGACGCCCATCGCGAGGAACAGGGGGAGGTTCTGCAGGAGCACCGCCCCGATGGGCAGATGCGGATGGTTCACCAGCTCCGAGAGGGGGCTGATGTCGGAGTCCAGGTACCGCTCGTCATCCATAGGTGTCTGACAATGCCCGGTTGGCCTCGGTTCTGCAACAGCCTCGTCCTGCGGTAGGATTCGGCCATGTCGTACCACCTCGGACAGACCGCGCCGCCGGAGACCAGTCTCCCTCCGGACGTATCCCCGTCACTGCTGCACGAACTCGATCCGAAGCGCGAACGGGGGTGGGTAGCCGTCCCAACGGTCGACATGCGCGAGTACGTGAAGACGCAGCTGATCACGGCTGCTGCGGGGTTCATCGTGGGCGTCTCGGTGGGCGCGGTGCTCGGCAACATCTTCTCCGGTAAGAAGGTGTCCGCCCGCGAGCTGATTCCAAACGAGAGACGACGAACGACAAGGAGACGGTCGTCTGCGCGAGGTCGCAAGACAGTCCGCCTCGTCCCATCTGACGAGATGACGCTCAAGATGGGCGGCGCTTCGGTTCACGTCACGATCGACCGTGGATTCGTCACGGCGGACGGGCAGGGGGTCGGGACGGTTTACGACGGGTACAGCTTCTTTCGTGCTGTCCCGTGGACATCAGACGAACCGCGCGACTTCGAGCGCCTTGCAGACGGCGTGAAGTACCTCGTGCGCACGAAGTCGATGACGAAGAACGGGACGACCGTCGATTCCCGCTCTGGCGTGGTCATCGAGACGTCTTCGCGACCACTCAAGATAGGCGTCCCGAGGATCATCAAAGCCCGAGACCCGGAGGATGGGACTCTGATTGGTGAGCTACGGCTGCGCTCTTCGCGAGGCGGATTCGCCGTGGAATGGGTCGAGGTCGACTACACGCGCAGGGGCAAGTTCGTGGCTCAGGCGCTATACCAACGCGCCGCGGAACTCGCATGCGCCCAGGGCCTCACCATCCGGTCTGACTCTACGCGATCGGACGCCGCAGACGCCTGGTGGAAGAAACAGGTCCGAGCCGGACACGCCGTCGCCGTCGCTGGCCGAGGAACGCGGTACCACGCGGACACGGGGCGGGCGAAGGGAAGGCTCGACACGAAGCACTACGAACTCCTCTGCCCTCCTCGCCAACTCGCAAACAACGGCATGAAGCGCAACGCAAGACACGCACCGCCCATCACCAAGGCCGAGGCCGCTCGCTTCGTGAAGGAGTACGGAGCCGACGAGGTCAAGTGGGCTACCGAGGTGTGGCGCACCGAAAGGGAGTCCGGACTCAGCAAGCACCCGCGGCTCTCGGCGAGAGGGTGGTATCGCAACGAGATCAAAGACGCCGCCTCACGACTCGTCTTCGGGCACTTCAAACACCCCATGCAGACCGAGCCAGTCGAGTTCGTCGACGACTACTGGGACAGTGACCAGGTGATCGAGCAGGTCATGCTTGTTCTCCACGACATGGCTCGAAAGGGCAACCGATGACCGATGAAGTTGAATGGGTAGGGTACACCTACGACGACACGCGCAAGATCCCATTCGCCGAGGACGATCCTCTGATTTTCCATGTCCTGACGTCGGTGGCGGGATACGACGAAGGTGAATCGGTGCTGATGGACCTGATGCGAGACGCAGCCTCGATCCTCCCCCGTGCTCAGGCACGCGAGAGGTGGGGCGAAGGGGAAGGGCTCATCTTCGCTCGCGACGAGATCGCTGGTGACGACGAGTACCTCTTCATGACCCCGTGCAACGTCTACACGTCGGGCTTCGCCGGAGACCACGGACTCATCGCCCAGAAGAACCCAGCCGTCGCATTCCGCTTGAGCTACCTGCTCGAAACAGCAGAAGAGGTCGCATTCCGCGTGCACGACCTCGAACCTCAGTACCGTGCGGCGGAAACGTTGGCCAACATGGACAACGTCATGAACCAGCTCGACGATGACGATGACTCGGACGAGCTTCCGGTGAAGCTCATCGAGAAACTGCTCGCGGATGAGGTGTCTGAGCAAATCAAGGCCCTCGCGGACTTCGGCACGCAATACGACACCGACCTCGCTGCAGAGCTGATTGAGCTGTACGCGAAGTTTCTCGGATCCTTCCGTGATGTGGGCCGATCTCGCGTTCCTGAAACCGAGCTGGCGGAGTTCATCGAAGCCGTCGAGAAGCTGGTACCGGACGCTGTCACCGAATACTGGGACGGCAGCGATTACGCCGAAGAGCTACTGATCGACTCCGAGGCGGACACCATCGCCGCGGACTGGCTTCGTCTCTTCGGCGGCAGAGAGGAGCCCGTCTGGGGCTTCCCCTGGGCTCTTCGTGACCGAAGCGCGGTGGACCGGCCCGAGGTGATGGTGAAGGGGGAGCTGCTCCTCTGCGAAGCGGCCTTCTACCGGAACTCCCGAGGTGTGTGGCTGCCGGTGCCTACCGATGTGTGCAGGGCTGGCCAGCTGACCGCGAACCGGAGGCGACGATGAGCTACGCAGGAATGGGGCAGGCGAAGTGGGTTCCAGGACAAATCAGCTTCATGACGACGCCGACGGGCCGACTCCCGTCCGTGCAGCCGCTTGTGGAAGCCGGGTTGCCGATCGCCCCCTACATCGAGCACGGCAGCTTCGTGATGGGGTATCCTGCCATCATGCGATACGGACGTGACCCCTACCGCGGACTCGGCATCGGGCCGCTGACCGAAGCCGCCTGCAACAGCACCGAGTTCGCCCAGGCGTGGCGAGCGCGACTCAACGACGGTCTCAACACGGCCGCGGTCGCCGCGGTCCTTGGTGGCGCCGCAGCTGGCGCGGTGGGCGCGGTCACCGGTCGACTCCTACTCGGCGCCGTCATCGGGGCTGCGACCGGGTACGCTGCTCACGCCATCTGGACCGCCCCCGTTCGCGTGTGACGGAAAGCAGAACGCCGCCCGGTGGGGACGGCGCTCTTGGGTTGTGTGGTAGGTTTCCTCAAAAAGAACAGGGTCTCAGTCTTACAGACGAGATCGCCTGCGTCAATCGCAGAACTCGTACCCGAACTGCTCGATGACGTAGGACTCCATCTCCTCGACCATGCGTCGCGTGTCGTAGTCGTAGTAATCGGTGTAGTGCCGATGTTCCGACCGATTCGCGATCGGCGTAGCAAATAGCGCATGTCGCAGCGACCCCGGCGATTGGGCGCCGGTTGACTCGATCGCGCTCAAGAAGTCGTCCTGCAGCCGCTCGAACCGGTAGACGACGGGCGAGATCCCTCGTGAGCTGCGAAGAAAGGGCTCCTGTCCCGTCCACGCAGGCGGACGCCGCTCGTAGATTTTCCGGATCCCTCTGCGAAAGCCCTCGGCATCGAGGCTCGATGCAATGCGAGTCGACCAATCGACCAGCGTTGGATTCCACTCTTCACGAGGTCGAATAAACCCGCCCGTGCCGGCCGCACAGTGCCCCGCCATGAAGAAGTACATCGACACGTACCAGTCCCACGGATTCCGGACGGCAGCGAGGACCGGAAGCGCGGCTCTCTCCGGAAGACCCATGTCTTCGAGCGTCGAAGGCACGTTGTCCAGGAGTACGTGCGCCGGAGGGTAGACGAACGCCTGCCACTCGGAGGGAGAGTGCTTCGCGAGGATCGAATGGAGCCAGGTACCAGCCGTCTTCTCCGTATGGATCCACGTGAAGAACCTGGTCGTGTACGGCTTAGACACGGCGGCGAACCACGACCATTTCGAAGCCCCGGACGGATAGAAGCTGCTGCTTCGTGACCGGCGTGCTCGCGCCATCGGGATTGATCACGCTGATGTTCCCGTAGGCAAGAAGCTCGTCGAAGAACTCGGGAGCGTTCTCGTATGAACCCGGCGTCCACTCCAACGCGATCCACTCCAGCTGGCGCTTCGCCATCAGCGGCGCAAGACCGCGCACGACCTGGGGCTCGTGACCCTCTGCGTCGATGAACGAGTGCGTTGCCGTCGGCATCAGCTCCGAGGTGACCTTGCTCGGCACCCGGACCGACTCGAAGTCGTCCCCAGACGAGTCACCCACGAAGGCACTGCCTGCGAGGAACCGGTGCTGATTGAGGGTGACCTGGCCATCCGCGTCGGAAGCCACGCACTCGGCGACCGCCACGCGTCCCGCGTACCCGTTCAGCATCGCCGAGATGCGAATGCCCTCCGCCAACTTTCGCTGCGGCTCCACGGCGACCACCTTCTCCGCCCCGGCGTGCACGAAGAGCATCGAGAAGTAGCCGCAGTTCGCGCCCACGTTGAGCACGTGGCTCCCCGGCGCGGTGTTCCGGTAGCACCAGAGACTGATCCACGACTCCCAGAACCCCTCCATCACGAGATGCGGCGTCAAGCTGAAGTCCATCGAGTCAACGACCAGCTTGTGCTGGCCGTGAACCACCGCCACGAGACGATCGTTCCCGCACGGGTACCAACGAGCCGCTCCGCGACACCGCTGCTCGAAATGCGCCCGATTCATTCGAGCAAAGGGGTGGTCGTTCATCAGCGCGCCTTCAGGTCCGAGGTGTCGACCTCGCTCGCGTCAGGGTAGTCGCGTTCGGGCTCCCCGTCGTCCTCGGCCGGATCTTTCATCGCGCCATCGAGCACGGAGCCGGCCATGACCTGGACGATCTTCTTGCCGAAGACCTCCGCCTGGACCTCCGCCTGCTCCTTGTATTCCCGATGGCGCTCCTCCTTCGCCGCGCCGAGCACGGTGAACGAGCGGTCGCCGAGCTGATCCCAGGGGACCAGCGTCATCGAGTCGCACACGGGACACGCGTTGTGAAGCGCCCACTTGTACGGGTCGCCGCCGAGCGCGAGCATTTCGTCTTCGTCGAACTTGTAGGTGAGACCGCGCGGGTACTTCACCTTGTCCGTCTGCTGGTCGACGAACCCACAGCTCATGCACCAGAACGTCGCCTCATCGGGAGGCGCTCCGCCCGCGATACGACGAGCCAGTGCGCTCGCCTGCTGGGGACTCGAAACGACGATCGCGTCATCCTTCTTGTCGGTCACTTCGCCCTCCTCTTCGTGGCCCTTTGGATCAAAGAGTCCAGTTTGGCCAGCGCTTCATTCAGCGCACGGCTGATGTTTGGTTTCCCGTTCGCGAGGAACCACCCCCTGGCGATCGCGAAACGCTCCAGTCGCTCATAGTTGCTCGCCTTCACGCGGGCAGAGAGGCGGACGGCGTGCGTTTCCTTGTCATCCGAGTCCGACATCGACCTGCGCCAGTCGCTTGATCCAGAGAACGTCCGATCCCACCACGTAGACGTAGGCTGCGACGGGACCTCCGGGCGTCGCCTCCATCACACGGAACTCCCAGACGTCGCTGCCCTCTCCGACCTCTCGGAAGGAAACGGCGTGGAAGGAGAAGAGCTGCTGAGCGACCGCCGCCTCCGGCTCCTGTCCCGGCTTCTGGTATTGAAGAAGGTTGGCGTCCGCGACACGAGTCACCACCTGGACTCGCTGGCCACCACCGATGTCACGAAGAGCGATTCCCAACGACATGATCATCCTTTCGCCCATGCCTCGATGGCATCGGCCCACTCAATCGCACGTGTTTCCCACGTGAGTTCCTCAGATCCTCGGAGCTTGTTGGTCGAGACCACCCGCAGGAGCGCGTACGGCGTCACCGCAACGTTGAGGGCTGCGGCCAGCGATTCGGGTTCGACCACGGGTGCCATCCCCGCTTCCCCAGGAAGTCCCGCCATCTCTCGCGTCGGAACGCCAAGCCAGCCACCGTGCAGGCCGCGAAGAAAATCCGCGTGCCCCGTGTTGTAGGTCGAGAGCAGCGGTAGGCCCGCGTAGAGCGCCGAGAGCAGCATGATGCCGAAGCCCTCGCATCGGGAAGGCGCGACGAGAAGGTCAGCGTCCGCGATCGACTGACGTAGGGCCCCCGCGCCGCCGTGCGTGTCCCCAACCACCAGCTGCACCGAGGTGTCGATGTCGAGCTGTCGAATCAGGTACGTGGCCCGAACGCTGAGCGCAGGCGGGACATGGACGACGAGCCGCGCGAACTGACCCAGGCCACCGATGGCCCAGGCTTGCAGCAACTCTTCGGTTCCTTTGCGTCCGGGCCAGAACTGGTCGCTGCTGAAGTGGAGGATGGTTGGCGGAGCCTGTGTCTGAAGCCGCTCGATGCGGGACACGAAGTCCGACTCGCTCCACAGATGGCGATCGACCCCCAGAGGAAGTACCTCGGTTTCAATCTCCGGAACGGAGCGTTCGACAACCATTCGACACCACGAAGACGGGCAGAGTGCGAGGCTGAACGCAGCACAGGTCATCGCGTGCTCGTCGGCGAGCGTGTCGGTGTTCGGGGACATGAAGATCGCCGAGCGGTCACGCCCGTACGTCTTCACGTATGCGTCCAGGTAGTGGTGCGGTGGCGTGAACAGAAGCACGTGCGTGCCGTGTCCACGCATCGTTCGGTCCGCGATGCGCCGGTGGGACGGATGCCACTTCGGATCGAGGTTGGAAACGATTCCGAGAAGTCCCCGATCGTCCAGAGCACGGGCGACGTTGCTCGCGACGGTAGCGTAGGAGAACTCCGTGCCGAAGTGGCCGACGATGTCGACGATCGGAGTGCTCACGACCGCAGCTCCTTCACCACCTTCTCTCCCAGCAGGGCGGCAAGCGCAGAGGCGACCGAGTCCGCCACGTTCTCCGGGCCGAAGTGCTTGCGTACCGCATCGGCTGACGCGTCGATCTCGGTGAGACGCCCAAGCGCGAACGCTTCACGCATCGACGAGGCCAGGTCCTCGTTCGAGTAGCCTCCCCAGAGCGTCTGCCGATCGAACATGAACGAGAGGCGAGGGATCTCGGGATCCACCGGCGTCGGGGTCGCCTCGAAGACGACGTCATTCCCGCCAGGGAAGAGACTCACCAGCTGTCCAACCGCGCCCCACGAGCTGGTGACGAGCGGCACGTTGCACGACTTCGCCCAGTGATGCGGAATGCCAAGACCTTCGCCGTACGACGGATTGACGTAGCAGTCGAGCGAGCCGATCCACTCCACCACCTCGGCGTCCGTGAGCGCCGTGCCCATCAGCAGTCGAATGCGAGCGGTGCTCCTGCTCTCTGGCCAGTTTCGATGACCCATCGACTCTGCGATCGTACGCAGCTCACCCGTCACGAGATCCTGGAACTCTTTGATCGTCTTGCGACCACCGAAGTTCGATGTGCGAATGACGAGTTGTACGTTCTCGTCTCGGGAGAACTCGCTCCAATACGACTCGACGAGCTGATGAAAGCCCTTGCGGCTGTGCCAGGTGCCCATCACGCCGAACGTGAAGGGTTCCTCGGCCTCGGCCCTCTTCTTCGACGCGGCCAGAAGATCCGAAAGACGAGGCATCGGATACGGGCCGTCGCACAGCAGAGGCGTGACGATCTGGATGCGAGCGGGGTCGACGCCGCCGACGATCAGAGCGTCACGCACGAACTCCGAGACGACCCAAATCGCCTCGAACGTGGGTCCGTTGCACATCTGCCCGCAGATGTCGCTGACGCGGTCACCCTCGAACGCGCAGTAGGGAACGATCTTCCCGTGCACACCGACCTGCTCCTGCGCCACGTCAGGGGGGAACCCTACGATCATCAGCTCGGGCAGTCCGACGGCACGCTTGTGCCACTCGAAGAGCATGTCGTACCGATCGGCAGGGAACCGCTCGATGTCGACGTCGAGGTTGCGATGCGGAACGAGCTGCGTCGGGATGCCGAGCTGCTCGTTCAAGGCCCAGTGAAGCCCGACCGAGTGCGCGGCGTACCCGCTGCGCGAAGAGGAATCGAAGCAGTGCCAGATTCCTCGCGTGTCCCAGCCCGGCGCGGGGGCCGCGACGTAGTTCCTCGGCCCACCGGGGGCCCTGAAGGTTTGCTCCAAGGACGCAATCTCTTCGGCGCCCCGCTCGTCGTACTTGATGTCGTCGCCCATGCGGTGTCAGACACTACGCGGAGTGTCCGACAGACGCAAGGGACGCGGTCAGCATGCGGGTGACGACCTCGAAATGGCTCGCGGAGCCGATCTGGGTGACGAGCATTCTGCGGCTCGCGCTGGCGTGATGGGTTACGGAAGCGGCACGGCTCGCGGAGGACCTGTGGGAGGCGGAGGGAGAGCGGCTCGCGGTAGGCTGGTGAGTGAAGCACGGGCAACGGCTCGCGGCCTGGTTTCGGTTGTCGGCCAGCACGTGGCTCGCGGACGCGGTTTGGAGGACGTTCGTGATACGGCTCGCGATCGGTTCACGGGTGTCAACGTACGAGCGGCTCGCGGTTCGCGGATGGGTGTCGACGTCCGGTTGGCTCGCGCAACGTTTTCGCTTGAGGAGAGTCGTACGGCTCGCGGTACGTCTCAGGGTGTGGCGGCGTGGAGTGGCTCGCGAAACTGTTCGGGTGTCTCAGCTAGGTGGCTCGCGTTCCGGGCGCGGGTGTCGGGCACGAAGCGGCTCGCATTGGTGCTCTGAGTGTAGACGGTCGCACGGCTCGCGATCGCGTGATGGGTTACGGAAGGGGAACGGCTCACGAACAGCGGGTGACGCATCGCTTACGGCCGGTGAGTACGTTAGACGCACTCACGAGCAGGCGCAAGTCAGCCAGCGATGCTCTTTGCGGAACGGCGTGCAACTGCCACGCGACGCTTCGACTCCACCAGAATCGTGATGACGTCTCCGTAGAACAGCAGCTGTTCCTCTCGGTCTCTCAGATTGGATATCCCGTTCGACATCGCCTTGTGCTGCTCCACCGACGACTGCACCGCGTCGAGAATGTCGTCCACCAACATCCCCTCTTCGATCAGCTTCGTGAACGCCGACACAAGCCGTTGCTTCGCTTCCCTCGTATCAACCACGTGCTCATGCCTTCTGGCTGAGGGTGCGCAGCGAGCGCATGGTCGTATCCGCCACGCCGCCTCGTCGTTCGAGACGCGAGTAGAGGTTCTTGGCCAGCTCACCCGTGCTCATCTTCTTCGCGGTGCTCCGACGACGGTTCTTCGTCATCTTCCTCGGCGGTGAGCCGTGCTGCTCAATCAGGTACATCACGAGCGCGATGGCGACCACGACGCCGATCCCAATCAAGAACTTCCTCAGCTCCGGATCCATCGGCTTCTTCTCGGGCGCCTGAGCCAACACCGGAAGCGCGTGCTGCGGCTGAGTCGGTAGAGGCTGAAGGCTGTAGAGAGGATGGATGGAGTCCGCGAGGGACCGGGACCGAGGAGCGGCGAGGTGGTAGCTCATGGAAACCTCAGAAGTCGACGCCACCCTTCGGCGGCTTGTCTGCGCCGAAGATGTGGACGGGCTTGTCGATGACGATGCGATTTGCGCCGGAGTAGTCGTCGCGAGCGACGCCGCCCTGAACCTTCACGCACCACTCGTGGCAGTAGTCGCAGGCCCAGCGCTCCGGCGACGACACCACCGGAATCTTGTCCTCGTCACGCGGGCGACGACCCTCGCTCGCCATCAGGTGCCGTGCGTAGTTCATCCGAATGAAGCGCGCCGCCTTGCGGTAGGGCACCCACTCGATGTCCATCTGCTTGTTGTCTTCGCGGACGGAAAAGTGCTCGCCGCACTTCGGGCACATGCCGACGAGCATTGCGATGCCCTCGGTCGGATCGGACGCGCGAGACACGAGGTAGATTTCGCACTCCAACGTGTCGAACGACGGACTGGATGCATTCACCCAGAAGATCCACGTGCGCGGCGCAGAATCTTCTGCGGAAAAGGTCGACTGCACAAGTCGTCCCTGCTGCCCTGACTGGGCCCACGCCTTTTGGCCGGCAGCAACCTGCTCCGGCGTCATCTTGAACGCGTCCTTCTTTGAAATCGACATGCCCAGCCCTTTCGACGACGTTCAGCGCCGCCTCTTCCTTCGGTTGGCGTTCATCTTCTTCGCCATCCTGAACGAGTAGTACGCGCTGATTCCGCTCAGCACGTAGAGGATCGCCATTGGTGGTAGCACGTACTTCACCATGTACGGCGCGACGGCCTGTCCGACCTTGTCGAAGATCGGATTGACGACGTGCTTGTCGGCGGCGGCGACGATGGCGGGACCTCGCGTACGAAGCGTGGTCTCCGGGTCGCGGATCAGTCCGGCCGTCACGTCGAGCAGCGTCATCACGTTCTGCGTTGCAGAGCCCGTGGTCTGCCCGAGACCTCCGATTGTCACGGGCACGTGGCGAGCGACACGCGCCAAGCACTCGCCCTCGTCGGCGAACTCCGAACACATCTTCGCTCGGGCGTCCCAGTACGCCTTGAGCTTCTTCGGCGTCCAACCCATGTCGCGGTCCGCCTGTGCCGCCGTAAGCACCGGCGATCCGAGACCGCGAAGCGGCACTGTGACGTAGCTGCCGTAGTTCTGTGGCTGCGACGAACCGTCGAGGTTCAGCTGCTGCTCAGCCCACGCGAGCCGACCGACTCGATAGCCGGCGCCCGGAATCTTGGTCCGCACCATTCGCGGATACTTGCGGTATCGCGCGAGGGAACCCGGTTGATAGAGGCTGGGGGTGTACGGGCGCATCTGCGAGAGCATGGTGTCGCTAAGGTACCGCGAACCGACGCGAAAGCCTACCTACGCCCTGACGCTCGGCTTGTGCGGCGCTTCGGAGGTCGACCAGGAACCGTCGTGGCCCGACTCGTGCGGCGCTTCGGAGAGGCGCACACCTCGGGGAGGACTTGGCGAAGCAAGCGGCGCGCTCGAAGCGCCACGCGTGGAGGCGCCTTTCGTCCGGACCCGGACACGAGCACGCACGCAACCGTCCCTGTCGGACGTATGAGCATGAGGAGTGAGCCATCCAGCGGCTGCTGCTTGGCCTCGTACATCGCATACCGCTGGGCGGTCATCGCGTTGTAGACCGAGGACATTAGCTCTCGTCGGACTCTTCCGACGAGATGACCATCAGCTCCCTCGCGAAGCTCCACGAGTCGGAAGGATGGCTCTCGGGTGAGCCCCCCGACGGGAACGGCGTCGGGGATGCTGCGGCTTCCAAGAAAGGATAGGCGGATCCCTCCGGTGTCGACTCCATCGGGGTCTCCGGCAGCGGGCTCGTCGTCTGCATCGTCGACGGGGTCGACCTCGGGCTCGTCGAGGTCATCGCTGACGGTGTCGTCGCGAAGCTCGGGCTCCTCAACGGACTGCTCTTCATCGGGGCGCATCGGGGCGTACCATACCGACTGTCTGACACCTTGAGCAAGTGGACGCGACATGCGCTCGTCCAAAGCGGCGCTGCCTTCGACAGGTCGGGGTCAATCATCCAGCGGATCGTGGGGTCGAGCCACGCGTGCGGGGACCACCAACTCGGCACGATCACGAACACGCGCTCGGCGACGCGCTCCCATTCTCGAAGTGCGATCGACGGCCGCCGAAGCCGTTCGAGCACTCCGACGGATAGGATCGCTCCGAAGGTTTTCGCTGGAACAGGGATCGGATACGCCCTCCCCGTCTCGGCATCCGCGCGAACCGGAGCGCCCATCAGGTGGTGCACCACGCCGTTGTCGTGAACGAACAGGAGCGGCTTGCCGCTTCGATCTGCGACCTTCCGCGCCACCTTGCCCATCGACTTCGGTCGCAGGATGCGGTCTCGCACGTAAGCGGACGTCGCAAACCCCAGTGCTGTCTTGAGGATGGTCACCTGGGAAGGGTATCATTCGACCCATGTCCTACACGAAGATCAACGGCATGAGGTCGAACAGGTACCCGCTCCAAGGTGGGGATTGCGGGTGCGGCGGCCCATGCTGCGGAGGAGGAGTGGGTGACGCCTCGATGCCAGCCAAGGTCGGCCTGGGGACCGTGCTGCTCGTCGGCGGAGGTCTGTTCGTCGCCCTTCGACTTCTACGCAACGGCAGATAGCGGAGCGCGAACATGGGCGACTGCATCGACTGGTCGCTGACGCTTCTCGGTACGGAGATCGCTCGCGCCATCGACACCGAGGAGGCGTTCGGCATCCTCGACGAGAGCGGCGAAGACCGGCTCACCTCATGGACCAGCGGGGGGTGTCTGATCCTCTCCGACGCCCTCTCGAAGCTCCTCAACGCAGACCAGTGGACCATCTTCGTTGGCGACACGCCTCATCACGCTGTCGTCCGATACGACGGGGCGTTCTTCGATGCAGACGGGGCGTTCGACGTCGTTGGCATTCAAGCCAAGTTCGCCGCAACCGAGGGCGTCGACCTCGAAGACGTCGAACTGATCATGGGTAGATTCGACGACGGACTCCGTGAAGATCCAGAAGCGACACGACGCGTTGTGCTGCTACTCGAAGAATGCGGAATCGGCCCGCTCAATCACTGGTGACGTAGTAGACACCAACCTGAGCACCCACCGTCACCGCCACCCCAAGCACGAACCACAGTGCCGGGTGGCGGTACCACTTCGAGAGCCGCTCCTCTGACTCCCGCGCTCGCCGCTCAGCCGTGGCCAGAGCCTGAACAGCAGCCTCTTCGCCTCGCTCCGCAACCTCGATCTGACGCAGCGCGAGCTGATGCCGCTCATCACGAAGCTGAAGGCTCTGCTCCAACAAGCGCACCCGCTCCGCGTACAGCGGCAGGATCGACAAGCGCTCCGCCATGCAACGCGCAACCTCGCCGTGGAACCAAAGCCCCGACCGGCCCTCGTGCACAAGGACCGCCCGACGCTGCGGCTCGGCGATGTCGGGCGCGCACGGCAAGTCGACCGGCGGCAACTGCTGCGCCCAAACGGTAGAGCTACAGACCAAGACGGCGAAAAACGTCAGCCACTTCATCGTCGCTCATCCTCTCGAAGTCCTCGTACGCGGCGATGATGTCCGCCTTGTTCTCCTCGATCGACGCATCGATCTCGGCAATCGCCTCGTCCTTCTCACCAAGCCGCTCAGCAAGCTGTTCACGAATGGCACGAAGACGCTCGATCTCCTTCGTCGCCTTTTCGACCGCCAGCTGATCTGCGACACGACGCGACCTTCGACGGTTCCACACCCAGCCGGCGCCAAACACGACGAGAAGAGCGGCCAAGATGACCGCCCCCCATCGCCTGAGAATTTCCCAGACCTTCTTCACGACTGGGGCCTCGCATCCTGAATCAGCGACTTCAGCTTCGAGTACAGGTAGTCGGCGAACTGGCCAACCGCCGCACCCCATGCTCCGAAAACCGCACGTGACTGCCAGTCTGTCAGCTCCGCACGAGCGACGAAGTCGGTCAGCGACTCCGGCCGAAGCGGAATGAACATCGCGAGAGCAAAGCCGATGACGGGCGGAAGAGCTGGAAGGAGAATCCTGGTGAGCCAGAGCTTCTCCTTCCGCGTCTCACGACCAATGCGCATGTCGACGCCGGTTTTGATGAGCTGCATCAGCATCCACACGACGCCGGCCAAGAGCAGCGGTGCGATTCCCCAGAATAGATCCAACGGTCCCATGTGACCCTCCGCGAGTGAGTTTCCGAGCGAGGTCCCATGATACCAGTTGGGGGTGACACGTCACGACTCAATACCTGCCGACACCCTCGGGATCCCACTCGACCGGAACCGGGCGGCCGTCACGAAGAACATCGGCCGGCCGAGTCTTCAGCTTGAGCACGGGCTTCGCGTAATCGAGCACGACCTCGCGCCACAGAGTCTCTCCGGGATCAGATCGGCGGTCCGCCGACGATTGCCGATGAGCGTGAATCCACTCGATCGGCATGCCCATTTCGCGGCCCGACTCGACAAGCCAGCGCAGGGCCTCGCGAGCTGCTGCGATCGACTCGTCGGTGATCTCCGTCGCCGGGTCACCGCTCCACGTCCGTCCGCCTTCGAGACCAGGGTAGAGACCGTCGATCTCCAGGCCCAGCTCGAACGGGTTGAATCCGTTGCCGTGGTAGACGTACCAATCGAGAGGGGCCGCCGCGACGAAGAATCCATCGTGAAACGACATCGCGTGGCACGCGACACCAAGCGCTCGCGTGGCCAACGCCATCTGACGATCACCACCAGCTCTCTCGATCTGAGCCTTCGTGACCGAAAACTTCACCGCGGTCTGATGAATAGTCACGCCGGTAACTGCCGATACCGCGCGACGCACCGTTCGGTTGTTGAGCGTCTTGGACTTCGGATGAGGATCCCTCTGCAGATGCCGAAGGTCGATGAACGGCACCTGAGGAGCCGAGAACCCCGAGGAAAGCGGAGCCAACGTCGCCGGGGGCTTCTTCAGAAGCTCCGCGATCGAACCGAACGGAACCTTCGGTTGCCACGCGAGACCTCGGTCTCGACTGAACCGTTGAAGCGCATCCCATGTCTCCTCACCGAGATGACCATCCACGCCGTACGTAGGCAACTCGTACCCACGCGCAATCAGAACCCGCTGAAGGTTCTCCACGTCCACACCCTTGTCGCCGTACTTCATGACTCCTCCGTGATCCAGCGAAAGCCGAGAGACCACATCAACGACTCGGCCACTGCTCGATGTCGATCTGAAAGCGATATCCGACTCGAAAGTGCCATGGCCAACGCATGCAACGCGTCAAGGTCGTACACTTGAAGTATCAGCGATGCGCCGTCGACAAACAGCGCGAGGCGATGCTTGTCCAAGAAGGCGCGAAGAAACCCGATCGCATCGCGAACGAGAATGCCATCCTCTGGAACAAACACCTGTTCATACATGACAGGTGCTTTCAGGATCGGTCGGCTTCCGTCCTCGTTGACGAACGTCCACACATGCCGAACAAAGGACCGGTAATCCGGCACCTGTCCAGCCGGGACGTCTCGTCGATTCGTGGATGGCTTCAACCAACTCCTCGGACCTTCAGCATGACATCGCGTGCGCGAGTGAGTTCGAGGAACTTCTCGTTGTGCCGCTGCTTCTGATCTGACGGTGCGCCGGGAGGAACGAGGTCGGGGTGCCAGATCGCGGCAGCCTTCCGATACGCCTTCTTGATGTCCTCGGCGCTCGCGTCTTCAGACACCCCAAGAATCTCCCACGGAGGTGTGACATTCGGAGACGCAGCCTCCGGACCCCGCTGGGTCGGCCCGCCGGCTCCAGCAGACGCCGCACCACGAGCGGCTCGCTTCCCCGCCTGGAGCAACTTCTCCTCGCCTGCCTTCCACAGGAACCGAAAACACGGCTTGCAAAGACAGAAGCCGTTGCTCGGATGCATCATCTCCAGCTGACGACCCGTGAACGACTTTCGACACGCAGCGCACGTGTACTCGGCTTCGAGCTGCTCGTGCGACAAGCCGTTCCGCTGCTGAGTCAGCGTGCGCTCGACCACGTCGCCCACGCGGTCGACCACGTTGCCGATCGCGCTGTCGATCATGTCGTCCAGGAAGTCGAACCCGTTTGCGGCCTTTCGCCTTTTCCTCGCAGCCAACGCAGCCTCCTCTCGTGTTGCCTTACATCACCGCGAGGACGCCGGCCAGGGAACCGTTCAGCACGTCGTACATCGGACCAATGCGACGCGCTCGACGAACAGGCACGCGCTCGTACCCGATGTGGTGCGTGTAGTTGAAGGGCATGCCGACGTTGAAGTCGGGGCCCCACCCGTACGGCGCGTAGATCGCACCAGGAGGACTCATCCTCCACGAGTATGGATCAACCGCCTGTGCGAAAGCAGTTGTCGGCGTGAACGACGGAAGACCAAGCGCTCGGTGATAGCTCACGAGTCACCTGTCCCAGTACCCGGTTTGATTCAGGTAGTTGCCTAGCGCCGCGTCAAAGGATTTGCTTGGCTTGTATCCGCTGAAGTTGACGAACCATGAGACGCTCGCTTCGTCGCCGAGTTTTGCGAACTCGTGTAGCAGCTCGGTCCTGCGAGAGTCGTCAAGGGTCGAACGATGCACGGGATCTGGAAACGCGTCCATCGCCGAAACCAGTTGATCGAGGAAGTCCTTGATCGCTCGACGAAGAGCCTCTGTGTATGGGTCATCCTTTGCTGAACGTGGCGCCACGCCCACGTATTCAGCGCCGCCAATGACCAGCTCACACAGGCGATCACTTCCATTCGTTGTAAAGCGAACTGGCGCGCCAAGACGCGCGAGCCCCGCAAGAATAGCGTCTGTGTTCACGAGTTTAGCTCCAATGGTTCTCAGTGAGATGCTCGATCGCGAGTTCCGTCACTTTCGCCTCCATGTCGGCGAAGCGCCGATTCAACCTTGTAGACCGTCCGCCCGTCGGTTCCATACCGACGCACGACGACCGGCCATTCGCCGTCCCAGTCGACAACAACCGCCTCCGCGCCCTTTCGGCCAACAGCCTGAGCGTCGGCCATCGCAGCACAGAGATCCGTGCGCGGCTCGATGGCCTCCCCACGAATCACGTAGGCCGCGGGAGGCATGCGGTTGAGCTGGCGGCGGGCCCCGGCCGGAAGGCGCTGCGGAAGCTCGGACACCCTCGCTGCGGCCGTCGCCTCGATCGCCCGCTCCACGACCTGGCTCGACGGGGCGTACGTCTCGAAGTCCTCGTCGAGCTGGATCTCACGAATCTCCGGCCTCTCGGGTTCGGGCTCGGAGATAATGACCGGCGGCGGTGACACGGCGGCGGGCGTCGATCCGAAAAGCATCATGCGGAGGCGGAGTTGTCCGATCACAAGCTGCTCGGCCGCCATCACACGAGCCACCGCCTGCCGATGCTTTCGTTCGAGGATCGCAAGGTCGTGGTCAGCCCACGCGCACGGAGGGTCCGCCATCTCGGCCAGATACTTGGGGGCATCCACCATCGCTCCGGCCAGCAGCGCGTCGACGACGGCGTCGCGCAGGTTCTGCCCCTCGACAATCTGACCAACCACGACACCGGCCTTCTCGGCCATCGCCTCGACCTCCGCTCGGAACGGCACGTCGTCGTACATCACCGAGAAGAACGCCCCGTCAGGAAGCCCGTACAGTCCGTCGAAGAAGTCAAAACGCCTGTCGTTACACACGAGGTAGCTCGTGCGTATCAGAGCGTTGTGTCGCGATCGAAACTCGGACCGATAAAGCAGGATCCTCTTCATGCCAGCCTCTCCATTTGTCTGCGAGCGAACGCGAGGTCGGTACCCCCTGCTGCTGATGGGCTGGGCGCCAGTGGCCTGAAGTTCCCGTTTCGCCGAGTTCGTCAGGCCAAAGGGCACCGGCCCCGCGTTCGCTCGCAGATCGATCAGGCGGACAACATGTCGATGATGCGCTGCAGTTCCTTCTCGTCGGCGAGCCATCCTTCGATGCTAACCTGAAAGAATCGGCAGTCGAAGTCGGGGTTCCGAAGAACGAGAGCGTTTGCGACGACGAGATCTCCCGGCATGCCGTAGCCCGCGTACATGTCCTGCCGCGCATCCGGCGTGCTCACGCCCGTTCCCTGCTTGACGTTGCCCGAGGGAGCGATGGGCGCCACCGGAGCACCCACGGGCTGACCCGCGCCGTACGAAACCGGAATGCCGCTGACCGGAAGGTTGGTCAGCGAATCCGTGAGCCCTCGGTTTCCGACGGAGAACTGAAACGCCAGGGTGCCCACCGAGCGACCGTACGGCACCTCGGAGATGTCGTTGGGCCCAATGCCGCCGCTCTCGAACGCGCGGAAGTCGACGCGTCGGATCACCAGTGACTGCCGCTTGGGCAGCTGGAAGCTGATGATCGGCACGGAGCGAGGAAAGCCTGGGCTGCCGGAGACCTGGATGGGGCGTGGGCAATCCGCAAAGAACTGCCGCTGGAAGAACACGCGGGCGCGGCCCGGCATCGTCGCGGTGAACCCGTTGACGATGCGGACCGGGTCTGCCTTCGACGCAGGGTTCCCCTGGGGCAGCGGCGAGCCATGCTGGCTGTTCGTGTTGCCCCTGGGAAACGGATGGCTCGGTCGCGTCATGGCCAGCTGCCCTCAGCAGGTCAGACCGCCGGGCTCTGTGCCTGGAGGATCTTGTAGCCGACCATGCTGAAGTACAGCGTACCACCGATGGCGACCACCAATCGGCCGATGTCGCCGGTCAGGCTCGGGTTCGGCGGAGGCGTGACGTTGACCTCGGTGTAGCCGTTCGGGAGGATCGCGGAGTTCACCTCGGCGAACCCGAGGTCCCGCGTCAGCGTCGCGGCGAAGCGGATCGAGGAGCCTCGCTCGAAGAAGTCGCTGACCGGAAGGTACGACGGCCGGTCGAACTCCGAGTAGAGGTAGCGCGACGGGGTCGGCACCTGGTTCTGGCGAAGGCGGTCGACGCCCTCGTCCGCGATCTCGAAGAGGAAGTCGATGATGCCCGGACGGAAGCCCTGCACGGCCTGCGCACCCGCGATCGTGATCGGTCCGACGTACGGGCCGATGTACGCGCCCGCGAACGGATCGGCCGTCGACGCCACGGGGCGAAAGCGACCGCTCAGCGGCGTGATGATCTCGGTGCCGGCGGGAGGATCACTCGGTCGACCTGCCTCCTCGTCCCCGAAAGGACCGAGCGAGTAGGTCTTCATGAGGAAGGCCGCCATGTAGCCCGTGCACACGAAGGGTCCGTCCATCGACACCTGCTTGGTGTCCGAGAGGCGCTGACCCGAGACCGACACCGAGGGCGTGGTCGGCCCAGGGATGTTGACCTCGAAGTTCATCGTGTACGGGATTCGCTTGCCGGGGATGTCCTCGACGTATCGAATCCGGTCCTGCGCCTTCTTCACCGCATCGCGGAGGCGCTTCATCTCCATCTTGTCCGATTCGGCAGAGGAGAGGAGTTCGGAAGTGCGCTGAGTGAGCGCCTTGATCTGCGCAGCGAACCGCGAGTGCTGTTGCTCCAGCCTGCGCAAGTAGGCTGCCATCCTCGGATCTTCGTTCATCTTCGCCTCCAGAGCAGCCTCGCCTCCGCGAACTCCTCGTTCACATCAGCCCCGGCGTGCCCTCACACGACTTGGTAGGTCAATCGTACGACAGAGGCGATCTCGGGGTCAAGGTGACTTCTGGAGAACCGCAAGAATCCCCTCGCGCTCTGCCTCGACACGTGCACGTTCCTCCGCCCGCTGATCCCACCGGATGTCCGCGACCGCGTCAGACACCTTTCCCGGCGGAACCGACCACTGTTTCGCAATCTCGATATCCGTGAGACCACGCGCCGCGGCTTCACGCCACTGGTCAACCACCTCGCGAGCGGGCTTGCGCGGGTACCTTGGCATCGGCTTCAAGCCAAGCTCTTCCGCCGTACGCATACGCTCTGGAACGATGTCGCACACCGCAGCGTGAACAACGGAGTTCGCTCTACAGACGTGACGCGCGATCGCAATGATCGAGGCACCGTTTCTACGCCACTCACGCCACATGGCCTGTTCTGAAAGGCTGATCGTTTTATGGACCACAGCTTCGCGCGCCACGACAGCCAAAGAACGCTTGCGATCGACAACCTTCGGCTTGCCTTCGAACTCATCGCGAATAGCGGCCCACTTCTCTGACTGGAGCCACTCTCCGAATCTGGCGACATCTTCAGCACGCGTTATGCAAACTACGTCTACTCCGGCAGCCTCCGCTGTATCCTGAAAAGCCGGATATCCGAGCTTTGCAAGCGCGTGCGTGAGCCAGGTTGAAAGAAACTTATTCTTCTGCGAAAACGTAAAAGAGCACCGCGTGTCGTCTAGATAGAAGTTGCCGTCTGTCTCTGCTAGGCCGCGGATCATCAACCGTAGGTACTCTGTGTCAGTCTCAATCCAGCGAGGGATAACCATGTTCTTGTTAGAATCGTACTTGTGATCGACTCCGAAGATCGCGCGCATGTCGTGAGTAGTCACGTAATACTCGTGGTACACGTTCTCGTTGGTGATCGAGTGCTTCTTCCTTTCTGACACACGTTCGCCGAACACCGCGTGCATCAACGTGTCGACCCGAAGAAGCCATTCCGGCCACGTCTCGCTCACAACCACGGAGACGCGAAACCCTTTGTGCCCACGTTTTTCAACACAACCATCCCCGAGGATCGCGCCCCAAAGTTCAGCGCGATCACCAAAACGAAACTCATTCTCAACCGTGCTTCGCAATTGCATCCGCCCATCCTGACATAGACCGATGTCCTGTCAAGATGGGCGGAAGGTTTGACGAGTCGCTCGTGATGTCTGTGATGTCCTTTTCTAAGTGCTGGACATCACAGCGGAATCACAAAACGTCTCTAGAGTGAATGCCATCGATGAGGTACTTGATGTCCTTCTCGATGTCGTCGCGGCCCGTGGTCGTGAGACCGTTCGTGCCGACCGTGCCCGTGACGGTGCCGCCCGTGGACGAAGCGCCCCACGGGTCGTTGTTCGGCACGGCGCCGTTGAGCTGCTCGATGATCGACGCGCCCTGCGCCTGCCCGATGGGCGAGGCGATGGCGACGACCTGGAAGCCCTGACGCGGGGGAACGAGGATCGGACGCGCGAGGCGCATCAGCGCCGCGCTCGTCGGAACGCCGTTGTTCGCGCGGGGAAGGCGCGTGTCCGAGAAGAAGCCGTCGAGACCGCCCGCCGCCGGGGTGTAGGCGGTGAAGGTGGTCAGCTGCGGCTTGTCACCGGCGATGAACTGCCAGAAGAGCTGGTTCTCCGCCTGGTGGTAGAGCTTGTGGACACGCTGGATGCGGTCCGCGGTGACGCCCGCGAGAGACGCGACGGGACCCGTCGTGTTCTGCGCGTCGGTGCGCTGCGACTCCACGTTGAACCGGAAGTACGTCCACACGCGCACCGCGAGCGTGACGAACGTCTGGTCCGACGGGAAGAAGCCGCCCGTCGTGAGGTTGCTGACGGCGACGTCGGCACCCTGACGGACGAAGAGCTGGCTGCGGCTCTGAACCGCGCCGAACACGCCCACGTTGCCCTGGCGGAGGTCGCCCGAGCCATCCACTCGAATGAGCGAATCGTAGAAGGGCTGATGGACGCGCTCACGGGTTCCCACGATCTTCGGCATTGTCTTCCTTCTTCCCCCAGGGCTCCCTTTGGGTTTCTTCCCCTGGGTTCTCGCCAGACACCGCTATGCCTGACCTTCCCGCTGTCTTGGCGATCCTCTCACAATGAGAGGTCGCCCCGCAACCCGAAATCTCCCAGCGGTAGGAAACTTTCACCCGTCGGCTATCGGGCTGCGGAGAGAGGATTGAGTTCAGGCCCCGTACATCCCGGAGAAGAGGTGCCTGGCGAAGAGACCACCGGCCTGCCCCTTGTCGCCAGCGGCGAACCGCTCGGAGACGGGGGCGACCTGAGGCATCGACGGGGCGCGCATCGCGAGGTCCGTCGGAGTGACCGTCGAAACGGACTCCATCGAGTTCATCGTGTCGTCGACCGCGTTCTGATCGCCCGGTTCGGCCCCGAGACCGCCGAGCATCCCCTCCGCGTAGTAGTCGGCGAGACCGGCCATCGGCGCGCTGTAGTACGCGCCGAAGCCGGAGGTGCCGTCACCCGAGGAGGTCGAGGCCGGAGGCGCCGTCATCTGAGCCGCAGCCGGGCTTCCGCCGAGCAGCGGGGTGTCACGAAGCCACCCCTCCGCCGCAGCGAGGCCCATGCCGAGCGCGACCATGTTGCTGTTGCGAGCGACCATCGGGCTCTTCTTCGCGAGGAAGAAGGTGGCCGGAATGCCCGCGACCGCCGCGATGGACTTGGCCACGCGAGGATCCGAACTTCCGATGCCCTTGGCCGCGAGCATGTTGCCCACGTAGCGAGCTGCGATGAAGCCGACCGTGCCACCGAGGACGGGCATCACCACGTCCTTGGCGATGTCAGCCCCGAAGACGTTCCGGACGAGCCGGTTCATCTTCAGCGCGACTCGACTGCTGCGACGACTGCGCCTGCGACGACGACCGTTCATGCGAACGTGCCTGGAGGTGCGACGGGTCCTGCGACGACGTGCCATGTGCGTTGCTCCGATTCGGTGTGTTCAGAGGAAGCCCGAGGGCGCCTCAGAACATCCCCGCGAAGAGGTTGCGCGCGAAGAGCCCGCCCGCGTAGCCCTTGCCCTCGGGGGTCACGAGGCTCGTCGGAACCTGCCGGTCGTACGGCATCGTCCGGGTGACGGGCCGCGCGAGGTCGGTCGGGGTCTGCGTGCTGACGAAGGGCGGCTGCTGGCTGGCGTAGTACGCCTGCAGCTCCGCATCCGACTCGGCGCCGAGGCCGGCGGTCGCGTACATGATGTTGCCCATGCCGGCCGCGGCTTCCATGACGTCCATGAGGCCGTCGACGGAACCCTGATCGGCGGGATCGATGCCCTCGTGGTAGCCGGCGGTGGCGTAGAGCGTGCCCATGCCGGCCGCGGCGTAGAGCGTGCCCATGCCGGCCGCCGCCTCGAAGGCGCCGAGCGGCTGCGACACGTACTCGCCCATCGACGGGTCCGCGACGTAGGCGCCGAGCGGCTGCGACACGTACTCGCCGAGCGGCTGCGAGACGTACTCGCCGAGGCCCGAGAGGTAGGCCGAGTCACCCGCGAACTTGCCGATCAGGCGATCGGCGAGCGCGAGGCCCATGCCCGTGACGAGCGCACCGCGGTTGTCGCCGATGACCTTGACCTTCCGTGCGAGCCCGAGGGTCGCGACGATGCCGAGGAGGTTGGCGACGATCTTGGTGTTGCCGGCTTCCGACGCGGACTTGTCCTTGTCGAGGATGCCGCGGAACGCATCGACGTTCGCGAGCGTGTTGCTCAGGAGTCGGGCGGCCATGAAGCCCGCGGTGCCGCCGATGACCGGCTTCACCACGTCGCGGCCGAGGTCTGCCCCGAACACCATGGCGTTCCTGCGCAGACGCGACTTCCGACTTCCTCGACGACTCCGACGGCGGCGATTGACCACCACGTACCTGGGGTTCCGACGCATGCTGGTCCTCCTGCGGCTGTTCCGCGTCACGCCGCGACGCTTCGGGTACTTCTTGCGCTCGCGGTAACCCGCGGACGTCGCACGACGGTGCGAATCGAGAGCCGCGCCACCGAGCTTGCGGTAGCGCCTGACCGCCGCACGCTCGACCACGTGACCGGGAACGTAGACCGGGTAACCGGAGACCCGGCGACCGCCCTTGGTCTTGCTCTTCGGTCCGTACATCAGGACCTGGAACGTCTTTCCGGTCGGACGACCCCTGCGCGAGCTGCCCGAACCCGACCAGCGAGCCTTGCTCGTGGTGAGCAGGTTCCGCGTCAGACGACGACGGCTCCGACGACGACGGCTCCGACGACGCGGGTTCGCGTAGAGACCCGGTCGACTCCGGCGACGACGGCTGTTCCGACGCACGCCGGTGCGCCTGCTCCTCCTGCGGCTCCGACGCCGATTCGCCGTCACGCGACGCTTCCGAGCACCGAAGTAGCTCGCGCCGTACGCACGAGCACGCGACCGACCTCCGCTGCGGGTCTTCGACGTGTGCCCGCGGCTCTTGCGCGAGCTGAGACGGCCGTGACCGGCACCGGGCGCGTAGACCATCACGGCCGGACGCCCCGAGCGCGACTTGCCGGTGCGATACACCGGCGCGACCGACGGCATGTACCCGCGGCTGATGTACTTGTCGAGGTACTCCCGACCACGAGTCGAGACCCGGCGACGACCGAAGTACCGGCCGCCCTTCGACGACCGACGGCTTCGACGCGAGGAACGACGACCGCGTCCCGACGAACGGCGGCTCGAACGCCTCGACGAACGACGACTGGAGCGACGCGCGGCCGCCTTGCGGCTGCTCTTCTTGCGCGAGGACTTCCGACGACGCGGCTTGATCTCGACCTCGGTGGCCTCGATCTCGATCGTCCGCACCGGCTTCCGACGCGTGCCGCTCTTCGCCTTCGACGTACGCGCCGCCGACGATCGCCGACTCGACTTCCGACTGCTCTTCTTCCCGAAGATGCGGTCGTAGCCGCTGCGGTACGCCTTCGTGCTCGCGCTCGTCCGACTCGAACGATTGCGCGTCACGCGACGACGGCTGCGACGACGCGCCGAGGTCCGACGACTGCGACGACGCGCCGAGGTCCGACGACTGCGACGACGGCTGTTCCGCGTCACGCGACGACGGCTGTTCCGACGCACCGACGTGCGACGGCTGCGCCGACGACGGCTGTTCCGCGTCACGCGACGCCGACTCGCCCGGCGCGTACGACGCTTGCGGTTCACCACCACGTAGCGCGGGTTGCGCGAAACACGGCGCCGACTCGCCTTGCGCGTGACCTTGCGCTTGCGACCGTTGGATCGAACCTTCACGCCGCGGCCCGAGGTCTTCTCGGTCATGGACGAACCGGTCCCCCTCGGGTTGCTGCGCATCGCCCTGCGGAGGGCTCCGATGTTGTACGCCATGCTGGACCTCGCCTTGTTTCCTGTGAGCTTGGGAGAGAGAGGACGCGAAACGATCGTCCCGCGTTCATCGACCGGGTAGAGGCGTGCCTTCGACGAAGACGAACGCTTCTTCCATCCGCGAGCCGCATCGAGCGACGCGTACGGCTTGGAGACGTGCCTGTGCCGCTGCCCGCGTCCCTCGATCCACTGAAAGGGGTTTTCTCGTACGCGGCGACGCTTCGGATTGACTGTCATCAAGGCAGTCACGCCAGGGTTCCGGCGGAGACCATTCGGCTCCATGCCCTTCGATCGCTCGTAGGCACGGGCTGTCTTGGTTGTACTCCGCTTGTATGCCAGACCCACAGGCGCACTGCTCCCACTCGACCTGCATCAGCAGCGGGGAGGAGCACCCCAGGTCTTCGCTGTGAAGCCTAGACGGGGCGCCACGGGGAAGTCAACCGACTTTTTTCTTGCCCGAGAACACAGCCTCGATCTGAGGGTAACTGTCCGGCCGTCGAAGGGTGCGCTTGAGCCGCTCGGCCTTCTCAGCCACGCGGTCCATGCGCTCCTTCGACTTCCTTAGAGCCTCGTCCAGAGCCAACGTATCGAGAACAGTCGTGTCGTCATCGTCCGCGTATTTGCGCAGGTCGACACGTTCTTCCGATGTTTTGCCTCGACCGAAGAAGTAGCTCCCGCCCGACATCATTACCTCCCACCGCGACTGGCCTTCAGCAGCACATCGATTGCCGCCTCCAGCTTCATGACAAAGCCATCTATGTGCTTGATATAAGACATCACCCGCTCAGTATTGTCACGCGTCTCCGAAACTCGACGCTCCTGCAGACTGTCGAGCTTGCCTTGCAGTTCGTCGTTTTTCTTGACGACAGCAGATATCTGAGTGCCGATCTCGTCCGCCATCGAGTTGTTTGACGCGACGTGCTTGTCGGAAATAAGTGTGACCGCTTCTTTGTGGGACTTGGTTAGATCCGCGATCTGCTTTGCGTGAGAAGCGGTCAGCTCGTCCAGCTTCTTGTGGAACTCCTTCCTCTCTTCTACGTTCGCCTTCCACAGAGCCCTCACCGCAAGCCCAGCGGCGACAAGCACGATGAAGAAAAGCCCGGCGACCACGCCAGCCTTCTCCAACACCTTGTTGAATGCCTCCCACATGGGATCACCCGTCGATTCCGTCTTTCAGGACGCGTAGTTTGCCGCCGGCCATCGCGCAGAGGAAACCCGCCGATCCATCCGGCTGCTTGTCCGGCGAAAACACCGCCAGCATGTCGCCCGACGGAGAGCAGAACAGCCAGCAGCCCCTTGGGTTCGTCTCGTAGATCGACATCTCGTTCAGCATCTCGGTCGCCGAGTCGTCGCCGTTTGAGGCTGACCTCATCAGATCGACCGCAGCCTCGTACTCGTCGTCCGATAGAGTCGAGTGATCTGGATGAAGTCGAACGAAGAATCCAAGGCAGTACCCCAAGAGGGTAAGGGCCTCCGGATGCGGCACGGGCAGCCTCTGAGCCTTTGGCTGGCCCTGTCGAGGACGCTTCCTTCCATCGACCGTGGAACGCGACCACTCGCTCTTCGGCTCGTACAGCTTCACGCCTCGACCGACCTTGTACGGCCTGTCCTCGATCTCATCGTGAAGATGCTTGTAGTCCTCGTCGTCGCCGTCCTCGTGCCACTTGTCTGTGCGGTACATGACGGCCAAGCACTCGCCCACGCACACCCACTCCTTGGGCAGATCGTATTCGAGGTCCACGACGCGCATCGGCGGCTTCGCGTGGAACGTCTGATACCGATCCATCGCACCGTCGACGCTCTTACCGGCTCGCCCGGAGACCACGTCTGGGTCAACCTCCTCGCCAAAACGGGTGTCCATGGCCGCTCGGCCACGGAGAGGCCCCGCGCCATTCGGCTCCAGCTCGTTCCCTGGCCTTGCGATCCGACGACGTGTCACTTCGACCTCCGCGACAGCAGGTACCACGCTCCCGTCGCCAACGCCGCGCCGAGAACGAACATCCCGACGCCGCCGCCCGATCCGCGACCAGCGTCATCGCCCAGGTCGACCAGATGAGATGGCTTCCGCCTCACCTCGCCGCGTGCGACGTGGCTGTACTCCACGAACTTCGCGCCGGCTGGCAGCGGCTTCGACTGCGTGTCCGGATCTGCACCGATTGGGCCCGTCCTTGGCCTCGGCGGCAGAGCGTCATCACCAACGCTGACCGGCGTGCGCGTGCGGTAGATCGCCCACGCGTTCCTGTTCCAATCCCAGACCGAGTAGAGCGCCACGGCATCCTCCTGGATTCCCCACGTTACCACGCGGAGACACGCGAGAGGAACCGTTTGAGCCCAGGGAACAGCGGTGAAGGTAGGGCATCGAACGCGAACCACCCCACGTCATCGTTTTCAAAGTTCAACTTCGGCTTGAACTCTCGGTCGACCTCACAAGCGAAGTTAACGAAGCCGCCATCCTGCTCATCAAAGAGGACCGTCATCTGGCCATCAAACCCGACTTCTTCGTGTACCTCGCGGAGAGCCGCGTGTATCGCGCTCTCACCAGCGTCGATTGACCCAGCCGGGATCGACCACAGGTACGGCCTCGGCACGTGCTTGCTTCGCCGCACCAGAAGCACCCTACCCGTTCTACGTGACACGATTGTGCAGCCTGCGGCCCTCGCGCGTTTCACCCTATCCTCCGAAGGTATAGCGCAAGCTGCTCCGGGGAGGTTCGGTGCAGCCGACCGTCCCCCTCATACGTCATTTCTACCGAAACGTGCTCGCCGATCAGCGATGCATCGGGCGACCTCTGGATGGATACATCCATGCTATCCCCTCGCACCACCTGTACAACCGCCGTGGTGCCTGGAGGTATGTGTGCACGACGGTCACCAAGGACAAACTCGACCAGCGACCCCTCGTGAAACTCGCGCTGTAGCCAGCTTCGAGAGACGCCAGTGTTTTTCTTGGGCTGGCCCTTCTTCTGGCGAGCCTCCATGCGCGGGATCGTTAGGCCGGCACGACGAAGCTGGCCTTCCAGATTCTTCACCGCCCGATGGTCCGACGGGGTCGACGACATGTGCACCATCGGCTTCGTTCGATCCGGCGGAATGAACCGAAGATGGTTGCCTCCCGTAATCTCGATCGCCCAGCCCTGAGACTCGGCGACCTCGATCAAACGGCGCACATCACCGCTGCTCGTGCTCCGCCTGGCAGACTGCTTCGGCTTCGGGCCGTTCGGCGCGAGCCGAGACGTGCGACGCTTGACGAACCGAGACGTACGACGCGTCATGCTCCCTCGATGCGAAACACCGTCTCCGTACGGTCGCCGACTCGCTTGTACCCTCGAACGGGCACGACACGTCGCCGTCCTGACGAAGACCTCACCACCTGCACGAGCCACATCTGACTCGATGGAGACTTGCTCGCTGCGATCCGTGTCGACTTGATCAAAGAAGTGGTCACCGACGCGTCGCGATAGACGATGACGTCGCCGCGACCACTCAAACGGTACACGCCCTCTGGCAAATCCCTTGCAGACTTCTGGATGGCCTTCGGCGCCCCTGCGCGAGACAACGTCACATGGGACGACCTGATGCGCGACCGAATCAACGACTGACTCAAGGGATTGCCGACGAGCTTCGGGTTCCGCCTGGACGATCGCCTCGTGCCACGGCGGTTCGGAGCCATCGCTCGCGTTGGCATCTTCACCGTGTAGTAGAAGATGCCTCCCGTCATCACGACGAGCGCGCCCCACGCCAACATCATCCCAACATTCGGTGACTTCACCGGAGGAGGGTTGGGATTGAAGGCTTGGGACAACGCGTGCGACATGGTCACTCTGTGCGACGGCGCGTCGCGGTCAAGATTGGCCATGCCCACCAGAGCGCGACAAGGCCAACGCCCACCGAGATCGTCGTGATGCCGATCTTGAGCCCGCGACCGATCCCTTGTCCGACCGAATCGAACGGACTCGTCACATTCCGGAGGCCCTCTCCGACATCCTCCAGGAACCTGGCCGCCGGACTGTCCGTGATTTGCTGCAGCTCCGCCCGCAACTCGGCCACCCGCTGAGGCGTGCACGGAGAGCCGCGACGCGACAACTCCTCACAGAGTTCGACCTGCTGCCGAAGAAACTGCTCGCGACGAAGCTGCGCTGCTCTCCACGTCTGAATGCCCGTCCAGACGAGCTGAAGGGCTCGAATGCCGATCATCACGAACCCGAGCCCAGATGTGCCACCGACGAGCCGTGTCAGAGTCGGAAGAGAACCCTCGGCGATCATCGAGTTCAGGATGCCGCTGACCTGCTGAAGCATCTGCAGGTCGACCGCCAGGAGCGCCTCGAACTTCGATCGAGCCGTCACATCAGCCACGGCCGGCGAGTACATGAAGAGCTTCGCACGAACAAGGTCGGTTCGTGCCTGAGTCAAGGTGCCGAGCAGGAGCGCGTAGAAGTCGACCTCGGACATCTCTCGTGGCTGCGGAGATGCGGCCTTGGCTTTCGCATCGCTGAACGCCTTGACGATCACGTTCGATGGGATCGACGTGGACGCCTGCACGACTGCCCGAGTGAGCCGGTTGCTCTCAAACGCCACGATCGCCGACTGAAGCGCCGTGTAGTTCGCGAGCATCGGCTGGCCGCCGACCTGTCCGAGGCCGTAGCTCACGAACGCCTCCGCTTGCGCATGAAGAAGACGCCGAGTCCGACGAAGGCGATGGCGCCACCGATCGGAACCCACGTCTTCCATGCTGCCTGACCCTCCTCTGTGATCGGCACCAGCTCACCCTCCGGCGACGGCTCCGGTGACGAAGAGGACGATGGCGACGACTGCGCGACTGCTGTTCGACAGGCGCCGCTGACCTGCATCAGCCACTCGTAGAAGGTCTTGTTGATCGTCAGCGATGCCGCGCCAGTCCGAGCATCCTCGAACAGGAGGCCAGCGACAGATGGCAGATACGCTGCCTGCTGCGACTGAAGCGCGGACCGTGTATTCGGACCGAACTTCCCATCCACGACGACGCTCGCGCCTCGTGCGCGAAGTGCGCACTGGATCGACGCGACGCTGGCCGAGATGGTCGCCGTCGTCGTGCTTGTCTGTCCGAGTCCGTGGTAGCTCATCGTTGCCTCACACCTGTTGGCCGTCGTCGCGCAAAGCGTCGACGTAGTCCTCCCAAGCCTTCCCGCGCTTTCCAGGGTGCGGGTACAGCCCGATCGATCCGTCATCATGCGCCACGGGATTCAATCCCTCGCGACGACAGAACTTCTGAAGAGCCGCGTCGACCTTCACGACACCGCCCTTGACCTGCACGTTGACCAACGGACTGACGAACTTGAGCCGCCCCTTCTTCTGCGCGTCCTCGGCATCGTGCCAGACAACCACGTTGGAAGATTGGCCCTTCTTGTCGAAGTACCTCTGCAACTGACTCGCGAAAGCGGAGCGACTCGGGCCCCAGCCCGAACTCCCACTCTCCTCGGAGTCGTCAGCCCCGCTTCGCTGTGAGTTCGGAGTCACCGCAGGGGACTCGTCGCCACTCGAACCGCCCCTGCGTCGGATCACGAAGTACGCGCCCGTGCCGACCGCACCGGCACCCAAGACCCACGCCCAGATCGGCAATGGTCCCACCTTCTTCTTTGCGAAGGCTGCGATCTTGTTCTCCCCCGGCGCACCCTGCTGCCCCAGCTGCGCCAGCGACAACGGGTACAAGGGCACCGGAGTCATGGCCGCAGGGGGCGCCATGGGAGGCGCCAGAGGCGCGTCGTCCTCATCCTCGTAGCCCTCGATCTCGCTCAGTTCGTCATCCGTGTAGATCATGCAACACCCAGCCTCGACCGTACGGTACCCGAAATCAGCGCCGACGTCGTGCTCGTCGACGCCGGTTCGAGACCACGGGCCGCTTCTTCTTCTGGGTCATGACGAAGAGACCGGCCACGAGCGCCACGCCACCAGCGACCGCAACCGGCACCACCCAAGGCGCGCGACGCGGCAAAAGCACCGGAGACGTGGGACCCGTGGACGGCTCGACGGGATCCGCAGGCGAAGGCGGACCCTCATCACCGGCACGCGTCGCGTTGGGATCGGGAGAAGCCGCACGAATCCGAGCAATCAGATCGTCCGGAACCCCCACGGTCCCCCTGCGAAGCGAATCGGCATTCGTGGGCGTGTACGGCGCATCCGTCCACCGCACGTACGTCGCTGCCTGACGCAACGCCAACGCCGTGCGCGGTCCCCAGTACCCATCAGCGCCAAACGCCCCCGTGTCTCCCTGGAGATAGCCCAGTCGAGCCAGCTCTCTCTGGAGCGACCGAAGCGGATCGCTCACAGGACCAATCGAAAACGTCGACCCGAGAGACCCGTACCCGTACCCACCGAAACCACGACGCCCACCGAAACTGGTCAGATAGCTCACTTGGGATACCTCATCACTCGTTTGGTAGAACGGCGAGGGTTGGGCTTCACTTTCTTCGTTCCGAAGAAATAAAGTGCGCTCACCGCGAGCATCATGCCGCCCCCGACGATGGCCCATGGAATCCAACGCCTACCCTCCTGAGGTACTGGAATCCCACTGGCCTTCACCTGCGCGGCCGCCGGTCCGGGAAGCGCCTGGCCCGCCTGATAGGCTGCCCACGGGTCCGCAAGAATGGGGGCGCCCACTCCTTGTGCGTTTGCGCGAGACACGACAGCGTATTGATCCTCACCGGGGCCAGAGACGTGTGTGTACACGCCGATGCGTCGCGCAAACTCCTTTGATACAACCACCATCGGCGTAGAAACGACGATGGATCCGTCTGACTCCTCGACGAGGGATGTGGACTCTGCAAGAGATGTCGCGGCCTTGAGCCCGTCATCAACCTGTCCAAGCGCGTAGCTCATGACCGACGACCTCCACGCGCGTTTGCTCGCACAGATCGCCTGCGGTTTGGTTTCATCGGACGCTTGAACACCGCGTACCCAAGGAACGCCGTGGCGGTCAGACCGAGCGCAATCCACGCCCAAGGAAGCGGCTTGGCTGGAACCAGCGGTTCGACCAGCGACGGCTCTTCCATCGGAGCGACCGTGTACTCATCGGGAACCACAGGCGTGCCCTGATCCCCAGCCGAGGTCCAGTCCGCCCACGCATCCGGCGGAGGATTGGTCGTCGCCGGTGCTTCGGGAACAGCTGGCGCTGGCGTGAGAGTCACGGCCGGTTTCAACACGTTCGCGCCGACCACCATCGTGGTTTTCGGCTTGAACGTTGCCGCGATCTTCGGACTGATGGAGAGCGTCGAGGTTGCTTTGACGGCGCTGCTTGTCGCACGCATCGGAGCGATCAAAGAGGACCCAAGGGTGGAGTAGCTCATGTACACCTCCTCAGCGACGACGTGATCGACGACGACGGCGATTCGCGGTCACCGGCTTCTTTCGAAGCGCGACGAACGCGATTGCGCCGATCGCTGCGACACCGATACCAGCGACCGCCCAAACCGGCAGACCACCCACCGTAGAGGAGGTCTCCGGGGTAGCCACCGGCTGCTCAGACGGAGGTAGCATCGTGTCTTCGAGCGGCATGTAGTCGCTCGCCGAGATGATCGTCTGCGCGTCGTACAGCTCCGCTCCACCACCCAGCTGAGCGGCGACGTCGCGAGCAGTCGCGTTCCGCTGCTTGATCTCTCCCGCGCGAGTCGCAGCGGCGAGGTGCACCTCGTAGCCGACGCGCCCATCGTTCATCCACCCGGTCGTGCCGATCTTCCGCACGGTGTTGCCGGGGAAGAGGACTCGGGCTCGGGATAGAAGAAGATCCGCGAGTCGACCCGCCTTGTCGCTCGGCACATTCCGCACGCGGTACACCGAACGAACGACCGCGTACTTCTTCACCATCCGGGGGTCGTCGGCCGGCGTCTGCCCCGGACCCGGAGTCCAGGTTGTCTGCCCGAGACCGTCGATCCCGAGCATTCCCTGATAGGGGGCGCCGTAGTGGCTCACGTCGACACCGTAGCCGAGTCCCGCCGTCGCGTAGTAGTTGCTCATCGCCTTGCCTTCCTGCGCCGCCTCTTGTTGGCGGTGATTCGACTCTTTGAATGCCTCCAGGAGAGCAAGAAAGACGCGACGCTGACTGCGAATCCAGCAATCGCGATCCTCTCCATCCGCTCGGCTCGCTTCAGCTCCAGCTCAGCGAGCTGCAGCTCGGTCTGGCCGAGGTGCGCAGAGCGAAGCGACGGAGGCTGCGTCTGAAACACGACAGGGGACACCCCACCGCGCAAACGCTGCGGCTGACTCAGGTCAGCGAAGACGAAAGGATTCGTCACGCCCCATGGCTGATACCCGAGGGACCTGTTGACCTTGTAGCTCACGTCAATCCTCCGAAGACTCGGACTTCTTCGCCTTCTTCTTCGATGGATTCGCCTTCATGTACTTCGGCTTGAACCACTCGAAGAACAAGTATCCGATTCCGAATCCGACGGCCATGCCGACCGGGTAACAGAACATCGGGCGCTTGTAGAAAGGGATCGCCCCTTCCATCTCCTGACCGAGCCCCTGCACGCCGTAAAGCGGGTACGGAGCCATGCCGGTTTGGTGCCCTCCGGACACCCCGCTCATGTCCTCGACCTGCTGAGCGTAGCGAGCCTCGTCGCTCACGTATTCGTCGGCACGCATCTCGTCACCTCATGACCTTCTTGATGTTCTTCGCGATCTTCTTCCGGTTCTGGATGACGAAGTACGCACCGATGCCGAGGCCACCCGCGATGAGGAGATTCCTCGGGGTGACGAGGGACTTCGCCGCCGTGCTGGAAGGAGCAGGGGCGATCGGCGTTTCGCCTTCGGCAGCCTGCCCGAGACCGCGAGAGCAGGGGCTGTCGTAAAGAGCCCCGATGTCCCTTCGCAGGTCCGAGGTGTTCTTGGTGAGCGGCACGAGATGCTTCGATGCGCTCTGACGAAGCTCTGACGAGTTCCGCTGAACGTGCGACGACATCTTATCGAGTCGAGGGAGCGCACGGGTCTTCCCGCTCGCGCGCTCGAAGAGATCGCGAACGGCCGCGTGCATGATGCAGTGCGCAAGCGCGTCCTCGAATGCGATCTTAGGCGGGTAGCCGAGGCGGATCAGTTCGTCGGCGATCTTCCGCGCCGTCTTCGACATGTTCGGCCCGAGCGCCTGCACGGCGTTCTGCAGAAACATCTCTCGATTCTGCGGTGAATGAGCTTGAGCCTCGGACAACAGCGAAACCGCCGCCCTTCGGCCGAAGGCTTCGATGTGCGATCGAGGTCCCGTCTTTTCAGGACGAAGCCCCGGCGGCGGAGACTTGAACTTCGAGACACGGCGCGACAGCGGAACGCCACCTGCCGAAACCTGAGTCACGCGCCACTCGTCGGCGGTGGAATCCCACATCTCCGACTGCTGGACACCCAGCTCATCCTCTTCAGCCAAGTACGCAGGCACGGCGTACTGATTGGCGAAGATTCCATCGCGAGGACGGAAGGTTGCGCCCTCTTCCATGTCGAAGATGCCGCTTCCAATCGTCGACTGCGAGGAGTCGTCGTACTCGTACGAGGAGCGATCGTAGATCGTCAGCGGATCCACGTCTTCGTTTGACGGCATCGGGTTCTGATTCCCGTGCCATTCCTCGTCCCAGGGCTCGATTGCCTTCGCGCCAACGGCGTTGATGACCTCGGGCTCGTGCATCATCTCGTCCATTTCCATCGGCGCGGGCTCCGGCATGTTGTCGTCGCCGAGCGCTCGGAGCGACATGTCCGAACGCTGCTGGCTGTACGGGCGGTAGCCGCCCGAGGCACCTGGTCCCCACGGCGACGCGCCGTAGGTGGTCTGCTTCATTCCCGGATGCTCCATGTCGCCTTCGAGCATCTCGTACTCGTCCAGACCGTCGATGTCGGGGGCGGGAGCTGCGCCACGTCCGGGTCGCGAGAGGATGTCCTCGTCGAGATCGTCGTCGAGAATCTCGGACCTCCCGTCGAAGCCCTGGTAGTCCTCGACATCCAGATTGGCAGACCCCCGCATCGTCGGGATCTCCAGCTCGCCCATGGTGTCGAAAGGATCGTCGTAGTTCGCCATGATGGTTCTCCGTCAGACCTTCACGATTGCGTAGCCGATCAGTCCGACAGCTGCGACCGCACCGCCAATGCCTGCGACCACGAGGATACGCTTGGTCGTCTCCTTTCGGCGAACGGCCTCCTGCTCCGCGAGGGCCTGTGTCCTCGCCAGCTCTGCCTGCGCCGCCGCTGCCTGCTGCTCGGCGAGCGCTTGGGCAGCCTCTCGCTCGGCCTTGCTGCAGTCGAGAGTGCCACCGATCAGCTGACCGCCAACCGCTGCACCCGAGCCGCCGGCCTGACCGCCGTAGATGGAACCGATGATCCCGCCGACAAGCGTCGCTCCGCCCACGATACCGCAGCCGACCGTTCGACCCTTCTCCGAGATACCGAGTCCCTGATCCACGCCGCGATCCTGCTTGATCGCCGTATCGATCGCGAGAAGACCCTCGGCCACCAACGCGTCGGCAATCGCCAAGCGAATCGCATCGAAGATGGCCTGATTGCGCGCCCATCCCTTGGTCCCGAGGCGTCGCAGTCCCCGTTCGTACGAACGCTTCACCGCCGTCCCATACTTCTGGACAAGACGATTCTTCACGAACTCGTCTCGAACGGACTTCGGCTTGACGACCGCCTCACGCAGGATCCGCGCGGCTTCGTATGAGGCACGAGCCAAGATCGGATCCCGCGCTGCGGCCGCTCCCACCGTCATCGCCGATGGGCTCTTGGGACGCGCGTAGCTCATGAGCGCTTCACCACCACCAGACCGATGCCAGCGACGGCAACGAGGCCCAAGCCGATCCAAAGCCACGGCATCGACGAGCCTGAGCCCGAGCCCGCACTGGCCGAGGCCGCCGCAGCAGCATCGAGCTGCTGCTGGGTCATCGCAGCCTGCTGCGCAAGCGACCCCTGATTGCAGCCAGCGATCTGCGCCCCGGCCGCACCCGAGGATAGAACCCCCTCGGTCGCCGTCGGATTCTTGAACGCTGACGCCATGCCAGCACCCGCCGTGCCCGCACCGATCATCGCGCAGAAGCCCGCCTGCAGGTTCTGAGTGTTGACTGCACCGAGGCCGCCAACGCCCATCGACTTGGCTGTGTGCTCTGCGACACGGTTCGCAATCGCGAGTCGAGCGCCGTCGAACAGCGCCTGGTTCTCCTCGACACCACGACGCCTCAACTCCCTCGCCTTCGACACGGCGCGAGACCCCATGCCTGGATGGATCTCGTTGAGCTTGCTCCGCATCGCGCTTTCGCGCCGACCCGAAGGAAGCGACGCGACCTTCCGCAGAACGGACGCCGCGAGCAGCGAAGCAGCGCCCAAGATTGGATCGCGAGCC